>Ga0187894_10003435_pt1 | contig 17772 bp, 21 predicted proteins | sample GBC1701081metaG_FD_136650 | JGI IMG/M metagenome (GOLD analysis project Ga0187894, IMG submission 136650) | White microbial mat communities from a lava cave in the Kipuka Kanohina Cave System on the Island of Hawaii, USA - GBC170108-1 metaG ...
CTTCCGGCTGACGCAGTGGTCGAAGGACCTCGACCCGACGGGCGAGCGGCGGTTCGTCGTCTGCACCGGCGGCGGCCCCGGCATCATGGAAGCGGCCAACCGCGGCGCGGCCGAGGCGCGCGGGCTGAACGTCGGGCTCACCATCTCCATTCCGCAGGAGGACTTCGACAACCGCTACGTGACGCGCGAGCTCGCGTTCCACTTCCACTACTTCTTCATGCGGAAGTTCTGGTTCGCCTACCTCGCGAAGGCGGTGATCGTGTTCCCCGGCGGTTACGGCACGCTCGACGAGCTGTTCGAGCTGCTGACCCTGGTGCAGACGCGCAAGATGAGCAAGGCGATGCCGATCGTCCTCTTCGGCACCGAGTACTGGCGCGAGATCGTCGACTTCGACGCGCTGGTGCGGCACGGCACGATCTCGCCCGGCGACATCGACCTCATGTTCCGCACCGACTCGGTCGACGAGGCCTACGACTGGATCGTCCGCCAGCTCGCCGAGCACGCGCTCGGGCAGCCGGGCGCGATGCTCTAGCAGCGTGATGCAAAACGCCGGTACCGCGCCGGGCATCGACGCCCGCGCAGCCTTCGCCGGAGCGCCGCGTTTAGCGTCACTGGATTCGGGGAGTCGAGAGGGGCGGTGGCCCCTGTTGCATCAACCTGCTAGGCGGGGCCGCGGCGCGATTACCGCCACCGCGAGTTCCTGCGGCGGCAACCGCCGCTGGAGCTTCGACGACGGGCGGGCGCACTTCAAGTGGGACAGGCAGATGGCGAGCTCGAGCTGGTGCCCGACAACCTGGCCGAGCGCCCGGCCGCGCCGGCGGGGCGGTAGACTGCGGCGCGGCGGGAAACCTGCGTATATTAGAAGTTCCTGATATACAATGCGCTCGCGCGACGGGGCGCCCCGATCCCGCGCGCCGGACCCCGAAGGAGGTGCGTCATGGACCCGAGACCGGACGACGCGGTGCTCGACGAGCTGATCAGGCGGCGCCTCGACGAGATCCTGCCGCAGAAGATCGAGGAGCAGCTGGCCGCGAGGCAGTCAGCGAGGCCCGGCTCGATGGCGATCATCGCCACCAAGGGCACCCTCGACTGGGCCTATCCGCCGTTCATCCTGTCGTCGACCGCGGCGGCGCTCGGGTGGGACGTGTCGGTGTTCTTCACCTTCTACGGGCTGCAGCTCCTGCGCAAGGACATCGGCCACCTCAAGGTGAGCCCGCTCGGCAACCCGGGCATGCCGATGAAGATGCCGTTCGGCCCGGGCTGGTTCCAGCACCTCAACTGGAACATCCCGAACGCGGTCCAGGCGGTCGTGCCGGGGTTCGAGTCGATGGCGACCTCGCTCATGAAGCAGACGATCAAGAACAAGGGCGTCGCGGAGATCGGCGAGCTGCGGGGCCTGTGCATCGAGGCGGGCGTCAACCTGATCGGCTGCCAGATGACGGTCGAGCTCTTCGGCTTCGCGCGCGCCGATTTCATCCCGGAGGTCAGGGACTACGTCGGCGCGGCGACCTTCCTGCCGGTGGCGCGCGACGCGGACGTGAGCCTCTTCATCTAGCGGCGTCGGCTCGCCACCGATGAGCGCGAAGGCCGGTAGCAAGATGCGTTGCCCGGTGTTCGTCGGGCACGAGATCTACCGGCAGGCCGCTTACGGCACGAACCACCCGCTCGCGATCCCGCGCGTCGCGCCGGTGATGGACCTCTGCCGCGCGCTCGGCTGGTTCGGCCCCGGCGAGTTCCACGCGAGCCCGTGCGCGAGCGACCGGGAGCTCGCCTGGTTCCATACCCCGGATTACGTCGCCGCCCTGCGCGGGGCCTCCACGGCGGGCAGGGCGGACATCGGGACGCGGGAGCGCTACGCTCTCGGCACGATGGAGAACCCGCTCTTCCCCGGCCTCTTCGAGCGCGCCGCGACGAGCGTCGGCGGCTCGATCCGGGCGGCGGCGCTCGCGCTCGAGGGGCGCATCGCGTATCACCCGGCGGGCGGGACCCACCACGGGCGGCCCGACCGCGCGGCCGGCTTCTGCTACTTCAACGACCCGGTGTTCGCGATCCTCACCCTGCTCAAGGGCGGGCTCGAGCGCGTGCTGTACGTCGACCTCGACGCGCACCACGGCGACGGCGTGCAGGACGCGTTCGCGGACGACGCGCGCGTCTGGACGATCTCGATCCACGAGCAGGGGCGGTGGCCGAACACCGGTGCGCCCGGCGACGCGGGCGGCGGGCGATCGTGCAACCTCCCGGTGCCGCGCGGATTCAACGACGCGGAGCTCGGCGTGCTGCTCGAGGGCCTCGTGCTGCCGCTCGCCGCGCGCGTCGCGCCGCAGGCGGTCGTGCTGACGTGCGGCGCCGACGCGCTCGCCGGCGACCCGCTCTCGTCGATGGCGCTCACGAACGTCGCGCTCTGGTCGGCGGTGGGGCGCCTCGTGGCGACCGCGCCGGCGGCGGTCGTGCTCGGCGGCGGCGGCTACAACCCCTGGACGGTGGCCCGGTACTGGACCGGCCTCTGGGGCCGGCTGTCGGGGCGGCGGATCCCGGCGGCGCTGCCTGCGGAAGCGCGCGCGATCCTCGCCTGGCTGCGGAGCGACCTCGTCGACGACGAGGACGTGCGCGGCGAATGGCTCACGACCCTCGCGGACGAGCCGGACGGGGCGTCGGCGCGGGACGAGGTCCGCCGGCTCCGCGACCGCGCCCGGGCGCAGACCGAGGTCGCGTCGTGGCGGCCGGTCGTCGCGGGCGAGGTGGCCGCATCATGAGCTGGCACGAACGCCTCGCGGCGATCGAAGCGCTCGAGGACGCGCCGCTCGACGCTGCGTTCATCGCCGAATGCGAGCGGGCGGGGCACGCCGCCGCCGGGCGCGAGATCCGCTTCTCCACGCCGACGTTCAAGGTGTACTCGAGCTGCGAGATGAGCGGCTGCGGCAAGAACAGCTTCCCCGCCTTCTCGGTCACCGCCGGCGGGTGCGCCCTCATGTGCGACCACTGCCAGGCGAAGATCCTCGAGCCGATGATCCCGGCCACGACGCCGGAAGCGCTCGACCGCCAGGTGCGCGAGCTGGTCGCGTCGCAGGACCTGCAGGGATTCCTGCTCTCGGGCGGCTCGACGCGCAGGAACGAGATCCGCTACGAGCGCTACTACCCGGTGATCGAGCGGCTGAAGCTCGACTTCCCGCGCCTCAAGGTGGCGATCCACTCCGCGCTGCTCGACGAGGGGCGGGCGCAGGCGATGGCGGCGGCCGGGGTCGACACGGCGATGATGGACGTGATCGGGTCGAACGAGACGATCCGCGACGTGTACCACCTCGACCGGCCGGTCGAGGACTTCGAGCGGACGCTCGCCGCCCTGTGCGCGACCGGGATGGAGGTCGTCCCGCACATCGTGATCGGGCTGCACTACGGCCGCGTCCTGGGCGAGCCGGCTGCGCTCGACATCGTGAGCCGCCACCCGGTGCACTCGCTCGTCCTGGTCGTCGTGATGCCGTTCTACGCGAAGCCCGGAACGTTCACGACGCCCGCGGCGAGCGAGGTCGGCCGGATCTTCCTCGAGGCGCGACAGCGGATTCCCGACCGGCAGGTGCTGCTCGGCTGCGCCCGTCCGCCGGGGATGCATCGCCGCGTGACCGACGCGTACGCGGTGATCGCAGGGCTCGACGGCATCGCGTTCCCGGCCGACGGCGCGCTCGCGGTCGCCGGCGCGATCGGGCGGCCGGCAGTGCAGGAGCACGCGTGCTGCTCGATCAGGACCGGCCGCACGATCAAGCTCCATCCGCGGCCGGTGGTGACTGCGTGACCGGGGTCGAACGCGCCGACGTGCTGGTGCTCGGGCTCGGCCCGGCCGGCGCGAGCGCCGCGGCGGAAGCGGCCCGGCGCGGCGCGCGCGTCATCGCGCTCGACCGCAAGCGCAAAGCCGGCCGGCCGGTGCAGTGCGCGGAGTTCGTGCCGGCGATCGTCGGCATCGATGTGGGCGATCTCGCGGCCTCCACGCGGCAGCGGATCCGCTCGATGCTCACGTTCGTCGAAGGCGGCGGGCCGGACGTGAAGGAGGACTTTCCCGGGCACATGCTCGATCGCGCCGCCTTCGACGCCGGGCTGGTCGCCGGCGCGGTGGCGGCCGGCGCCGACTGCCGGTTCGGCACCGGCGTGCGCCGTATACATAGCGTGGGGGTCGCAGAGCTCGCCGACGGCACGCGGATCGCCGCCGGGGCCATCGTCGGCGCGGACGGCCCGCGATCGGTCGCCGGCCGTGCGATCGGGCAGGCGAACACCGCGCTGGTCGAGACGCGCCAGATCACCGTGCCGCTCGCCCGGCCGCACACCGCGACCGACATCCACCTGTCGGCCGGCATCCCCGGCGGCTACGGCTGGATGTTCCCGAAGGGCGAGGTCGCCAACCTCGGCGCCGGCGTCGATCCGGCGTCCAGGCAGCGGCTCAAGGAAATCGTGGCGCGCCTGCACGCGTCGCTCGTCGCGAGCGGGCAGGTCGGGTCGCGCATCCTCGGCCTGACCGGCGGTCCGATCCCGGTGGGCGGCATGCTGAAGCCGGCGGGCGCGCTCGGCGCTGCATCGGTGCTGCTCGCCGGCGATGCCGCCGGGCTCGCAAACCCGGTGACCGGAGCGGGCATCGCGGCGGCCGTCCACTCGGGGCGGCTGGCGGGAGAGGCGGCAGCGGCGCGCGCGGCGGGCGATGCCGCCGCCGGCGAGCGCTACGAGGAGGAGCTCGACGACGTCTTCCGGGTCGCGCTCGACCGCGCGGTCCGTCGGCGCCGCGAGCTCGCGGCGCACCGCTCGCCGGACGGGGCGGCGCTGCGGCGCGGCTGGATCGCCTACCCGGAGTACTGGACGACATGAGCTGTCATCGACCGGAAGGCGCCGCGCCGGCGGCGAGCGCGGGCCCGGACCACAACCCGTTCGCGCTGATGCAGCCGCGGGCACCCGCGGCAACGCCGGCGGCGCTGAAGAACGGCGCGCGGGTGAAGTCGAACGACGTCGCGCCGCAGGGCGTCTACCTGCCGAACTACAACGTGCTCACGCCGCACATGCGCTCGCCCGAGTACGTGCAGATGTCGACGGCGGCGGCGATCACCCTCGGCATCATGAGGGGCAGGATGTACCGGTGCGAGTGCACGCGCTGCCTCAACCTGCTGCTCACCTACCCCGAGGGCTGCCGCGCGAACTGCGCCTACTGCGGCCTCGCGCGGCACCGCGAGGCCGAGCGCGACTACGCCGACCGCAACTTCATCCGCGTCGACTGGCCGGCGGTGCCGCTCGCGCAGACGATCGACATCGTGGCGCGCGACGGCGCGGCGAGCCCGTTCCACCGCATGTGCATCTCGATGATCACGCATCCGCGCTCGGACGCGGACACGGTGACGGTGCTGAAGGCATGGACCGACCGGATCGACCCGGCGGCGATCCCGGTCTCGATCCTGTCGAATCCCACGACGATGACCCGCGACGACGTGCAGCGCCTGCACGGGCTCGGCGCCGACATCTTCACCGTCGCGCTCGACGCGGCGACGCCGGAGATCTTCGACCGCACCCGCGGCAAGGGTGTGCAGTCGCCGCACTCGTGGGCGAAGTACTGGGAGATCCTGATGGACGCCCGCGAGATCTTCGGGCCGCAGAGGTTCGGCGCGCACATCATCGTCGGCATGGGCGAGACCGAGCACGACGTGCTCGCGCTCGTGCAGCGGCTCGTCGACCTCGGCGGCCACAGCCACATGTTCTGCTTCTTCCCCGAGCGCGGCTCGCTGATGGACCATCTGCCGGCGACGCCGCGCGACCAGTGGCGCCGCGTGCAGCTCGCCCGCTACCTGATCGACTACCGTGGCGTCCGGGTGGAGCGGATGTCGTTCGACGGGGAAGGGCGGGTCACCGGGTTCGGGCTGCCGCAGGCCGAGCTCGACGACGTGATCGACGCCGGCATCGCCTTCCGCACGTCCGGGTGTCCGGGCAAGTTCCGCGAGGACGTCTCGGCCTGCGACCGGCCGTACGGCGACTCGCCGCCGAGCAACATCGCGAGCTTCCCGTTCCAGCCGAACCGGCGCGACACCGCGAAGATCCGGCGGCAGCTGCGCATCGTCGAGCGCGGATCTTGAGATGAAACCGACGCCGCAGGCGGCGCTTTCGTGGTGTCGGGGAGCACGAGGGGGCATTGCCCTCTCGTATCGTGACGACCCGAGGCCGCGATGAAGACCTTCCGCGTGATCGACACCGGCATCCGCGAGGGACGCCGGCAGATCGCCTTCGACCAGGCGATGATCGAGGCCCGCAAGAGCGGGCGGATCCCGGACACGATCCGGTTCCTGCGCTTTCCGCCCACCGCGCTCGTCGGGCGCCACCAGGCGCTGTCGCGCGAGATCAAGCTCGACTACTGCCGCAGCCACGGCATCGGCGTCGTGCGCCGGATCACCGGCGGCGGGGCGATCTACTTCGACGAGGGGCAGCTCGGCTGGGAGCTCGTGTTCAACCGCGCCACGCTCGGGATCGCCTCGCTCGGCGACCTCGCGCGCGAGATCTGCGAGGCGGCGGCGGCCGGCCTGAGCCGCCTGGGGGTCGACGCGAAGTACCGGCCGCGGAACGACATCGAGGTGGACGGCCGCAAGATCAGCGGCACCGGCGGCTTCTTCGACGACGACACGCTCTTCTATCAGGGTACAGTCCTCGTCGACATGAACCCGGCGGACATGGTCGCGGCGCTGAACGTGCCCGAAGCGAAGCTCGCCAAGCGCGCGCTCGACTCGGCTGCGCAGCGCGTCGTGACCTTGAAAGCGCTGCTCGGCACCGTGCCCGACCTCGGCGCGATCAAGGCGGCGCTCCTCGCCGGCTTCGCGGAGCGGCTCGGGATCGACCCGGTCGCGGGCGACATCACCGCCGAAGAGGAGACGCTCGCCGCGAAGTATCACGACGAGCAGATCGGCACCGACGCATTCGTCGCCGAGATCGACGACCCGGGCGCGCGCGAGGGCGTGCGCTCGGCGAGCCACACCGGGGCCGGGGGCACGATCACCGCCTACGTCCGCCTCGAGGGGCCGCAGAACGACCGGCTGCGCGAAGTGCTCGTCACCGGAGACTTCTTCGTCACGCCGCCGCGCACCGTGTTCGACCTGGAGGCATCGCTGCGGAACGTTCCGGTCCGCGAGCTGCGCCCGGCGGTGGAGCGCTTCTTCAAGGAGGCGAACGTCGGCCTTCTGACGGTTTCCCCGGCGGACTTCGCGACCGCGATCGAGGCTGCGGTGGCAGCCCGAGGCTGATGCTCGTCCACGTGATCCAGCACACCTCGGCCGAGTACCTCGGCCGGATCGAGGATCACCTCGAAGGGCGGGGCATCCGGTTCAAGTACTACCGGCCATTCACCGGTGCGGCGTCGCTCCCCGACCGCGACGCGGTCCGCGACGGGCTCGTCCTCCTCGGTGGCGGGCCGTGGGGCAGCGCCGGCGGCCGCGACCTGCCGACGCTGAACGAGGAGGTGCAGCTCGCCCACGCGTGCCTGATGCGCGAGTGGCCGGTCGTCGGCATCGGGCTCGGCGCGCAGATCCTCGCGCTCGCGGCCGGCGGCCGGGCGGAGTCGGCCGGGCTCGCGTTCGAGGTGTCGACGGCGCGGCGGGTCGGCGCGTCGGCGTTGAACGGCTATCTGCCCGAGGCGTATCCGGTCGCGGTGTACATGCGCGACCGCGCGGTCCCGCCCGGCCACGCGGCGGTCCTCGCGGAGGATCCCGATGGGCGACCTACGCTCTGGCAGGTCGGGCGGAACGCGTTCGGGTTCGCCGGCCATCCGGGGCTGAAGGTGGCGATGGTCGAGGACCTCGTCATGGAGTTCGAGGAGGCGCCGCAGGACGTCGGCCGCGGCCTGGAGCGGCTACGCGCGAACCAGCGCGCGCTCGAGGATGCGCTGGTGCCGATCATGACCGGGCTCCTGCAGCTCACCGGGTGGACGCACTCACTGGCGGGCCAGGCGTAGACGAGCGCTTGCTACTTTAGAGATTACTAATATACTGAACCCACCTCCACCGAGGCGCCCATGGCGAAGAAGCTCGTGATCGTGATGGCGAACACCGACCCGCGCAACGGCGAGGAGCTCGGCGCGCCGATCTTCCAGGCCTCGGTGGCGGCGGCGATGGAGTACGACGTCGACGTCATCTGCACCGCGACCGCCGGTCGCCTCATGAAGAAGGGGGTCGCCGAGACGCTCTTCGTCAAGCCGGGCTCGCCGAAGTCGGTCTACGACTTCATCAAGGACGCGCACGAGGCAGGCGTGAAGTTCTACTGCTGCTCGCCGAACCTCGACCTCTTCGACATGAGGCAGGAGGACCTGATCCCCGAGTGCGCCGGCATCATCGGCGGGGCCCACCTGATCGAGGAGGTGATGGAGGGCGACTGCAAGGTGATGACGTACTGAGCATGGCGCACGCCGCCGCCACTCGCGTCCAGTCGCAGATCGGCGATCCGCTCTCCGAGTCGCCGCCGCTCGCGCGCGCGAAGCTCGAGGCGATCTTCAAGGACATCCAGTCCGACCTGCGCTACGACCACGAGCTGAACGGCTGCCTCAACTGCGGCATCTGCACCGCCACCTGTCCGGCCGCGCACTACTACGACTTCAGCCCGCGCGAGATCGTCCAGCTGCTGTGGACGGAGAACCTCGAGGGCATCTACGACGCGATGCAGGAGAAGATCTGGGCCTGCGCCCAGTGCTACACCTGCGCCGCGCGCTGCCCGTTCGGCAACTCGCCCGGCGGCCTGGTGATGCTGATGCGCGAGACCGCGATCAAGCACCAGATGGAATCGGCGAAGAACGTGCTGCGGCCGTTCAGCCGCGTCATGCTGAAGCTGATCTCGACCGGCAACCAGCTCGCCCCGGACATGATCAACCGGGATCACTTCGCGGACTGGGGGCCGAACGTCTCGAAGATCGATGCGCCGCTCGCGATCCTGCGCAAGGCGATCCCGATGCCGACGCTCAACACGACGGCGACGGCGTGGGAGGTGAACCTGAAGACCTCGATCGAGCTCTACACGATCTGGGAGGAGACCGGCGTGCTCGAGCAACTCGAGGGGATCGACGAGAACCTGTTCGACGTGATCACCGACATCATGGACGAGAAGCGCGAGGACTGGAAGGACTTCCTCGCCGACGAGGCAAGCGCAGAGGACGACGACTGAAAGAGAGGTCTGACATGGCGACCAGTCAATCCGGCGGCGAGCGCTTCACCGGCCACGGCGCCGAGTGGCGGGACTCCAACCTGACGGCCGATGAGGCGCGCGTCGCGACCTCGTGGGTCGAGATGAAGGTGGACAAGCGCTCGATGCTGACCGGCAAGGAGCGCGTCGAGGACGTCCGCGACGCGATGTGGCAGCTCGAGAAGGACGGCGAGATCGTCGTCCACCGGGTGTCCGACGAGCACGAGCCGGTGGTCGTCAAGACGCTCTACGGCTGGGACAAGAAGATCCCGACGCGCCGGCTCTGGCACCACAAGTCGTGCGGGCAGTGCGGCAACATCCCCGGCTACCCGGCCTCGCTCCTCTGGCTGATGAACCGCCTCGGGATCGAGTACCTCGACGAGACCGACCAGACGTCTTGCACCGCGTGGAACTACCACGGCTCCGGGATCGGCAACCTCGAGAGCCTCGCCGCGGTGTTCCTGCGCAACTTCCACCAGGCCTACGTGGCGGCGCGCGCGCAGCGGCTGCCGCCGGCGTACTACTACCCGCTCGTGCACTGCGGCACCTCGTTCGGCAACTACAAGGAGGTGCGCGGCTATCTGATCCATTCGGCGAAGCTGCGCGAGCGGGTGCGGCAGATCCTCGGCAAGCTCGGACGGCTGGTCGACGGCAAGCTCCTGATCCCGGAGGAGGTCGTCCACTACTCGGAGTGGCTGCACGTGATGCGCGACCGGATCTCGACGCTCCGCGAGATCGACTGCAGCGGCATCCGCGCGACGATCCACCCGGCGTGCCACGTCTACAAGATGGTGCCCGAGGATGCGATCTACGACGACAGGATCCTCGGCGGCAACCGGGTTGCGGTCTCGACCGGCGTGATCGAGGCGCTTGGCGCGCAGGTGATCGACTACTCGACCTGGTACGACTGCTGCGGCTTCGGCTTCCGCCACATCATCTCCGAGCGCGAGTTCACCCGCTCGTTCGCGATCGACCGCAAGATCCGCGTCGCGGTCGAGGAGGCGCGCGCCGACGTGATGATCGGCCACGACACCGGCTGCATCACGACGCTCGACAAGAACCAGTGGATCGGCAAGGCGGCGGGCAAGGAAGTCGACCTGCCGGTGCTCGCCGACTGCCAGTTCGCGGCGCTCGTGTGCGGCGCGCACCCGTACAAGATCGTGCAGTCGCACTGGCACGCCTCGTCGACCGAGACCCTGATGGAGAAGCTCGGGATCGACTGGCAGGCAAGCAAGGCGGAATTCGTCGCCTACCTCGACCAGGTGAAGGCCGGCAAGCAGGAGAACCTCTACGACCCGCGCCGGATGATCACCTCCGGCCCCGGCCACATCCCGATCGCGAAGCGCCAATGACCAAACCCGTTCTCATCGTCGGCGGCGGCCCCGCCGGGCTCGCGGCAGCGCATGCCCTCGCGAGCGTGGGCCAGCGCTCGATCCTCGTCGAGAAGGAAGGCCGCCTCGGCGGCGCGCCGATCCTGTCCGGCTACGCGAAGCTCGTTCCCTCCGGCGAGTGGGCGCGCGACGCGATCGGCGGCATGGTGAGCCGCGTCGAGGGGAGCCGTCTCGTTAGCGTCCACAAGGGCGCGACGGTCAGGGAGTTCGGCGGTTCCCCGGGCGAATTCCGGGCGCAGCTCTCGAACGGCCAGACGGTCGACGCCGGCGCTACGGTGCTCTGTACCGGCTTCACGCATTTCGACTCGGTGAACAAGCCGGAGTGGGGCTTCGGCACCTTCCCCGACGTGGTGACCACGGCGCAGGTCGAGCAGATGATCTCGTCCGGGAAGGGCGTGCGCTGCCCGTCGGACGGCCGCAAGCCGGAGCGGGTGGCGATCCTCCTCTGCGTCGGCTCGCGCGACCGGCAGATCGGGCGCGAGTGGTGCTCGAAGATCTGCTGCACCGTCTCCTGCAACATCGCGATGGAGATCCGCGAGGAGCTGCCGGGCTGCCACGTGTACATCTACTACATGGACATCCGGACGTTCGGGCTGTACGAGACGCGCTATTACTGGCGCAGCCAGGAGGAGTTCAAGGTCAAGTACATCAAGGCGCGGATCGCGGAGGTCACCTCGAACGGCGAGAAGCTGATCATCAAGGGCGAGGACACGCTGGTGAAGCGCCCGATCACCATCCCCTTCGACATGGTGGTGCACGCGATCGGCATGGACCCGAACGTCGACAACAAGGCGCTCGCGCGGACGTTCGGCGTCGACCTCGAGGTGCACGGGAATATCGCCAAGGGCTCGGCCTACGGCGCGCTCGGCGAGACTTCGCGCCCGGGCGTGTTCGTCGCCGGCGCGGCCGCCGGGCCGGAGACGATCGACGACTCGATCGCGCAGGCGAAGGCGGCGGCGATCGCCGCGTTCGCGATGGTCAACCAGGCGCCGGCCGCGGCGACGGCCTGACGTGGCGGCGGGAGTGTCCACGACCGCGCTCGAGCGGCCCCGGCTCGAGCTGAGCGGCCCGAAGCTCGGGCTCGCGCTCGAGCGGCTGATCGGCGGCACCGAGGAGCGGGGCGGCGTCGAGCGCCACGTCGAGGCGGTGCAGTTCAAGTCCGCCGTCTTCCGGCAGGCGCTCGCCGGCGGCGCACCGGAGCTCGCCTCGCTCAAGACGCTGTGCGCGCTCATCTCGACCGTGCGCCGGCGCGTGGGGCCGTACCTGACGCCGGAGCGGTTTCCCGCGCTGCGCGCGAGCGTCGTGCGCCTGCTCGAAGGCAGCGAGGACACTTCGACCACCGACGAACGGATGGCGGCGTTCTGCGCCGGCTTCCCTGCGGACCGGCAGCACCGCTGGGTGCACGACCTCGCCGCGGAGGTCCTGCACAACGTCGATCCCGAGCGCTATCCGCTCATGTGCCGCTGGGTGTGGGACGGCGAGACGAACACCGGCGTCATCCGCGAGATCTGGCACGCGGAGGACCTCGACCAGGTCGTGATCGACGTCCCCGCGCGCTATGGCACCTACCTCGTGCTGCGCGAGGAGCTCTCGCAGTATCTCGCGGCGAACGGCGTCTTCCGCGACGTGCTGCACTACGTCGACCTCCTCACCGCGCAGGTCTACGCCGACTACATCGGCGAGCAGGGCGGCGCCTACCTGCGCACCGACTTCTCGATGCCGGAGGATCCGGTGCAGCACACGCGGCGGCTGCTCGGGCTCGACGGCATCAAGGCCGGCGGCCGTACCCGGTTCAAGGCGCTCGACGGCGAGGCGTTCGTCGTCGAGGACGTGAGGCTCCTGGACTGATCCAATGCCCATCCACGAGAAATCGCTGATCCGGCCCGAGAACCTCAAGGTCCACGAGAAGCTCGTGATCGACGGCGTGGACGTCTCCGGCCACTGGAGCACGTTCATCGAGTCGCGCGTCGTCACCGACTACAACGAAGCGATCGAGGGCGAGATCGCGGCGCTGCCGGGCGGCGAGCACATCCACCGCTGCTGGCAGTGCGGCTCCTGCACCAACTCGTGCACCGTGAACGCGGTCAACCCGGACTTCAACCCGCGGTACTGGATCTACCTCATCCGCATGGGGATGGAGTCGGAGCTGCTGCGCGACAAGGACATCATCTGGCAGTGCGTGTCGTGCAACAAGTGCACCTACGTCTGCCCGCGCGACGTGTTCCCCGAGGGCGTCATGAAGGCGACCGCGCACTGGCTCGAGCTCAAGGGCCACACGCGCAAGTCGAAGTCCACCCTCTTCGACGAGGAGTTCACCGAGCAGGTCGTCGCCACCGGGAAGATCGAGGAGGGCCGGATCATCCGGAACTTTTTCGCCCGGACCGGGCAGCCGCTGATGCAGGACTGGCTGGTCGAGATGGCGAAGCGGGTTGCGCGCCGGCTGCCGGTCAGGCTCGGCATCCTGATGGGGCTCGCCGCGCTGTTCCGGCCGCGGACGCGCGGCTGGGGCAAGGCGCGCGCGGCGATCGACGAGTACGTGGCGGAGCAGGAGGCCCATCAGCGCAAGGCGCTCGGGCTCGCCGAGCTCGTCGAGGCGGCGCGGGCCGACGCCGGCGCCAAGCCGAACTGAAGGACACCGATGGCCGACACTCCAAGCGACGACAAGCGAGCCGAGTACAAACGGGTCGCCTACTACCCGGGCTGCGCGCTCGAGGGGACCGGGCACGCTTACAACCGTTCGACGAAAGCGGTCGGGAAGGCGCTCGGCCTCGAGCTCGACGAGGTGAAGAACTGGAACTGCTGCGGGGCGATGGAGGTGAAGAACGTCGACCCGAAGATCCAGACCTACCTCTCGTCGCGGGTGATGTCGATTGCGGCGAACGAGATGGCGGCGAAGGTGGTGATGGCGCCGTGCAACGGCTGCTATCACAACCTCAAGAAGGCCGAGCACGACCTTGCCCATGATGCGTCCTCGCGCGACGTAGTGGATCGCCTGTCGAAGAAGGCCGGGCACGAGACCTACCGCGCCGGCCAGGTCGAGACGATCCACGCGCTCGACTGGATCAAGCACGGGCTCGGCGAGGACGGCCTCAAGGCGCGCGTCCGCAACTCGCTCGAGGGCCTCAAGGTCGCCAACTACTACGGCTGCATGTATACGCGGCCGCGGCACATCTTCCCGGAGAAGGACCAGGGGCCGGGCAGCGAGTCCACCTCCAAGCCGCACTTCATGGACGATCTCCTCGCGGCCGCGGGCGCGGAGAACGTCGACTTCCCGCTCAAGACCGCCTGCTGCGGCGGCGCCCACACGCTCTCGGACAGCGACATGTCCACCAGGCTCGTGCTGAACATCCTGCGCGCGGCCGAGGCCGCCGGGGCGGAGGTCATCGCCACCGAGTGCCCGACCTGCCACACCGGGCTCGAGATGCACCAGGTGCGCGCGGAGAAGGTGCTCGGGCAGAAGACGACGGTGAAGATGCTCTACTTCACGCAGCTCCTCGGCCTCGCCCTCGGCCTGTCGCCGCGCAAGGTCGGCGTGCACGAGAACGTCTCCGCGTCGGGCGAGCTGCTGAAGGCGAAGGGGATCGCGTGAGGACGATCGCGGCGATCGAAGCGGATCTCGATGCCGTCGCTACGTCGACGGACGCGGCGCGGCAGCTCCTCGGGCTGGCCGAGGAGATCCTAGAGTACTGGGTGGCGGCGCGCGGCGAGACGCCCACCGCCGAAACGAGCGAGGGCTTTCGCCTGCTTGCGCTCCACCGGCAGGGCGCGCGCGGCGTCCCCAGCTTCAACGCATGCCGCGAGACCTGCCGCGAGGTCGCGTACCACTACAACCTGCTGTGCGCGGCACCCGATCCTGCGCAGGACGGGCGGCGCCGGCTGATGATGGCGATGCTGGTGAGGCATCTCGCGCTGTTCGTGGGCGGCAAGATGCAGGCCGAGGGGCTGGGCGAGTTCTGCTGCGCCTCCCGCCCGCTCCGGCAGGAAACGAGTGTGCAGACCTAGGACGAGGATTCACGACATGCCCGTTGTGCGCGGCTGCGAGATGCCCGACGACCTCCTGTACGACGTCGACAACCACATCTGGCTGAGGGAGCTGGACGACGGCAACGTCAGGATCGGCATGACGACGGTGGCGACGGCGATGGCCGGGCAGCTCGTCGCGTTCACGCCGAAGAAGGCCGGACGCGCGGTCCAGGCCGGGAAGTCGTGCGCGACCGTCGAGTCGGGCAAGTGGGTGGGGCCGGCGAAATCGGCCGCGGGCGGCGAGGTCGTCGCGGTGAACGACGAGCTGGTGGCGAAGCCGACGCTCGCGAACGAGGATCCGTACGGCGCCGGCTGGATGGTCGTCATCAAGCCGGAGGACTGGGCGGGCGTGAAAGCCACGCTGACGCCGGGCGCGCAGGTGGCGGCCAAGTACGAGGCGAAGATGGACGCCGACGGCTTCGCCGGGTGCGCGTGCGCGCCGGACGGGAAGAACTGACATGGGCGGCGCCTCGCCCCTTGCGCAGACCGCCCGAGCGGCGGAACTGAGAGCGCACGCGGTTCGCGCGACCGCGCTGCTGAAGGCGATGTCCAACCCGGCGCGGCTCATGGTGCTGTGCCAGCTCGCCGAAGGGGAGAAGTCGGTCGGCGAGCTGGAGGGCGCAGTCGATCTGAGCCAGTCCGGGCTCTCGCAGCACCTCGCGCTGCTGCGGCGCGAGCGCATCGTCGTGACGCGGCGGTCGGGCCAGACGATCTTCTACTCGCTCGCGAGCGAGGAGGCTGCGGCGGTGATGCGCACGCTGTACGCGATCTTCTGCGGGAAAGCGGGCGGGAAGCCGAACGGCGCGCGGCGGCGCGCCTAGTCCGCCGGTTTCGGCACTGCCGTCGAGAGACAGCCGACCAGCCGCTCCAGCCGCGTCCGGTGCAGCTCGCGCCACGCGGCTTCGATCCGATCCTCGGCATCTTCGCCGGCGGACCCGGTCTCGCACGCGTAGACCGCCTCCAGCAGCGCCTCGAGCGGCGCGCGCAATTCGTGCGTGCGCAGATCGCCCTGCGTCCAGCCGATCCGCATCCCGGCCTTCTTGAAGTGAGCGAGATCGGGACCGGACCGCGCGAGCGTTTGCAGCGTGCGGAGGCGCTCGACGTCCTCCCGCAGGAGCTGCGCGCGGAACGGGCCTTGTTCCGCGGACGCGACGCGGAGCAGCGTGTCGATGAGTCGCATGCGGCGATTCTAGTCCGTCAGGGGGCGAGCAGATCGAGTCCCCGCGCCGCGGGATCCAGCTTGCGCAACGCATCGCGCCCCTGGCGCGCCCGCTTCTGCCATCCTGCGCCACGCGCGGATGCGTCGCGCCATGCGGCGCGCAGCTCGTCGGGCCGGTGCGCCGCGAGGTACTCGACCAGCGCGGCCGCCTGGCGCAGGTCCTTGTTCGCCTTGGTCCGGAAGCTGCCCGAGCGCTCGCCGTGCACGATCAGCTCGTGCACGGCGAAGCGGGCGGGCGCAGGGACGTTCACCACGACGGCGCCTTCCTCGGCGAGCAGGACGGCCTGGTTGAGGTCCTCGAGCGAGAACTCCATGAATTTCAGCGGCTGGAGCGCGACGTTCAGATTGGGGATGCGGACCGCCTTGGTGCCGGCGCGGGTCATGGGGGTGAGGAAGTCGACCCGCAGCTCCGGGTCCGCGGGATTGAGGTACGTCGTTCCCGCGGCGCCCTGCAGCGCGGTGATCGGCAGGAACCCGAGCTCGAGCGAATCGATGGCCTTCCGGACGTCGACCCGGACGTCGGCGGGCAGCGCGACCGAGATGTTCCTGCCGGCGTGAGCGAAGTCGACGTCGAGGGTCGCCGCGGCGTCGGTGAATCGCACGCCGAGCGCGTTGCCGAGACAGACGAATGCGTGGGTTCCGATCAGCACCCCACCGGCGCGAAAGAAGCCGTACTCCGCGAGCCGCCGGACGATGCGGAACTGCTTCGGCACGGCGGCGGCGCAGCCGAGCGCCGCGGCCGCCTTGGCCATCGGCGCGAGCGCGCGCGGCGCCTCGTCGCGAAATCGCGCCATCAGGGAACGCACGCGCTCGTCGTCCGGCCCGACGTAGAGTTGACGGACGGCCCCGTCGACGTCGCGGTACGCGAAATACCAGTACCTGCGGCCCTTCACCGACTTGGACGCGAAGCTGCCGTTCAGACCCCCGACCGAGCGGTGCAGCTCGGCCGCGCGCGCCTGGTCGAGCAGCTCCGCATAGGCGGTCTGCGCCGACAGCGGAAGCTCGGAGTAGCGGGCCGGGCCGGAGGGCACGCCTCGTTATACAACGAAAACCGGATCTGTTGTATAGCCAGCTACGCAACGGGCGCCGCCGACGTTGTACAAGCGGCCGCTCGGCGGGCCCCCCGGCCGAGCGCTACTGCTGCAGCACGGGTCCCCGGCGCGTCCGCGAGCGGGGCGTAGCTGTTGTCCGTCGCGCCGTACGCGGGCGGCGGCACCGGTTCGCCTGACCGACGCTTCAGCCAGGCGAGAGCGGCAAGATGCTCGCCGCCGCCCGGCCGCTGCTCGACGCGGCCGGGATCGGGTATCAGCCACACATCCCGGTCGGGCCGATCGCGCCGACGATCGTGGATCACGCCCACCGGTCCGGTTGCCCTATGATCTGCATGGGGACGCGCGGCATGACCGCGCTCTCGAACGTCGTCATGGGCTCGACCGCGACCAAGGTGCTGCACCTCGCCGACGTCCCGGTCGTGCTGGTCCACTGAAGCGGGCTCGATTTTCGCAGGAGAGAGGAGGCGGGATGTTCAAGCACGTGCTGCTGCCGACGGACGGATCCAAGGTTTCGCGCAAGGCGATCAGGGCCGGGATCCGGCTCGCGAAGGGGCTGGGCGCGAAGGTCACCGCGTACTACGCCATCGACGCCATGCCGGCGTACAGCTACGCCGACGGCTACCTGCTCAACGCCACGCTCATGAAGGAGTTCGACCAGCGGGCGCGCGAGCGGGGCGAGAAGGTCCTGGCGGAGGTGGTCAAGGCGGCCAAAGCGGCAGGCGTCCGATGCGGGACGTACATCTCGAAACCCGCGACCGCCTACCAGGGCATCGTCGCGGCGGCGAAGTCGCAGCGCTGCGACGTGATCCTCATGGCCTCGCACGGCCGCGGCGGGCTCGGCACCCTGCTCCTCGGCAGCGTCACCCAGAAGGTGCTCGCGCACAGCCGGAAGCCGGTGCTCGTCTATCGCTGA
>Ga0187894_10003436_pt1 | contig 17767 bp, 17 predicted proteins | sample GBC1701081metaG_FD_136650 | JGI IMG/M metagenome (GOLD analysis project Ga0187894, IMG submission 136650) | White microbial mat communities from a lava cave in the Kipuka Kanohina Cave System on the Island of Hawaii, USA - GBC170108-1 metaG ...
ATAAGTGTCTTCCCAACGCCCGTATTGGTTGCGGTGATAAGAACCCCAAGCGGACGAGAATCACGGGCGTATCGTTTGGTTAGTCTCATGATTGATATCTGGTGGAATCTGAAATCTCACTTCATGCAGGATGATCCAAAAGACTGTCAGCAAGGCCGCAGCCGAAGAAAGCACCGCAGGCGTACCCTCTGGGGTACGTTGAGGATGCTTTCGAGGTGAGAACGAAGCTGGCGGGTTTTTGGGACATCCTGCTAAAGGTTCCGGCTGTCACAGTTCCACACCTGCCCCGACACATCGCGTAGTTGCGCCAAATGCAAAACCGTCTTGGCCATTTCCTCTCGTGACGGTGGTCGACCCAGGGCATGATCGTTCCAGCTATCGCCAGCCGGAATGCTCCCTTCCGAGAGCCTCGTCTGTTGCCAACCCGGCAAGAGCAGATTCACACGGATGTTGCCTGCTCCCCACTCTTGGGCTGCGGTATGCACCAGCCCGGTGAGACCGGCTTTTGACGCTGCATAGGCGGCTTGCCCCATCGCGCCATGGAATCCGGCATATGATCCGATCACGACGATCGATCCACCGCCGCGAGCGAGGAGAGGAGGGGCCATGGCCCGGAGGCAGTGAAATGTTCCGGTCAGATTCGTGGCGATCACGTCGGCCCAATCTTCTGGAGGTTGTCGTAGAAGCAGACGACTCTCTCCGATTCCGGCATTGCAGACAAACACCGACGGCGCAGGTGCCAGATTGCAGGAAACTTCCACCATCTGTTGCACATCGCGCTGCACTCGAATATCGGCTTCGTAGAGTGTCCCGGTTCCACCGGCTGCTACGACCTGCGAGAGTGTGTCCTCGGCCGCCAGTTTGTTTCGATGGTAATGGATCCCGACAAACCAGCCGGCTGCTGCAAAGGCCAGGCTGATCGCTCGACCTATCCCTCCGGACGCGCCAGTCACAAGCACCGCTCGTTTCTGGTTGATCTGGTCTATTTGGTTTGTTTGGTTCATCTGGTTGATTTGGTTCATCTGGTTGGTCTGGTTCAACCAAATAAACGAGACAAACCAGACAAACCAAATGACGATCCGATTATGGGAGGGATATTGTGTGAAGGCAAGCCTGCAATGCCGGCATGGAATTGCTCTCCTTATCTTGCTGCTTCGAGGATCCCTATGATACGGTCTCACACCATTCAACCTGTGGAGGACTTCACGCATGCCACTGAACAATCCAGGATATCGAAGGGCTTTGGTCGCGGGCATGGCGCTGCTAGTCAGCTGCGCACCCTGGTCGATGTCCCTCGCAGTGGAAGACGCCGGTGTCATCGCCCAATCTGACGACTATTTCCCGGATCAAATCGGAAACGAGTGGCGTTATCGTGGCCAGATTACAGAAGGGCCTCTGCAAACGATCGAACATAAATTTTTCTCCAACGTGTCTTCAGTCACCGGCACGAAAGCCATTAAAGGAATGTCCGTTACCGTGTTTCACGATACCAATCCGGGCAACCACGGCCCATCGGATAGTTTTTACCGGCGTGACAGCGTCGGCATCGTGTATTACGGTTCGGAACCTGGCACGCCTCTGGAAAAACAGCTGGTGCCCTATCAAATCGTGCGGTTCCCGCTAAAAATATCGTCGGCTTTCCCGCAATTCAATCGCAAGGAACTAGATTTCGGAACCGATCTGGATCGAGACGGTATCAATGAAAAGGCCGATGCCCAGGGTGATAACACGGTGGTGGGTCGAGAATCGGTCACCGTGCCGGCCGGTACGTTCAAGGATGCCGTGAAGGTGGAAGCGCGCATGCGGATGCAGATTCATCTCTCCGGCGGGAAAAAAACGGCTCTTGGGACCGATGTGATGACTGCCTGGTTTGCGAAGGGCGTGGGCTTGGTCAAGTATGTCGAGCGGCAGGAACTCTCTGCGTTGGAAGACCGGGGCATGGTCACGGATATCATGGAAGAACTGGAATCCTATGACATCAAGCCGCCGAAGGCTTCACTCGGGCGGAACGAATCCCCGACGGAGGGTCTGCTCGCTGACAATACGGCTGTCAACGAACTGCGTCAGGTACTCTTCCCCTCCGGCCTTCGCTCCGACTCCGGAGAGCCGATGGCCTCCAAACGGCTGGCGAGCGACTAACGCGCCTGTGATCGGACGATTCAGATAGAGATTCCCGACGTCGAACCGCTGCCTCGCCAGTTCCAAATGAGACGGGCTTCGCGAATAGACACCGCCGGTGAGGGCATAGGCCGTTGAGTTGGCCAGGGCCAGCGCCTCTTGAAAGGAAGCGGCCTTCATGACCGCAAGGACCGGCCCGAAAATTTCTTCTTGGGCCACTCGATGCGTCGAGGCCACATTGGCGAAGACCGTCGGACCGACATACCAGCCAGGTCCTGTTGTAGTCCCTTCCACCAGTATGTGAGCTTCCTTCTTCCCTATCTCGATATACTCCTGAATCTTCGACTGCGCTCGCCGATCGATCACCGGTCCCACCTGCGTGCCGGGCTCGTCTGGATTTCCGACGATCAGACTCTGTACAGCATCTTTGAGCCGTTCTAGAAAACTATCGTAGATCGCCGCGTGCACGATCGCTCGCGAGCAGGCGGAACATTTCTGTCCCGCATAGCCCGTGAAGGACGAGATCACTCCGATGATCGCGTCGTCGAGATCCGCTGTCTCATCCACGATGATCGCGTTTTTCCCTCCCATCTCGGCCAATACCCGCTTGACCATCTGTTGCCCTGGAATCAGCGTGCCCGCGTCTTTCAGGATGCCGAGCCCCACGTCTTTCGACCCGGTAAAGGCAATCGTGGCAATATCGGAATGGCGCGCCAGCGCGCGTCCGATGTCAGGACCGCCCGGCAGACAGCAGAGCGCTTCCTGAGGCACACCGGCCTCATGTAAGATCTCCGTGAGCCAGTACCCCATCATCGGCGAGCGCTCGGAGGGTTTGAACAGCACCGGATTCCCGGTCACCAGCGCCGCCGATACCATGCCGGCGGGAATCGCCAGTGGAAAATTCCACGGCGCGATGACGGCCGTGACCCCACGAGGGCTATAGAAGCGCTGGTTGAGTTCGCCCGGTTCCTGCCCTAAACGTTTTGGGGAAGCGAGCCTGAGCCAATCCGCCGCATAAAATTCCAGAAAGTCGATCGCCTCCACGACGTCGGCGTCCGCCTCTCGCCATGGCTTTCCACATTCCACGATCTCCCAGGCCGCCAACTCATTGCGCCGCGCCCGCATGAGCGCAGCGGCAGAACGCAGGATTTCCACTCGCTGCTCCGTTGTCGTGTCGCGCCAGAATTCCCGCGCTTGAACCGCCCGGCGCACCGCCTGTTCGACTTCCTCCGAATTCGCGCCGGGCAATCGGCCCACCGTCTCATCAGGGCGTCCCGGGTTGCGGGACTCGATGAGAGGCCCCGTAAAGCGTAGCCCTCCCGATGCCGAAACCCATGTTCGACCCAGTTGTGCCCGCACGGTCGTTATGGCCTGTTGGATCGCCGTTCGGCTGCTGGCTTCTGCAAAATTCTGCTGCGGTTCGTTTCGAAATTCCCGCCTACCGGCCGGTTGCGACACGATGGGGAGCGGCTGATTCAATCCCTCTAGAACAGGTGGGGTCAACAATGTGCTCAACGATTGCGACTCCACATACTCCTTGCGGAGAAACGATTCATTCGACGTGTTTTCCAGCAAGCGCCGCACGAGATAGGCCATGCCCGGAAGCAGTTCGCCCACCGGGGTATAGAGCCGCAATCGACGGCCTTGCTGCATGACCGCATGCTGGAAGGGTTCGGCCATCCCGAAGATCATCTGATATTCCCATGTCTCAGGAGGGAGTCTGAGCGATTCCGCGACCGCCTCGATGTAAGCCAGCGTGCGGAGATTGTGCGTTCCAAAGGCCGAACGAATGAGGCTTGACTGGGATAGCATGAGGCTCGCGAGCGACTCATAATTGGCATCCGTCTCCGCTTTATGTTCAAAGAGAGGAACAGGCCAGCCTCGTTGCCGATAACGGATCGTATCCGAGTCCCAGTAGGCCCCTTTTACCAATCGAATCGCGATGGGCGCCCCGCGCCTGCGAACCCAGGCCAGGAGTGTTTCGATATCCTGTGCCGTATCTCGATGGTAGGCCTGCAACGCGAGACCCGCATAGGGATAATTCTTGTAGGAAGACTCCGCGAAGAGCTTGGTGAAAATCTCCACCAGCAAGGTTTTCGTATCGGCTTGTTCCATGTCGAAGATCAACGAGGCAGGGAGGCGCATTGCCAGATCGAGGATGGGTCGAAGCCGCGCTGTTACCGAGCGATAGCTTCCTTCCGGATCGATCGGGTCGAGATGCGGAGAGAGGGCGGAGATTTTGATCGAGAGTTGGACTCTGGGTATCGGTCCGAGCTGGTCCCGCTCCAGTAAGGGGGGGGATGGCCATAAGGCCGCCTCACGCGCAAGGAGAGTCAGGGCTTCTATGCAGCGATCGCGATATCGGTCAGCCTCACGATCGCTGATGGTGGCCTCGCCCAACAAATCGACCGACCAGGCTCGCCCCTGCTGCCAAAGTTCAGTCAATCGTGGGACCGCCTCCTCGACCGTTCCTCCGGCAATGAAGGTGCGCGCCATGTGCTCGACTTGGCTTCTGATGGCCTTGCCGCTGAGCCGGGCTCCCAAGCTGGTGGCGGAAAGGGCCTTGAGCCCCCAGTGGGTGCCGAAGAGAGTCGTGTCCGCATCGCCTAAGTACTCGCGTGCCAGCGTAACCACCTGCTCGTCGTCTTTGATCGAAGGCAGGACATCGATGAATCGAAACAGCTGTGTCTTGAAGTGGCTGTCATGCATCGCCAAATTGAGCGCCTGATGCGACCACCATCGGCCCTCAAAGAGTGTCGGAGTTCGGCCTGAAGAAAGACCGGCGAGTTGTTCACCGATACGGGACACGTGAGAATTGAGGGGTGAGGAAACTTCCGGCATCTGGACCCCACTGGCAGTGAGTCGAGGACCTCCCTCAGTATACACCGTGAGCATTCGCTTGAAACATTTATGAAAATTGGGTATGGTGTAATACTGTATTATCTCTCCTACTGCTTGGCTTCACGAAGGGAGAGATACGTGTGTGTCTTTAAGGAGAGTTAATGCTCGCGACAACGACTGAAACCGCACCGACCAAAGAAGAGTTTTCGCCGGGAAACTTCATACTTTTCTGCGCGATCGTGGCTGCCTCGCTCATCGGTATCCCACTCTACGGATACCATTACGGATTCAGCCTTTTCGACTGGGTTCTGTTCATGGTGCTTTACATCGTCACAGGCCTGGGCATTACCGTCGGCTATCACCGGTTGGTGTCGCATCAAAGCTTTGAATGTCCGAACTGGGTTAAGGCCTGTATCCTCGTGGCCGGCGGTTGGGCGTTGCAAAACTCTGCCCTCAAGTGGGGGAGCGACCATATCCGCCATCATGCCAAGACCGATGAAGAAGAAGACCCCTACAACGCCACCAAGGGATTTTGGCACAGCCACTGTGGCTGGCTCTTTTACAATAGCATCCATCGCAAGGACAAATACGAGATCCGTCTGCGTCGTGACCCTGTCGTGATGTGGCAAGATCGCTATTACTGGCCGATCGTGGTTACGGGGCTTCTGCTTCCCTTTGTTCTTGGTCTCTGGCATGGCGGCTGGCAAGGCGGCATCAGCGCTTTTCTTTTGGGTGGTCTTTTCCGGATGTTCATGGTGCTGAATTCCACATTCACGATCAATTCACTCTGTCATATGGTAGGGGCGCAACCCTACAGCAAGAAAGACAGCAGCCGCGATAGCTGGCTGGTTTCCTTCGTCAGTTTCGGTGAGGGGTATCACAATTTTCATCACACCTATGCGCGCGATTTTCGCAACGGACCGAAGTGGTACAATTTCGACCCGTCGAAATGGATCATTTTCACTCTCTCGCTGATCGGGCTCGCGAGCAATCTCCGCCGCAACGACCCCACCGTCGGATAATCGATTCGTATGCATCTCTCCCGACGGACGTTCCACCAATCCTACACAGGCCGCATGACTCCTTAGCATCATTGCTCATATCAGGATGCTCAAAAAGGCTGTTCAGCAAGGCCGCAGCGAGTGAAGGGCCGAGTCGTACCCTCAGGGCACGTTGAGGGTCTGAACGATGCGAGAACGCCGCGGGCGGACTTTTTCAGCATCCTGTTTACATTCCCCGATTGAGCTATCGTCTACCGCTCAATAGCCCCATTTTCTTTCACCCTGTCCTTCGCTTATGATGGAGTGGCTGGCAGAAAGCCAGTCCTATCCGATCGCGCATGTAAGAGGAGGATCGCTTCATGGCTGATGAGCATTCTACTGGCCCTCAGGCCGGTCACGGAAAAGACAACCTCGTTCCCGGTGTGAAATATGTCATTGCCGTCAGCAGCGGCAAAGGCGGAGTCGGCAAGTCCACAGTCTCCGTGAATCTCGCCGTCGCCCTCGCCTTAACCGGCGCCAAGGTCGGCCTGCTCGATGCGGATATCTATGGGCCGAATATTCCCATGATGATGGGTGTGATCAAGCCGCCGGAACAGAAGGACGGCAAGATCGCTCCAGCAGAAAGTCATGGCGTCAAACTCATTTCCATGGGCTTCTTCGTTCCGGAAGACACGGCTGTGGTCTGGCGAGGCCCGATGGTGCATACCGCAATCCAGCAACTTTTTCGAGACGTCCTGTGGGGCGAGCTCGATTACCTGCTGATCGATCTACCTCCCGGCACCGGAGATGCGCAACTCACGCTGACTCAACTGGTTCCGCTGACCGGCGCTGTTACCGTGACGACGCCACAAGAAGTCGCCCTGCACGATGTCCGCAAAGGCATGATGATGTTCCAAAAGGTGAACGTGCCGCTCCTCGGCATCGTGGAGAATATGAGTTACTTTCTCTGCGGCCATTGCGGCGAGCGGACCGAAATATTTTCATATGGGGGAGGGGAGCGGGCCGCCGCCAAACTCGGTGTCCCGTTCCTCGGTCGAGTGCCGATCGACCCGGCGATTCGCGATGGCGGCGACTCAGGCACTCCGATTGTCGTCGCCGATCCGGCGTCTCCGCAATCGGCCGCGTTTCGGGAGATTGCACGGAAAATTATTGCGGGAATCACCAGTGGAACGAAGGACGTTCCTCCGATCGAAAGCCTGCTGAGCAAGATCAAGAATCCCTTTGCGAAGGCATAAGCGGAATCGCGAGACAGGCGCGATGTAGACAGAATTGATTCCCGTTTCGTCTCGCTCATCCCGCCAGTCTCGCTTGCCTAGCACGTTACGACGGAAGGCCAAGTATGGACCGGAACGATCTTCTGTCCCTCTATCGTCAGATGCTGCTGATCCGCCGATTCGAAGAAAAATCGGCGGAGATGTATGCCCTTGCAAAAATTGCCGGTTTTCTCCATCTCTATATCGGCGAAGAAGCCATTGCGGTCGGGGCTATGGCCGCCCTTCGACCGGATGACTATGCGATCAGTGCGTACCGCGATCACGGGCATTGTCTTGCACGGGGCTCCGACCCTCGCTATGTCATGGCGGAGATGTTCGGCAAAGCGACGGGTCTGTGCCACGGCAAAGGCGGCTCCATGCACCTGGTGGATGCTCCGCGCCGCTTCATGGGCGGCTACGCCATTGTCGGCGGCCACATTCCCCTTGCCACAGGCCTCGCGTTCGCAGCCAAGTATCAGGCGCTCGACCTCGTCACTGTCTGCTTCTTCGGTGAAGGGGCGATCCCGAGTGGCCAGGCACACGAAGCGCTCAATTTGGCGGCCTTGTGGAAACTTCCTGTGATCTTCGTCTGCGAGAACAACCGTTACGGAATGGGGACGCCGGCTGAACGGGCGATTGCACTGTATGCGGACGTGGCAGAGACAGCCCGTTCCTATGGCATTATAGCCGAGCGCGTGGATGGCATGGATGTACTGGCCGTACGTGAGGCGATGCGCAAGGTGGTTGGGCAGGTGCGCGCCGGTCATGGACCGTACTTCATCGAGGCGATGACCTACCGATTCATGGGTCACTCGATGTCCGACCCGGCACACGGACATTATCGAACCAAAGAAGAAGTAGAAGAGCATCGCAAACGCGATCCGCTCCTATTGCTCAAGCAAACAATCATGACCGGCAATCTAGGTATCGAGGCTGATTTCATACGGCTAGAGCGAGAAGTCAGCGACGTCATGGCAGCCGCCGTCAAATTCGCGGACGAGAGTCCTTTTCCAATCCCATCGGACCTTTTCAATGACGTGCTGGCAGAATAACCGGTTGTTCACATGCTGATGTCATATCGGGAAGCTCTCAACCAGGCCATGCGGGAGGAAATGCGGCGCGACTCGCGCATTTTTCTCATCGGCGAGGAAGTGGGCTACTACCAAGGCGCCTTCAAAGTCAGCAAGGGTTTCGTGGAAGAATTCGGCCCGAAGCGGGTGGTGGATACTCCGATCACGGAAGCCGGCTTCACGGGGCTGGCCATCGGCGCTGCCATGGCTGGTCTGCATCCCATCGTCGAACTCATGACCATGAATTTCGGCATTGTGGCATTGGATCAAATCGTCAACAACGCCGCAAAAATCCGTTACATGTCCGGGGGGCAGCTGTCGGTGCCGATGGTGATTCGCGGACCGGGCAGCGCCGCGCACCAGTTAGGCGCACAGCATTCGCAAAGTCTGGAGGCCTGGTTCTGTCATGTGCCGGGCTTAAAAGTGATCGCGCCGGCTACGCCGCACGATGCGAAGGGCCTGCTGAAGAGCGCGATTCGGGACAACAATCCTGTTATCTTCATCGAAGCGCAATTACTCTACGGAACGAAGGGGGATGTCGGAGACGGTGAGTACACGATCCCCATCGGTGTCGCCGAGATCAAACGCGCCGGACGCGATGTGACGATCGTCGCCTATTCGAAGATGCTTCTGCTGGCGATGGAGGCAGCCGATCAATTGAGTCGAGAAGGCATCGAGGTCGAGGTCATCGACCCCCGCACCCTCAAACCATTGGACCTTCCAACGATTGTGGCTTCGGTCAAGAAGACCGGACGTCTCGTGATTGTCGAAGAAGGTTGGCGGTTCTGTGGGCTGGGCGCACAGATTGCCGAGAGCGTGTACTCAGCAGCCTTCGATTATTTGGACGCCCCCATCCAACGCGTCACCGGCGAAGATGTGCCGATGCCCTATAGTCGCCCGTTGGAAGATGCTGCCATTCCGGATAAGCTGCGAGTCATCGAGGCTGTCAAGGCCGTGTGCGGCACACAGTAAGCAAGGAGGCACAATCCCCATGTCATCACAAACTCCAACTCACGGTCACATTGAGATCACAGAGACGCTCGTCCGGCTCTATGTGTTCTTGGCACAATACCTCGATCGTTGCCTCGATGAGGCGGCCAGGAAGGCATACCCGGACGAGGAACTGCACGCGCATCTCTCCACAACACGCGCAACGATGGCGGACATTCTCGCGGTGAATCCTGTGGTCAAAAGCAAGGTCGAACAAGAATGCAAGGACGTGCTCGCCCTCGGAGCCGCAATTTTGAAAGGCGGCCATGAGCGGACCGCGGCGATGGAGCCGATGCAAGCGCAGCGTGCTGTTCTGAGAAGCAAGACGATCGCATTGAGCGATCTCTTGGGAGTGTTCCGGGCTCTTTGACATCAGGAAACGCGGGACGCGCGGGATAAGCGAGAAAGGCGCGACGTGGACGGAATAGATCGCCATCTCGTTCGCCCATCACGCACGGCTTTCTATCCGGAGTTTGCTATGGCAGGCCAGATACAAGAGAAACATCAATTGGCCGGCTTCGATGCACGCGAACGGGGCTTCAGCAGACCAGTCGTGTACGAGCAAGCTGATGGAGGCTATCAAGCCATTCTACGATATGAAACCACACGCGTAGTGACCACTGCACAAGCCACACCGGGGGCTGCGTTGGAGGAATTAATTCGCACGCTCCAAGGACAAGGCTACTCACAGCTCCGCAGCCAACTGAGTGTCCGTGATGGTGCCTACTTGGGTTCTCAGGAGCCTTGGATTGACTACCCGGACCCTGTGAGGCCTACGGAGCAGGAGGGCGGGTGGCTGAAACGTGTGTTTGGTTCCTTCTTCGGACAACGTGAGGACACACATGGCTAGTCGAGTTGTGATGCCAAAATTAACGGACACGATGGAGGAGGGGGTCCTCCTTGCGTGGAAGAAACGCGAAGGGGATTCGGTAGAGGCAGGGGAGGCGCTCGCTGAAATCGAAACCGACAAAGCCATTATGGATCTTGAAGCCTTCGCCTCCGGCATCCTGCGCAAGATCCTGGTACAGGACGGCGCAACCGTGATGTCGGGAACCTTGATCGGTGTCATCGGCGGAGCGGATGAGGATATTACCTCAGCATTAACCGATATGATTACTGCCGCGCCATCTGTCGCTGGCGCGAAAACAAGTGCGCCTGCTGCCGGGCCAGTCCCCGCCTTGCCAGCGAATCTACAGGGCACTCGTGTCACCGCCTCGCCTCGCGCGAAAGCGTTCGCCGCCGACCTGGGCATCGATCTCTCCACCATTACGGGAACTGGTCCCGGCGGACGAATCGTGGAAGATGATGTTACTAAAGGCAAGGCGGCGCTCAAATCAATGCCTCTGGCTGGAACAGATCAACCGCTGAGCCAGATGCGAAAAGCCATTGCGCGAGCGACGACACAAAGCAAAGCGCCGGTGCCGCACTTTTATCTGACGAGCGACATCGATATGGAACAGGCGGAGCGGTTCCGCGAGAAGTTCAAACAGAACCGAACGACACATCCTTCCATCACCGACTTGCTCATCAAAGTCGCAGCGATTGCGCTCACCCGCCATCCTGATATTAATGTGTCATTCACTGGCCAAGCCATCAGGCGGCATGCGCGCATCGATATCGGCATCGCCGTCGGCATCGATGACGGCTTGATCACACCGGTCATTCGAAACTGCGGCGCGAAGTCCCTGGGCGATATCTCGACCGAATCGCGGACGCTGATCGACCGGGCCAAGGAGAAACGGTTGCAACCACAGGAATACACCGACGCCACGTTTTCGATCTCGAACTTGGGAATGTTCGACGTGGAAAACTTCATTGCGGTGCTCATTCCTCCTCAAGCAGCGTCCATCGCAGTGGGTGCCATTCGCGATGTGCCTGTCGTCAAAGACGGCACGGTCAAGGCCGGCCGGCGCATGAAGGTGACGTTATCCTGCGACCACCGGGCGCTGGATGGCGTACAGGGAGCCAACTTTCTAAAGGAATTTAAACGTATTCTTGAACATCCGTCGGAGTTGCTCCAGTCCAAGGAGGCTTCATGAGCCTCATCCCGGTTGACCAGCTCCGGTCTTCGCGCTCTGATTCATCCAAGTCGGCTATCAGCCTTCAGCCTTCAGCCTTCAGTTCCTCAACAAGACGCCTTCCGCCCTGGTTTAAAGTCCAAGCGAAAACCGGCCCGGATTACCTCGACATTCAACAGACGATGGATCGGCTCAATCTCCATACCATCTGCGAAGAAGCCCGCTGCCCGAACCGGTGGGAATGTTGGAATGCTCGCACCGCGACGTTCCTCATTCTGGGCGACATCTGCACCAGACGCTGCCACTACTGTTCAGTTGAAACGGGGCGGCCGTTGGCGATAGATCTTGCAGAACCGCGCCGCGTTGCGGAAGCCGTCCAGGCGTTGGGCCTCAGGCATGCCGTAATTACATCGGTGAATCGGGATGAACTGGAAGATGGGGGCGCCGCAATTTTTGCCGAGACGATTCGGCAGACCAGACAGCTCAGCCCGGGCTGCACGATCGAAGTCTTGATTCCCGATTTCGAAGGAAATGAGACAGCCCTCGCAACGGTCTGTGCCGAAAAGCCGGACATTCTGAATCACAACATCGAAACCGTTAGGCGGCTGTTTCCGGCAATCAGACCGCAAGGAAAGTATCAGCGATCGATCCAGCTGCTCGGCAAAGCGAAGGAATTGGGCATGCGCACCAAGTCCGGATTGATTCTCGGGATGGGAGAAACGATGGACGAGGCCCGCGCAGTCATGCGTGATCTCCGTTCCGTCGACTGCGATATCATGACCATCGGTCAATATCTTCAGCCTACGAGAGATCATCTGCCCGTCGCCCGTTTCTACGATCCCGGTGAGTTTGCCCTGCTCAAAGAGGAGGGCAGGGCGCTTGGCTTCACTCACGTCGAATCAGGCCCGCTGGTGCGAAGTTCGTATCACGCCGAACAACAGATCGCTCCAGAAGAAGTGATGCCCCAGCTATGAGCCACAATATCGTCATCATCAGCGCTCATCCCGATGACATGGAGATCGGCATGGGCGGGACAGTCGCCAAACTCGTGGAGGCCATGGCTGTAATAACGTCCATCGTCATTACAAACGGTGGCCGGTCATCGAACCCCTTCGCGTTGACGGAGCAGCGACTGGCCGAAGTGAGGCGAGAGGAGGCTTTCCATGCTGCGGGTGTCCTGGGAGTCAAAGACGTGATCTTCTGTGACGAACCGGACGCAGCGGACGAGATCAATATCCCGGCTGTCACAAGAAGACTGGTTGAGACACTCGCTCGCCTGCGACCCACCGAAGTCTATACATTGGATGAGGAGGGTGATCGACATCCGGCCCATCGTCTTGCCGGCAAGCTGGCGAGGGAGTGCGTACGTGAAGCCGGTATCGCTGTGAGCGGTGGCATCTGGGCATACGAAATCTGGGGCCCCTTCGCTACCTGGGACCGCCTTGAGTACATCGACCGCCATGTGGCCAAGAAGATGGCCGCCATTGCGGAACATCACAGTCAGGTGGCTACGATACCCTATGGGGAAGGAGTTCTGGGATTGAACCGCTGGCGAGCCGTGTTCGCCGATCCCAAGGCGAGTGCCCCGGCAGGTGAATATGCGGAAGTCTTTCGTCGGGTTAAGATCTCTCCTCTTTCCTCATAAATTCCATTTCTTCTATATGGAAGCAACCGGAGTCGCCTACTTGTTTGAGTCCAGAACTTTGCCGATCAAAGTTCTGGACTCATCCTGTATCTGTCGCAGATGGTCTTTTCCTCTGAAGCTTTCAGCGTATAGTTTGTACACATCCTCGGTGCCGGAAGGGCGGGCGGCGAACCAGCCTTGCTCGGTGACGACTTTGAGTCCACCGATCGATGCGCCATTACCTGGGGCTGTTGTCAATTTGGAGACGATGACCTCGCCGGCCAATTCTGTAGCCTGTACCTGGTCCGGTGAGAGTTTCGACAGGATGACCTTCTGCTCCGGCGTCGCGGGCGCATCGATCCGCTCATAGACCGGCTCCCCAAGCTCGTGAGTCAGTTCTCGGTAGAGCTCACCAGGATCTCGGCCGGTCTTGGCCATCATCTCAGCGGCGAGAAGATTCATGATGATGCCGTCTTTGTCCGTCGTCCAGACCGATCCATCTCGACGAAGGAACGAGGCCCCGGCGCTTTCTTCACCGCCGAAACCGAGCGAGCCGTCGAGCAAGCCCTTCACAAACCATTTGAAGCCGACCGGCACTTCGACAAGCTTGCGTCCGAGCGTAACTGCGACACGATCGATCAGGCTGCTGCTCACCAGTGTTTTTCCGATGGCGGCATCCGGTTTCCAGTCTGGACGGTGAGCAAAAAGATATGAGATCGAGGTCGCCAGAAAATGGTTGGGGTTCATCAAACCGGCTGAGCGGGTGACGATCCCGTGCCGGTCGTTATCGGCATCGTTGCCGAAGGCGACATCGAAACGGTCTTTCAACGCGATAAGATTCGCCATGGCATAGGGAGAGGAACAGTCCATCCGGATCTTGCCGTCCCAATCGAGCGGCATGAAGCGAAAGGTCGGATCGACTGAAGGATTCACGATCTCGATATTCAAGCCGTACCGCTCGGCGATCGGCTGCCAGTAGGCCACGCCAGACCCGCCGAGCGGGTCGATACCGAGCTTCAACCCGGCTGATCGAAGTAGGTCCATGTCGATGATGTGCCCGAGATCGCCGATGTAGGCACGGAGATAATCGTGCTGGTGGGTTGTGCCCGCACGACGAGCTTGCTGGTATGACAAACGCTTCACACCTTGCAGGTCAGTAGCAAGGAAGGCATTTGCGCGATCCTCAATCCATTTTGTCACTTGGGTATCGGCCGGTCCCCCGTGCGGTGGATTGTATTTGATGCCGCCGTCCTCCGGCGGATTATGGGACGGAGTAATGACGATGCCGTCGGCGAGGCCCGATGTTCTCCCTCGATTATAGGCGAGGATCGCGTGAGAGATGACCGGTGTGGGAGTGTACCCACCGTCCTGGTCGATCATCGCCTCAACGCCGTTCGCTGCCAGCACTTCAAGCGCACTCACATAAGCCGGCTCTGAGAGCGCATGGGTATCTCTGCCGATATACAGAGGCCCATCGGTGCCTTGACTGGCTCGATATTCACAGATCGCCTGGGTGATAGCCAGAAGGTGCCATTCGTTAAAGCTTTTTTTGAAGGCAGAGCCACGATGTCCAGACGTGCCAAAGGCTACTTGTTGTTCACGAACAGTGGGGTCAGGCTTTTCAGCAGAGTAGATCGCGTGCAACTTCGATACATCAACCAGTATTGATTCTGGTGCCGGTTTGCCGGCAAGGGGATGAGTGGCCATAGTGTGATGTAGTCCTAACGCCCTCAGACTGTCAACTGCTCTCCAGTACGATTCACTGCTCTTGTGACGAACCGTCATCGATGACGCAATAAGATCCTTCCTTCGAGACATCAGAAAATTCATTGACAGAATGTGAACGATCACGTACTTAGACAGTATGAACATTGTATGGATTCTTAAGCACAAGAAAGGCGCCGAGTGGCAAGTATGTGGGAGGAAGACACAACAATGATTCCAGTACGGTCTCGCTGGAAAAGACGGTTCGTATGGGGGCTCGTGGGCTGTGGGTGGCTATGGGCGGCACTGGTGCTGGCTGCGCCAGCTGATCAGGTCGTCCCCATCGGCTCAATTACCATTAATCCGATGGCGAATAACCGCCGTGCCGTGACGCTCCACGGCAAGGTAAAAGACTCCCTGGTCTATCAAGGGGGAGACAGCTTCGGACGATCGCTCTGCGGCCAAACGTTTATTCTGGAAGATGAGACCGGTTCGCTCGACGTACTCTACCTGATTCGGTGTCAGGCAAACGAACCTCCCGTGCTGGTCGGCGATGGGGAGCGAGTGATCGTCCAAGCGACGATCGATGTGACATCAGACAACGTCAAGAACAAGGAAGGAAAAGAAATGGTGTTTAAAGCGATGGCCACCAAGATCATCCAGGAGAAATAATTCGATCAGAAGAGTTCCTGAATCCTACCAGTCGCCCGCTGTTCCCTCCGGACATACGTGCGCATTTGAGAGAAGTTGATACGACACAGCGTCTTCCTTCAGGTCGGGTTCGTCGGGGCGTAGCATCGCAAACTCAATCTTTTCATTTGCGAAGGTCTCGTCACCGGCTCTCAGTACACTCTCCCGGTTCAAAATCTTCATGGCGTTGAGGCGAGAGATTTTGAGTGGAAAGGCCCCGAACTGGTCCGCTGACAAATGGGTCACCTGGATCGTCATCCGGCCACGGTCCGTATAAATAAACTGACGCAATGTCTCGTCGATCGGAGTCTTCAAGCTGATAACCGCTGAGTTCATTGATTCGATGGCCGGTACAGAAATGACATACGAGCGTGGGGCATCCTTCGCCGTACTGTCCAATTCTCCGGTCGCTTCAAGATTCGAAGTCGTGAACAATGTGGTGGTAGGACGCAGAAGTGGTGACCTGATGGTCATGCGGAGATTCGTAATGCGCTGATCCATCACATTTTCAATGAGAAACTTGATCAAGACCCAAGACTGCGGATCAGGGGTCTTGGCCCGGCCCTTCGGCAATGCCTGTTCGATGCGGCGGAGACTGCAATCGGACACCAGATTGCGATTCTCATAAAAATAGGTCTTGGTGTTCCCCTCCAGGACGAAGGCACGTTCATATGTGTAGAAGGCGATGCCAACATGTACAGGGGTCGGCTTGAGCCAGGAGACAACCAATGGAACGAGAAACAGCACCAAGGCGGCGCTAAATCCGACGATCACAAGCTTGTTAAGCCAGCTTTGCCTGGCAAACCACCACCACCATTCCTTGAGAAACGTCATGCCTGTTCACTCATGCGGAGTCATTCAACAATCGCCTCACATAATGAATCAAGCGATCCGCAGTATGCTTCGGAGTCTCGACCGTCTCGACCCCAAACTCCTGCCCTCGTGACCACCGCACAACGGCATCTGGTATTTCTATATGTTGCTCATTCGGCAGCTTGACGGTCAATGAGAGGCTTTCCCCTGGTCGCATCGGCAGATCTCCCGAGAGACGCCAACCTGAACGCGAGAGATTCCACACAGTGCCGATGCCTCTGAACGGGCCAACCGAGTAGGAGACAACACACTGCACCGGGAAGCGGCGGAAGAGACGAATCGAGAAGGGCATAGCGGCCTCGCGGAGAGCCGTATTGTAGGGGCGGGGACAATCAAATCGCAAGGCGTCGTGCGTATTAGCCGTTTGATGTTCACGCCAGTCGCTGACCTCTTTGTCTTCCCATTGGCAGTAGCAATCTTCTGCACCCATTCTACGAACCGACTGAATAATCTTCTTGACTCGGACCACACAGCGCGCTACATTCGCCTACCTTTCTATTAGGCAAACAGATGAAATATTCGTATTTCTTCCTCGCGCCCCATCGCAGCTGAGACACACCAGCCCGCTCGTCACCCATACAAGGAGTCGACTTACATGAATGAAACGAAAGACAAGACCATCGCGTTGAACGTGCGACTGAAACCGAGCGAGCCCTCCGCGCATCCCCACGCCACGAACTATACGAATGTCGGCGTAGCCCAGGGGATTGCCTATCTCGATTTCGGCTTTATTGAGCCAGGGCTGCTCGCAGCCATTGCCAAAACTGCAAAGGATGGCCAGGCCGCACCAAAAGGATTAGACGGCACGCTCGTCACTCGCGTGGCCATGGGGATAGATGTACTGGCACGACTACATCAGCAGATTCAGCAAGTGCTAGTCGGCTTACGCGACGCGCGGCAGCCGAAACCGAAGGTGTAAGCACGAGCGCGGAGGGTTGCACGGTGAAACTTGGAGGCGACAGGCCGAGAACAAGGGCAGCCGGAGAAGGAGTTCGCAAACAATGGTTCCTGACACCTTTATCTCACGCTCTGCATTTGTGGATGAAGGCGACCTGAGATGACACACACACAGTGGATGCGCGGATTTGTGGTGTTGGGCCTTGGCGGAGTCCTGATTGCCGGGTGTGCCGGATCACTGCTCTCTGGAGAGGAAACACCCGGTCAGCGGTTTGATCGAGCAATGAAGCAATTGGCAGAAAATTGCGCCAAGGCGAAGCTCAAGTCAAACGATACGGCCTGCGACATTCTGAAACTCAAGCCCGCCGATCCGCTTACGACAGAAGAGGGACGATATGCCCACAGCATTAAGATTCCGAATCCCGTTCCGGCCGACAGTGGCTATAAGCCCGACATGACGCCGGAGCAATACTTTAACCATCTCTGCAAGACCGAAGCGGGAGAGTTCGTCTACAAGACGGTGGAGAATGTCGAGGGCCTGTACATGATGCGGCCGCGCGAACGAGTGTTTGATGATCACATGCAGCATTTATATGCACTGGAAGATCCATACGGATATGAAGATTGGGAGTCAAGCGATCCCGGTGGGATCTTTGTCAGTCCTGCTAGCTATAAGTTCGTCGAAGTG
>Ga0187894_10003437_pt1 | contig 17758 bp, 16 predicted proteins | sample GBC1701081metaG_FD_136650 | JGI IMG/M metagenome (GOLD analysis project Ga0187894, IMG submission 136650) | White microbial mat communities from a lava cave in the Kipuka Kanohina Cave System on the Island of Hawaii, USA - GBC170108-1 metaG ...
ACCGGGTTATGTGACATTCACAACGAGTTGGATAAATCACGTCTGGCATTTTCAAAGCATTGACCTTGATTGTTTGGTTGATGACATTCCCGGCGGTGGTAGCGGTGGGATGCAGGTAAGACCGACAATAAAGATTTTTAGAGATGGACAAGACATCACAGGAACAACTCAAGATGTCATTGTAGGTCAGAAGATGAATCTTTCTGCAACAGTTACGGGTGGAACAGCAACAAGCCGCCAATGGGAGATTCCCGGAGAAAGAGTAGGTTCTTACTTTGTGCTTTGCAACGGCCCAACTTTACAGACAGACGTTGCTGTAAGATGTGATAAGCCCTTAACAAAAGGCGTTCGAGACTCAATTACAAATTTGAGCGAACCTTCGGTTGGTTTTTATTGGGTTGATGGTAGTAACGGACGACAAGTCAAATATACAGTTACGATAAATGGCACATCATACTCTAAGACCGCAACTTTCAATGTTAGAAAACCAACATTTGACGTAACAGTTGCAACGGGGCAAGTCCAAATCTATCAGGTTGAGCCTAATTTATGGAGGCTAAGTTATGGTAATGACAATATGTTTGGTCAAGAGGGCATTAAATTTTCACAAACGCAGACAGGTTCACAACTTATTTCCGGGATAGCTCGTTGGGTTCAAATTATTGATGGAGTTCGTCGAAGACAAAAAAACGATGGAACATGGGAAATTTGGTCAAATGAACTGCCAAATGAAAAAAGCATAGATACTAGTTTTGCCTACAGATTTCTAAATATGTCAGTTGCAAACGCTCAAGACTCACCAAATATAACTTTTGCCTCTACTGACTATAAAAGAATAGAAGCACGCGATAACGCGCAGATGTGGTTAATGTTCAGACCTTCCGGCGCAGAAAACAACACTATTTTTGTGCCAATAAAAGTCGTTAATTGGTCTTGGTGTGGTGTTGCGGTCCCCGATGGAAACGGATGGAGTGGAAGTTATAGTAAAAGCACCTCAGAGCCAACTAACACAGTTGTTTTTCCTGAATGGACACGCAATACAACATTCAATGATTGGCGTAACGACACAGGAGGGGCTACACAATGTCAATAAATAAGAGGAAAGCATCAAATAAAAATGATTTAATTGTTTACAAACTTACTCGTAAACTTTTCGTGCTGATTAGCATTCCTTGTATTATGCTTAGTTTAACTGTCATTGCTAATGGAAATAACAAACAGATATTTAGATCTCATTCCATAAAATTCTCATCTTCTAAATTGAGTGTTGAAAAAGAATCGCTTCTTACAAAGCAGATTAATAACGTCAAACAAAACAAAAACGGGGAATCTGCAAAATATAAACTCAAGATAAAACTTGCTAACGGCAAGATTCATTTAGGTGAAAAAATTGTGTTGCAAATTACCTTGAAGAACAATAGTTCTGAAATTGTTCTTATAAGCGGTACAGCTTCGCATTACGGAGATACCAAAATAGAAATAAAGAACTTAGATGGAAAGATTCCCGATATATCAGAGAAAGGACGTAAGGCTCTCAACCTAGACGGTTTGATGGGAAGAATGCAAACAGAGATAAATCCGGGCGAAGAGACTTATTATGAGATCTATTTGCATGAATTATATGATTTGCAAATAGGAAGCTATACAATAATTATCTCTCGACGGGTTTTCACAAAAGATAATAAGACGTTCATGCTTAAAACTAATAAAGTGAAATTAGTAGTTAGAAAATAACTATGTCAATAAGTTAGTTGTGAGTGATTTCAAGGGCTAAAGGTCAATTGTAACCTATAGTTTGGTCAATTTAAGTTCGCTTAAAAACATGAAGAAAAGCATTATTGCCGTTAGTTTGATTCTTAGCTTGGTTATTCTTGTGTCGGCGCAATCATCAAAGCCTGTTCAAGAATCGTTAGAAGATAAGAAACAGGAATCACCAAAGAAATGTGGGGCTGTTGTTGAGGGATTGCAATTTTGCACGACTTCGCCAGTTGTTTCCGTTAAATTAGGTGAGTACATTCCTATTAATGTTTCGCTTCAAAACATGACTAAGGAAGCTATTACAGTTCCAACTTGTGGTTTCAATCATCTTTACAATGTAACCGTAACTGATTCAGATAAAAATAGAATATTTTCTCATGAAGAAGTAGTCCGACAGAGAATAAAAGACAAAGTAGTTACCGAGGGTGAATTACTCAAGTTTTATCCTCTATGCCATGGACCTCTTGGCTTTGAGAAAATACTTGCACCAGAGGAAATGTTAAGAATTGAGTACTATCTTAACCTGAATTACGATTTCAAAAATAAAGGTAAATACAATATTGAAATCAGCAGAAAGATAACGAAAAAAGATAAAAGCAGTGAAGTTGAAATCCCACTCGGAACAATGATTGAGATTGAGATTAAGTAAAATCGCTACCGCACTTTTACCGTAACTGACTTTGACCCGCAGGGTGATTTGAAAGTTACTGTGTAAATGCCTGTGTTTTTGCTCACGGATGTTATTGAAAAGAGAGCCGAACGTCCGTCTGTTCTCACTTTGGGTTCAAGGAATACGGCAATGTTTGTCCACTCGTTTTCTACTGTGATGTTTCCATCAGAGGGCATTCCGTATAATTCAACCGTAAGCGAAACCGTACCGCCGTTGTTTAGAACAGAGAGTGATTCTTGGCTTACAGTGATTGAACAATCATCTGTTGTCTTGTTTGCGGCGTCGTTTTTCGGCTGTATGGGTTTATTTGTGCCGACAACAATGCGAGGGCGCGTCTGTGTCGGAGTTGTTTCTTCTGTGTTCACGTTTTTTTTTGTTTCGTCACCCACGACTCTTTTGCGAATATTTCTATCAACAGAAGATTCAACCGTTTTGGTTTCACCGGGAGTTGAATTTGGCTCGGACTTAGTTTCTGTTTTTGTTTCTGTTGTTGCAGGCTGTGTTGTTTCGGTTGGATTACCTTCGGTTTTAGGTTTTTCTTCAACCTTTATTTCATCGGGCTTACTTTCGGTTTTAGCCGTTTCATCAGATTTTTTCTCACCATTATTTGTTTCATCAATTTTATTTTCAACCTTTGCTGTTTGTTCTTCCGAAGGTTTTTTCTCTTCTGTTTGCGTAGGGTTCGTTTCTGTTGAAGAAGGCTCTTTTTTTACTTCGGGGGTTTGTGTCGGTTCGGTTTTGGATTCGTCTTTTTTCTCTGATTTAGTTTCTGCCGGTGTTTCGGTTTTATTTTCAACTTTATTTTCGGGCGTCGTTTCAGGTTTATTTTCAGTTGAGGGTTTTGTTTCCGAAGGTTGAGAGGTTGGGTCTGTTTTTACTTCGGGTAATGGGTCTTTCTTTTGTTCCGTCTCTGTTTTTGTTTCGGTCAAGGGTGAAGGCACTGGTGTCGGTTCGGTTTTTACTTCGGTTGTTGCGGCTGGTTTTTCTTCTACAAGTGACGGCGGAATCACAGGCGAAGGTGATGGTCTTGATACGCCATTTAATGATGCGACGGTGTTGTTGTTAGCGGTTTCTGTCCCCGTGACGGTTTTTGTAGGCGCGAAAGGCGACTCGCCAATCTTCTTATCAAGACCATCGAGCGTGCCGTTTACCTTTTTATAAAGTGCTTCGATAATTGTTCGTCGGTTCGCATCAGGTTTGCTGTTGTAGCTTTTGTAGTAAAAAGCAAGTGCCTCTTTTTGATTGCCGTTTGCTTCGTAAGCCGCGCCCAGATGCCATATGGAACTTCGCCACCAAGCACTGTTTTCGGGCAAAACCGTAAGAGCGCGACGGAGACGAATAATTGCTTCGGGAAATTTTTTTTGGTTAAAGAGTGTCCAGCCGGCAATATCTTCAATCTTTCCGCGCATGATGTTTGAAAGAACACCGCGCGGAACATCCGGTAAGTTTGCGGTCGAACCGTTTGCCGCTGCGTTCGCCCGAACATCGTAAAGTTCGTCAGCCATCACGGCAACAGTTGCGGACGGAATATCAAGCGAGGCTTCAAGTCCGCTTGTTGATTCCTGTGTAAAATTAAGAGCCTGACTGAGCGCAATGTCGTTTTGCAGCAAACGACTTGCGACATAAAGCAGGCGGTGGGTTTTCATAGCATCTTCGATACTTGCAAATTCCCGTGAAACAGCCAGGATTTCTTCTTCTTTTTTCGTCGGTTGATTAATTGCAAGTGTAAAAGCCAGAAGAGTCTTTAATGTTTTTGCATTTGATTCGCTGTCTGCCGGGTTTGCCTGAAAGATGCTTGCGCGGCGTTCGGCGGCGAGAAGTTCTATAAAGCTTTCTGCTTTTGTAGAGGCTCGATTGCCGAGCCGTGTTTCAATCATTCCGTCCTTAACAACAAAGGAACGCGAGAGCGTGCGTCCCGCCTCGTCGTAAAGCCCTATGGAAGCTAGAACAGTTGCGAGTTCGTAATCAAGCGTGGGAAAACTGCCGTACTGTTTCGCGAACAACAGGGCGCGTTCGGCTTCGAGCGGACGTTTCGCCGCAATCAGTCCGCGTGCGAGTGCAATCTGTGCCCACACATAACGCGGCTCAACATTAACTGCTTTTTGTGCAAATTCGACAGCCTTTTCTCCTTCGTTTTTCGAGGCGTACCAGTAGGCGGCGTTTGTCAAAAGCACAAGACTGTTAGGCGTTTCTTCCAGCGCAGTTTTCAGCTCGTTTTCGGCATCTTCGCGCTTGCCCATATTGAACAGGGACATGATAAAACCCGTGCGTGCAAATTCGTCTGTCTTATCTACTTCAATCAAACTGCGATAGAGAAGCAAAGCCTCCTCATCACGTCCTTGTGCGCGGCGTATGTCGGCAAGGCTCTTTCGTGCGACAGTAGAGTTCGGGTCTAATTCGACGGCTTTTGCGTAAGCGTGTGCTGATAAATCAAGTTGAAAATTTATGCGATGTGCCGCGCCCAGAGCCTGATAAGCGGGTGACATATTCGGTGCGATTGTTATGGCATTTTGTGCCGTCCGGGTCGCATCGTCAGCGGCTTCTACTCCAAGGTAAAAAGCCGCTACAACAAGAAGCCTCGTCGGATTATCCTTAACTTTCTCCTCAATCATCCGTGCAATTTCAATAGAAGCCGTCTGTTCGTTGCGCCAGAAAAGATTTGAAGGAATTTGCGCGAGAACCTTTTCAAAAAATACATCCGAGCAATTCGCGGGTGATTCCGATACGACCAGGCGAAACATCTCGACGCCACTATTGTCACCGATACGAAGTTTTTCGTCTGCAATCGCGGCGCGTGCGCCCGACAACATTTCCAACGCTCTGTTCAAGAGTTTTGATTTCGGACGCTCTTGCACAAATGTCTTTAATTTTTCGACGCGCTCATTCAAATCTATAAGCTGACCAATCGTATCCAAGTCCGTTTTGTCTGTTGCCTCTGTTTTTGTCGGGGTCTGTGGTGCAGGGGCGGTAGGGCGTTGTGCGTTTGATATTGACGTGAAAGTGAAAAGCAGTAAAAGCAAAAATAGTGCGTTGGTTTTGATTAGGGCTTTCATCATAAAAACTCTCAAATAAAATAAATCTACAAAATTCTCTTTTCGGGCTTTACGGCTTCGTTGAGAATATTTAGCGCAGAGTTGCTTGATTATTTTCGGCAACAAACATGACCTCTTTGCAATTTCTGCGAATATAGAACCGCATTATAGTTACTATGTTAAAAAAGAAAAGCAGAAGCTTTGAGATTGAATCTAAAAGACGACGGCAAAGGTTTTGAGCCATCGGATGAACCGACAAATCCTAGCGGATTCGGCGGAAACGGTCTGGTTAATATGAAACGCAGAACCAAAAATTCAGGCGGTGCATTTATTGTTGATTCACAAATCGGACGCGGTACAGAGATAACAATCAAACTTCCTTTACACGAAAAATCTTGGACTTAAAACATTGCCGATTGAATGAATTTCAGATTTCCTGTTTGTGAAGAATTTTAATATGTTGATAACCAAGTTGGTTGATTAAGTCGGTAAAATCAAACCATTGTTTATTTGTGTTTATTAGGTATTAAAGAACTAACTGAGTGTAAACTCTAGTGTTCAGTCAAGGTTGTGATGACGGGTCAGAACCGCCTGCGTTAGCGGGCGGGTTAAGCGCGGCAAAGAAGAAACCCGCCTGTGGGTTAGCGGGCGGGTTAAGCGCGGCAAAGAAGAAACCCGCCTGTGGGTTAGCGGGCGGGTTAAGCGCGGCAAAGAAGAAATCCGCCTGTGGGTTAGCGGGCGGGTTAAGCGCGGCAAAGAAGAAAACCGCCCGTGGGTTAGCGGGCGGGTTAAGCGCGGCAAACAAGAAACCCGCCCGTGCGTTAGCGGGCGGGTTAAGCGCGGCAAAGAAGAAATCCGCCCGTGGGTTAGCGGGCGGGTTAAGCGCGGCAAAGAAGAAACCCACCCGCTAACGCAGGCGGTTCTGACCTCGTCCGTCAATTGAAATCTTGTCTTCATCTGCCTGCAATTATTTTATGTTTTTTCGGAGGCACAGGATTACTTAACTGCTTCTGTACTTTTTCTGTGATGTTCAGGGCATGGAACGGATTTTCCCGCCTAAATAGTCTTAATTGTTTTGATAGAAGGATGAGTGTTGCCATTATCAGCGGCACTTATTAACTGTCTTGTTTGTTGAGAAAAAAGATTTGAAATAAATCCTTAGCCTCAAATTGTTTTGCTCAAAAGAAAAATGAGTTTAAGATGTGTTCTTATTTCCTAACAGAGAATTGCATGAATTTGAAAAACACAATCACTGAACCCCAACCGAGACTTGCGGAAATTAGTGCGCTCATCGGTTTGTTGGTTTGGTTTCTTCTTCTCCTTGTTCCGATTTCAACTGTTACGGGTATTGCACAAATTGAAAGATTTTTCCTTTTTGCCATTTTGGTTATTGTCCCGCTTGGCTTGTCATTAATTGAGCCTCAGGAACTTCACGGGTTACACACCTGGCCCTACCGAATCGCATTGTTGGCACAACCGTTTGGTGCGGCGTTTGGCGTTGCGTCGTTCATGTTCAATCAAGGGAAACTTGCAGCTATATTGGCGTGTGGCTGGTTGGTTGTGACTGTCATCATTGCATCGGGCGGAATGTGGCGTTTTGTTTTACGCGGCTCCCTTCGTGTTGAAGAAATAAGTTTGAGTTTTGCTTTGATGTACATAGCCGTCGGCGGAATGTGGTTTGTCATGTCGCGCCTGGGCTTTCATCCTATGGATTTTGGCGACACAATTGTTTTATTGACGGCAGTTCATTTTCATTACACGGGTTTTGCCGCGCCTTTATTGATGGCTCTGACGGGAAGAGTTTTGAGAACAAGCGAAGGCGGCAAAACAAACCTTTTGCTTGTTCTCGCTGTCTTTTGTTTAATTGGCGGAACACCAATCGTAGCCGCAGGAATTACTCTCTCATCCGGTTTAGTCGGTTTAATAGGCGCGATTGTAATTTCAACAAGTCTGTGGTTGCTGTCGGGACTTGTCGTAGTAAAAATTATCGGTGTTATTCATTCATGGTCAGCACGGATTCTGCTTTTTATCTCATCACTTACAATTTCGTTAAGCATGGTTTTGGCTCTTCTTTACGCTTACAGCATTTTTTCACAACGCCTACTGATAAACATTCCCAAAATGGCTGAATATCACGGAACGGCTAACGCGGTTGGCTTCGCTCTTTGCGGATTGTTGGCTTGGTCTGTGATTCGCAAACGGGAAAATTCAAAATTCAGAACTTAGAACTTAGAACTCAGAACTCAGAACTCAGAACTCAGAACTCCATCGTCTGGAACTTTTCTTTCTTTGGTTGGTCTAACCGTTTGTCCATTAAATTCCAGATATAACGGAGAAAAGAAAAATGCAAAGTGAAAGATTTGAAAAGCCAAGCGAAGCCTCGCCATACATCAACGTCACACCTTTGATAGATGTGCTTCTTGTCCTGCTGATAATTTTCATGGTGATTTCACCTCTGAGACCAAGTCGCTTTGAAACAAAAATCCCGTCAGAACCCGATGAAATACCTGCGGAACTAAACATACACACACTTGTCGTGACGATAAATCAGGATTTAAGTTTAAAGTTAAACGGCATTGAGGGACTTGGAACCACGAATGACCCAGGCAAACTGAGCGCGAAACTCGTGGATGTATTTCGTGAGAGAAAAGCGAATCACGTTTACGATAAAACGATGGCGAATCTGCCGGAAAATGAAAGAGTTTTGCGATCGGTTTTTATTAAAGCTCCGCGTTCTGTCCGATACGGCGAGATAACAAAAGTCATTGACAGTTTGAAAGGAGCAGGGGCAAATCCTGTGGGACTGCAGATTGATGACTTAAACTAAGTTCTGAGTTCTAGTTCTGAGTTCTGAGTTAAAAGATAAAACTCCACCTAATGTGTGACACTTTAACCCGTGAAACGGGTGGTATGTCATTAGCCCAAAGTGAAACTGTGGGAAGACAAACACGAAATGATTCCGAAAGCCCTCTTTGAGAGGGCGACATAAAACGGATTATGTCGTCCGCAAAGCGGACTTTGTTTTTGTGTGACGACAGACCCACAGTTTGACTGTGGGCTAATAATATGCCGCCTGCTTTGCCGGCTAAAATGTGATTAAAAGAGTTACACATTAGTTCTACTTTGTTAGATTAAAATTTCACCGTAATTTCTGATATTACTGAACTTATTTGATTTAACCCGTGAATACGGGCGAAGCGGGGTGCTATCGCCCGTATTCACGGGTTAAAAACCACAATTCGTCAGTTATTTTATTCTGACAAAGTAGAATTAGGTAAACTTTATCGACTCAGAACTCAAAATTTAGACCTTTAACCTGATACCTTTGCAGACGGCTATTTCCGAGCCGTCTGCAACGAAAGCGGAACTCGGTTTACCTGAAAGAAAGTCTATGAACTCGCGTCCGTAAACATTTGCAACATCGCAATCAAGTTTTGTTTTGCTTACCTGCCAGACATTCCAGCGTGGATGTTCGACCTGGTATTCCATTGTTCCGCCATCGCGTTGGGCGCAATATCCCCAATAATGTTCAGTAATAAATTCTTCTTCCGACCCGTCAACCAAAGATTGCGGGTTGCCTGTTATCTTTGCGCTTACGGAATTCCATGTTCCTTTGTAACGCCATCCGTATTCGACTGTTGAATCGGATTTTAATCTGCCATTTTCCAAATCGAGTTTATGACGCATCTTCATGGCGGCGTACTGTTCGTTGTAAACAACACGCGCAACTGTCGCAATCGCCCAACGCGGTACAATCTCTTTTATAAAAACAACGGCGCGTTTCCATTCGTTGCCGTCTTTGCGCCGAACATAAAACCGCAGGTTTACCTCTTCAAAATTGACGTGAAAGGGAATCGGCAATCCTAAAACCCGCGTGTTCAAAAACATAAAGCCGACAACGCTTATAAATGTTTTGTTGTTAAAAATATCCAGCTCTGTTCCCGCAGGAACACGAGACGAAAGAACGCCTGGCTCAACCTCGTAATTGAGCATGACCAAATTGCGCCACTCTGCTGTTAAAAATTTTCCTTGTTGTGACATAGATATGCTTCGCCTGATTCAAAATAACATCAAAAGATTTACCGGACTCTAAGACCAATAAACAATTACCTTGTAAGATAAAAATTCTGTTTTCCAAAACGGTTGATTAAATAAAGCATTACTACTGCGATTAAAGAAACGATTACTGAGAGGATGAAAGCTTCGTTGTCGCGTCCGGCCTGCGCCGCATCGTAGATTGCTATTGAAGCCGTCTGGGTTTTATTCGGGATATTGCCTGCAATCATTATTGTTATACCAAAATCACCCAACGCCCGCGCAAACGATAAAGCCGTCGCCGCCAATACGCTTCGTTTTGCAAGCGGCAAAGTCACGCGAAAGAAGACCATTCTTTCATTTGCACCCAATGTTTTTGCGGCTGATTCCAATTCAGGATTTATTGATTCAAAAGCGGCGCGAAGGCTTTTTGTGACAAGCGGTAAAGCGTGAATTGTAGCCGCTATGATTGCCGCGGTTACTGTAAACGTCAGACGAATGCCAAAATTGTTGTAGAGAAAAGAGCCAAGCGGCGAGCGTGTGCCCAAAATAGTTAATAGGTAATAACCCAACACAGTCGGCGGTAAAACAAGAGGCAAAGTGATAAGCGAATCGAGCAGGTCGCGCCCGAAAAATTTCTTTCTCGCAAGTAGCCAAGCCAAACCGCCGCCAATCGTCAACGCTATAATGGTCGCAATCGCCGCAACAAAAAGCGACAAACGAATCGGAAACCAGTTAATCAAAAATAAGTGCATCAAAGTTAAGATTCAAAATAACAAATGGCAAATTCAATATGACGAACTACAAATCAATAACTATCGGCGCGTTCGTAGGGTCGTAAGCTTCATCGCAGACACAGGCATTTACAAACTCTGTTTCCCATTTTCGCAAACGCCCGTAGGCATGATGTATGTGTCCGAAAAGATGCAGGCGCGGTTTTATCTTCTTAACAGCTTTTAATAACTCTTCACATCCGGCTAAATCACCGCGCGGTGTTTCGTCCAAAATCGAATGGGGCGGACCGTGTGTTATCAAAATATCCGTGTCGTCGGGAATCATGCTCCATTTTTTCGCTAATGGTTCGCCACGCGGAAGGTTAAAAGCCCAGTCGTAAAACCATGGCTGCCATGGCGAACCGTAAATTCTCAACCCCATCACTTCGCACGAACTGTCTTCAAGATAGACGGCATTTGTGATTAACGAACGCGCCAACGTCGGATTGCTCTGAAAGAGCAAATCATGATTGCCTGCGATAATGATTTTGTGTTTATGCGGTAACGTGACAAGCCACTCGTTAAAAGCTGTAATCTCTTTTATCTCTCCCACAATGGTCGCATCACCGCCGTGTAAAAGTATGTCGCCGTCCGGGACGATAAGGTCTTTATGGACTGAATGGCTGTCGCTGATACAAACGATTCTTGGCAAGATTTTTTTTCTCAGTATTTGGAAAAAAGTATAGCTTTAAGTGTTTAGACAAACTGTGTTAAGAATTTAAGGTCTAAACGCCGCAGAGTCAATAAAAGCCCGTAAACAAAGGGGGAAAAAGGTTTGTTGGAAAAGAGATTGATAAGAATTTATTGCCGCCATAGAAAGAATGTTTGATTGAACTTTGTATGAAATTTTGGATTTTCCCTTGACTTTCTTTGTTAGGCAAGCATAGACTGCGCCCGTTGCTGGCCAATCAAATAATTAAAAGTTAAGCTCACTGTCGGGTCGCTCTGTTTTCGGGCGAAAGGCGCGGCAGTTTGTTTTTTAATGATTGGTCGCGGTCTTATCTTGTACAGCGACCTTTGAAAAACATGGAAGCCACAATCCATTTTTCCATGTGAGCGGAATGTTTGCTGTTCCCCCTTATTTTTAATTTGTTTCTTGTAGGTATTATTCAGAGCGGATTTTTTTTGTTGTTTGTCGCTCAATTTTTATATCGCTATTTTAAGTTCGCACCCTGATCCAAATTGGCACCGGACATAAGGTGAGGAGATAAAGATATGTTTGACCATTTAGTGGAGTCACAATCAAACACCGAGGACCTTAAACGCAAGGGCGGGTTCTTGGGGATGTTTACACTAGCATATGCGTTACTATTGTCATTTGTGCTTATAGGCAGCGTCGTCTGGTACGATGCACACCTGGACAGCCAAAACCTGGAGCTTGAAACGCTTGTTGCTCCTGTTCCGATTCCCGAAACAAAGGTAGAAGAACAGAAACAAGAAGAAAAGCCGCAGAAAACCGAACAAGATGTTGACGTTCGTGAAAAGATAGTCGCCCGCGTTGATGAACCACAGGTTGCACCTGACAAGGTTTCAAATGATGCCGAGAAAATTCCGCCGCGTCGTGAAAACAGAACGACGGTTATCGGAAAGGGCAACTCTGACGCAACGACTCCTGAAGTGGGCGGTCCTGTAGGTCCAAGCGGCGGCGGCGGCGGTACAACACCTCAGAAACCTGTTGTTGTTGATGACGACGACGCGCCACCGGCACCAAAACCAACACCAAAGCCTCCGCCGAAAACAATTTCGGGTGGCGTGCTAAACGGTAAAGCTATTAGCTTACCCAGACCGCAATACCCGCAAATTGCGAGAGCAGCAAAGGCTTCGGGTACGGTTGTGGTTCAGGTGACAATTGACGAATCGGGCAAAGTCGTCTCTGCATCGGCTGTTAGCGGACATCCTTTGTTAAAAGCGGCGGCTGTTCAAGCGGCATATGGTGCACGCTTTTCGCCTACGATGCTTTCGGGGCAGGCTGTAAAAGTTACCGGACAGATTAACTACAACTTCTTGCCACAATAATTTGTGGCTTCTGCTTTTCAAATCTAAGGTAGAGGGTTGTTCAAGCGCAACTCTCTGCCCAAGAGCAGTACGCTCTTTAGTAAAAATAATTATCAATCAATGGAGGGGTTTACCGTGACCATTCTAACTTTAGTTGGAACAAAAATTTTTAGTCTCGCTCTATTCTTATTTGCAGAAGGCGGTGACACAGCCGGACAGTTTTCAATAACTGAAATGGTTAAGCATCTTGGCGGCGTCGCTCTCGGCGTCGTAGTCATTCTGCTTATCATGTCTGTCTATTCTGTTGCGATTATCGTAGAGCGTTTCTTGACATACAGGGCGGCGAAACAGCAATCGCGTCAATTTGCTCCGCGTGTAGCGCAGGCATTGAAGAACGACCAGCTTGAACAAGCCATTTCAATCAGCGACAAACACAAAAAATCGCACCTTGCTATGGTTGTTGCTTCCGGTTTGCAAGAGTTTCGGGCACACGAAGGCTCGTCGGATATTTCAGGTGACGAAATCGAGGCTTCAAAACGCGCTCTACAACGCGCCATTGCCATTAAAACTGCCGAATTCAAACGCGGTCTTTCAGGTCTCGCAACAGTAGGCTCAACAGCACCGTTTGTGGGTTTGTTCGGAACTGTGTTCGGTATTATCAACGCTTTCCAAGGTATGAAGGATGCTGAATCTGCGGGTATCGCAGCGGTTGCGGGCGGTATCTCTGAGGCACTCTTTACAACGGCACTTGGTATCGGTGTTGCTATTCCTGCTGTGTGGTTATTCAACTACTTTACAAGCAAAGTACAAGGGTTCATCGTTGAAATGGATAACTCCGCATCTGAATTGGTTGACTACTTCATTAAACAACGTACCAAACAGTTGAAGAACTAATTTTCAAGCAAAGGATATTGGCACGCAGCGACGAATGTTTCTGCGTGTTATATGTTCTGCTTTCAGAGAATTGTTTAAGGAGATAAAACTATGTCAATGCAGGCAGGCGGCGGCGATGACGAATTTAATTCCGAGATAAATGTTACACCAATGGTTGACATCATGTTGGTACTGTTAATCATCTTTATGGTGATTACTCCACTACTCCAACAAGGCGTCACCGTTACGCTCCCCAAAGACTTGGATAATCCTCTTGAGGATAAGAACATTATCAAAGAGGATTCCGTTGTCATTTCAATAACACCTGATGGCAAGTATTACATCGGAAAAGACGTAAAGGAAAGGGAACAACTTCAACCGTTTGTCGAAAAAATGTTGAAGGATAAACCCGAAGAACGTCAAATCGTTTATATCAAGGGCGATGTAAACGTAAACTACGGTGCCGTTGTAGAAGCCATCAACCTTGTACGCAAAGCGGGAATAACCAAAATTGGTCTTGTTGCCGATAAGAAAAAAGGCAAGAAGGCAACTCCTGCTCCGGCATAAAAGGTGAGAGGTTTGAAGTTTTGAATCCCGACTAAAGCCGGGATTCAAAACGCAATTATTTTCAAGGAGCAAAATCTTATGTCAATGACCACTGCAAGCGGCACCGAGTCAAAACCGGATATTAACGTAACGCCGCTGATTGACATTTTGTTGGTACTACTAATCATCTTCATGGTGATTTCGCCTTTGAAACCAAGCAAATTTGAAGCGAAAATTCCATCGGAACCGGAACCGCAAAAAAACGAGAACGTAACACCTAATCCTTTAACACTTGTTGTTGCCATCAGTAGTGATGACAAAGTTAAACTGAACAACGAGGATATGGGGTCAACCAGCGATACGAGTGTTTTGAGCACACGTCTTTTGGGAATTTTCAAAGAGCGAAAAGACAAAAACGTAAGAACACAGGACGGAACGAAAATCGAAACAACGGTTTTCGTAAAAGCACCAAGAAATATGGCTTACGGAAAAATCGTCAAAGTCATTGATGCCATAAAAGGCGCGGGTGCTGAACCCGTCGGCTTACAGATTGACGATTTGCAGTAAATCTAACTGTTATTGGATAGTGACCGATTGCATACGCTTAAAACGGTTTGCCGTCGGTCACATCTCGACATTATTTATATGATTCATGGAGTCATTAAACCGATGAAACTCTCTCGACTAGGGTTAATTATATTTATTGGAATTGCGCTTTTAACAACTTCGGGTTGCGGAATTATCAATAGAATTCGTGCAAAGAACGAGATCAATGAAGCCGCTCGTGCTTATAAAGCAAACAAGTACGCAGAAGCTGAGCAGCACGCAAGACGTGCATTAGAGTTAGACCCGGACCAAAGGAACGCGCCTATTTTTATCGCCAGAACCGTCCACGCACAATATCGTCCCGGTATTGATAAGCAGGAAAATATTGATATTGCCGTGAAAGCAATAGAAGCTTACAAGTTTGTTTTGCAAAAAGACCCTGCAAGCGAAGAAGCTTTTCTTGCCGTTTATGCATTGTTAGGCGCAATTAAGAAAGATGATGAACAACGTCAATGGATAGAAGCGCACGCAAAGAACGCGCAAGTCCCTGCTGAAAAACGTGCGGGTGCTTACGCTTTGCTTGCCAGTAAAGATTGGCAATGCGTTTTCAATATCACCGAACTTAACAAACAGACCCAAGGCACAAAAATAATATGGGTCAAACCGAAAAAAGAGGAAGATTACAATAAAGCGCAACAATGTTTGAAAACCGGAATGGTTGAAGTGGAACAAGCGATTAGTCTCGATGCCAACAGCGAACTTGGTTGGACATACAAAACAAACTTGGTTCGTGAACAAGCGAAAATTGCCGAGATGGACGGAAAGGCTGACGAGAAAGAAAAGCTGAACAAACAAGCCGAAGAATATCAAAAGCGTACAAACGAACTGACAGAAGCAAGCAAGAAGAAGAAGGAAGCCGAAGAGGCACAGAAAAAGTTAGAAGAAGGGCAACCGTAACAAAGTTTTTTTAGTCTTGAGTGAAAAGGTGATGTTCAAAGTTGATTTGAACATCACCTTTTCTTGTATTATGGTCATCAAAGAGTTTAAGAGTTTGTTGGTGACATGATTTAACTATCAAATTCTTAAACCTAAAGAATATGATTCGTATTGAAGACATTGTTGAGAAAGTAGGACGCAATTATCCGCAATCGGATTTGAATGTTTTGCGTAAGGCTTACATTTTCTCTGCGCTTCATCACCGCGACCAAAAACGCGCAAATGGCGAACCCTATCTTATTCATCCGCTGGAAGTGGCAAATATCCTGGCTGATATGCGGCTTGATGTTGTGTCGGTTTCTACGGGATTGCTTCACGATGTGGTCGAAGATACGCTCGTTAATCTGGAAACAATTCAAAAAACCTTTGGAGATGAGATAACACTTCTTGTTGACGGGCTAACGAAAATTGCAAATATCAGCAGTAAATCAAAAGAAGAACAACAAGCAGAAAATGTTCGCAAAATGATTCTTGCAATGGTCAAAGACGCACGTATGGTCTTTATAAAACTTGCAGACCGTCTTCACAATATGCGGACACTTGAGTTTCTAAAACCCGAAAAGCAAAAACGAATCGCACAAGAAACTTTAGATATTTATGCCCCGATAGCGCATCGTTTGGGAATGGGTAAGGTGCGCGGCGAACTTGAAGACCTTTCTTTCAAGTATATGGAGCCGGAAGATTATCATAATCTTGAAAGTCAGCTTGAAAAACGCAGAGCAGAGAACGAAGCCTTCTTAACGGGCGTTACAACAAAAATTGAAGAGAAGATGAACGAATCGGGAATTCCCTTTATAAAAATTGAAGGGCGCGTTAAACGTCTCTATTCAATATGGAAGAAACTAAAAAAACAGAAAATTGATTTAGATCAAGTTTATGATTTGGTTGCCATTCGCATCATCACTCCCGAAAACGAAATCAGACATTGCTACGCCGCTCTTGGCGTAGTTCACAATATCTGGACGCCTGTTTCACACCGCATAAAAGATTGGATTGCAATTCCGCGGGACAATCTGTATCGCGCACTTCACACATCGGTTATCGGTGCAAAGGGTCATCCGTTTGAAATTCAGCTTAGAACCGAGGTCATGCATCAAGATGCAGAAGAAGGCGTCGCGGCACATTGGAAATATAAAGAGAATAAACGCGGGGCGAATGAGGACGACGAGATTTTGAAACGACTTCGTGCTTTGGTTGAATCAACACAAGAGGCAACAGATTCACAGGAGTTTATAGAATCACTCAAACTCGAACTTCACCCGAAAGACATCTATGCCTTTACGCCTATGGGAAAAATTATTCAGCTTCCGCATGGTGCGACGCCGATTGATTTCGCATATGCTATTCATACGGAAGTCGGAAACAAATGCACGGGCGCACGCATAAACGGCAAGATAGTTCCGCTCAGAACACAGCTACAAAACGGCGATTCCGTTGAGATAATGACAAACCCGAATTCGCACCCTTCACGCGATTGGCTGAATCATGTTGTAACAACCCGTGCGCGTAATCGTGTTCGTCATTGGGTGGCGGAGCAACAACGCTCGGAATCAATCGAAATCGGCAGAAAGATGTTTGAAAAAGAGGCTTACAGATTCAATCTTTCAGCCAAAAAACTTCTTAATGATGAGAATAAGGATTTCAAGCGAATAGCAAACGAATACGGGCTTGGGCGTGTTGAAGATTTATTGGCATCAATCGGCTACGGCAAGGTTATGCCGCGCAATGTTATTGCGAAATATATCGGACCTGAAAAGTTTGCCGAACTTGATACCCAAAAAGAATCGCGTCTTAAAAGCGGTTTGCGAGCTGTCAAAAAAATTATGCGGCTTGGCGATGACGCAATCCAAGTCAGCGGTGCCGACGGTTTGCTTGTGACACGCGCACGTTGTTGTAATCCGTTGCGCGGCGAACCGATTATCGGTTATGTGTCGCTCGGAAAAGGTGTTGTTGTTCACACGAAAACTTGCAAGAACGTACAGCAGTTAATGGTCAACAAAGACCGCATAGTAGATGTCGAATGGGTCGGTGCGAGCGACGGCAAAGAATCTTACGCGGTTAAGCTTTTAGCTCTCACGGAAAATCGAACGGGAATGCTTGCCGGAATCACAGGCGCAATCTCTGACATGAAAACAAATATACGTGACACACGCGCATCTGTTGGAGATGACGAACGCGGACGCATCGAAGTCACTGTTGAAGTTTTTGACGTAAAACATCTGGACAAAGTTATTACCTCAATCAGAAACATTCCCGGTGTTCTTGATGTAGAGCGTCTTCAAGGCGCGGTTTGAAAACAGTGAGCGGTGAGCAGTGAGCGGTGAGCAGTGAGCGGTGAGCAGTGAGCGGTGAGCAGTGAGCGGTGAGCAGTGAGCAGTGAGCAGTGAGCAGTGAGCGGTAAGCAGTGAGCGGTGAGCAGTGAGCAGTGAGCAGTGAGCAGTGAGCAGTGAGCAGTGAGCAGTGAGCAGTGAGCAGTGAGCAGTGAGCAGTGAGCAGTGAGCAGTGAGCAGTGAGCAGTGAGCAGTGAGCAGTGA
>Ga0187894_10003438_pt1 | contig 17756 bp, 16 predicted proteins | sample GBC1701081metaG_FD_136650 | JGI IMG/M metagenome (GOLD analysis project Ga0187894, IMG submission 136650) | White microbial mat communities from a lava cave in the Kipuka Kanohina Cave System on the Island of Hawaii, USA - GBC170108-1 metaG ...
ACGCGGACACCGCGCGTGGCCCACCACCGCACGGCGCGCTCCAGAAAGGCCGCACAGGTGGTGCCGTGTTGATCGGGCAAGACTTCGACGTAGGCGATGCGCGTGTGATCGTCGATGGCGACATGCACATACTCCCAGCCAGCGTTCGTGCGCAACGGCCTACGAAACGGAGTCCAAGGTACAATTGGTAGCCAGCCCTCTCCGCCACACCGTCATCAATTTCCCACGACGACCGGGCGCAGGCCCGCTCGAAGGGGCGTGCGCGTTTACGACAAGCACGCCCCGATGAGCACGAGTCGTCGTGGGACTGGGGATCTGCGGGCGGATTCCGACAGCCGTACGCCTTGTGTGAACGGACGAGCGGGGGCGCCGGGGCGAATGGCTGGGTCCTCAGGGACGCGACGGCGGTGCCGCCGCTACGTTCGTCAAGCGGCGGTGAATCCGCGCGGCCACGGACGCGGGGACCACGTACGCGGTCTGCGCCTTCTTGCGGCCGAGCCGAGCGCGGGTCACGCCGGGTTCATCCTTGACGAGCAAGCGGACGGTTTCTCGGCCCAGCCGCCAGAGAGTCGCGAGTTCGCTGATGCGGTAATGACGCTCGAACGCGGAGGGCGGCAACATCGGCGTGACGCCGCGCACGGCCCACCGTGTATGAGGCGGGAAGATGGGACGGCACAGCGGACCGTCGCGGCTGCCACGAAGAACGGCAAGTCGTGTGCCGACGCGATTCGGGGTGAAGCCTCGCGAGGCGTCCGTCTTCCCCGTTGGAGGCCTCCTGTTGTCTCGGAGCAAACCGAGACAACGGCGCGGAATGCGACGGCAGCGGTTCGACGCGATGCGGGAGCGAACGAACTGGGTTTTGACCACGCGGCCGAGTGCGTCGGCGATCGGCGTTTCCCCATCGCCGTTGACGGCTACGACTTTTGCGCCGTGATGCCGCGACTGAGAGAACACGGCAGTGACGGAGACCCAGCGCCGCACGAAGTTTCGCGAGTTTCTCTGTGACGTTTCACCAGGGCGGTACTGAAGGAAGATCGTCGCGAGAAGCCGTTGAACGACTGCGTGCTACGGAATGCCTCCTGATCGGCTGACCTGGGAAGGTGTCCCTCGAGTTGCTCGGCCGCGAGGGGGCCCGGCTTAACGCAACACTTCAGCGGCGCGGTTCGGCAGCGGCGGGAACGTCAGCCGCGGCGTCGATCGTGATGTGGAGGCCGGGAAGGGTGCGCAGGCGGGCAAAGCGTGCTGCTGCCGCCGCGGGGCTCCCATGAAGGCACGGTCGACTCGGGGGAAGGGCTTTCGCGACTCGTTCGTGATTTTTCGAACGTTGCCGCCTCTGCCCACCGCCGATCAGCCCCTGTCCACGTCTGAAAAAAGCGACGGTCGCCTGACGCGGCTGAACCGTCAGTAACACGTGGAGTCGTTGGGACCGCTCGACGCGCTACGCTCTGGACGCGCGTCGCAGTAGCACGGTCGATCCGAGCCGTGTGCCTGTGGCGTCTGTCCAGGATCCCTCGAAGATGTCGTCGTCGGCTCGCCGGCGCAGCTCAAGACGCATCAGCTCGCGACTATGAGCTGGGGATCGGTCGACGTCGGGGACTGGCGCGCGAGGGAAGTGCAGACAGAGCCGTACGCCGTCGTACTGCACCTCAGCCAGGGCCAGTTCGACTTCTCTCGCGGGGGTGACGAACGCGCCGCTCAAGTGTCCGTCCGCCAGTCGGAAGAGGAAGTCTATGCGCAGGCTCGGCACCTGATCGGCTGGTGTCGCGGGATCCACCAGGTGCCATCGACCGACGAGCGGTCTGGTGACATGCGACGGTACGTGCGACTCACCCATATGTCACTCTTGTGGCCCGCATGATACCGCGTGCCGGGCTCTTGGGCACGGGCATCGTCTCGCGCAAACCACCAGCTCTCCCGTAGGAGGTCGCCATGTCATGGCTTCGTCAGCGTCTCGCGTTCTTCCTGTACCATTTCCTGCTGCCCGTGTCGCATTGGCCCGTCGTGTTAACGCTCGCCCTGTTCGTCATGCCGGCGCTACTCGAAGCGGGCTCCGCGGGCGGCGGCAACGGTTTTGGGTTCTGTATCATGTGTGGATGCAGCTTTTACAACCACGTCTTCCCGTTTCCTGTCGGGTGCTCCTGGTTGGTCCCCTTTACCGTTGATTGCGGGTGGCATATTGGCACCGAGTGTATCTACATGGGGGGCGCCAGTGACTGAGCCTTGGGCAAGCGCGAAGCGATGACCACATCGACCGTCCCGTTGCACGACCACGAGCGCGATCGCTATCGTCTAGTGTCTCGGTGGGGCGACGCGCTCGTGGCACCGTCGCACCTGTTCGCGCAATTACGCCCTCGCGTACCGTGGCTCGACGTGCTCGTGCTCGCGTCTGTACTGCACGCGCTCTGTACGTGGATGCTGTGGACCAGTGACGTTGGGCGATCGATCAGCACCGCGCAACACGACGCGATTCTGCGTTCCGTCGCACAGCGGCTCACTGATCAGCAGTTTGAGCAGGTCCGTGAACGGTTGGTACGCAGTCGTGTGACGCCGATTCGACGCGCCGTGCAGGCTGGTGCGCAGCCCTTCATCGTCGCCCTCGTGATCGCCGGATGTTGTCATCTTCTTTTGACCACCCTCTTTCTGCGCCGCGACCTCACCTATCGACACTACCTGTCGCTGGTGAGCCACGCCGCACCCGCCTGGCTGGTCGGCAAGATGCTCTTGCTGTTGCTCACGTACGTGACGGGATCGCTGTACAGCAGCGGCAGCGTACCGCAACTGATGCCGTTCATGCCCGTCCCAACCGACCATACCTGGCTCGGCGCCACGCTCCGCGACTTCGACATCCTGAATCTTTGGCCGCTCCTAATTCTCGCCGTCGGCCTGGCCAGCACGTTCCGCGTTCGCTGGTGGATGTTCGCGGTCCCCCTGTGCACGGGGGCCCTGCTGCTCGCGCTCGCACAAGCGACGTTCGACGTGCACGACACGAGCGAGCGACCGGCGCATCTCCGACTCCACTGACCCCGCGAACGGCGGGGATGCTGGAGCGCGTCGTGCTCAAGAGGTCGAGCATCTGTTCGAGCAGGCGCCCGCGCGCCACGGCGAGGCCGTGCGCAGACACCTCGCCGGCCGCGTGGCGGTCGCGCAGCGCCAGCGCGTGTTGCAGCGCCGCCTGCACACGCGCCGCGAACCGACTGCGCGGATGATCGATCTGAAGCAGCCGGCACCGGCGCAACAGATGCGCGAGGCATGTTTGATGATCGGCGTGCACGAAGCGGCGGTACGGCGCCCACCCATCGCGCGCAAGCACGCCGGCGAAGTTCTCGCCGAGGATCGTGGCGGCATCGCCAAACCCGCGGCCGGGGCGAATCGCGTAGACGGTGGTGTCGGGCGTGGCGAACGCCCAGAGCCAGTGCAGGGAGCCCGCCACTTTCCAGCCCGGCTCGTCTGGACTCACGACCGGACTGCCGCGGACCTGGGCACAGAGCGCCTGGTAGGTCGGCGTCGCGCGCGCCGCCGTGCGCGCACAGAGATGCACGAGCGCCCCGCGGGTGACCGGGAGGCCGAAGCGATCGCGGAGCAGGGTGGCGACGTGCGCGAGCGGCAGGCCGAGGCCCTTGTGCAGCACGACGACCGGCGCCGCCGCTTCGGGGCCGATCTGCACGGCCGCTGCGCCGAGCGCGTCGGCGGTCTGCCACGGATGCCGGCCTTGCACGCGCCGGCCGCACGCCATGCACGCGCCGACGTGCACGCGGAACTTGCGGATGACGGGACGGACCACCGGCAGATCTTCCTGATACCGGGAGACAACATGCGTGCCCTGCCGGTCGCCGCCACACGCGGGACACGCGCGGGGCCGCGCGGCGTCGTGGATCTCATCGATTCGCCGGGGCACAGGGCGCGTGCCGTGGCGACCGTAGCCGGCCCCCGCGCGCCGGCCCGGCGGACGGCCGCGGCCTTGTCGATGGGATTTGGCGAACGGTGCGGCCTGACGGACGCCCGCTCGGCGCGCCGCATCGAGCTGATCCTCGAGTCGCTCGTGGCGGCGCTTCAGCCGATCGCGCTCACGCTCGGCGCGCGTCAGCGCATCGCGCAATCGCGCAATCGCCTCCCGCTGTCGCCTGATCAGCGCGTCGCGCTCGTCGGACGCCGGCGGCGTCGGTGCATCGGGCACCCGCCCGTTATGCCAGAGGACCGAAATTTGTACAAGTACGAAATCCTGGATCGTCGCTGCTCATGTGCGGAGACCCGTTAAACAAAGACGATGCGCCGAGCCCCGGCCGGCGATGTGCCCTCATCGTTGAAGGACGTGGACTATCCGAATGCTGTCTGGGCTGGCGAGACTTGCGCTGGCGAAGGTGTCGGAGGTACAGGCGAGCGCATGTCGACGCCGCTTACGTGTCGCAGCACGTGTTGCATCGTAGCGCGGAAAATCGAACAGATACTCCGGTGAGCGAAGGGGCAGTGCCTGTTGATCCGGTCTCGGTCGCGCCATGTCCCTGACTCCACGGGCCATGTGAATCTGGTACCTCATTAGATCGAACTGACGGACGTTTATCGAGCACGCCTCGATGGTGCGCATGTCATGCTGCGTGCTCATCGCAGTTACAGCGACTACAGCACCATGCGCCTCACGCTACATCTCGTCTTGACGTTGGAGGCGTGGATCTTTCTCGTCCTCTACGATCTCATCGGATTGCTCGGCGTCTCGCGCAGCTATCGACTGGTGCGCCGATGCCCCGTCGTTGGCGCTGCTCACAACGCGGCGCGGACCGCGCAGATTTGTCGAGCGGTCGACGAAGCGTGCGTGTGGTATGTCCATCGCGTCTTCTGCTTGCAGCGGTCTGCGGTGACGACAGCGCTCCTCCGGCTGCACGGCATCGCGGCGGATCTTGTCATTGGGTATCGGCCGGTGCCGGTCGAATCGCACGCGTGGGTCGAAGTCGCGCGGACGGTGGTGAACGATCGTCCGCAGTATCAACAGCGATTTCTCGAGTTGGATCGCCTATGAGTGCGCAGGCCGGTCTGCTCTACTTCGATCGTCGCCCGATCACAGCCAGTCACATGGTGCCGTTCCTGGTGGGGGCCGACGAGGCTGGTCCGGATCGCCGTGGCGAATATCGGACCGATGGTCTCGTCATGGTGCATCACGCGCTGCACGTGACGGACGAAGATCGGCATGAGCGACAACCGCATCGGTCGCGCCTCGGCACGGTGATCACCTGGGACGGTCGCCTGGACAACCGTGAGGAGTTGTTGGCATGGTTTCCGCCGGAGGATGCCGATGCCGCGACCGATGCCGCCCTGGCGCTGGGGGCGTACGACCGTTGGGGGTCGGACGGCTTTGCGCGGCTCCTGGGCGACTGGAGTCTGGTCGTGTGGGATCCGGCGCGGCGGGCGCTCGTGCTCGCCAGCGACTACATGGGGAATCGCGGCCTGTTCTGTCGGCGGACGGTGGATGGCTTCGTCTGGGCGACGAGTGTGGAGCAGGTCGTCACGGTGACGGAGGCCCGAACGCTGGATTTCGGCTATCTCACGGCGTTTCTGACGTTGAGGACGTTACCGACGCGAACCCCGTACGAAGGCGTTCGCGCGGTGCCGGCGGGCCATGCGATGGCGATCGGGATGGACGGTCGCGAAGAGGTCTCGGCGTTCTATCGCTGGGAGGGTGGGACCCTGCGGTATCGATCGTCCGCGGCGTACGCCGACCATTGTCGCGGTCTGCTGGTGGAAGCCGTTCGTACCCGCCTACGTGCGGAGGGACCCGTGTCGGCGGAGTTGAGTGGCGGTCTGGATTCCTCCACGCTGGTCTGCATTGCCAATCGTCTCGTGAGCGCGGGCCAGGTCTCGGCGCGTGATCTCGAGACGTTTTCGTACGTGAGCGACCAGTCGGCGGAGTCCGACGAGCGTCGATTCATCGGCGCGGTGGAGTCGGCGATTGGCCGGCGCGGAGCGCATATCGTCGTCGATGACTACGACATGCTGGCGGGGGCGAGCTGGGTGGAGCCGCGATTCCCTGGACATGGCGTCGCGCAGATTCGCCGAGGCATGGATGCGATCGGGAGCCGCGTCCTGCTGAGTGGTCGCGCCGGGGATACGGTCATGGCCAACGTGCCGGACGCCAGTGGGGCGCTCGGTGCGCAGTTGCAGCGTGGGCATCTCCTCCGTTTCGTGGCACACGGGCGTGCCTGGAGTCTCGCCACGCGGAAACCGTTCTTCCTGATCGCTCAGCAGGCGCTGGGCACCTGGTTATGGCCGGGACGCCGCGATGCTCACCTCGTCCACGGGCGCGTCGCGCGTGCCGCGTTTATCGGCACGCACTCGCTCGGTCCCGTTGCGGCGGCACAGGTGTCGGATCTCGCGGTGCCGTACGGACGCCTGGCCGCCGAACGGACGGGACCGGAGAAGCGGGATCTGCTCGCGGCGCTGTTGCGCTACTCGATGACGCGCGCGCTGTCGGCGACGGCGGGGGACGCGCGGAGCCGCTACACCTACCCGTTCGTGCATCGACCGCTCGTGGAGTTCGTGTTGGCGGTGCCCGCGGCGGTGCTGTGCGCGCCGGGTTATCCCCGTGCGCTGATGCACGCCGCGTGCGATGCGTGGTTGCCGCCGCTCGTCGCGCAGCGCTTCTCGAAAGGGTACGCAGGACCCACGATGATGCGATCGTTTCGGGAGGCCGCGCGCCGGCTACTCGCGACCTCAGAGGCGTGGCGGACTGCTGACTTGGGCCTGGTGGATCTGCCGAGTGTTCGGACCCGATTGACGGCGGTCGTGAACGGCAGCAGTCGTTCCCTCGGCAATCTCCCCATGATTACCGTCACAGAAATGTGGCTTCGCGCCTGCGCCACGAGGGCCGCGGGCGCAACCGTCCTCGATCGAGCGTACTCACAACCGAGAGGAGGTGAACGAGCATGACGTACATTAAGCCGGTTCTGGCGAGTGCGGGGAAGGTTGAAGACGTCGTCCTGGGCGGCAAGATTGACGGCCTGGGTGATCATCCAGAGCCCGTGACGGGACGGAGCTTCCCGACTCCCGATTTCGGTGCACTCGGGTTGGACTAGGCGCAAGGCGTAGCCCGGCTCCTCCCTCGTCCGGACGGGGGAGGAGTGTTCCATCTTTCCGTGACTCAGACCATTCATCTGCTGATCTGTCATCCGCACGATCCCGCGCTGCTCGCGGTACGGATCGCGCGCGATACGTGGTGGCCGTCTTGCACGACGACGCGCAATGTGCGCCTTGCGCAGCTTGTGAGCCGCTACTTACACGCCTGCGCGATTGACGGATGCGTCCGGTTTCTGGCGATTCATGCCTATCGCCCGGCGACGCAGGTGCTTCACTGGCTGGTGGTTGTTGACGCCGACCAGGAGGACGTGGCGCCGTTCGGCTGGCAGCCGGTGGCGGTGCTGCGTCAGACGGCGACGTCCGAGGCAGGTGATGGCGCGATCCTGGACCAGTTTTGCGAGATGACCAGTCCGGGGCACGACGGGGGAACGTACACGCACCGTGGATGGATGGCGCGCGCCAAGCTCTGGATCGCGGACGTCCACGTCCCATTGCGGGTCGCCCGACTCCGGGTGCAGCCGTTCGAGGCGCTGGCAATGCGCACGATGTTCGCGAGCGGCTTTGCCGTCGTGCCGCCCGCGGTCTTCTTCAAAGGAGACGATGGCCGACCGTATTTGGAACCGCGTATCAACAGGTGGTTGCGTGGGATCTGGCCTGAGGCGTTCGCGGAGACGCTGGCGTGCGACACCGCACGCGGCTGGTGGCTGACCGCGGCGGCGGCGGGCCGGCCGCTGGAGGGGCGCGATCTCGTGCGCGCGGCGGTGGGTGTTGCGAGGATTCAGCAGGCGACGGTGGCGGCCGACGATGGTGGACTCTTGATCCGACGCGACCCCGTGGGGCTGGCGACACTCCCGGGTGCCGTTGCACGGTGCATAGATGATCTCTCCGTCGACGTGGATGCCGCGGGCGATGGGCGATCGGCGCAGATCGCCTCACGCTTCGAGCAGGTGTGTCAGCGTCTGATGGCGCTCGACCTGCCGTTGGTGTGGGTGCATGAGGATTTGACGCCGGGCAACGTGTTGTGCGGCGAGGAGTCCCTCGTGTTCCTCGATGTGGGTTGTTCCCATCGAGGAATTCCACCGGTGGCGATTGTCCCGCTGGTGGAGCTCGCGGACTCCGAGCGCGCTCGTCAGAGCATTCTCGATGCGTATGTAGACGCGTGGCCGCGGTCGCAGCAGGCAGCCGTGCGGATCGCGGCGCAGTACGCGCCGGCCGTCCGCCTCGCGCTGCAACTCCAGCGGCACCGTGAACTCTACGAACCCGACGCCAAGCGATCGGGCATGTCGCATCTACTCGGGCGCGGACTCGCATACGGTTTGCGTCACTTGGCGGCGGTGGTCGCGCGCCTTGATGCGCGGTCCGAAGGCTCGTTGGACGACTGAGGTGCGGCAGACCCGTGCGGGGGTTGTGGGGTGCAATGCGTCTCGAACCAGGCCAAGGCGCGATCAAGAAAATCGTGCTGGTTGGCGGGGTCGAAGAAAACGTGCATCTCGTTCGGATAGAAAACGTAGTCCGTGGTCTTGCCCAAGCGTCGCAACGCACTAAAGAGCGCATCCGCGCCGGTCGATGGGACGACATCGCGTCCGCCATGCACGATGAGCAGCGGCGTCGTCACGCGATCGAGGTAGGCGGTTGGACTGTTCTCAAGGTATCGGGTGCGATGCGTCCACGGCGTGCCGCCCAACCAGCTCTCGATATTCGTGGTGCCGTCGTCGTCGGCCCCGGACGCTTGCAAGCCGCCATAGTTGCGCCACAGATCGTACACGCCGCTAATGCCGGCGGCAGCGCAGAAGCGTTGCGTCTGCACCAGCAAGGACAAGGTCGAGTACGCGCCGAAGCTGTGCCCGGCGATCGCCACGCGGTCAGGATCGGCGACGCCGGTATCGATAGCCCGATCAATCCCTGGCAACACCGCGGCGGCGATCGTGGTCATCGGGGTGCCCACGTCGATGTAGCTGTCGGGCAAGAGCACGGCGTAGCCGCGCGTGGCCAGCAACTGGAGGTTGAAGACGAGACGCGATGCGCCGCCGAATTTGTACGCGTCACGGGACAACGGAGCGACGCCATACACCCACACGAAGAGGGGATAGCGACGGCTCGCATCGTAGTCGGGAGGCAGCAACAGGGCGCCGCGGAGTGGGCGGCCATCCTTGGTGGAGCGCCACTCCAGCGGCTTCACCGCGCCAAAGCGGTAGGCGCGCAGGTGGCGGTTCGTGGTCGTGATCGGCTCGAGCGCCGCGGCGGGAGACATGCGCCAGAGTTCGCCGGGATCGCCGGTGCCTTCGAGATCGAGCAGCGCGAACCGTCCATCGGCGGCGATGTCTCGAACGGCGACTTCGTTGGTCGGCGGCACGTAGTTGGGACGATCGGCGAGTACCGCCGTCTGCCCGGTTGTCACGTTCACACTCGTGATCAGGAGCCGCGCCGTGTCGGCGTGCTGCGACAGGACGCGGAGCGAGTCCCCGTCCGCGAGCCAGGCGCGATCGAGCGCCCGTGAGACCACGAGCTGGCCGTTGCGCCCTGCCACGGTTCCGACGAGGCGCGCCGCGCGCGTGCGTGGCACGGTCTGCCAGATCTTAGTCTCGGCGGCGGCGGTTGGTTCGGTCGTGTACAAGACGTCATCGTCTGCCGCCCAGGCCGTGCCACAGGGTCGCTTGGCGGTGGCGTCGGTCGCGCGCAGATCGAGTTCGTCACCCGCGCGGGTCAGGAATTGACAGTCGGCGAATGTGAACCAGTGCGACGACGGAGACCAACTCGTGCGCACTTGCTCGAAGCGGGACACGTTGGGGAGGTGCCGTTGCGCGATGACGCGGCCGGTGTCAGTCTCCAGCATGACCACGTCCATGACTTGGCCGTACTCGGCATCCGCGCGTCGACCGCGCCAGTCCTGATAGGCGATGCGGGTGCCATCCGGACTGAAGCGATACCACGAGGGGTTGGTGTCTCGCGTCAGGCGGCGGACCGCACCGCTGGTGACGTCGACGAGGGCGAGGTCGCCGCGGAAGTAGGCTGACCGGAGATAGTCGACATGGTCGGTGCCGGTCGTTGTCTGGTGCGCGTTCTCCTGGTGAGATCCGGCGCTGAGATAGCGAGGGGTCGGCTTTCCTGGTTGGACTGCGGCGGCGCCGAGCAGATAGGTGGCGATCGTGCGCGTCGCATCCGCGAGCGTCAGTCCCTCCGGGAGCACTTTCGCGAGTAGCTGGCGGCCATCGGGGCTGTACTGCAAGCCTTGCTCGCGGCGCATGTCGAGGAAGCGGATGACGGCGTCCGAGACCCGACGACGGGCGCGTGTGGCGACGTGGTAGGTCCAGATGCGGGCGATGCCGTCGAGGTCCGCGTAGAAGGCCAGCGTCTGACCATCGGGTGCCCACGCCGGTGAGACGCCGACATGATCGCCCAGGCCCATGTCGATCGCGGTGCCGGTGGCGACGGTGAGCAGGTGCAGCGTACACCCGGCGTGACTTCGGTAGAACCCTGACGGCAGATAGATCACATCGTCGGCCAGCGGGCGTGAACGACAGGCCACGTACGCGAGGAGGGTCCCGTCCGGTGAGAGCGTGGCGTCGGCGACGTGGACCTCGGTTAGGGCGTCTTCAATCCGGAGTGGCGCGGACGGCGTCGTGTGCGCGGCGGCTGTGCCAACCAGGCACGTGATCCCCAGGGTGAAGCACGCCGCGATGCGCCCGTGCCGCTGTATCTGTTGATGATGGGTCATCGTGTTGAGATTCGCGGTTAAAAGGTGAGGCGCACGGAGACTTGCCCCGCGCGTGGACGTTGGCGGCTGGTCGTCTGGCCGAACGTCGGACTAGTGAGGAGCGTGGGGATGAAGAGGAGATCGGTCCCGCGGTTGGTGACGTTGTAGATGTCGACTGCGGCATCGAGCGTCGTGTGCGCGAGTCCGCGAAACCGGCGGCCGATCCGGAGGTTCCAGAGATGGTAGCCGCGCGTCCGGAGTTGGCCGTCGCCACGCGTCGGATACGCGAAGCGCACCTGCGTGCTGAGCGGGTTGTCGACGACGCGGCCGTTGCTGAGCGTGACGCGGGCGGGGCCGAAGGCCGGATCCGGTGCGTCAATCCGCGTCAGAATCGGGCCGGACCAGACGCCGGACTGGAACGAATAGTTGGTGGCGAGGAGAAGGTCCCACGGCGCGACCACGGAGGCGCCCGCCCGCATCACGTGGTCCTGCCACTGCGACGCAAACGCGGCAGCTTGAAGATCCAAACTGTTTGCTTGGATCGGCACGACGGTGGGGATGCTGGTCGTGGTGCCGATGCCCTTGTTGTTCGAGAACGCCTCGGGCTGAATGACGCGGGCGGGATCATCGGGTTGCCATGTCCCCGCCAGCTCGCGCCAATTGCGCGCGTAGCTTGCGAGGAATTGCGCCTGGCGGAGGCGTCCGCTCAGACTCACCTCCAGGGCGGTGACGATAGGCGAGTTCCAGGCATTGTTCGTGACACGGTAAATCTGGTTCAGGGCCTCATTCTGGTAGCCACGGAATTGTCCGCCGTCATACACCGCGTTCGTTTCCACCAGCGCGATACGATCACGGTACGTCCGGCGCGTGGCGCTGATATCGACTTGCAGTCCAGACGCCGGCTGCACCGAATAGGCGAGGCCGAGATCGGTGACGTACGGTTGGTGCCACCGGTCGAGGTCGATCGTACGGTTGGGATTGAGGGCAGAGGACGCAGGCGTTGTCAGCGCGATTTCGAAGAGGCCGTCCCCATCGGCGTCGTAGAGGTCCTGCACTGCGGGCGTATTCGCACCCGCGCGGACGGCGGTCTGCTGGACGGCGTCATGCACGCGGCCCACGTAGCCCCGCAGCCGGTGGTGGCCGGAGGAGGTGAGCGCGTAGTTGAAACTGAACCGCGGTCCGATATCCGTGCTGCGCTGCAACGGGACGTCGAACAGGCGATCCGTGCGCCGCACGAGATCAATGCGGACGCCGGCGGTGACGGTGAGTCGCGCGTGTGGGGTCCAACTATCCTGGGCGTACAGGGCCACGTCGTGCGCAACGGCGGCGCCGGTCTCCAGCGTCGTGGCGTCGATCAGTTGGCGATGGAAGGGGCGATAGCCACGATCGGGCGCGGTCGCGTCGCGCAGCACGGATTCTTCCAGCACGAATCCGCCGTTGACGTAGGTGCTCACGGCGGCGGTGTAGAGGCGTTGGTAATAGACGCCGGCTTGGACGTCGTGGCTGCCGCGCCATTGGCGAAGGGCGGTCGCATCGAACGCGACCGTGAGCTTGCGCGCGGGCTGCTCGCTCGCACTGGGCCGCGTCGCGCCGAAGAGTGCCAATTGGCCGGCGCCGACGACGCGACTGCCCGAGAGCTGGGCGGTCTGAAAAACGGCCCGCTGGGGTTCGTCCGCGTGATCGGCGTACAGCGGCGAGTACTTGTTGTTGTACGACGCACTCAGGCGTGTCAGCAGGGTGTCGGTCCACGTGGAATCCAGCTTGACGTTCACGACGGGGCCGCCATCCGCCAGACGGCTGGGGAAGACGGTGAACGCGTTCGCCGACTCGCTGGGGGTGTGGTCGTGTTGGTAGAACCCTGACAGTTGGTGTTGGCGGTTCAGGCGCATGACCGCCTTGAGGAAACTCCAATGCAGCCGATTCGTGAGCATGAACGGCTCGAACGTGGGGACGATGGCCTGGAGCGTTTGCAGATTGGCGGCGGTGCGACTGACGTTGCTTCGTGTGAAGGTGTAGCGATAGTTGGCGGTGAACCAGAGTCGATCTCGACGGAGCGGACCGCCGCCGACGAATTCGGGTTGGACGAGCGCTTCGCCGCCACTTGTGCCGCCGGCGACATTGGAGCCGTTCCAGCGTTGCGCCTGAAAATTCCCTGACACTGACCCGCGGAAGACGTTCGTGCCCGTCGTCGTGGCGATGTTGACGACGGCGCCGACGCCGAGCGGCGCGGAGGCATCGACGCCGCCTGTCTTGACCTGCATGTCGGCAATGGCGGCATCGCTGAGCCGCACGTAGCCGACGCTGCTCTGGAGTGCGGACGTGACCTCCGACCCATCAATCTGAATGACCTGCGAGCCCTGATCGGCGCCGCGGACCAGAATGGTCGGCGCCATAGTCGGATTCGGACCTTCGCGCGTGACGACATTCGGTACTAGCAGGAGCGCGTCCACCCAGGTATGGCGTGACGAGCCGGGTAGCGCTCGTTGGAGGTCGCCGCTGATGTTGATGCCCGTGGTGCCGGCGCGCGTTTCGAGCAGCGGGGTCTGCGCGCGCACGACGACGGTCTCGTCTCGGTTGCCCAGGCGCAACTCCAGATCCAGCCCGAGACTGAGCCCGGCGCGCATGAGGAGGTTGTCTCGCGTGATGGTGCTGAAGCCATCCAGGCTCGCGGAGACGGTGTACGTGCCGGGAGGCAGATCACGGAGCCGATAGGTGCCGGAGTCGTCAGTAAGTGTCGAGAACGGGAGGGGCGCGTCCGGACTCGTGGCGGTAATGACGACGCCGACGAGCACGGCGCCTTGCTCGTCTCGAACGACGCCGCGGATGGCGCCGTCGACCGTGAGCTGAGCCGAAGCGATCGTGGAGGAGGCACAGACGGCAGCAAGGCAACAGATGAAGACGCGCGTAGCACGAGCTACGGAGGGACGCTGGGGCGACATGGGTTCTCCTGACGTCGAGACGGCCTGCGGCCCCGCGCGGGACGGAGACAGGGTATAGGGGAGACTCGTGCGAGCGGTTGCCGACACCTGGATCAGTCGGTTGGCCGACACGACGGAGATACCCTTTGTTCCCTCGGCCCGGTACGGACGGAGCCTGTTATACCTAGAAGGACTGCGTGTACCGTACCGGTACCCCGGGCTCGAAAAAAAACTCGGGGACGAATGGTGTTGGAAGACGGGACTCTACGACGTCACGGGCGTGAGGAACGCCTGCCACAGCGCGTCAAGGGCGTCGCGTAGGCCGTCGCCATCCGGGCGTCCCGGACCGTTGATGGTGGGGAGAAGCAACGGCGCATCAAGGAGCTGGTGCAACGACGGCTCGAGGGAGGCGGCCGCACGTCGCGCGGCGTGCGCGGCCGACTGCCACGCCGTCGAGGGCTGCCAGCGGCGGGTCGGTGTACCCCAGATCAGGGCGAGCTGTTCGTCGAGGGTGTCCATTACCGCGCGTAGATCGCGGAGATGGTGCGCGACTAGGCGCTGTAGGTCTGCCTGGAGCTGTGGGGACAACTGCCGCACGACGTCATCGGGGTAGCGATCGGCCAGGGCCGCGAACGCGCGGACGTGGCGGTCGACGTCGCTCGTCGCCGCCGTCAACCTGGGTACGTAGTGCTCGCCGCCCGCGCCGCCGCGAAAGGTGCTGGTGATCCATGCTGCCATGCCGGGGCCCACGGGGGCGCGCGCGCTGGGTGTCGATGGGGCCGCGACCGACACCACGACGCGGACTTGCGGAAGGTCGGTGAAGTGCGACTGGATGGCGGATTGGAGCGACGCGTCCGTAGCGCCGCCGATCGTGATTACGTCGGATGCGCGTTGGATGGTCACGCGGGGATCCAAATCCCCTTTCAGTTCGTGGAGGTCGCGCCGAGCGGCTAACTCGATTTGTTCGAGCTGCAATCGATCGAGGGGCGGATCGGCAGAGCGGGGAGCGGGGGACGGGGGGACGTGTGCGACGGCGGGTGGGGCGGCCGTCCACGTGCGGCGGACGACGATCTCCACGACTTGGTCCTCAAAGACCCATCGTTGGGCGACGACCGCGTAGTCGGTGGTTTGGACGGCGAGCATCGCCTCACGAACTGGTCCATCCTCCGTGTCAACGGTCAGCACCCACGTGCCATTGTCGGCGCGGATCCGTTCGTGCTTGCCGGCCAAGCCGGCGCGCCAGCGTCGGAAATGGCCGACGTTGAGCGGGTCGTGCCAGTCAAAGCCGGCGCGGGCGAAGCGCGCCGCGACGTCCGCGTCGGGGTGGGCCGGAGCGCGGGCAATGTCGACGACGTTGCGGCCAATCTCACGAATGAGCGTCCGGCTGGTCGCGGCTAGGGGCTTGGCCGACAGGCGGATCTCGACGCTACGGATGGTGTCGCTCGGTTGTCCGCGCTCTTGCAACGCGGCGCGGGCGAGGAGCTCTTCGGCTTCGACGATCGTGCTGTGCTGCTGCATGGTAAACAGCCCGACCAGCACGAGGCCGATGGCCGCAGCGGCCGGGACCCACCGGCGCCAGTGAACGGTGCCCGTGTGCTGCTCGGCGGCGCGGACTTCGGCTTCGAGCGCCTGCCGAAAGCGGCGCGTCCGATCCCAAGAGGCTGTCGATGAGTGCAGGGGGGCGATCGCGTGGGCGCGATAGGTCTCTAGCGTGGACTGGAGGGCCTCCAGGCGGTCGCGGCAGCCTGAGCAGCGAGCGAGATGCGCCTGTGCGCGCGCGCGTTGCCGCGGGGACCAGTCATCGTCATCGAGACGGAGGAGCTCTTCGGGAGACAAACAGGTGTTCCGCCAGCGCGTGAACACGAGGCTAGTGTCGGCCGCGGCGGAGTTGATCGACACGCCGCTGCATGGCGCTGAGGCCGCGGGCGATCGCGCTCACGACGCGGCGCGGATCCATTCGCATGATCTTCCCGATCTCTCGATAGAAGAGGCCCTCGGCGCGGAGATAGAGACACTCTCGCTGCGTCGGTGAGAGGTCGGCTAACCATGCGTCAAACAGCGCGCGTTCTCGTGCCCGATCGAGACGGTCCTCTGCCGTAGGTTGCGGATCGTAGAGGCGATCCGCGATGGCGGCTGAGAGTTCGCACTCGGGGCCCTGCGCGCGCGCGTGCTGCATGTGATCCAGGACGAGATTTCGCGCGACGCGGAAGACGTAGCGTCGAGGATTGCGAATGGTGTGCGTCCTGGCGAGGACGTGTCTTCTTGTCAGAGCGCGGAAGAGCCGGAGAAACGCTTCTTGGGTGATCTCCTCCGCATCGGCGGGATGACGAAGGCAGCTTACGACGTAGCGATACACTGGGTCGCTCAGCTCGGTCCAGAGCGCATTGACGTGCTCTGCAATGGCGCGCTCGTCCGTGGCGGCAAGCTCCGGGCTGGCGGCAAGTGTCGGCGAGGGGAGCGTTCGCGAAATCGACATAGGACAGAGCGAAATGATGGTCGTCGAGCAATCGCGGGGGCGATTGGGCGCCGAACCCTCGCAACATCAGTCGCTTGCCTGGCGAGGGGCGGAGCGTGTTTCGTGCCAAGCCGCCGATCGATCATGGACTGATCGAATGGCCGAGTTTATGACGCGGGCTAGCCGTTCGTCCAGCGGCGGTATCCCTGCGCAGGGTTTCAGAGATTCGCGGAGAGCGTCGGCTCGGTCTAGCGGAGGGATGACCAGGATGACGCGATCGGTGTCATCTGAATGACAGAGCGAGCGTTACCGGCGGCAAGGACCGCAGGATTGCCGTGCAGGGGCGGTAAATCTCACAGGATGATGTCGACAGTTCATGGACAGAGTCGTCGAGCACATGCGTTCGTGTGTCCGGGGACCGCACAGGTCGGCGGTGCGCACTGATGCGCCCTGCCACGTGTAGACGGTGGCCATCGGCCCCGCCAAGCGATAGCCTGCCGGGAGCCCCACGGTGCCCGCCCACACCAGACGCCCGGGTGTCGGCATGCCGATCACGGTCGCCGGTCCCTGCTCGCGCGCGGCCGCCGCCACCAGCTCCCCGCTGCTGCTCGTCTGTTGATCGATGAGGACGACGACACGCCCGTGAAAGGGTTGCGGCCCCAGGGCCTCGGTGAACAGGGACACGGCCATCGCCCCGTCGCGCAGGACGGGCCAGAAGCGAAGGCCGGCCCATGCCCCGCCCAGGCGCGTTCGCGGAATGGCCGAGAACCGTGGCAAGTCGTCGCGTGCGCGACCGGTGTCCAGCGCGCGACGGGTCAGCGTGTAGCAGATGCCGCGGCGATCGGCACAGAGCAGGCTGAGGAGCCGGAGTCCGCCGATGCCGCCGCCGGCATGCGCGCGGAGATCCACGATCAAGCGCGTGCTGCGGAGCGACGCGATCGCGGCGCTGATGCGTTGGGCGGTGTCGATGCCGATGCTGCCTGGAAAGGCGGCACATCGCAGGAGCCCGATGGTGGGGGTGAGACGGGTGGCGGTGATCGTGTCCGTGGGGTTGGCCAGCGTGCGAAGCTTGCGGAGAGTCGTCGGAATGTCGACGCGGCGTTGACTGATGGCGCCATTGGGCTGTTGGACGTGCAGCTCGTAGGTGCGGCCGAGCGCGCAGGTCCATCGTTCTGGCGGACGGATGTCATCGTCGTCGAACCCGACAAGGAGATCCCCCTCCGCAATACCGGCGCGCGCGGCTGCGCCACCGGGGCCGACGCGGGCGAAGGCCCAGCGGGCGCCGTCAGGGGGACTCGGCGCCAGGCGAACGTCGAGGGCTAAGTTCACGGAGACTCGTGGTCGGCGCCGGTGATAGAACCCCGTGTGGCTCGTGCCGAGTGAGAGCAGAAGACGGTTAACCTCTCGTTCGAACCGCTCGTCGCTGGACGCGTTGAGGATTGCGGCGCGGTGCCGATCGTCGAGCGTGCGCGTATCCGGTGGCGAGAGCCCCGCGAAGCAGAGGCGTCGATCGATGGCCTCGAGAAGCGCGTCGAGTACGGTGCGGCGCTCGGTGTAGGACTTGGCAGCGCGTCCGGTCATTGTGGGGCTCGTTGGTGTTGGTCGACGACGGTTGCGGCACCGTCGC
>Ga0187894_10003440_pt1 | contig 17753 bp, 11 predicted proteins | sample GBC1701081metaG_FD_136650 | JGI IMG/M metagenome (GOLD analysis project Ga0187894, IMG submission 136650) | White microbial mat communities from a lava cave in the Kipuka Kanohina Cave System on the Island of Hawaii, USA - GBC170108-1 metaG ...
CGATCACCTGTCCGCAGACGCCACCGAGGGTGTTGCCGGGGCCGGGCAGCGCGAGGAGGTCGGGAGCGTGCTCGCGGAGCGCCACGCGCACGGAAGTCGTGAAACCGAAGGGCGTCGTGAGCTGGGCGCCGAGCGTGTACGCCGCGAGCTCGCGCGCGTCGGTGGACCACGGCGTGAAACGCGCGCCGCGGCCGTCGACGAGCGTCGTCCTCGGCGCGGCCCAGCCGAGCCGCGCCAGCCCCTGCGCCTTCCGCGAGACCTCCGCGACGAGCGGCGTGTGGTACGGCCCGTGGTGCTTCAGCCGGTACGGGTAGAGCTGCGGCCCCATCTCGACCGGCGGCAGCCGTTCGAGCAGGTGCGCGACGCCCTTCTCCGTGCCCGCGAGCACCGCGTACCCGCCGAGGTCGATCGAGCGGAACGCCTCGCCCGGCGCCGCGGCGAGCGCCTCTGCGACGCGCGCCGTGAGCTTCGCGTCGATGCGCCACTGGTCGTCGATCAGCGGGTAGAGGACCTGCCCGCCCTCCGCGTGCTCCATCTGGAGGATCGAGATCTCCTGCACGAGCCGGAAGCCGTCGCCGAACGACAGCGCGCCTGCGGCCGCGAGCGCCGTGTACCAGCCGAGCGAGTTCCCGCCCACGCAGACGATCTCGTGGTCGCGAGCCGCCTGCGCGGCGTCGAGCATCGAGTGGAGGTAGATGAGCGCGGAGCCGTTGTCCGGCCGCAGGTGCGTCTCGCTGTCCCAGCGCGCGCGGTCGAGCTCGAGGATCGGCTGGAGCCCGTACTCCGCGCGCAGCGCCTCCGCCTCGGCGACCCACGGGTGGTCCTCGGGGAGGAGGTTCATCGTCCGCTTCGTGTACGCGCCGCGGCCGGGGCAGAAGAGCGCCGCGCGCTTCACTTGCCCGCGACCCCCTTGACGGCGGCGACGATCTCCTCCTCCTGCACGAGGACGGTGCGCGCGGGCGGGCCGAGCGGCACGTACGAGTCCGCGGCGCGCACCGAGCGGAGCTGCGCGCGGCAGCCGCTCTCCGCGAGGTCCGCGATCACGGCCTCCGCGATCCCGCCGCCGGTCGTCCGGCACTCGTCCACGACGACCACGCTCCTGGCGTTCGCCGCCTCCTCGCGGATCCGCGCGAACGGCAGCGGGCTCAGCCAGCGCACGTCGAGCACCCGGCACCGGATCCCGTGCTGCCGCTCGAGCGTCCGCGCCGCCCGCATCGAGAGGCGGAACCCGTTCGCGTAGGACACGAGCAGGTGGTTCCCCTCCCCGATGAGCCCCACCTCTCCCGGCAGGAGCGCCGTTCCCGGCGGCGGGTAGTCGGAGAGCCAGAGCCCGTCGCCGTCCTCGTAGAGGTCCTTCTCGTGGTACAGCGCGATCGGCTCGAGAAAGATCGCCACCCTTCCGCACTCGCGCGCGACGGCGAGGCACCCGCGCAGGATCCTCGCCGCCTCGTCGCCGCGCGACGGCACCGCGATCATGAGCCCGGGGATGTCCCGGATGCCGCCGATCGAGTTGTCGTTGTGGAAGTGGCCGCCGAAGCCCTTCTGGTAGGCGAGGCCCGCGAGCCGCACGACCATCGGGTTCGTGAACTGGCCGTTCGAGAAGTACGAGAGCGAGCACGCCTCGCCGCGGATCTGGTCCACCGCGTTGTGGAGGTACGCGAGGTACTGGATCTCGGGCACGGGCAGCATGCCCACGTGCGCAAGCCCCTGCGCGACGCCGAGGATCGACGTCTCGTCGAGCTGCGTGTCGAACGCGCGCGCGATCCCGAACCGCTTCTGGAGCCCGGCGGTCACGTAGTAGACGCCGCCCTTCTTCCCGATGTCCTCGCCGAAGACGAGCATCTCCTTCCGGCGCGCCATCTCGTCCGCGAGCGCGGCGTTGATATGCGACGCGAGCGTGCGCTTCATCGGGTTCTTCGCGCGCTCCGGGAGGTCCTCGCCCCAGACGGCGCGGCGCTGGTCGGCGGAGGGCGCTCCCTCGGCCGACGCGCGGCAGCGCGGCTCGTCGTAGGGCGCGAGCGGGCGCATGACCTCCTCGCGCGCGGAAAGGTGGGGGCGTCGGGGCGCTTCCTCCGCCGCCGCGGCGACGCGCGCGCGGGTGTCCTGGACGATCGCGCGCAGCTCCTCGGGCGCGGCCGCGCCGGTTTCGACGAGCCGGCGGGCGTTCCGGAGGAGCGGGTCCTGCGCCTCGTCCGCCTCGATCTCCGCCTGCGTGCGGTAGGCCGCCTCGATGTCGGTGCCCGCGTGCCCCCAGAGCCGGACGCAGGCGAGCCGGAGGAAGACGGGCGCGCGCGACTCGCGGCAGAGATCGATCGCGGCCGCGGTCGCGTCGAAGACCTCGTCGATCTCCCCCTCGGCCTCGGCGTACTGGAGGTGGGGGAGCGCGCCGAAGCTCTCGCGGATCCAGCGTCGCGGCGTCTCGACCGAGATGCCGATGCCGTTGTCCTCGCAGACGAAGAGGATGGGGATCGGGGCTCCGCGCCGGTGCGCGTAGCGCGCGGCGTGGATGCCGGAGAGCGCGGTCGCGTGGTTCGCGGAGGCGTCGCCGAAGGTGCAGCAGACGATCGCGTCCGGCGGCAGAAGGGGATCGACGCCGATCCGCCGCGCCCGGGCGAGCGCGAACGCGGTGCCCGTCGCCTTCGGCAGATGGGATGCGATCGTGCTCGTCTGCGGCGGCACCCAGAGCGGGCGGCTCCCCCAGACCTTGTGCCGCCCCTGCGCGATCGGATCCTCCTTCGACGCACAGATCGAGAGGAGCGTGTCGAAGAGCGGCGTCGAGCCGGGCAGCTTCCTCGCGCGCGCCATCATCTGCGCGCCCGCGCGGTAGTGGAGGAAGCACGGGTCGTCGATGCGGAGGAGCGCGCCGAGGCAGCCGTTCTGCTCGTGGCCGGCGCTCGAGATCGTGTAGAACCCGACGTTCCTGAGCTTCAGCTTCCGCGCGACGACGTCGATCGCCCGCGAGAGGACCTGGTCCTCGAAGAGCTTCAGCGCGTCGCGCGCGAGGAGCCGCCCGCCCGGCCGCAGCGGCGCGTCGGGGGGCAGCCGCGAGGCCGCCCTTGCGCCCTCGAGGTAGGCGTCGAGGTTCCTCTCGACGATCGCGATCCGGTCGGACGAAATCGGGGCCTCCGCGCAAGAGCATCCCCCGGAGCGGGGACGCCGCCAAGGAACGGTGCCGGGTCCGATTCGGTGCCGACGGCGACCGTCGGGGCGCCGCCTCGCGCGGGATTGCCGGAGGAAGAAACCCGGTGTCGCTTACCCGCGGGACTCGAGCACGTAGCCGCCGATACCACCGCAGCCGACGAGGCAGCAGACGGCGAGCAGGTGGCCGTGGCCGGCGATGAGGATCGCGTCCGGCGCGAGCCAGCTGGACGGGTCCCACCCGAACCGCCGCATCAGGAACGCGGCGCCGTACGCGAGGGGCAGGAGCGCCACCCCCTTGAGCAGCCCGCCGCCCGTCCGCTGGATGAAGTAGCCGACGAACGCCGCGAACAGGAACTCGAGGAGGAAGGAGTGCCAGTAGAACCCGATCCGCGTCACGACCACGGTGATCGTGATCGCGACGACCATCGCGAGCACGCCGGTCAGCGCGCCCGTGATCCCCTTCTTCGCCTCGCGCGCGGTGCCGCCGCGGAGCGCCTTGCGTTCGCGCGCCACGAATTCCTGGCGGAGCTTGAGGCCCGGGTCCATGCATTCCTCATCGGCAGCCTCCGGGCCGTGAAGAGGGGGGGCGTGGGGGGGAGGCGTGTCCCGGATTGGGACGGCCCGCCTTCGCGGCGCTTCGCGCCCCCGAGGCCCCCTCCTATTCCTTGGGCGGACGCCAGCCGTCGACGACCTTCCGCGCGAACTCCTCGATGCGCGTGCCCAGCTCCCTGGGCGTGATGCCGAAGGCCTTCTCGACGCTCGTCCCCTCGCGCTTGGCGGTGTAGTGGGCGGTCATGTAGTCGAGGAGCTGCGCCCGGTACTTGCCGTCGTCGGCCCAGTAGAGGTAATGGCAGGCGGCGGCGGCCTGTTCGTAGTACAGGCGCCCTTCGCTGAACGGCTGCGGCGTGATTCCCCAGGTCTTCTTGGCCGTCGCGAAGACGCCCGGCTTCTTGATCCATTCCCCCTGCGCCTCCGCCTGGGAGAGGACGAAGAGCTTGTCCCAGTCGATCATCGCCCTCTCCTTTTCGCGGGAGAGCGCGGCCACGGCGCCGAGGCTGCCCGCGTGCGGCGAGAAGAGCGACCACTTGTAGGTGTCGATGTCGTAGCGGCCCTCCTCGATGAAGGTCGCGAACCCCTCGACGACCCAGTAGCCCGGGACCTCGTGTCGCGTCTCCGTGGCCGAGAAGTCGCTCGCGTGCCAGCGCGGATTGCGCCGCTCGATCCAGTGGTGGGTGAGCTCGTGGACGAAGACGCGGCGCACCTCGCGCGTCGCGTCCGGCGTGCTGGGCCAGAAGAAGCGCGAGATGTTGTCGCTGCGCGCGTAGAGGCCGAGCGACATCTGGGCCATGGGGCTGCCGCCGAGCTCCTTCATGTACTCGTCGCGCGACTCGAAGAAGTAGATGACCAGCGGCTCGTTGTCGTCGCGCTTCGGCTGGTCCGTCGCGAACACCTTCGCCAGCGCGCGGCAGGTGATCTTCGCGTAGCGGACGCACTTGCCGAGGATCTCCGTGCGGTCCTCGATCGGGGTCACGAAGACGATCTCCGCCCCCTCCTCGCGCGTCTCGACGCCGTTCAGGTCCCTGCGCCAGACGTTCCGCGCCCTCTCCATGTCCGGCGCGCGCCGGCCGAGCGGTCGCACCTCGCCGCGGAGCACGTCCACCTGCCAGTCGAGCCAGAGACGGCGCGCGCGCGCGGGATCCGGCTTCCCCTCCTTGGACTGGCCGATCAACGGGCGCTCGGGAGCGATCTCCGCGAGGGTCCCCAGCGCGTCCTTGTGCGTCCCGTCCAGTTGGAGCGTCGCTCGCAGCAGTTGCCAGCCGCGGTACTGGCGCTCCTCGCCGGCGCCCAGCTCCGCCTTCGCGCGACGGTAGACGATGTCCGCGAAGATCCTCGCGGGATCCGCGGCCCCCGAAGCCCCCTCCTTTCGCTCGGCCTTGAGGAGCTGGGCATCCCAGTCCGCGCCCTCTTTCGCGGGCAGCCCCGAGATCGCCGCAAGCTCGAGCATCGCGCGCGCGGCATCGACCGCGCCCGCCGCGACCGCTTCGGGGAACCGCTTCCGGCACTCGGCGAGCCGGTCGCGGATCGCGAGCGCGCGACAGGCGTCCATCTGCGCCTCGAAGGACGGACTGAACTGCGCGAGGCCCGCGTCGTTCTCCCAGAGGAGGACCTCGTCGAGCGGGACGGTACGGCCCGCGACGGCGAGCGCCTTCTCTCCCTTGGTCACGGCCCCCTCGAGGATCGTCCGGTCGCGGAGGACGACGGTATCGGCCCCCGCGAGTGCCGTCGCGAGGAGAAGGGTGACAAGAACACGGTTCATCGGACCTCCTCCGGCGCGAGTGCGAGGATCGACGCGCCGTCCGCGGGGACGAGGAGCAGGAGTCCGCTCCTCACGGGCACGGCGTTGCAACGGAGCCCCTTCCGCAGCACCGCTCCTGCGGGTCGCTCGCGCGCGTGCCAGAAGATGATGTTGCTGATGACGTCGCCGCACCAGTCGCCGTAGCACTGGCACGCTTCGCCGAGCCAGATCGGCGCCACCGGCGATTCGAAGAGCTCGGGGCGGTCGGCTGCGGCGACGCGCGGCAGGCGCGCCTGCTTCTCTTCCGTGTAGTATTGCGTCCAGGCCTTGGGCTCGGCCGCCAGCGCGATCATCGTGTGTTCGACCGCCAGCGGGTCCGTGAGGAGCTTCTCCGTCCGCGCGACCGTGAGCTCGAGGGCCCCGTCGGCGGCCTTGCGCGAGAGCACGGTCCACGTCCGGTCCTGCTCGGGCGGGAGGAGGACGGCGGCGATGTGGTTGCCGACGGCGATGCGGCCTCCCGTGCCGGCCCGCTCCCCGAGCGCGACCGACGTCACCTCCTTCCCGTCGGCGCGCGCGTACGCGGAGAGCACGAGCTTCGCACCGTCGCGCCGGAGCGCGTAGACGTGGTCGCCGCGCACGGCGGGATCGCCGGTGAACGTGCCGTCCACCTTCCACGCCGGCTGGCTCAGCCCCGCGCGGAGGCTCAGGAGCGCGCGCGGCGTCGTGACGTAGATCTCGCCGTCGAGGACGCGCGGCGCGGAGACGCCCGCTCCCGCGTCGTACGTCCACTCGCGCAAGAACGCGCGTCCGGCGAGGCGGATCTGCACGAGGGTCGTGCCCCCTTCGACGAGGATCACGCTGCGCGAGTAGACGGTGGGCTGTCCCGGCTGCCGCACCGCGGTGCGCGCCCAGACCTCCCCTTTCTCGGCATCCAGCGCCAGGAGCTCGGTCCGCGCGTCGGTCCCGTCCACCACGAAGACCGCGCCGTCCCAGACGACCGGCGTGGAGCGGATCCCGCCCTTCGACTTGTGCGTCCAAACGATCCGCCCGAAGGACTCCGGCGGCTCGGCGTCGCTCATGCCGCTGCACGAGGCCGGGCCGCGGGCGTGGTTCCAGCGCGTTTCAGGCGCCCGGCCGCCTTCGTCCGCCGCGAGGAAAGACGTCGTGAGGAAGAGGGTGAGGGCGGCTCTGCGCGTCATCGCGCCGCCCATGATACGCGCCACTTGCGAAGGATCTTGCAGGAGCGCCGCGCCGTGCGAGGCTTGATCCCGGATGCCCCCCTCGAAGGTCGTCCTCGCCGAGCCCCGCGGCTTCTGCGCCGGCGTGGACCGGGCGATCGAGATCGTGGAACGGGCGCTCGAGAAGTTCGGGGCGCCGATCTACGTCCGGCACGAGATCGTCCACAACCGCCACGTGGTGGAGAAGCTCCGGAAGAAGGGGGCCGTCTTCGTCGAGGAGCTGCGCGATGTCCCGCACGGCGCCGTCGTCGTCTTCAGCGCCCACGGCGTGAGCCGCGCGGTCGTGGACGAGGCGCGGGAGCGCCGGCTCCGCGCGATCGACGCCACCTGCCCGCTCGTGACCAAGGTCCACCGCGAGGCGGACTCGATGGTCGGCCGCGGCCGCCACATCGTGCTGATCGGCCACGCCGGCCACCCGGAGGTCGAGGGCACGCTCGGCCAGGTGCCGAAGGGCACGATGACGCTCGTGGAGACGGTTGAGGACGTGGAGCGGCTCGCCCTCGATCCCGAGGCCGAGATCTCCTACGTCACGCAGACGACCCTCTCGATGGACGACACCGCGCAGATCGTCGCCGCGCTCCGCCGCAAGTACCCGTCGATCGAGGAGCCGAAGCAGGAGGACATCTGCTATGCGACGCAGAACCGCCAGAACGCGGTGAAGTCGCTGGTGGAGAAGTGCGACGTGATCCTCGTCCTCGGCGCGCCGAACTCCTCGAACTCGAACCGGCTCGTCGAGGTCGCGCGCCAGGCCGGCTGCCGTTCCTACCTGTTGCAAACGGCAAAGGACTTGGATCCGAAGTGGCTCGAAGGCGCCCGCGCGATCGGCGTGACCGCCGGGGCGTCCGCGCCGGAGGAGCTCGTGCGCGAGCTTCTCTCGGCCCTGGAGGCGAAGGGGGCGCGGGGGATCGAGACCTTGAAGGTCGCCGAGGAGCGCGTGCAGTTCTCCCTGCCGCGCGAGCTCGTGGGGCCGTGACCAAGGAGCTCCCCGGTGCGACCACGCAGGGCGCGACCCTCAAGGAGGCGCGCGCCAACCTGCACGAGGCGGTGCTCTCGTCCTTGAGGCCAACCGTGCGCTCGCCAAGGAGTCGATCCGCGGCCGACGGGTCTTTTGGCGATCCAGATGGTGCGCGTCTTCGCGCGCGACGGCTTCATCGACCGCTACTCCGGCGAGCGCCTCGTCTTCCCGTGCGTCCTGCGGCTGCTCGGGCACCTGATGCCTGAGGAGCTCCCCTGGCACCCGCACGGCAAGATGGACCGCTGCCACATCCTCCACTGGACGCTCTGGCCGTCGATCGACCACCTCGTGCCCCTGGCGCGCAACGGCGCGCACGCAGAGGAGAACTGGGTCACGACCTCCACGCTCCGGAACATGTCGAAGGGGCAGGCGACGCTCGCGGAGCTCGGCTGGCGGCTCCATCCGGCGGGTCGGATCGAGGACTGGGACGGGCTCGCGGGCTGGTTCCTCGGCTACGTGGAGCGGCACCCGGAGGTCCTCGCCGAGATCGGCCCGTTGCGGGACTGGAGGCGGGCGGCCGCGACGGTTCTCGCCGAGGTCAGGGGCGGGACAGGCGGATGACGGACGACAACGGGCAACGGCCCCGCGGCCGTCTCCTCGTCCTCCATCCCCTGCCGGGGCTTCGGCCCCGCTGGACGCTCCGCCGCACGAGACGCCTGCGCCACGTCGGCGGCAGCTGGCGCGAGCATCGCCGGGAACTGGCGAAGGACGGCTACCGCCTCACCGAGAACGAGGCCAAGGTCGCGTGGCTCGTCAGCTGGCACTGCACGAGCCCGGAGATCGCCGAGGCGCTCGGCGTCTGCCGCTCGACCGTCACGGCAACGATCGCCCGGCTGCTGGCGATGTTCGGGGTCCGAGGGCGCGGGCCGCTCCTGCGCAGGATCCGGAGCATCGTCGAGAGGCTCGAGCTCCCCGGCGGGGCCCCCTGATCTACCCGAACCTCACGACCGCCGTCGTCAGCTGCCCCACGATGACGTCGTCGCGGATCGCGGTCCGGAGCGTCTGCTCGACCTCGTCGCGCGCGGCCTTGGTGATCTCCGCGATCCGCTGGCGCGCGGGTACGGCGCCGGGCTGCGAATAGAGCACGCCGGAGAGGTTGGCCGCGACGTAGCGCCGGTACTGGTCGAGCGCGTCCTGCACGGCGAGGAGCTGCGCCGGGGTCAGCGAATCGAGCGCCGTCGCCGGGAGTAGCCCGTCGAGCGAGCCCACCAGCCGCAGGAAGTCGGTCGCCGAGGACTCCGTCTGGACCACGCGCGACGAGGGCGAGCGGCTCGCTATCATGGCCATGTCCCCCTGCACGTTGGTGCTCGTCAGCGAGACGAAGAAGGTCGTCAGGAGAATCAGGGCGTTCAAGGCCAGGACGGTCCGGCTGAGGACGGAGGCGTTGCCCATCATGGTGGCCGATCGTAGCGCGCGGCGGCACGCGGCGCGACCCCGGCTCCCGGAATCGATGCCGAGGGGGCGTCGTCGGTCGCGCCTTCACGGCTCTTGACGAGCGCCTCACATCCCGGACCCGCCGCGCCGCGCCCGCGTCGGATGTGGCGCAGCGCGCAGGGGCGCGTTCCCTACTCCTCGCCGCTCTCCCCGTCGGCCCAACAGTTGCTGGACGCCGACCTGCGACTTTTCCGCCGCGCTCGCCGCGCCGCGCGGTCCAAAAGTTGCTAGCCGTCTTTTCCAAACTTTTGACGCATCCCGCGTCGGCGCCCTGCTAGTCATATCGACAGCGAAGACGGTCCGATGCGGTGGAGAGGGCGTCTCCTCCGGCCGGCAGCGTCCACGGGAGTGACCGCGCTGGCAGTTCTCATCCTGGGGGCCGTTCTGTCCCCTCGACCCGAGGCGGCGGCTGCGGACGTGCGCGAGGCGACGATGCCGGGCGACGGCTTCGCGTGGCGGCTCTTCTTCACGGGCGACACGCGCGGCTACATCCACCCGTGCGGCTGCGCGGAGGGTCTCTTCGGCGGGCTCCCGCGCCGCGCGACGTACCTCGCGAAGGCGCGGAAGCCCGGCGACCTCCTGGTCGACCTCGGCAACCTGATCGAGGGCACGCGGTCTCACGAGCGGCTGAAGCTCGGCTACGTGCTGGAGGGGCTCAAGCAGCTCGAGTACGACGTGCTCGTGCCGGGCGAGGGGGAGCTCGCGCTCGGCGAGGACTTCGAGAAGGCCGTCGCGGGGCTCGCGCGCCCGAAGGTCGTGTGCGCGAACCTCGTGCGCGCCGGGACGAGGGATCGGATCTTCGAGCCGTGGAGCCTGCACAGGCTCCCGGACGGGAGGACCGCCGCGGTCGTCGGGCTCACGAGCCCGTACCAGACGGTCCCCGAGCGCTATGCCGTGCTGGACCCGGCCGCGACGCTCAAGGAGGCGCTGGCCTCCCTCAAGGGCAAGGCGGACCTCGTCGTGGTCGCCGCCTATCTCGAGGGCAAGCCCGCGCTCGACCTCGCCGCGGCCTTCGCCTCCGTCGATGTGGTCATCGCCGGCCGTGTCCCCCGCGGCTCCGACGCGCTCCTGCTCCGCGGCGGCGCGCCGGTGATGGTCGGCGGGGAGCGCGGGCAGTACGTCTCGTTCGTCGGGTTCGGCGACGGGGTGAAGGCACAGGCCGCCGCCCGCGGCTGGCTCGGCGACGCCGTGCCCGACACGCCCGCGCTCGCCGACCTCGTCAAGCGGTACGACAAGGACGCCTCGCGGTTCGGCGAGGCGTTCGCCCGCGAGGCGATCGCCGCGTTCCGCACCGCCTCGTGGGTCGGCTCGGCCGCCTGCGCGGAGTGCCACAAGGCGGAGCACGAGGCTTGGGAGAAGTCGAAGCACGCGCACGCGATGAAGGCGCTCGCGGAGAAGCACCAGGAGAAGAACCCGGACTGCATGAAGTGCCACCTGCAGGACCTGCCTGCCGGCGCGGGCAATGCCGTGCGCGGCATCGGGTGCGAGTCCTGCCACGGCGGCGGGCTCGCGCACGCGACCGCGCTGAAGGCGGGCACCCCGCATGTGCGGGCGAGCACGTTCAAGACCAACATCGGCGAGAGCTGCGTCGTGTGCCACGACGAGGTCAACTCGCCGCGATTCGATCGCAGGGACTACTGGTCTAGGATCGCCCATGGCTCGACCGGGGCCGGCACGGATGAGGTGAAGAAATGAACCGGCATTCACAAAGTTCCTCGGGGCTTGTCGCTTCGATGTGTGTCGTCGCGGCACTTGCGGCAGTGACGGTGCTCCTGCTCGCCCCCCCCTCGTCCGCAGACACATACGCCTGCGGAAAGGCAGGCGTGGGAGCTCCCCAGGAAGGGGATGGAAACTGCTCGAACTGCGCGAAGAAGCCTCCGGCCCCGCCTGCGGCCGAACCTCCGCCGCAAGGACCGACGACCAAGACCGGATCCAGGGGCCCGATCACGGATCCCAACGGCAAGACGAACTGGAGCGGTCTGAAGGGGGCGACGGGGACGGCGGCGGGCAACGAGGGGTCCTCTGACGAGCCGGACATGGTCGATGGGATGCTCGGTCCCGATGCCGGGGACCTTCGCTTCAAGCTGGGGCCGGGCGACATCATCTGCCTCGGCAGGGGCCTTCCCGAGACACCCGATGACGCGATCCTGGATGGCCCCAATGTCAACGCGCCCGTGCCCGGCAGGGGCAAGCCGCCGACGTGACAGTGACACACGTGACCTCCCTCCGGCGGTGCCGGAGGTACCGCGCCCGAGATCGCCATCTTCTACAGCTCGCAGATCGCCAACGGATCGATCGGCAACTGGTGGTTCCCGTACGACATCTACGTCATCCCGCAGCCGAACGGGAACCTCCACTTCTACCAGCCCGGTATCTTCGGGGCCGTGTACCAGTGGGACGCCGTCACGCAGACCTTCACGAGCCCGCGCGGCTTCTTCGACGTGATGGTCGCGAACGCGAACGGCACATGGACATGCACGAAGAAGGGCGGGGACGTCTGGCAGTTCAACACGGCGGGCTACCTCGTGTCGGTCACGAACCGCTACGGGCAGCAGGCCACGTTCAACCGCAACGCCCAGCAGGCCATCACTTCCATCGTGGACTACGCCGGGCGCGCGACGACGGTCGGCTACAACGCGGCGGGCTACATCTCCACGCTCACCGACTGGGGCGGGAGGATCACGAGCTTCAACTACACGGCCCAGGGCTACCTCGCGTCCATCACAAGGCCGTCGACGACGTTCTACGATCGCCAGCTCGGGCAGATCGTGACTAGGCCGAAGACCTATACCTTCACCTACACGTCCGGCACTGGAACCGCCCAAGACGGGAACCTGCTCACGATGGTCGATGACCGGGGTCTCACCGTCATGACGAACACCTACGACGGCTCGGACCGGAACACGTCGATCACCATGCGCGGCAGGACGTGGAACCACACGTACCTCCCGAACGGTTCGACGCAGGTCGTCGATCCCGACGGGGTGACCACGGTCTACTCGTTCAACGCGACCGGAGCGATCATCCGCAAGGAGGTGTTCACGAAGACGGGCCTCGGGCAACCCGCACTGCGGCCCGGCGAGCCCAATTCATACCTCTGGCTCTACGAGCGTGCCGCGGCGTGCAACTGCGACCTCATCACGAAGATCACGCGGCCGAACGGCAGCACCGCCTCGATGACGTACGACGCATGGGGCGACATGCTGTCGGAGACCATCGACCCCGCACCCGGGGCCGGGGGCTCCCAGGTCAAGCGCACGTGGACGTACTCGTCGTTCAGCCAGTTCTGCCGCGTCCTCACGGACACGAGGCCCGAGGGCTACGCGCCCGGGGCGACGCAGGCAGACCACACGACGACGTGGACCTACGACTCCCTCGGAACCTGCACGCAGATCACCCTCCCGAAGGCGACGATCAACGGCACGCTCCAGCATCCCGTCGTCTCCTTCACGGTGAACAGCGTCGGTCTCCCGCTCACGCGCACGTGGCCCAGCGGTCGCGTCGACACCTTCACGTACGCCGCGAACACATACCTGCTCACGCAGTTCGTGGCGGACTCCACGGGAGCGGCGGCCGCGACGAGCTATTCCCAAGACGGGTTCGGTCGTCTGGCGTCCGTCACCGATGCACGCGGGTACACGACGTCGTACGCGCGCAACGCCCTTGACCAGCTCGTGGAGATCCAGCCGCCGCAGCCCAAGGCGCCGAAGACGACACTGCTCTACGACAACAACGACAACGTCTACCGGGTCGAGGTCGAGAACAAAGACTTCAGCGGCACCGTCGATACGGCGAACCCGTGGTTCACGGAGACGACCGCCTACGACGCGAACAACTTCCACACCGGGACCACGCATGAGATCGACGCTTCGACGACTGCGACCACGACCTACGAGTGGACGCCCGGCGGCCGGCTGAAGAAGATCATCGACCCGAACGGCGATGTCGTCGAGATGCAGTACGACGAGCGGGGCCTGCTGTTCAAGATCATCGAGGCTCCGGGCACCGCCATCGCCGGCACGACCCAGATCGACTACGACCTCAACGGGCGCCCCAGCCGCATTGTGGACCCGCGGGGGAACGCGACGCTGTCGGTGTACGACCATGCCGACCGCACGAAACTCGTCACGCTCGCGGACTCGTCGACGCTGGCCCCGACCTACGACCTCGACAGCAACGTCCTCAAGATCGAGCGTGCCGACTCAGGCGGCACCGTCCGCGAGCGGACGACATGGGCGTTCGACCCGTATGGCCTCCAGGTCACGTCGTCGCGACATCACCTCGACGCGGCGGGGACCACCACCCAGACCGACACGACGAGCTACGCCTACGACTCCGGGCTCCGGCCGAAGACGGTCACCGACCCGTTGTCTAGCGCGACGAGTATCACTTGGGACGCCCTCTCCCGCGTCTCCGTGCTCCAAGACGCCGCTACGAACAAGATCGAGCTGACGTACGACGCGAACGGGAACGCGACCGTCGTGAAGCAGTTCGACTGGAACCAGGTCACGTCGGCCTACGACCAGCTGATCTTCGAGCACACCTACGACGCGCTCGACCGGAGGACGGCAACGACGAGGCGCGACCAGGGGAACACGCTCTCGTCATCCACTTCCGCGGAGTACGACGGGCGTGGTCTCCTGACCAAGTCCATCGACGAGCTCGGCAACACGATCCGGCACGAGTGGGACGCGCGGGGGCTCCTGACGAAGACGCTCCGCGACCTGCGCGCCGGTGGCACCGGGGCAGGCGCGATCACGAGCACGATCACAAACACCTTCATGTACGACCTCGGCGGGCGCACCCTCACCCTGAAGGACGGCCTCAACAACGTTACGACCTACGAGTACGACGCCCGCTCGCGCGTGAAGAAGGTCACGAACGCCGCCGCGCAGTTCGCGACGTACACGTTCGACGCGAACGGCAACGTCGCCACGGCCACGGATCCGAACGGCAGCGTCGTCAGCAACACGTACGACGTGATGGACCGGCTCACCGCGCAGTCGGCGGTCCCGGCAACCGGGGTGCTCGGCGACACGTCGCTCGGTATCCTCTACGACTCGCTTGGCAGGCCGACGCGCATCACGGACAACGACTCGACGATCGAGCGGTCCTACGACTCTCTGAGCCGGCCTACTGCGGAGACGCATGGTCCGAACCCGCTCGGCTCGTCGGGCAAGACGTTCGGCTTCAGCTACAGCGCTGCGGGTTTCAGCACGGGCGTGACGTATCCGGACGGGACCGTCGAACAACGGAACCGCGATGTCATCGGGCGTCTCTCCTCAGTGGCCATCGCGGGCGGCAGCACGCTGGCCGCGTATAAGTACGCGGGCAGCCGTGTGCCGTCGCTTGCGCTGCCGAACAACGTGACGCGCACTCAGACTTACGACGCGCTCCTCCGGAGCGCGATCGTCGAGTACCGGAAGAACGCGGCCTCGCAGAAGAAGTTCGAGTACACCTACAACCTCGCCGACTACCGCCTTCTTGAGAAGCGACACCACGCAGGCGGGACCGGCGACAACTACGACCTCGACAGCATCTACCGCTCCGTGACGGTCAAGGCGGGCGTCGCCGACCCGGTCGCCGAACAACAGAACCCGGGATCGCAGACCGTCGCGTCCACCACCGGCGTCACCTACGACGCCGCCCAGAGCCGGTCCCAGGTGATCCTGACGACCGGCGGCACCACGACCACGAACTACACGGTCGACGCCCTGAACTTCTACACCGCCGTCGGGGGCGTCACTCACGTCCGCGACGCGAATGGTAACCTGAAGGACGATGGCACGAACCTCTACGACTACGACTACAGGAATCAGCTCGTGCGCATCCGCCGGAAGTCGGATTTCTCGGTCGTCGGGACCTACGAGTACGACGGCACCTGCCGCCGGATCGCGAAGTCCACGAGCGCGGGCACGACCAGCTTCTACTGGATCGGGTTCGAGCTCGCCATGGAGTACGACGGGGCCGGCCTCGTGTCCCGTCGGCATCGCGGCGCAGGCTTCAACGAGGTCGTGTCCGCGCAGCAGCGCGACATTGCCGACCTCGACCAGGACGGCAGCACGAACGACTACGTGCCGCTCACGCCCTTGTACGACGGCGCCTACGACTGCATCGGGGTGCTCGACCACACCGGCGCCATCGCGGAGTCGTACGTCCACAACTACGACGGTGCGGTCACGATCACGAACGCTGCTGGCGGCACGATCCCTACGAGTGCGGCCGGCTGGAGGCAAGGCTACGGACGCATGTACTGCGACACGGAGTCCGGGCTTCTGTATGCGGTGCACCGCTACTACGACGCCGGACTCGCGCGCTTCTTGACGGTCGATCCCGTCGGGCGTTGGTTTGATCCGGACAATGTCGGCAACGGCTATGGCTGGGTCGCCAACCAGCTTAGGAACGCGTGGGATCCCCTTGGCCTAAGAGAACCAACAGATCAGGACGCAGTGGATGCCATCGTCCGAGTAATGCAGCAAGCGGCTGCAGAGGTCATGGCGGCCGACGCGGAGGGAGATGACAAGACGCCTGAGGACGTCGTGTCCTTTGTCGAGAACATCAATGCTGACGACGTTGACTGGGAGGCGGAGTCGATAGCGACTTCACCCGAAGCGCAGACGCACGACAAGGGAGAAAGAGGCCCCAATTACGTCATCGAGTACGACATCCGAAAGGCCCGAAACAACAAGAGGATCGCCAGAAATGTCATCCATGAGCTGCGGCACGTCGGTCTCTTCAAAGACTGCGTACCGAGCCCCCACCACGACACGACCAAGAAGAAGAAGGAGTTCGAAGACAGGGTCAAAGCTGTGGAGAAGTACGTCCGGGAGAGGTCGAAGACCCTCCGTCGTTTCGAGAAGTTGGTCAACCGAGGAAGCAAGGCGGCTCCTGCCATAGTGAGTGCGGCCGCAGCTGCGCTCGGCCCGTCCAGATGAGAATCGGTATGGCACGACATGGACTCCTGTTGCTCCTCGTCGTATGCGCGGGCGTGGGATGCAGCAAGTGTGACCCGAAGAACACGAAGGCAAGCGACCATGGCGAAATCGCGACCGAACATCCCTCGAGTGCGGTGTATCTTCGGAAACTAGGGGCGCCGGAAGGAGGCGCGTGGGCGGAGGGAATCGAAGGGGGGGGACGTATTGTCATGTGGCTGGGCGGGTCGGCGGATGAAGATGGCTATGTATCGGTGGTGCGGTCCGGGGAGTCCCCCCGCGTATTTCGGGTGTCCGCCGTGCAGGTGAATCGTGACGGGACCCTCTCCTGGTGCCTCGATCCGGTTGAGAGGTTCGACGATGGCTCAGTTCGTGTCGTTGATTCCGCAAGGACCATCTACGTAGGAGCAGATGTTCAGGGCGATGTGGTCCGATTCAACGAGATACTGGATGACGAAGACCATGTCTTCCCGTCGAGGGTGGAACTTCGGCGCCTGTCCGGGAGGACCGAGGGGGAGGCGCGACGGGCACTTGAGGAGAGTATCAAGTAAGTGTAGGGAAGCGGTGTCTTTCGATCCCGACGAGTGCGGTCGGCTGGACGCAGGGCTACGGACGCAGGCCCGGGAAGACTTGCTCCGCTGAAGCGGCCCAGCACAGGATGGACGGCGGAATCCGCGGCGCGCGGGGCGGAGCCGACCCCGATGTCCAGGGTGTCCAAGATGTCCGCGGACCCGGGTTCGTGATGCGCTAGACTAGCGATGCGCATGGGGTGGAACCAGTAGACGCCGCAAACGCAATGGGCGAACGCGACCGCGGTACTCCGCGCGGGATCAGGGGGAGGCACCTCAGTTCGAGATCGACAACAACGCGCTCGAGCGCGAGATCCGCCCGGTCGCGCTCGGCCGGAAGAACTGGCTCTTCGCGGGCAGCTACGAGGGAGGACATCGCGCCGCGGCCCTCCGCTCCGTGCTCGCGAGCTGCAGGGCCGCGGGCGCCGGACCCCTCGAGTACCTGAGCGACGTCCTCTCCGCGCGCGACCGCAGGCTCACGCCGCGCGCGTGGATGGCCGCGCCCGCCCCGACACCCGCCCCCGAGCAGCGGTAGCGCCGGCTCGCTACCACCGCCAGCTCGTCACCAGGGCCGGTGCACCGGGGATGGCCGGACGCTTACGCTCATGGAGCCCTTTGCGAGCGCATACGCCGTTGCACGACAGCGACTTACGGCGACGGCTCCCTCCCCCGCGCCCCCTCCCTTCTTCATTTGGGCGGCGTCCGGCGTCGATAGGGAAACCGGTGACCGTGGCGGGAGTGCGTGTCCGCGGCGCGACGCTTTTCTACGTCGTGCTCGAGGACCTTCTGATCGTCGGAGCCCTGCTCGGGGCCTCCGCATTCGCCCACTTCGGGCGGGTCACCGTCCTCCATTCGCCGCTCTCGCTCGCGAACGCGCTCCTGATCATGGCGGGGCTCAAGGCGGCGTTCTTCTGGTCGGGGCTCTACGACTTCCGGCACGTGCCGGGCCGCGCGCTCTTCTGGCGGCGGCTCGCATTGGGGCTCGGCCTCGGCGCGGCGGTCGCCGGGGCCGTCTGGTACGGGCTCCTTCGCGAGTGGGTCGCGCCGCTCGCGTTCGTGGCCGCGCTCGTCCCGGTCGTGGTCCTCGGACGGCTCGCGTTCGAGTTCGCGAGCCGCACCGGCCGGTTC
>Ga0187894_10003441_pt1 | contig 17752 bp, 13 predicted proteins | sample GBC1701081metaG_FD_136650 | JGI IMG/M metagenome (GOLD analysis project Ga0187894, IMG submission 136650) | White microbial mat communities from a lava cave in the Kipuka Kanohina Cave System on the Island of Hawaii, USA - GBC170108-1 metaG ...
CTTCGTTCCTGGCAAGGCGCGAGGAGCGCGAATACCCGAAGGTATTTAAACGACGAGCAACACAGCCAGGGACGAAGAGGACCGGCGAGATATGTGAGAAATCACGTTTCCAGGGGACTAGCGGCAGGTGCCGCTGCCGCACGTGAGCCCACCCGTGCAGAACGAGTTGTCGCAGCACCTCTCGCCCGAACCGCCGCAGACCACGCACATGTCGCTGCTGCACGCGGTGAGCGACGCCGAGCACCACTGGTTGCCGAAGAACCCGCAGCATGGCTGACCTACGCCGCCGCAGGTCCCGCAGGAGCTGCCCGCCGCGCACATGTCGCCGCCCATGCCGGGACTGCCGCAGCTGGCGCCCATCGCCACGCACTGATCCGATCCGTTGCAGCAGGCGCCCGAGCAGCTATTGCCAGGGCAGCACGGCTGCATGGCGCCGCCGCATTTCCGGCACATGTTTCCCTGCACGAAGTCGGTGACGCACACGACGTCGGCGCCGCCACAGACGCCGGGCGTGTTGAACCCGCCCATCGCTGCCGGGCAGCAGCGCTGGCCATCGCCACCACATTCGGAGCACTTCCCGGAGGTACACATGCCGTAGCTGGCGCCTCCCTGCATGCAGGTGGCCCCGGCGGCGACACAGCTCGCTCCCAGGCAGCAGCCACCGGCGCTGCAGGTCGAACCCGCGCAGCACGGTTGGCCGGCGCCGCCGCACGCCCGGCACATGTCGCCCGGTCCGCAAACGCTGCCCGTGCCGCAAACGTTACCGGGGCAGCACGGCTGGCCGGCGCCGCCGCAGGTCTTGCACACGTTCGCGTCACACACCGAGCCCGCCCCGCAAGCGTTGCTGGCGCAGCACGACTGACCCAAGCCGCCGCACGCGACGCAGGTTCCGCCGCTGCACCGCGAAGTGGCGGGGTCGTAGCACCCCGAGCCCGGGCAGCACGGCTGGCCGACGTTGCCGCAGTTGGAGCACTTGCCCGCGCTGCACGTGCCACCCGGCGCGCCCGCGCCGCCACACATGCCGCCGGACACGACGCAGCTGCCGCCGTAGCAGCAGCCTCCGCTCGAACAGGTGCTGCCGGGGCAGCAGGCTTCACCCGCGCCGCCACACGCCTTGCAGATGTTGGCGTCGCACAAACCGCCAGCGTTGCAGGTGCTGCTGGCGCAACACGCCTGGCCGAGGCCCCCGCACGCGATGCAGGTCCCGCCGGAGCAGCGCGTGGACGACGCCGTGCAGGTGGAACCGGTGCAGCAATCCTGACCCGCGCCCCCGCAGCTGCCGCACGAGCCGTTCATGCACATGCCGCCCACGCCGCAGGTGGCCCCGGCGGCGGTGCAGCGTCCCATCTCGCAGCAGCCTCCCGCGGCGCACGGCATGGACGGACCGCACGCGGGGCCCGGAGGCGCGTCGGGTGTCACGCTCGCGTCGGGTGTCACGCTCGCGTCGGGCGTCCCGCCGGTGTCGGGGTTCGTCATGGTATCCGGCGTCCCTCCGGTGTCGGTCATCATGTTCATGTCGACCGCCGTGTCGGGCCTGACGGTATCGCCCGCGGCCATGTCGGTGGCCGCCATGTCCACGCCCATCTGACCGTCGGTGCCGCCGGAAGTATCCCGCCCCGCATCGCCGCCACCGCCGTCACCGTCACCGCCGCAGGCGACGGCGAGCGCCGCGCAGAGAAAGAACGGAAGCACAGACCTCAACTCGCGGCCACCAGTCAACGTCATGGGGTCTCCTCGAAATGGGTGATGCAGCGCGGTCGCACATAATCCCCCTGTGACGGCCTCACGTCAAATTCGTGACGAGGGCGGGGTGCGCCTCCGTCACAAGGCGTCCAGCGGGAGCCCCTGAGCGCCGCTCCGCGGCGGGGATTAGTGATCGGTCTCGTTGCCGTTGTCGTCGGTCGTGGATGGCGGGGACTGCTCGCCTGCTTGGCGGCGGGCGGGAACGGGGGGCACCGGGACGGTGTGCTGCGCGGCCGCACCCTCCTCGGGCGCGCTGGTCGGCGATGGTTGCGGGGTCTCCTCGGCGGCCGGCGCCGGGGGGGGCGCCATCACGGGCGGTGGCGGCGGAGGCGCGGGCTCGTCGGCGACCACCATCTCCTCGGGGCGAAGCCCGGCCGCCGACGGGCTGGACGGTTCGACGGGAGAAGGACGGACGCTGGTGATGCTGGGCCGGCTTCCCGAGGCACCGGCGCCCGTGCGGCCGCCCGCGGCCGGCGCACGGTCTCCGAACGGCGAAATCTTGGACCACTCCGGCGGATCCAGCGACTCCAGGCGTCCGCTGACGCGCAGGCCGAAGTAACCGTCGGGACGCTTGCCCATGGTCTCGGCCAGCTGCAGCAGCAGGCCGAGCTTGTCCGAGCTCTTGAGCAGCGCATCCGACATCTTGAACCGCACGTACGCGCGCACGGTGGACATGGGCAGCGGATCGCGCAGCAATATCTCCCCTTCGATGGAGATCTCGCCGTCGGGGGACTTGGCTTGCAGCCCCTGCAGCTTCGCGGTGCCCTTTTCCACCGCGACCCGCCCGCCGAAGTCCCCCAGGCGGACCTTGGGCAGCGACAGGCCCTCGGCCAGCAGCGGATTACCGGCGATCTTCAGCTTTTCTTTGCCATCGCCGATCACGCAGCCTGTACACTTGATCTCGGCGGAACCGATGGCCTCCGCGTAGCGCCCGTTCGGGAGCTCGACGTCGAGGTCGACCTCCAGAGTTCCCGAAAGGGGCAGGTTGATGGCGGCCTTGACCCACGGCAGGTCTCCGACGTCGACGTCACGGGCGGCCGCGGTGACGCGGGTGCGGCTCTTCGAGACTTGTCGTTCGAAGTCGACGGTGCCGCCGAAGGCGTCGGCGGATACGCTGACGCCGCTGCCTCCCAGGAACGCCGCCAGGGGCGAGACGCGGATGCTCGCTTCATCGATGGCGAAGCGGCTCGCGGGCTTGTTGGTGGCGGCGGGCACGCCCGGCTGGGTGCGCGGCGCGACGGTGATGTCCTTGAGCGAGATGCCGATGCCGAGCGCCGGCCCCGCGCTGCCGACCTGCACGTCCAGATCCACCGCCGCGAGCATGGCCACGATGCGGTCCTTGACGCGGTCGTATGGGAACGTGAAGTAAAGCGCCACGACGAACGCGGCCAGACCGAAGACCGCATATCCCACCACAGGCTTGAGCTTGGCGAAACGGCTCGCTGTGATGTCGGCCGTCATGGCGCCTTCCGACCGCCCGCTTCCGCCACGGGCTTCTTGTTTTTGGCTGCCGCTTCCCGCACCCGCTCGAAGGCGGTGGCGGTCAGCTCGACGTCCAGCTTCTCGGGCTCCGAGAACCGGCGCTTGAGCGACAGCCGCGTCACGGTGATCAGACGCGGGCCGGTCTCCAGCTTGCGCAGAAAGTCGGCCAGCGATCCGAGGTCGACCTGGCGCAGCTTCACGTCGACGCTGTGCTCGACGTAGCGGCGTCCCGCGGGTGTCGCCGGACGCTCATTGGATTCGGGGATCTGGATGGTGACCTCGCGGGCGGCCGTCTCCAAGTCCGCCTGAAGCTGGGGCGGCTCGGTGCCGATGCGCACCTCCTGCGCGACGCTGCGGGCCTTGGCCTCCAGGTACTCGTCGCGGTGCTTGGCGATGGCGGCCAGGGCTTCGCGCACGTCGGCGTTGTGCTCGCCCAAGTTGCCGAGCGATTCCACCACCAGGTAGATCCCCAGCGCCGCCGACACCGCCACCACGGCGGCGGACAAAGCGCCCACCCATTTGCGCTCGCGGGGGGCCATACGCTCCCATTCGGCCCGCAGGTAGGCCGCGGGACGCGCGAAGGGATTGCGGAGCGCCGCCAGCTTCATGGACATTTCGATGCCACCGTCAGCGTGAACTGCTTGGCCCCGCTCACTTCGGTGATGGCCCCCTTGGTGACGTCTTCATAGCAGTCGATCTCCTTGAGCTTGGCGGCTATCTCGTCGACCGCGGCGGCGGAGTCGGCGGTGCCCTTGACGAACGTCTTCTTGGGCCGGATGTCGAGCTCCATCACGTCCAGCTTCACGCGGTCGCCCGACGGCATTTTCTTGGAGATCTGGTCCAGCAGATCGAAGGCGGTGGCCTTCGGGACCGGAGCCATCTCTTCTTTGAAGCCTTTCTTGAGGAGGAGCGTCACCGCCCGGGCGTCCGACTTGGCCTCGCCGAAGAGCTCTATCGTGGCGTTCTTGAATTGCAGGTCCACCTCGGCCTTCTCTTTGTTGAGCCGCGACAGCGCGGCCATGGTGTCCAGCGAGGCCGCCACGATCAGCGCCACCGCCAGGGTGGCCACGTGCAGCGTCTTGCCGCGCAACACCGAGAAGCGGGCGCGATAGACGAACGGCCCGCGGCGAAGGTCGATCTCCTTCTTGCCGCGCGCCGCGGTCCAGGCGATGGCCGTCGCCAGCGCGCGCCCCGCGCTCTCACCTCCGCCGCCGTCCGCCGGAGTGAGCAGCGCCCTCGCCGGCAGCTCCAGCTCTTCCGCCAGGTACTCGGGCAGGCCGCCCAGGCGGGCCGTCCCTCCGGTGACCAGGAGCGCGGTCACCGGAATCTTGGACGACGCCCGAAAGCTCGCGACGGTCTGCCGGATGTCGCGTAGCAACGGCGCCAGCTCTTCCCGCAGGACGGCATCCAGCTTCACCCGCAGCGGCGTTGCGGCGGGCAGCGCGGCCGAGGCCACGAAGCCTTCATGGCGCTTACCCTCCTCGGCCTGCTCGAAGCTGCACGAGAAGGCCTTCGCCATCGCCTGCGTCAGGTGCAAGCCGCCGCGCAGGATCGTGCGTGCGTACAGCACTTCACCGCCATGGAGGATAGATACGTTGGTGCGCGTGTGTCCGAGGTCCAGCAGCACCTGACAGCCAGCCGCCGGACGACCGTCGCCAGCGCCCACGCCCGCGCCGCCGTCCCCGCCCGCCGCCGGCGCGACGGCGTCATTTTCTGCTGCCGCGATCGGGATCGTCGGCGCGACCGCGGCGGCGGCCTCCGGCAGCGCGCGATACGCCAGGGGTGCGGCGTACACACCGCGCGGCTCCATGCCGTGCTCGCGTAGCCGCGTGAGGAACGCCGACACGTCATCGCGCCGGCCGGCGACCGCCATGACCGTCGAGCCCTCCGCGTCGGACCGGACGACCACGTGATCGAAGACCACGTCCTCCAGGGCGGAGACGATCTGCCCTTCGAGCTCGTAGCCCACCACTTGCTCGATCTTTCGCGCGTCCGAGAAGGGCAGCGCCAGCACCCGGAAGGAAAGCGCCTCGCCCGGCATGGCCACATAGACCATGGCCTCCGCCGGCAGCCGTGCCGCGATTCGGCGCAACGCATCCCCTTGCCGATCCGCCAGAGGCGCGTCGCCCTCGGGCACGACCTCCTCGAAGAAGCCCACCATCCGCGAGTGCCGGAAGGCGACCTCCAGGACGGCCGCCTTGACCGCGTAGGACCCGATGTCGATGCCATAAACCGTATGCGCCATGAAATTCCTGCCGTCGCTCTATTCTTCCCGCCAATATTGAAGGACGCCGCTTGCTTTTTCCGTCGTGGGGTCGGCGGTGACCGGGTTCTCCACGGTGCGGCCGGTGTCCAGGATGGCGGTGATCTTCTTTTTCACGCGCCCCGCCTCGCCGGTGGCGACGATGCGGTAGACGCGCGGCGCGCCGACGTAAGCGACCCTCTCCAGGTCGGCTTTGTTGAGGGTGAGCGGCCGCATGGACTGCAGCACCGCGGCGCGAGGATCGTCGGGCGATACCGCGCTGGCGGGGTTGGCCAGCACGCCGAGCACGGTGTCCAGGCTGTCAAACCCGGCGGAGGAGGATCGCTCACACAAGATCTCCGCCAGGGGATAAAGCCGGGTGTCATCCAGCACGGCGGGATCGCTGGGAGGCCGGCTCGGGTCGGGGACCGCGGCGGCGCGGATGATGCCCATGAGCAGGGGGGTGCAGTCGCCCTTGATGGCGGCCATGTTGATGCGGCACTGCAGGCGCGGGTCGCTGGCGTACACGGTCAGGTAAGGCTGGAACGCTTGCAAGAACCCGTCGCGCGCGCCCCGCACCTGGGCGATCTCCTCGAGGGTGTCGTAGCTGTTCTGGTGCGCCTTGTACGGATCCTTGCGCGCGTCGTAGCGGTAGTCTTCTCCGCTGCCCGAGCTGGCGGCCGGATCCGGCGAGAACATCTGCTCGTCCCCGTCGGCCCAATCGATGATGGCGCGCGCCACCTCGGCGCGGTCGATGATCTGACCGTCGGCGTCGGGCTCGGAGAACAGCCGTTCGTAGCGCGGCGAATACATCATCGCCATCAGCATCTGGTAGACGCGCTGCTGGCGGTTCGGGATGCTGCTCGGGCCGCTGCCACAGTTGACGTCGATCTTTCCGTCCTCGCTGGTGATCTCGGCGTCGATGCGCCCGGCCGACATGCCGAGCCCCTTGACCCCGGTGATGTCCAAGCCAATGAGACTGCCGAGGCTTTGGACCTCATCCTTGGATCCGCCGAAGAACCCCATCAGCGGCCCAGCGTAGTCGGTGATGCGAAGGCTGATGCCCAGATCGCCGCCCCCGGCCTGCGCCAGCATCTGCTGCGCCTGACCCATCACCGGCTCGATGAATTTCTGCTGGATGCGGATCACCAGGCGTGACAGCGAGACCGCCGAGCGCGCCATGTAGTGCGCCCGCAGCTCATCGCGCGCGTTGGCCGCCTGCGCGGAGTCGACCGTGGTCCCGTAGGTGAACTCGGACATCAGCGCCACCATGAGGGCCAACCACGTCACCACCATCAACAACGCCACGCCGCTCTCGTCGTGGCGGCGGCTCTTCGATTCACCGCCGGCTTGTCGGCCGCAGCGCGAAGGCGAGGCTGGCTGCCGGAGTACCTCGTTTGACCCCTTCCCCGTGGTCATGATCGTCCTGGGCGGTAGGCGACGCGCTCGGTGACGTGGATGCGGGCGTCGGTCGAATAGGGCACCTCGACGCCGCGCTCGTCGATGGCGTGCAGGGTGATGCGGACGTGCGTCGGAAGGTACGCGAGACCATCGGCGCCCTGTGTGCTCCAGTCCTCCCGCCACTCCTTCTTCTTGTAGTCGTAGTATCGCAGCTCGAGCTTGGCGACATCCGGGCACAGGACGTAGCCCTCGCCAGGAGTGGTCTTCGGATCCAGAGCCTGCAGTCGGCGCGTTTCCCGGCGCATGAGGTTCAGGCGGCTGCGATCGTCCGGATCGCGCTCACCGTAGTAGCTGATGACCGCGGTGTCGGCCTCCGCGGAGTCGGCGTGCATGCGCTGGTGGGCGAAGGACGAGAAGCGAAGCTCGTCGACGTCATTGTGTGGCGCGCCGATGAACATCGTGCGGCGCTCCTGCAGGGCCGTGTTCTCGGCGTCGGACCAGTAGGCCATCTCGATCTCGCGCGCCATGCGCAGCAGTGCCACCCGCACGGTGTGCGTACGGTCTTGCGCCGCCTCGATGGCCTGCTTGGTGCTGGCGCTCTGGTGAAAGGCGCTCCACAGCATCACCGTGATGAAAGTCAGGATGGACAACGCCACCATGACCTCGATCAGCGTGAAGCCCCCGCCGCGCTGGGCGGCGGCGCTGCGCTTCGTCATCGCGCCCCTCCTCCCCCGCTGCCCCCGCCGCCGGAACCCCCGCCGCCGCCCCCGCCACCGGAGACGGTCTGCGCCAAGCCCATCGCCTGATCGAGCTTGGCGGGGTCGGTCATGAACGTGACCACCTCCAGCGACTGCTCGCCGCGCCCCACCTCGTCCCAGCTCACCTTCAAGGTCACCCGGCGGACCGACTCTTCCAAACCCACGCGCACGGGCTCGATGAACGACCCCATGAGGCCGCCCACCATCCCGGTCAGCGCCTGCATGGGATCGTCGGTCTGGACCGCCTCGCCCGCCGCCGCCTGCGTCTGGCTCGCGAGATCTGCCGGCAGCTCGACGCGCTCGATGAGCGTGCTCCACCGAAACTGCGGGAACCCTTCGTCGTCGAAGTCGCCCTCGTCTTCCTGATCCGTGTCCACGAACCCGTCCTCGAGGATCTGGGTCTCGACGGACACCATCTTGCCGCGGGCGAGGAACGTCGCGGTGCTGGTGAGCTTCGCGTGGTTGGTCGCCCGGACGTTGTTGGTGGCGATCTCCAGCAGCACCACCAGCGACGACGCCAAGATGGCCATCGCCACCATAACCTCCAGTAGCGTGAATCCCGGAGCGGCGCTTGGGGCGCGGTTCATCGCTCGATCCTGTTGCCTTCGTCGTCGTAGTGATCGTCGAGGGGAGGCTGCACGTGGTGGTCGTAGACCTTCACGCGGCCGGTCAGGGGGTGGACCACCAGGGAATAGCTGTGCTCGCCCTCGCGGTCCATCAGGTGGATGTACGCCGCCTCGGTCTGGCCCATGGGAAAGAAGTAGAGGTACGCGGTGCCCGAGGTCCGCGGATCCATGAGCCGCGGGGTGAACACGCCCGCCACTTTGGCCTTGGTCAGCGTCACCTTCTTGAGCGCCATGTCTTTGAAGCCGCCAAAGCGCGCGCGCGCGGGACGGAAATCCTCTGGTTGCTGCACGATGGAAAGGTCGTATCCGCCACTCGACTCCAGGTCTTCCGCCTTGCGCTTGGCTTCTTCCTCCTCGCGTTCGGCGTCTTCTTTGTCCTTCGCGCGCGACAGCTCCGTCTCGCGCTCACGCGGCACGTAGAAGCGATCGTCGGACACCTCGCCCCAGTAGCGGCCCTCGTCGAGGTCGATCACCAGGCGGTGGTACTTGCCGGTGGTCGACGCGCGGTCGAACAGGAACCGCACGGCGCCCGACATGTGGTTCGCCGCCGTGCGCAGGTCGCTCTTGGCCAGCGACCGGATCCCGCGCGTGGCCCCGCCCGCTATCAGCACCACGATGGCCATGACCACGAGAATCTCGATGAGCGTGAAGCCGCCCTCCGCGCGGCTCTCCTTATAAAGTTCCCTTCCAGCACCGACCGACAAGCCTGCCCGAGCGCGGCGAAACCGCGCGCCCAGCGAAGCCGGGGCGAGCACCGGAGCGGAGCATTCATGGGGTATGTGAGCATCGGACCGCAGCCCCGACACAGCGGGCGGGCTGGATCGTCGGCCGTCGGTGAACCGTAGAGTCGCCACCCGCCCCACTTACTCCCAGGACTTGATGTCGTCCTGCGTGCCTTCGGCTTTGTCGGGACCGGCCGATGCGACGTCGGCACCGTCGGTGTCGTTCTGACCCGGACAGAGGAAGATGAAGTCCTTGCCCCAGGGGTCCTTGACGCCCTTCTTGGCCAGGTACTTCCCCGCCACCAGCGCATCGACGCCGCCGGGACAGGTGTTGTTGTTGTCCAGCATGTACTGCATGGTCGCGTTCGAGATCTCGGTGACGCGCACCTTGGCGTTCGAGACTTGCGCCTTCTTGAAGCGGTTGAACGCGACGAACCCACCGGCGCCCATGATGAGACCGATGATGGCCACAACCACCATGATCTCAATCAATGTGAACCCGGCCTGCGCGCGCCGCCCCGCTCGGCGCACCCCACTTTCTGCTTGCTTCGTCGTCATCGTTGTCCCTCCGTTGTCATTGAACGAACTGCTGCATATCCAGGATGGGCGTCAAGATCGAGAACACGATGAACCCGACGCCGACGGCCATCACCACGATCATCAAGGGCTCGAGGAGCTTGGTCATGCTCGCCACCTTGACCTCCACGTCGCGCTCGTACGCCGCGGCGACGTTCTCCAGCATGGCCTCGAGCTGCCCCGAGCGCTCCCCCACCGCCACCATGTGGACCATCATGGGCGGGAACTGGCCCGAGCGTCGCAGCGGAGCGGCGATGGACTCGCCCTCGCGGATGGCGTCGCGCGCCTCCTCCACCACTTTTTCGAGCACCGTGTTGTTGAGGACCTTCTTGACGATCTCGAGGGCCGCCAGCACGGGCACCCCCGACGACAGCATGGTGGCCAGCGTCCGCGCGAAGCGCGCCACGGCGATGAAGCGCAGCAACGGACCCACCACCGGGATGCGCAACCGGAAGCGATCGAAGCGCGCGCGCCCCCCCGGGCTGCGCAGCCAGCGGCGCATCCCGACGAAGGCGGCGGCCCCCGCGATGATCAGCGCCCACCAGTAACCGCCCATGACGTCGGCCGCGAAAATCAAGAGCTGCGTGTTCCAGGGCAACGCCTTGTCCAGGTCCGCGAACACCTCGGTGATCTTGGGGACCACCGTGACCATCAGGATGCCCATGATGATCGCCCCGACGATCATCATGATGATCGGATAGACCAGCGCGCCCGACACCTTCGACCGCAGCACGTTCTGCGCGTCCAGGAAGTCCGCCAGCCGCGCCAGCACCGCATCCAGGTTCCCGGCAGTCTCCCCCGACCGAACCATGTTCGTGTACAGCTCGGGAAACACGGTCGGGTGCGCGGCCATCGCCTCGGCGAGCGACCCGCCCTCGTTGACCCGCTGGCGGATGCCGGCGAGGATCATCTCCAGCTTCTTGTTCTCCGACTGATCGGACAGCGCCGCCATCGCCTCCGCCAGGGGGATCCCGGCCTTGAGCAGAACGGCGAGCTGCCGCGTGAACACCGACACGTCCTGCGCGCTTACCCGTTCGAAGAAGCGCGAAAAGTCGACTTCCCGACGCAGCCCCGTCGCCTTGACGGCCCCTGCGTCGCGCACCGCGCCCCGATCTCCGCCCACCACTTCGCGCACCTCGGCCAGGAACAGACCTTCCTTGCGCAGGACCTGCCGCAGGTTCTTGGGCCCATCCGCGTCCTTCGTGCCGGCGACGTTCTTGCCGCGCGCGTCCAGGCCCTTCCAGGCGTAGAGCGGCACGGCTATTCGACGTCCTGCGTGGTGATCATCAGGACCTCGGCGGTGGTGGTCATGCCGGCCAGGACCTTCTGGGCGCCGTCCTCGCGCAGCGTGCGCATGCCGGCGGAAACCGCGGCGCGCTTGATGTTCTGCGCATCCGAGTTCTTGATGGCGAGCTGCCGGACCGCCTCGTCGATGATGAGAAGCTCGTAGATGGCGGTGCGGCCCTTGTAGCCGTTGCCGAGGCACACGGCGCACCCGCCCTCGCGCGCCCGGTAGAGCTTCCCCGGCAGCGGCGCGGTGGCATCGCCCTTGAACTTCACCCGCCGCGCGCGGCCGGCGGCGAACTCGCGCGGATCGATGCCGATGATCTGCAGGTCTTCGGGCGTGGGTTGGTACGCCTCGCGGCACTCTGTGCACACCCGGCGCACCAGCCGCTGCGCCAGGAGCGCCATCAGCGAGGACGCCACCAGGAACGGCTGCACTCCCAGGTCGACCAGGCGCGTGATGGCCCCCGCCGCGTCGTTGGTGTGGATGGTCGACAACACCAGGTGGCCGGTCAGCGACGCCTGAATGGCGATCTCCGCCGTCGGCAGATCCCGGATTTCGCCCACCATGATGACGTCCGGGTCGTGGCGCAGGAACGACCGCAGGCCGGTGGCGAAGGTCAAGTCGATCTTCTCGTTCACCGCGGTCTGCGAGATGCCGTCGAGCTGGTACTCGACCGGATCTTCGATGGTGAGGATGTTGAGGTCGGGCGCGTTGATCTTGGCCAGACAGGCGTAAAGCGTGGTCGTCTTACCGGATCCCGTGGGCCCGGTGACCAGCAGGATGCCGTGCGGCCGGCGAATGAGCTCGTCCATGGAGCGCAGGTGGTCGTCGCCGAAGCCGATGTCGGCCAGATCGTGGAGCACCGTCTCGCGGTCAAGCAGGCGGATGGTGACGCGCTCGCCGCCCTTGACCGTGGGCGCCGTCGCGACGCGCATGTCAATGTCCTTGCCGGCGATCTTGCGGCGGATGCGGCCGTCCTGGGGCAGGCGCTTCTCGGCGATGTTGAGGCCCGCCATGATCTTCACGCGCGATATCACCGACGGCATGAACTGGCGCGCGGCGCGCCGGGTCTCGTACAGCACGCCGTCGATGCGGTAGCGGACGATGACCTCCTTTTCGCCCGGCTCGACGTGGATGTCGCTGGCGCGTTCTTTGACGGCGTTGAAGAGCAGCGAGTTGACCCAGCGGATGATGGGCGCCTCGTCGGTGATATCGAGGATGTCGACCAGCTCCTCGCCCTCCCCCGCCATCTCGTCCTCGCCCTCACCGAGATCGCCGCCCCGGTCGTGCTTCTTGCCGTAGGCCTGGTTGATGGCCTCCAGGATCTTGGCCGACCCCAGCAGCACCGGCTGCACCTCGGCGCGCAGCTCGCCGCGCAGATCGTCGAGCGCGCCCACGTCCAGAGGATCCGCGGTGGCCACCACGATCGTCGTCCCCTCCTGGCGCAAGGCGAGGATCCGGTGCTGCTTGGCGAACCCGATGGGGATGCGCGTCGTGAGCTCCACGTCCACCTCGTCCGGCTTGAGGTCGGCCAGGACGGCGATGCCGAGTTGCCGCCCCAGCGCCCGTAGCACGTCGTCCTCGGTGACCGCGCGCATCTTGACCAGGATCTCGCCGACGCGGCCGGCGTCCTTGCCTTCTTTCTGCTGGGTCTCCAGCGCCTGCGCGAGCACGTCCGGACGGAGTCCCGCTTCCGTCTCCAGCAAGATCTGACCGAGGAGCTTCTGCGCCATGTCGTTTTTTTCGGCGTTAGCGGATGACCGGCGGGGGCGGCGGCGGCGCTGGAAGGGCGGGCGGCGGGGAGCCCGGGCCGATAGTGGGCGGCGTGAGACCCGGAGCCGGCGCGGGCGCCGGGGCCGGGGCGCCCGGTGCCGGCGGTGTGCCCGCGGGCGCGCCTGCCGGAGCCCCTGGGTTTCCCGCCGGAGGCGTGTAACCCGACGGAAGGTCGACCGGCCCCGACTCGTCCAGCAGGTCGCGCTGCCGGATGCGGATCATCTCGGCTTCCTCTTCCTCTATCTCGCGCGTCGCCCGGTTAATCTCCTCCAGCATCCCGCGCTTGCGGCGGTAATCGATCTGCGCCTCGATATCCAGGCGATCCCCCTGGGCGCCGAAGCGCTCGACGAACTCGCGCCGCTCGCGCAGCTTCTTCTCCAGCACCCGCCGTAGATCCGACTGGTCGGTGACCACGTAAGGCGTCAGCGCCACCAGAATGTTCGTCTTCTGCACGGTCTTGGTCGTGTTACGGAAGAAGAAACCGAGGATGGGGATGTCGCCCAGCAGCGGAATCTTGGTGACCCGGTCGATGGTCCGGTCCGACATCAGGCCGCCCAGCACGATGGTCTGCTGATCGCGCGCCACCACCGTGGTCTTCACCGTGCGCTTCGACGTCGCCGGGCCCAGGCCATTGAAGTTGGGCGACAGGATGTCCGAGATCTCCTGATCCACCTCCAGCCGGATCATGTTGTGCTCGTTGACGTGGGGCACGAGCTTCATCTTCAGGGCCACATCCTGGCGGTTGACCGGCGTGCTGAACCCGAACCCGCCCAACGCGCCCAGGCCGCCCTGGCCGGCCGGAGCTCCGATGGGGGTGGCCCCGGGGAAGGGCAAATTCTGGCCCACCGAGATCTCGCCTTCGTCGTTGTTGGTGATGAGGATGTGAGGATTCGACAGGACGTTGACGTCGTTGTTCCGCTGCAGCGCCTGCACGAAAACCCCGAACGACGGGATGCTGCCGACGGCGCCGGGCGGCAGCCCCAGCAGCTCCGCGGCGCCGGCGATGGGCGGGCCGAAGAAGCCCGCCGAAAGGCCCAGCAGCGCCGATGACCCGCTGGTGAGCAACCCGGCCGGCTGCAGCGTCTTGCTCGCGTCGAAGCCGAACAGGCCCAGGCCCTGCTTGTCAGCGACGGTTTCCTTGAGGCCGCCGTGGTACGAGACGCCCAGATCCCGCGTCTTGTCGAGCGCCACCTCGAGCACCAACGCCTCCACGAACACTTGCTTGCGCGCGGCGTCCAACCGTTCGATGACCCGACGCAATGACTGGTAATCCTTCAGCGACGACAAGATGATCAGCGAGTTGGTGGGGCGATCGAAGTTGATGCGCACGTCGCCCTCGAACAGCGAAATCTGGCCGACCTGGCCCGGCTGGTTGGCTGGCGCGCCGCCCGGCGCCGGCGCCGGTGCCGCGCCGGTCCGCCCCCGGCTGGTGCGCGCTGCCCCCCCGCCCGACACCGACACCCCGGTCACCGCGCCCAGCGTCTGCGCCAGCTCGTCGCAGTTCGCGTTCTCGCAGTAGTACACGTGAATGCGGCCGTCGCCGCCTTCGATGGGTACGTCCAGCTTCTTGACCAGCGTCAGGATGCGCGCGTAGGCGCGGTCGTTCGCGATGATGATCAGCTGGTTCGATCGCTCGTCCGGGATGATCTTGCTGATCACCATCTCTGCCATGAGATCCGTGGGCGCCGCCTTCTGCCCCCCGAGCTTGGCCGCGGGCGCGTTGCCCGCGGGAGTCGGCGCGCCCGCCTTTCTCCCGCCGATCTGCGCCACCTGGAAGATCTCGGCGATCTTCAGCGCCATCTCGGACGCGGCGATGTTCTTCATGCGCAGCATCCACACCTTCTCGCCCATCCCCGCCACGTCCAGCTCGTCCAGGATGCGCAGCATGCGCGTGATGTTGTCGGCTTGGTCGGTGATGATCAGCGTGCCCTGCGGCGCGTAGGTGACGATGTCGCCCTGCTCTCCCTTGATGCGGGTCAGGACGTTGGCCACTTCGTTGACGTCGACGTTCTCGACGCGCACGAGGCGGGTGACGAAGCTCTCGCTGCTCGGGACGCGAGACCCGTAGCCGTAGACCGGGATGGAGGTAAAGCGCGCCTTGTTCGATTCCACGATGCGCAGGAACTTGTCCGTGGGCTCCACCGTCAGACCCACCGACTCGATGGCCGACAGGAACAACCGGTAGGCCTCCTCCGGCGTGATGAGCTGCGGCGAGTGGATGGTGACCTTCTTGCTGTTGGCGGGAATGGAGCCCGGGATGATGAACTGCCGGCAGGTGATGCTGGAAATCCAGCCCACCAGCTCGCCGAGCTCGGTGTCGGGCTTCATGGTCAGCTTCACGATGCGCTTGTTGGCGGGGAGCTTCTTGCAGCTGTTGAACTCGCGCTCGCCCGGCACCTCCGTCGCCACCACTCCCGACGGAGCGGCCGCGGGCTCGCCGCCCGCCCCCCCCGCTGCCGAAGGCGCCCGCGCACCCGGCGGCTTGCCGGACACGACATTCCGCTCGGCGCGGGTCTTGTTTTTGTCGCGAATCCCCTTGAGCACGGGGGCCGACGGCGGCGCCTGCGCGTACGCGGGCGTCGCGGCGGCGAGCCAGACGGCGGTGGCCAGCGACGCCGCCGCCACCCGCACCACAGCACCGGACGTGATCCTGACGAGGGCGTTCTTGATCATCGGATTGTGTATTCCTTGCTGATCTTCTGGCCGTTGCGCTCTAGGCCGACCGACAGATGGCCGGCGGACTTGAGCTTGGTGTAGACCTCGAGCGCCTTATCCGGGCTGGTCATCTCCAGCCCGTTGATGGCAGAGATGACGTCGCCGTTCTGAAGGCCGATCTTGGCGAACGGCCCATCGGGGCGAACGCTGTAAAGACGGAAGCCGGCCGGCTTGCCGTCCTTGACCTCGGGGACGATGCGCGCCGAACGGGACAGGACGCTCATGTTCCCCAGCACCTGATCCAGCGTCGACCGCTGCACCTCGTAGTTGTGCTCCCCGAGCTTCTTGATGCCGCGGTCCATCTCGATGCTCAAGGCATCACCGCCCCCCGCCCGCGAAGCACCGAGCGCGGGGGGCTGCGGTCCGGGCGACGGCGCTCCGGGCTTGGCGTCGAGCAGATCGATGTACTCGGGGCGGCCGCCGAGCTCGAAGTAGACCCGCGTCTCCTGGATGTCCGTGACCACCGCCTCGCGGCACCGCGAGCCCACGGCGTAGGGCGCCGTCCCCATGTTTTCGTTGTCGCGAATGATCGCCATCGACCACCGCGGGTCGTGCGGCGGCGGCGAGAACATCACCGCCATCAGCTTGATGGGCATCGACGTTCGCTCCGGAGTCGGGGCGCTGGGCGGCTCAGGGACTTCGGTTGAAGGCTTGGGGCGGATCGGCGGGCAAGTGGAACAGAAGACGTTGCGATCGATGATGACGGTCGTGTCTTTCGTGTAGTGCGGCGCCGAGATCGGCGGCCGAGATCGCGCGGCCGCGCGCACCGGCGCCCCGCCAGAGAAGTACGCCGATTCGACGACGCCGGCGGTGGCGCGGGCGGCGAACACCGCGCACACCGCGATGACCGCCAGATCGATCGCCCACAGGTACTTGCGCAGCAGCAGCTCCATGACCGCACGGGGCGAAATAGCAACCCAAGGGCCACACTCGGCCGTCAATATCTACAGCGATTACGGGCTGTTACGACATGTGGGTCGGCGGGGCCGACTGCCAAATTGTCACGGCCCCGCGATGGTCAGCGGCGGCCGCGATCCGTCTGCCGGCTCCGCCTCTTCCGGCGGCCGCTCTTCTTCGAGGCGGCGATAGATGGTGCGCGTGGCGATGCCCAGAAGCTGCGCGCACAGGCGCTTGTCGCCTCGGGTGTGCGCCAACGTCGCGTGTATGACCCGGCGCTCGATCTCTTCCAGCGGCGTACCCACGGCGAAGGTCAGCGATCGACCGTCGCCGCCGCCGGGCCCCAGGCCCCCGCCGGCGTCCGCCCCCGCGCCGGAGCGGACCTCCGGAGGCAGGTCGTCTATTTCTACGGCGTCACCGCACGAAAGAACCACGGCGCGCTCCACGGTATTTTCGAGCTCACGCACATTTCCCGGCCATTCGTGGCGCGCCAGGGCTTCGCGCGCCTCGCGCGAGAAGCCGGCGAGACGTCGGCCGTTGCGCTCGCCATAAAGGTGCAGGAAATGCTCCGCCAGCAGCGGGATGTCGTCCCGCCGATCGCGCAGCGGCGGGATGGGCACGGCGATGACGTTCAGCCGGTAGTAGAGGTCCTCGCGAAAGCGGCCCTCCTTCACGGCGGCCCGCAGGTCCTGATTGGTGGCGGCGACCAGGCGCATGTCGACCTTCGTCGTGCGTCCGCCCAGACGTTCGACCTCGCCTTCCTGCAACACGCGCAGCAACTTCACCTGCACGTGGGTCGGAATCTCGCCGATCTCGTCGAGGAACAACGTGCCGCCGTCAGCCTGCAAGAAGCGCCCGTCGTGCCGCTGGGTGGCGCCGGTGAAAGCGCCTTTCTCGTAACCGAACAGCTCCGCTTCCAGGATGGTCTCGGGCAGCGCCGCGCAGTTCACCGGGACGAACGGTCTTCCGGCGCGGGCCGAGGCCTCGTGAATGGCCCGCGCCAGCAGCTCCTTGCCGGTCCCGGATTCGCCCAGCAGCAGCACCGTCGCCACCGAGGGCGCCGCATGCAGGACGATATCCATGGTGCGCCGCCAGGACAGCGATTGGCCGATGAGCGATCGCTTCTTGTGCGCGGCCAGCTGCGCCTTCAGCGAGCGGTTCTCCTGAACCAGAGTGCGCTTCTCCAGCGCTTTGCTGATTACGCGCAGCAGGTGCGCGCGCTTGAGCGGCTTCGTCACGAAGTCGTACGCGCCCTCCTTCATGGCCTCCACCGCGTTCTCGACCGTGCCATACGCGGTCATCAGGATGGTCTCGGTCTCCGGGGAAACGCTGTGGCTCGCCTTCAGGAGGTCGAGCCCGGACATGCCCGGCATCATGAGATCGGTGACCAGCACCGACACCCGCTCCCGCCGCAGAATCTCCAGCGCTTCCCCGCCCGAGCCGGCGGTCAGCACGCGCAGCGACTCGCGCAGAAACACCTTCTGCAGCGAGTCCACGATGCCGGGCTCGTCATCGACCACCAGGATGGC
>Ga0187894_10003442_pt1 | contig 17752 bp, 12 predicted proteins | sample GBC1701081metaG_FD_136650 | JGI IMG/M metagenome (GOLD analysis project Ga0187894, IMG submission 136650) | White microbial mat communities from a lava cave in the Kipuka Kanohina Cave System on the Island of Hawaii, USA - GBC170108-1 metaG ...
ATTCCGTCACGGATAAAATCGCGGACCGATTTCAGATTAAATGCCAACGCTTCCAGGTCGATGTGAGCGAATGTCGGACGATTGAGTTGTGGAAATGACATGCAATATAACAACGTGCTTTAAGAAAAGACTGCAAGTTATTGTGAGAAATTGGCTTAGCAAATCCCAACGCTGAAACCTTAACTGTCTATCCGCCGACCCTTAATCTGGTTTCTAGAGTGGAATATTGCCGTGTTTTTTAGGCGGATTCGTGTCGCGTTTACCCTTTAATAGCGACAAAGCACGGATGAGCTTTGGCCTTGTAAATTCAGGTTCTATAACTTCATCGATGAATCCTTTCTCCGCAGCAACGTACGGATTCGCAAATTTTTCATTGTATTCGTTAACAATCCGCTGACGGTTTTCCTCTGGATTCGTCGCGTCGGCAAGTTCCTTTCGATATAAAATTCCAACCGCACCCTCGGCGCCCATTACGGCGATTTCGGCGGTCGGATACGCGAAGTTGATGTCTGTGCGGATATGCTTCGAAGCCATCACGCAGTATGCTCCGCCATAAGCCTTTCGGGTGATTACGGTGATCTTTGGCACCGTCGCTTCGGCAAACGCGTAAAGTAGTTTCGCGCCGTGTCTTATGATGCCGAAGTGTTCCTGGTTAACACCGGGCAGAAAACCGGGAACGTCTTCAAAGGTGATCAGCGGAAGGTTGAAGCAATCACAAAACCGCACGAACCGCGCCGCTTTCACCGACGCGTCGATGTCCAGAACGCCGGCAAGAAAAGCGGGCTGGTTAGCCACAATGCCTACCGAATGGCCGCCGAGCCGCGCAAAACCGATCACAATATTCGCAGCAAAATGCTCCTGCACTTCAAAAAAATATCCGTCATCGACGACCGTGTGAACAATGTCTCTAATGTCATAAGGCTGATTCGAAGATTCGGGTACGATGGAATTCAGCTTTTCATCCGCGCGGTCGTGCGGGTCGTCGCTCGCGACAAACGGCGGATCATCAAGGTTATTCGATGGGATAAAAGAGATTAATTCGCGTGTTATTCGCAAGGCGTGCTCGTCAGATTCCGCCGCAAAATGCGCGACGCCCGATTTCGCATTATGCGTCATCGCGCCGCCGAGCTCGTCCTTCGTCACCTCTTCGTGCGTGACTGTTTTTATGACGTCAGGGCCGGTGATGAACATGTACGACGTGTCCTTCACCATCACGTTGAAATCCGTGATCGCCGGCGAATAAACCGCACCGCCCGCGCACGGGCCGAGAATGCAGCTTATCTGCGGCACCACTCCGCTCGCCAGCGTATTGCGGAGAAAAATATCGGCGTAGCCGCCAAGGCTGACGACGCCTTCCTGAATGCGTGCGCCGCCCGAATCGTTAAGTCCCACGATCGGCGCGCCGGTTTTCATCGCCAGATCCATCACCTTGCAAATTTTCTGTGCATGCGTTTCGGAAAGCGAGCCGCCGAACACGGTGAAATCCTGTGCAAAGACAAAAACCTCGCGACCATCGACCAGGCCGTGTCCGGTAACAACGCCGTCGCCGGGAAATTTCTGGTCGTCCAGACCGAAATCGGTCGAGCGGTGAACGACGAACTTGTCAAACTCCTCAAAGCTGCCGTCGTCCAGAAAAAAGTCTATCCGCTCGCGGGCCGTCATCTTGCCCGATGCACGCTGCTTTTCCAGACGCTTTTCGCCGCCGCCCGTCTCGGCCGCTTTCGAGCGGTCTTTTAATGTTTCCAATTTGTTCAAATGTCGCGATTCCGCTTTCATTACGCTTTACAGTATTCGAGAATCTATTTGTTTGCAACCAGTTAAAGATCGGCTAGCTGTTTTTCGACCTCGCCGAAGATCTGATTGCGCAGATTTCGCACCTGAGCCTCGGTACGGCGAATATCGTATTCCGTAGCGCTCAACTCGCGCTCGATCTGACCCAAGACAGTCGTCAACTCGCGCCGCTCTTTCTCAAGTGCCGAACGGCGTATTTCGCGTAAGCCCTCTGCGTCGGTTGTTCCGCGCAAAGCCACGTAACGATCAATGCTCTGCGGATGCAGATCGTCCGTGACAGTCGCAAGTTGCAGCCGAAATCTCGATTGTCTTTCGAGCAAATCGAGCTTCAACTTCTGCATATTCGCCAGGCTGACTTCGACACGGTTGAGCACTTCGAGCGCGAGCAGCAATTTTTGCGCACGATCGTTTAGCTGCAAACCCTGATTTGTTGAAAATACCTTGATAAATTCGCCCCAATTTTTGCTCAGCGTTTCGACGGCGCGGGTTATTCGCGACATATCATTCGCAATATTGTCCATCGGCTCCGCCGATCGGTAAACCGGTGGCTGGTTCGGATCGACCGGCGGCCGCACCACCTGCGCATTGGCAAGCTGGATGAAAAGGAGAAGTAACAGCGCTGCAAGGAACGAGTTTCGCATTTTATTTTTCTCCGGGTGATTGGTTTCGAACACAGTTTACACTAATACCCCAATGGTTGGTTGCGTTTTGTTGCTAATCGGCATTCGCCAATTCGCGGGCGAGATGGTAATAATTATCCACAAAATGCGAATCACAAGCCGCGACAACGAAAAACTAAAATTTGCACGCCGCGTGCGCGATGGAAAGGAAAGAGATTTCATTTTCGCCGAGGGCTCACGGCTGTGCGGCGAGACGCTGGCGTCGGGGATCAATGTCGAATACTGTTTTGTTTCCGACGTCTTTCACGGCTCGGGCGTTTTTGAACTTCCTGAGCACGTCGATACCTTTTTCGTTTCAGAATCTCTACTCGATTCGATAGCAGATACGAGAACGCCGCAGGGAATTGTGCTTATCGCGAAACGACCGGCGAGTGCTGAAATATCGAAGGTTCTCAGCCGGTACGGCGAGATCCCGATTTGGCTTTATCTTTACGAAATCAATAACCCGTCAAACCTCGGAGCGGTCATACGCACGGCCGAAGCCGCCGGTGCGAGCGGGATCTTTAGCTCCAAGCGGTCGGCAGATGCATTCTCGCCAAAATCACTTCGCGCCTCAATGGGTTCTGCTTTCAGGCTGCCGATCGTCGAGCAGTGCGATTTTGAAATAACAGCCGAATGTGCCCGCGAAAACAAAATCCGTCTTTTCGCCGTCGATGCAAAAGGCAACACGTCCCACACGAAGGCCGACTGGTCGCGTCCGACCTTGCTGATCTTTGGCTCCGAGGCCAAAGGTCTGCCGCATGATCTGATCGACTCCGCCGACGAAACAATAAAAGTAGAAATGAACGGTACGGTCGAAAGCCTGAATCTCGCAGTTTCATGCGGCGTGATCTTGTTTGAGGCTCGACGGCGACTATCGGTTGCAGAAGCCCGCACGAAGTAAGGGCGATATTTTCAACCGCAGATGAACACAGATAAACACAGATATGAAAAATTAATTCTGTGTTCATCTGTGTGTATCTGTGGTTGAGTTTTTTGCCCTTACTTCGTGCGGGCTTCCGCAATTGATCTATCTGATTGGTGAGTCCGCATTCGGCGGAGCCGAGCGCTAACGGTTTGGCCCGGTGTTTGCGCCGCCTGTGTTCGCATTGCCGTTCCCAGCGACCGACTGTATTGCGATGATCTTTGAAAATGCTTCGAACGCCTGCGGATTATCAACAAGAGCAAGCGCCATCGAGATCTCGTTCTCCATGGTCTTTAGATTTGAAGGTTCGGTGACGCCCGGCAGCCGCCTTCGTGCTTCTTCAAAGGCCCGCTTCGCCTCAACAGGCTTTCTCGTGAGCAGCAAAGCGCGTCCCAGCCAGAAATAATCGTCGGCTTCCTGTGGCGATGCAGCGTTGGCATTGAGATATTTCACCGGGTCGGCGTCAACCAGACGGCGAGTTTCTTCGAACACCGTGAGCGGGATCTTATCAGTCTGCATCGTCTGGATCTGCGGCACCTCTACCGGCTCGTTTTGGCCAGTGAAGCCGAGGAAATACGAGGCGGCGACGGCGATCGCCCCGCCGAGAATCAGCAGCCCAACTGAAATCAAAATGCGGCCCAGACCGCTGCCGGCTGTTGCCGTCGCGTCGTACGCAGTTTTGTTCCGGTCACCAAATAAAACAAATTCAGGTTCCCTTTTCTGTTTTTGCGCCGGGACAATCACGCTAGACGACATGTATTCGGGTATTTCAACGGTTTTCGATTCAGTCGGCTCGTCGTCCAGATCGGTAAGCAGAAACTGCTCATCTTTCGTTGCGGCATCGAGAGGCTCGACGAATTGCGGCGGTGCTTCCTCGGCAGGCAGTTCGGGCTCGGGGGCCTGAAACTCAGCAGTGTCGTTTTCGTCTTCCAGATCGAGCACGTCGATCGTGTCGTCGAAATTTAACTCGTTCGGGGACGTCGTGTTTTCAGCCGTTTCCGCGCCAGCGGCAGCAGAACGCGCGGTTGCGATCGTTTCTTCTTCGAATACGGGAACGGTCGAATCGAAATCGTCAGCTTCCTCTGCCGGTTCGGCGAAAGTGCGAACTACGACCGCGGTCAGATTGTCTTCGGCTCCGCGGCTGTAGCAAAGCTCCTTCAAATGATCGCAGATCAACTGCGGCTGCGCGCCGGTCGCAAATATCGACTGCAATTCCTCGTCGCTGACGTGCCGCGTTATGCCGTCGGAGCACAGCAAAAACGTCGTGTTCGGCTCGACCATTATCGTCTTGATGTCGATTTCAACGGTATTTTCGGCGCCGAGCGCTCGGCTTATGACGTTGCGGCTAGGATGAATCAGAGCCTCTTCAGGCGACAATCGGCCTGCTCGGACCTCATCCTCGACGACAGAATGATCATGAGTTTCGCGATACGCCTGACCGTCGGGGGTGAAGCGGTAGATCCGCGAATCGCCGACATGTGCAACAGTTGCAATATTTCCTTTCAGGTGGAGAGCAACGATGGTTGTGGCCATCGACGAAAGCTGCGGCAGATCGGTAGCCATCTGGTGGATCGAGCGGTTCGCGTGATCGATGGCGAGACGGAAAAGCTGCTCGGCGTCGTTCGCGTCCGGCCGGTTCGAGACGGCTTCAGTAAGCAGCTCCATCGCCATCTGCGAGGCAAAATCGCCCGCCTGTGCGCCGCCGACGCCGTCCGCCACGGCAAACACGCCGTACTGTGGAAGTTCGGCAAACGAATCTTCATTCTGCGGCCGCTTTTCACTGAGTCCGCGGTCACTGATCGATGCCGAGATCAGTTCGATCGTTTTTTCCATCCGCTCACTCCAAATCGAGCTAGACAAGATTATAAAACAAACCTACACAATAATTGCAAGTATTGAATTAAGGTAGCGCATTAGGGTCGTTTATCTCTCTGTCCTTTGCATTTCGGTGCGAGATCGCCATCAGCATTCCAAGCATAACGAAACTCGTAATTAGCGAAAATCCGCCATGGCTCACGAACGGAAGCGTGATGCCGGTCATCGGCAGCGCTCGCGTGATGCCACCGATATTTACCAATGCCTGAAAACCGATAAATGCGACCAGCCCGATGGCGCAAAGTTTGCTGAACATGTCGCGGGCGTCTAGCGCCGTCCGCACCCCTGCCGAAGCAAATACGACGAGCGCAAAGGTTATCAACAAACCTCCGAAAAGTCCAAGCTCTTCGGCCAGTGCGGCGAAGATGTAATCGGAATCGGCGACCGGAATGAGCTCCGGATAACCGAGGCCCAAACCACGTCCGGTCATGCCGCCGGATGCAAGTCCGAATGTCGCCTGCGCCGGTTGAAACGCCAGGACGTCGAACCACGCATCGACGTTTATCGTGCGTTGCAAATCGGGATCTTGCTCAAGCAGTGCCGGAAGGTTCGGGTCTTTCTTTACGAGCTTATCGTAGTAGTCATCGTAATCGTCCTTCCACCACGAAGTTTCCGGCGTGGGCGGATTAAAGCCGTCGAGCCAAAGGTGGAAACGCTGCTGAATGCGGTCGGGAAGCACGGCCTTTACCGGCGCGGCAAGAGTCGGAAGAAGCGGAATTTTCTCCTGCGTTTTTGCAGGCAGCGCGCCGACGACCAGAATGCTTGCGACCAGCATGACGCTTCCGACCAGCACAAACCGCTGAGAAAAGCGCCGGACCGCGATCAAATAAAGCGTCGCGTAAACCGAGCTGAAAACCATCATCTGGCCGAAATCCTTCAACAGGAAAAATGGGAGGAAGGGAAGCACGGCCATGAACACAAGCGGAACGACATCCTTCGCGCGAGGCAGTCCCCAATATGTCCGCGCGAGATTTTTGTAAAGAATTGCAAGCACGGCCGCGAAACCGATCAAAAAGGGAATCTTCGACGGCTCCCACGGCGTCATGTTGCCGATGGATTTGCCAGCCCGCGACGTGATGGCGGCGAGTATCAGCGGCCCGAGCGTCAGCAGCACGATCAGGAAACCGTTGCGCTGAAGCAGGTCAAGAAACTTGTCATTTCTTAAAAGAAGAAACGCGCCGATCAGACTGATGATGCCGAGAATCGGATTGATCGTTTTTCCCGAAAGCAAAACCGCGCCGAGCGTTTCTTCCGATTGACGCGGCGTTTCGGCGTCGAGATCGACCGGCGAGGGCGGCGTCGGCGGCAGACCCATCATCTGCTTTTTCTCTGCCGAATAATTTTCCTGTATGTAGTGAAGCTGCAGCGTCTTTATCTTCTGCTGCCTGGCTTCAGCTTTATCTTTTCGCGACGTGTATTCCGGATCACTGAAGAGGCGATATTGCACTGTCAGGCCGACCGAGAAAAGCAAAACGCACGTCGTGTAAAGCGTCCAGTTACCGTGATACTTTACGATCTTTTTTAACAGGATCGGCAGTAATGCGAGCACCGCCAGAAGCCCGACGTTTCGCACGCCGGTTATCCAGGATGTTTCGTAACCGCGTATCAGACCGCCGTAATAAATAGAGTAATGCGAGATCGCCGTCAGAATGACGATCAGTGCCAGGATGAAAAAATGTGATGACGTTCGGTTCTTCAATCGACTTATTCCAGGTAATCGCGAAGTACGCTAAAGACGCGAAAAAGAAAAAGTTTTATTTAGCGTATTTCGCGTATTCGGCGGTTTCACCTTCGCCGCCTTGACGATGGTTTTTGCGACGATGTCGGCGATTTCGGTTTGTACTGATCGCCGAGCAAGCCAAGCTCGCGTGCCTTTAAAATCACGTTCGCGGCGATCGGTGCCGCAGTTCGAGCTCCGAAGCCGCCGCCTTCAACGACGACGGCGATTGCGACTTGCGGACGTTCGAGCGGCGCGATGGTGATGAACCAACTATCGGTTCGCTCGTACATCACCGGCGCGTCGTATTCGACCCATTCGCCTTTTTCGTTCTTGCGTTTTTTCTTTACGGTTTTCAGCTTGCCGGTCTTTTCGTCGTAAACCGGCGCCCGTTTTTCCGCGGTTCCGGTTTTGCCGCCGGTGCGAATTCCAGTCCCGGCGAGTTTGCTTGAGATGACGGTGCCTGTTCCGCCGGGCTCCTCAGTAACCGTGGACATGATCGCGCGGATCTGCGCGGCCTGCTGCGGCGTCAAGACTTGCGCGTGCGCCTGCGGCTGTATGTTTCGTTCGATCCGCAGCTTCATCAGCTTGCCTTCGATGTTGGCAGGAATCGCGGCGATCATCGCCATTTGCAGCGGAGTCATCTGCCCGGCGTAGCCTTGGCCCATGCCTTCGAGACCTAGATCGAAAAGCGAAATGCCCTTGCCGGTCACCAGCATTGACTGCTGCGGCGCGATTGCGTTTGCTATCGCAGCATTGCTCGTGTTCATAACCAGCGGGAAAAACTTTTGCAGAAGCGCGTCTTCCGGTTCATCCGGCGTTCCCATGCCGATAAGCTGTGCAGTTTCTCGCATGCGCTCGCGCCCAAGAGCGATCGCCATCTGGGCAAAGTACTGATTGCTCGACACTTGATAAGCGAACTGAATGTTCTTTTCCTGACAGCCGCCGTCGCACACGCCGGTCACGGTGCCGTCGGGCTGCAGCTTCTGCGTTGCATCGACGATGGGCCGCGAACTTTGAGTGGGCTTGAAGCCCTGATCGTAGCTCGGGAACATTAGGTTCTGCTTTCCGGCGCGGAATGCGGAAATCATCGTAAAAGTTTTGAACGTCGAGCCGGGGACATAAAATTCGCGCGTCGCCCGGTTTAGCAGCGGCTTGTCGCGTTTGTTTCCTTCGAGCTTTAAGTAATGCTCCAAGTCCTGTGCTTTGGCGAGGTCGAATGTCGGATTTGAAAACATCGCGACGATGTCGCCGGTTTGCGGATTGAGCACGACGATCGCGCCTTTTTTGCCCTCTAGCTGTTTCGCGACGAACGCCTGAAGGTCTCGGTCGAGCGTTATGCTCACGTCCTTCTGCTCGTCTTCTTTTCGCTTTATTTTTGTGAGAACTTCCCAGGCCTCAGGCATCGGATCGATATTTCTTCGATAGAGCGTGCGTTCCAGGCCCGGAGTGCCGCGCTCGTTTCCGAGCAGATGAGCCATTTCGCGTTCCAGCGAAAACGCGCGGACGATGTCGCCGTTCGAACCGACCTTGTAATATGCAAGCGAGCTGCCAAGCTCGCCCGTCCGGTCGAACATCCAACCGCGCAGGCTCGCGGCGGATGTCCGGCGCCCGCGCAGATCTTTGTATGCCAACGCCTGAAACTGTTCATTCGCGTCGCCCGCAAAATAAGTCCAATAAACCTGAAAGCCGAAAACCGAAAACGCAAGGATGACGAATACGACCTGCCACACGCGAATGCTGCGGTTCGCGACGGTCTGAGTCAATTTCTTCCTGACTTCGCGAGGAAGATTTAATTCAAAAAGAAATTTCGGGCGGCTGAAATTATCGAAAAAGGTGATGATGAGAAATCCGAGTAGGATTCCGACGCCTATGATATAGATAATGCTCAGGCCGGCGGGCGTGCGTTCCAGCACCTGACCGCCGAAAAGAGCTTCCGGGCGATATTTTTCCCAATCGATCTGTAAAAGAAACGCCAGCATTTACGGTATCTCGATCTCGTCCTCTTTGCTTAATTCGATACTGCTTAACGTAAGCTGCGGTTGTGGAGCGACCGCTTCGACGTCCCCATTTGGAATCGAAACATTCGCGACCGTCGGGGCGGAGGACACGTCGGTTTGCGGACGCTCGGCTTCGACGGCGATGGTTGCGGAAGCCGTTGCCGGAGCGATGGTTTCCGTTCGTTTCGAAAATTCAAATTCGCCGACCTTAAACGATTCCGTTTCCGGAATTTCCTCGACGGTTTTCTGAACAACCGGTTTCGGCGGATATTGAAATTCGATGTCTATCAAACCAAACCTCACTTTATCGCGCTCCGTCACCGCCACTGCCTTACCATATGCGATACGCTCGCCATTAATAAATGTTCCGTTGGTCGAGCCCGTGTCTGCGACGAGGAGGTTGTGCTCGCGGTCGAGCATGAGCGACGCGTGATATTTCGACAGGCTTGGATCATCTATCGCGAGATTATTTTCCTTCGTCCGTCCGACGCTTAGCCGTTCGCCTTGCTTAACCCGAAGCTCTTTATGAACGGCATTGCCGCCGAGAGAATACTTCACCGTAATCGTTTGTTCGGCCGGCGAGATTGCGCCCGGCGGAATCGCAATGCTATTCTGCGTAGCTCCGGGAACCGCGACGCTGACGGCGGCCTCGCGCTCCCCGTCTCCAAGTTTTTCAAAACTGACGAAAAGCTTTACTCCTGACGTGAAATAGTCCGGCTTTGCCTCGACGCGGAACGGCGCCTTCGTGTAGTAACGCTTGTCATTCACATGATCGACAGCCGCAGTTAAAAACTCGTGCTCGAGCGACCGGAGCGAATCTTCGGCGTCAGTCGAAAACTTGTCCCACTGCATCCTCAGTTTGATGTTGTGAGGCACGAAAAGACGGCCGTTTTCGTCCCGGGCTTCGGAATCGAGCAGGAATTTAAGCCTCTCGATCAGCTCGCTCGTTGCCAAAGTGCTTGACGGCTTGTAGCCGCGCCCGGTCATTCGGTCGAAAATGTCACCGATCTTGCTCAAAACGCCGCCAACCAGCCAGTCCGGCGTAAACTTAGCCTTTTTCACTCGATTTGCTTCAGATGTTCGGGACATTTTCGGGCCGTTCCGGATAACCGCAATTCTAACCAAAAAAAGGCCTTGGCAAAAGCCAAAATTGGGACGTCGTTAGCAAATCATCGACAAAGAGAGATTTTCTTATTGCTTAACATAATTTAACAATGTAAAATATTCTTGGAATTTCCTTCCGCTTCCGCGTTTTTAACCATTGGGAGCATATTTCACTTTTACGGACTATTTCGCCCTGCCTCAAATCTTTCTAATTACAACTAATTTACAAATCAATGTTTTCAATTATGATTAGAACTCGAAATTTTTGCTTTCTGAAAAAGTCTGCATCCCGTGCCGCATCGGAAAAGGGCGTGACGATAGCTGAAATGCTAATCGTCGTGGTCATTTTGATGATCCTTTCAACGATTTCGATTGCATTAGCTTCCAACTATAAGAGGCGCTATAAATCTGAGGATCAATCACTCACGCTTTTGGACAACATGCGTGAGGCGAGTCAATTAGCTCTAACGAAACGGCGAGTTTTTCGGGTTGAGATCAACAGCGGGACGAATAGGCTTCACCTCATCGACGAAAACGGCACTAACCCGGACGTGATTTTAAAGTCAATTCCGCTCGAACCGATTAACGAGATTCGAATGGACACAGCCCCGACCGGCATCGGCGTGCCCGTACCTCCAAACTACGCGCCGGCTGTATATGCAGCGGGAATTTGGACCGCAAGATTTAACAGCGACGGATCGGTTGTTGACCCGGCCGGCGTGCCCGTAAGCGCAACAATCTTCGTTTGGCCTCCTCAGGATCCGGGAAGTGCGGACGCGCGAGCCGATATCGAGGTGAGAGCGGTCACAATTTTTGGTGGCAGCGGCGCCACCAGGTATTGGAAATATGATGGCACTGCCTTCATGCCGTATCAATAATCTCAGAGGAAAAATGTACAACAAATCACAGGACGGGTTCTCCTATGTAGAAGTCATCATCGCCATCGTCATATTGATGGTCGGCATATTGGCTCTTCTTTCGGCTATCACCGCTTCAGTTGTTCAAGCCAGCGGACAACAACGGCAGCTAGCCGCTAAACAGATTGCAACTACGACGCTTGAATCCATTATGTCTGTCAAGGAAACCGGGCCGAATCGTCTAGGCTGGCCGGCGGTTGGGAACGTCGGTAGCAATCTAGATGCATCAGGCGTGCCTCAGGGCATTTTCGTTAATGGCGTCCAGCCAGTTCGTGCTGGTGCCGGAGCCGACCGAGTTGTTGGAACCGCGGATGACAATTTGGAGGAGATTTCTGATGTAGGGCGTCAAATCATAATAACCGACATTTGTGATCCCGACAGGCCTTCGCCAAATTGTCCGACGCCTGGAACCGCAGGCGTCAGAATGCGTTCGGTGCAAGTCACAATCTTTTACAATGTTGGATCGATTCGAAGACAAGAAACGCTGGCTACGGTCTTAACGGATTATTCAACGAATTAATATTTTTTATGCGGAACGGAGTTCAAAGTCCTCTCGGTCGGATAAGGATTCATCACGAAAGCGGTTTTACTTTGGTCGAACTGCTTATTGCGATGATAATTTTCTTAATCGTTACAGCAGCGATTTTTGGATTGATGCAAATCGCGCTACGCAGTCGCCAAACTGTAAACCAGCAAGTTCCCTTAAGCAAGAACGCCAGGGTCGCGCTAAACGTTGTTGGGCGGGACACATATAACGCCGGATTCGGTTATCCGTTGGCAAGTGCGGTTATATTACCTGAAAATCGAATTTCACCGTTGCTTGGTATTCCTCCCGATTCTGATGCAACGCGCGACACAGTTCCGCCGATCATCGCCGGAAACAATATCAACGCGAATACATTTAGTTCGACACCGGGAACGATGACCGATCAGGTCACGATGCTTTTCAAGGACACCACCTTTAACATAGTTGGCACCGTTGGCCCGCCGGATACCCAAAGATCGACGCCATTAAATATAAATGCGGCGGCAACGGTTGCCGGAATAGACGAAATCCTGCCTATTTCCGGAAGTAATGCGTCTTGCCGGGTAAACGATATTTTCCTCGTGACTGGAAATACGGGATCTACTATTGGGCTTGCAACAGCCCTCTCGGGAACGGATAAAGTACAGTTCTCAAACGGGGATTTGCTTGGGCTCAACCAAACTGGTCCCGGCGGCCCTTTAAGCGCGATCACAACGCCCGCAAGCATGCAGCGCGTTCTTATGGTGACATACTTCGTGACTCAGGACGGCATATTGGTTAGACGGCGATACGCAAACGATAACCCAATAGCCCCGGCCATCGGCGTTGCGTTTGTCGATGACCCGTTGGTTTATGGCGTAGAAGATTTTCAGATTCAATACGTAATGAATGACGGCAGTCTTTTCGATAATCCCGCCGACCCCGACGGTGTTCCTGCCAGCGGCGATGAGGATCAAACAAGACTAGCGGCAGTTCGACAGATCAGATATACCATCAATCTTAGAACTACTGATACCGACTCGACGGGACAGCCCGTTAGACTGACGATGGCTTCGACATTCAGCACCCGCAACCTGGGTTACGATGCAAACTAATCTATTCGATGAGGCAGTTTGATATGGACAGGCATGAATTTAGAGTTAAAACATTTCGCATGAACGACGATTTTCGTCAGAATGGTTCCGCTATTGTCATTGCGCTTTTCGTTTTGGCACTGATCGGTGTTTTCGTAGCACTTGCGCTGTCGCGGTCGTCAGCAGAGGCATATGCGGTTGGGAACGAGGCTGCTGAAGCTCGTGCTGTTTACGCGGCTCAGGGAAGTCTCGAAATGATGACCCGAAATTTTAATAAAGTGTTTGAGGTACAGCTTAATCCTTCATTAGCCAATATAACCGCAATCGAGAACGAGCCTGTTCCGGGAATGGACGATAGAGTTCCGGGGCCGTATATGTTGGGGCCATACGATTTTCTCCAGGAAGTTCTGCAGACCTCGGATAGTACAACGACCGTTCTGAATGGCGGTCCGTACACAGGGTTGATCGCCTTTCAGGACAATTGGCGGCTGCGCACTACCGCTACGGATGTTAACGGAACGCAAGTCCAGTTGACCCGCAATATTCTGAACAACCGAATTCCAATTTTTCAGTTTGGTATTTTCTATAATGATGATCTTGAGCTGTTTCGTCCGCCAAGATTCAGCTTTGGCGGACGCGTCCACTCTAACGGCAATTTTTTTGTCTCGCCGGGCCCTGCTGGTGTTTATTTCGATTCCCGCGTTACGGCTGCCGGACATATAGTTACCCAGTCCTGGAGGAATTGGTTTACGGGCGACAGCGCCAATAACCAAACGTTTATAAAAAACGCGTCTGACGAATTTAAACAGTTATTGCCGACTAGCGGCAGTGTGCTCAATACAACCGCCGGTAATAGCAACAACGTCTTTGAGTTTCCGCCTGCCCTGCCATCGCCGACGCCGACACCAAATGTCGATCTTCCGCCGAGCCGGTTAAATCCCGGCTGGGACGCGTCGAAAGCCGATTTTGACGGAAATCTGCAAAACCTGGTTACCCCACTCCGTCTTCCGCTGAATGTTGGGGCTAACACGGATCTTATTGAGATGGTGCGTCGCGGAAAGGAGATAGCAAATCCAGCGGGCGGAGACTTGTACAGCAATAATGACGTGCTGACACCGGTTACTGTTGCAGATAACGGAATTCTCAGGGCCGAGCGATTCGCCAATAAAACGGGTATTCGAATCAGTCTCGCAGACAGCAAAGCAAAGCTGCCGGGATGCGCATCCGGCACCGGAACGGCCGCAATTGCCGGACCTTGCGGCGTAAGGCTTGACGGAAATGCGGCCGGGACTGGAGCAGCGTTAGCAGGAGAAGCAAGAGGTTACCAACCGAAGTCAATGAGGTCGGTTGCGGCAGGCCCATACAATTATATTCCTACACGCGTCAATGGTGACCGCCTTTTTACAGGAAATCCGCGGGAAGTTTGGATAAAGGTCGAGACAGTGCGGACCGATCCAACGACTTTCGCGATTATAACCGCTGACATTACCGAGGATGTTTTGAGTTTGGGCGTTACCGAACAATTTCCGGCGGCTTCAGGTTTTTCCATCGATGGGTATAATTCCGCTCCCCCGGATAATCGTACGGATCTTCCGACGCGCAATATTAATCTAACGAACGCTCAGACAGCTTCAACCGGTACGGACAGCCGTTCGGTAGTTAAGATACAGAGATTTGCAATTCCCGGAGCTCCAATACCCGGACCCACGCCATCGGCAAATGCGGCGGTTGAGCAGCCTGCTGCGACTCGCTGGGTTTATCGGATCAATAACTACAACTTTGTTTCTCGATATCGCGGCCGACCGGTCAATATCGACGCAGGCTGTCCAGCAATTGCGCCCGCTCCGGCGCCCGCGGGAAGCTGCTCGATCGTAAACGATGATCCGAACGGAAGCAGTGAAAGGCTGGCTCACCTGAAAAAATTGAACTATGGTGACCCTGTCTATCGAGCTGCAATTGTTCCGTTTCCGATTAAGATGTTCGACATCCGTGAAGGGTTCTATTATGACGCTCGCAACACTACTTGGTATTCGAGCTTAAGCAATCTCCCGCGCAACGGAGTTATGAGCATGATCGATATTGACGTTGCTAATTTAAGGAGGTTTCTAAGGGGCGACTATAATGGGCTTTTCCCGAACGGAGCAGCGCCCAATAACACGCCCTTCTCAACGGCCAAGGGCAGCGGCTTGGAATCATCATGGGTTCCGCGGAATCCTTCCGATATTTGGCAGAGAGAAGGTTGGGTTCTGTATGTCTCGGATCGCCGCGGCGATGCCGATTTCGACGGCCAGTTCGACATGGAAGACATTTACCACACGGCCGGCGCCACCGATAATACTCTTCAACCGGGTGAAGATCTTGATCCGCCGGGGGCCTTCGGTTTTGGTGTTCTAAATACGAGCTACGGTCTTGAAGCCGAGCGATATAACACCAACGCACTTACACCCGATCAACTTGCAGTAAACGATCACAGATACTATCGTCGCGGCGTCCGCCTGATCAACGGAACAACGGTTCCAGGTGTTTATGACTCTGCCGTTCCCTCTAATACCAGAGGTTTTACAGTTTCGTCGGAAAATGGCATCTACGTTCAAGGAAATTACAACGCAACGAATGCGAATCCTCCGCCGACCACCGGCCCCAGCGCGGGAGGGAACACACCTTTTGACGAATATTTTCCTAAGGATACGCCGACTCATATTCCGGCTTCGATAGTTGCAGATGCAGTTACAATACTTTCCAACGCATGGAACGACGCCCAGAGTTTTTGGAGTCCGGTAACGGCACCATACAATCAAACCAATCGGATTGCCAGTGAAACTCACATGCGTTTCGCGATGATTTCAGGCGACACGATTGCAACGCGTGACGGAACGCCAAACCAGGGCGGCATTTCACCAAAGTTGAACGGCGGCGTTCACAATTTCAAGCGCTTTCTGGAACGATGGACGGGAACACGGTTGAATTATGCCGGTTCGCTTATCAATCTATATAACTCGCATAACAACAACGGGTCATTTAAGTGCTGCAATACGGTTTACAACCCGCCGGACCGAAACTGGGTTTTTGACAGAACGTTCCTTGATCCTGCACGCTTGCCGCCTGGAACGCCGTATTTTCAGTACGTGCAGACGACGGGCTTCCAGAGAACGAACAACTGATCCAAGGGTTGATCCCGCGCATAATCAAGGCGTAACACGCAGCACGTGTTACGCCTTCTTGCGCGTCTTCTGCATCACTGTTTTCCGAACTTTGATTTATACTAAACGTATTGAAGAAATGAGCGCCTATCAGAGGCGCGTTTTGTTCAAGCGGGACGATGCGCGAGCTTTCACTGTACAACTGCCGGCTTGACCGGCGTTACGACATTCAAAGGGAACTGGGACGCGGCAGTTATGCCGAGATATTTCTCGCACGTGATACGGTTGCCGCCGCTCACACGCCGCACAGCCAGGTCGTCATCAAAGCGCTCAATGTCTTTCTTCAGGACGATCTCGACGCCGATCTCGAACGCACACTCGTAGAAAATTTTCAAAATGAAGCGGTCGCGCTCGACCGTGTCCGCCATCCGAACATCATCAGCCGCCTTGGTCACGGAACGGCACGCGATCTGAAGGGTACGATCTTTCATTACCTTGTCCTCGAATACCTCGAAGGTGGCGATCTACAGAAGCTTTGCCGCGAGCGCGTGATGACGCCGCAGAATGCGTTGAAATACATCGAGCAGGTCTGTGCCGGACTCGGGCACGCTCATCGCAACAACATTATTCACCGCGACATCAAGCCGCAAAATCTATTGCTCACGAAAGACCGCGAGACGGTGAAGATCGCCGACTTCGGCGTCGCCCGAGTGCATCTTTCCGACGCGCCGATCACGCGCGTCGGCACAAATATTTACGCGCCGCCTGAGCATAGTCCGCTCTCGGTTAATGAGGGCGTGATCACCGTTTCGAAATTGACGCCCGCCGCCGACGTCTATTCGCTCGCCAAGACGATCTACACGCTGCTCACCTGCGAGACGCCGAGATTTTACGCCAACCAGCCGATCACCGAACTGCCGCTTACCTCGCGTGACGAGGCATGGGCGGATGAACTGAAACGCGTCGTCGAACGTGCAACGCAAAGCGATCCGTTGGAACGGCATCAAACCGTCGAAGAGCTTTGGGCTGATCTCATCGGCATGCGTCGAATCGCGGCAGACGAGGAAGCCGAGACGAGAGTGCGTTCTAAACTGGATGCGCTGCCGCAGGCGCGCGTTGCGAAGGGCTATTCCCCGATCGCGCCGCAAAAGCCGCGGTTTGATACGACGCGCGATTTGCGAAAACGCCATCCGCTGATCGCAAACCGCCAGCCGGCAGGGAATTTTGAGAATGGAATTCGCATTGATCAGCAAGTTGTACAGCCCATGGAGCGTTTCGAAGATTATCACCCGAATGTCGAGCCGGAAGCTTCAAACGGAAATGGCGAAACGCCGACCGTCGCTAACATCGAGGTCGGGCCGCGCAAAAAACGACGGCTGCTGAAAGCGACGATCGCTCTGGCGGTCGTCTTTACGCTATTCGGCTGGCTGATCTACGGAGCGTATTACTACGTGACGACACATCCTATCTACCAAAACATAACAAGCCTGTTCGTGCAGACAGGTCGGGCCAACACCGACATCAATCTTCGCCCCGAACCGAGTGCCGACAACGAACCTCTCGGCGTCGTCACGAAAAATTCCCGCGTACGCATTGTCAAAACGCAGAATAATTGGTATCAAGTTGATGTAATCGAACAGGGACGCGTAAGCAGCACTCCGCTGCCCACAACGCGCGGCTGGCTGTACCGCAAATACGTGGATTTGGATTGAGAAAGATTTTTAACGCAAAGTTGCGAAGACGCAAGATCGCAAAGGAAAGAAAAATTTAGCTACAGATGAACACGATGCACACAGATGTAAGACAAATAGTTTTTTCCTTATCGGTGTTTATGTGTGTTCATCTGTGGTGAATTTTCTTCTTTGCGTCCTCCCGCCTTTGCGTTGAATAAGATATGAGTGTCCTCGAAAAAGTAAGACGTTGGATCGACGGTGATTCGTCAGAGCTGGTGCTCGAAAACGCCGCGCGCGATGCGCAGGTGAAACCGCGCAGCGCGTCCGAGGAGTTCATCGTCAAGATCGCTCG
>Ga0187894_10003443_pt1 | contig 17751 bp, 18 predicted proteins | sample GBC1701081metaG_FD_136650 | JGI IMG/M metagenome (GOLD analysis project Ga0187894, IMG submission 136650) | White microbial mat communities from a lava cave in the Kipuka Kanohina Cave System on the Island of Hawaii, USA - GBC170108-1 metaG ...
CAAACCATGAAGAGCCTCTTGCTCGATGCACGAGTAATGCCGGATACCCGCCAGAATGCCGCCTTTCGCCTGATGACCAGCGACAAAGGCATCGCCGAGTTGCGCGGCTTATTGCAGCACCGCGAGGTCATCGTCCGGCGTTGTGTGATTTTCGCTTTCGATGAATTAACGGAATTGACGGAGATTCCTGAAGCCGTCAAACCCGCCATTCCGATACTCAAAGAGTTGAAGAAAGATAAAGATGAGGTGGTACGCGGTATGGCGGAAGAGATTTTGGAACAAATTGAGAGCCGAAGAAAAAACGCCGGAAAGAAATAAATTCGCGCCTTTAGGTGCCGATTAATTTATTGATTTCCGATAGCTGCGTCCTTTCCATTCAACACCCGCGCCGCTTTTGCATTGCCACCACGAAGCGATGCCCCGCGCAATTAAGATCGCTTCTGCCAATGGATGCAGGACGATTGACCAGAGCGGTTGCCCGAATCGCCACGCCAGCAACAATCGCATCAGTAGTACACCGGCAGCAGGGAATAAGAACCATTTTGAAACCATCCCGGCGAGGACAAACGGAAGCAAGAAAAAGGGCAACAGAAAGATCGTCGTATGAAAGAGAAGAAACAGCCAGAAACTGCTTTCGCGGCGAAATGCCGGAAAGAAGTTCTTTTGAAAGCCGCGCCAAATCTCCGCAAAAGACTGGTACATCCGCGTCCTGACCACCTCCTGCCCGTCCAGACACAAGCCGCGTTCGCCTTTTGCCCGCCACATCTGCGCCAGTCGCACATCTTCAAAGAGTTGATCTTTGACGGTTTCGTGTCCGCCGATTTTGAAATAGGTCGAGCGATAGGTGAGGATGCAAGCGCCATGCGCGATGCCGAAAACCTCATCCGTGCGTTTAACCGAAAGCGGCGCAGGGAAGATGGTGAGAACCACAAAATTCAACATCGGCATCAGAACTTTTTCCCAGAAACTCAGCATCTCCAACCCTGTCCAACAGGAAAGAAAGGTCAATTGCCGCCGTCGCGCTTCCGCCACAATTCGCGCTGCGGCATTCTCCGTCAATCGCGCATCAGCATCAATAAACAGCAACCAATCGCTCGTTGCCGCCTTTGCCAGTTGAAAACACGCAAAAGGTTTGCCGCACCACCCGGCAGGAAGCGCGACAGGCTCAACAAGACGCACCCGCGAATCGCGCTTGGTATAATTAAGAACAAGTTGCCGCGTGCCATCAACGGAATGGTCATCATAAACCAGAACTTCTGCGACACAATGCGGCTGATTCAATGCGGCATCGAGACAGGCAGCGATATTCGCTTCTTCATCTCGCGCCGGAATCAATACCGAAACCGTCTGCTGTAACGTCGCATCCGCCGCGCCGATTTTTGCCCAGAAAAGCATATTGAGCGCGACCGTGAGCAGTAGAACAATGACGATGGACAGGATAAGTAGTGAGAAGATCATCGTTGCGCTAATAAATAGGAGACGCCTGAGAATTTTCGCGCTGCCACTTGTCAGGCGCGGGTTGACAAGACCAGATATTCAACCTTGTTAAGGATGCCATCGGCGAAATCACCCAGCAGCGCCGTCGCTTCGGAAGTCGGAAACATTGCTGCAATCTGTTGCTTCCCTTCTTCAATCAATTGCATTGCCATGCGGTGTGCGTCTTCTTCGCCGAGTTGGCAAATCAGACTGGAACGCGAGCCGTAATCCTCTTCCGCATCCAGCAAATCGTCGCGTATCTGGTAAGCGATGCCAAGATTTTCTCCATACCTGGCAAGCGCGGCGACCTGTTCCTCGCTGGCATTGCAAACCATCGCTCCCGAAATCATCGTCAGGCGCATCAACGCAGTGGTCTTCAAACTCTGGCTTTCGATTCGATGTCGCCCGTCGCTCATACAAGCAAGCCCTAAATCCGCCGCTTGCCCGCCGATCATCCCTGTAACCCCGATGCACACCGCCGCTTCCCCAATCAAGCGTTGCGCTCCGCTTGCGCCCGCGCCGTTGGCAATCAATTCATACGATTTATTGAGCAACGCCAGCGCCGCCAGCAACGCCACGCTTTCGCCATACGCCAAATGCAGACTCTTCTGCCCGCGTCGCAGTTTGGCATTATCCATCGCTGGCAGGTCGTCGAGAATCAGCGAACTGGTATGCAGAAATTCCATGGCACAGGCAACCTCTTTCATTTGTTGCCAACTGCCGCTGACGTTCATTGCGCCGAGTAAAGAGAGCAAGGGTCGCACCCGTTTGCCACCGGGAAAGACCGCATAAGCAATGGCGTCGTTCAGTCGTTCCGCCCCCTGCTGATAACTGACGGGCAGATGTTTCTGTAACGCCTCATCAATCGAGACGCGGTATTCGGTCATGAAATTTGTTAGTTGCTCGGAAATCATTTTAGTACGAGAAGTCAGCAGCCGGAATTCAGAATGGTTCTTCCCCTAAATCAGGGGCGACCAAAATTTGAAGTCGCATATTCTGAATTGTGAATGCTGACTATTGGCTTCTGAAAGACAATGCTGCTCAATTGCTCCGTTGCCTCTTCAATTGGCAAATGCCCTGCGCCGCCGAGTTTAACACAATTCGCCTGCGCCCACTGACGCTTATACATGGCTGCCGATTGTTTGACCGCTTTGAAGGTTCGCTCACCATATAAAATATCAATCGCCATCGTCAAATCACTAAACGGTTCAATGCCTTGCAAGTCGCCCATCAACTTCAAATACTGCCAAGTCGTTTCGTGGTCTACCTGTCTGAAAGAATCGGTCAAATCGGTGGATTCCGCCCGCCGGTTCTTCAATGATAGATTCGCCAGCCAGCGCCCAATTGGATTCGCAAAAGTTGTAAAATAGGCGATTTTTCCAAAACCGGGCTTTACGAAAATCTTAAAGTAGAGTGGCATAAAGGCAAACGGGTCAATCAAGACAAGCCGTTCTACGCGGTCTTTCAATGCCTGCGCTACAAAAAGCCCCATTATTGCGCCGCTACAATTGCCGACCAGCACAATGCGCCGCAGATTTCGCGCTTCAATGGCGGCGACAATCTGCTCGGTTATGGCTTGCAGCGACCACACCGACGGGGCGGGCGTCTTGCCGTAACCGGGCAAATCGGCGCTGTAGAAAGTTGCTGTGTCCGGCAGACGTTTTATCAGCGGCGCAAAAGTCGTATGATTGCCGCCCCAGCCATGCAAGCCGAAGAAAATGCTGCTGCCGGAGCCGTATTTTTCAACGTACATAACATTCATAGTCTGGAGTCTGGAGTCTGGAGTCGAGAGTCAAAAGCGCAAAATAACGAAGTGGCTCACGATAACAAAACATCATTTTACGTTGGTAAGACTCCAGACTCCAGACTGTTCCTTAACTCTTTCCGCCACCATCTTACCACCAAGAACGACCATCGGCATCCCGGTTCCCGGCGTTGTGCTGGCTCCAACATAATACAACCCTCGAATCGCTTTTGCATAATTCGGCGCACGCCACGGACCAACCTGAAAGAGCGAATGCGTTGCGCCAAAGGCTGAGCCGTCATAAAGCCCAAATCGCTGTTGCCAATCCTTCGGCGTATAGACCTCTTCAAAAATGATCCGCTGCGCCGGCAGCTTGACGCCGCTTTGCCGGAACCGTTCCAGTACCCGATTTCTGACATCCGGTACAATCTCGTCCCAACTCGCGCCATTCAATTCACTGAGCAACAGCGTCGGAATCAACACAAACATTGCCGTATCGCCTACGGGCGCAAGGGCGCTATCGGTTTCTGATGGCATACTGACATAGAAAGGCATATCGTCAGGAAGGCGTTTTTCTGTTAGCAGTTGCTTGAACGACCGCCGGTAATCCTGTGGCAAAAAGATGGTGTGATGTCGCAATCCTTCAATCTTGCCGCTAATGCCCCAATAGAAGGTCAAGACGCCGGGAGTCATCTTCATCTTGACGGTGCGCCGCCGTTCTTTTTCAGATAATGATTGACGCTCAAGCAATTCGTTATTGGTGGTCGGCACATCAACATTCGAGATGATGATGGTTGCGGCGATGCGCTCGCCATTGGCAAGTTGAATACCCGTGACTTGCCGGTTTTCAATAACAATCCGCTCAACCCGGCAGTTGGTAAAAATTCTGACTTCGAGTTCCCGCGCCAATCGTTCAATCGCGGACACCAAAGCGTAGATGCCGCCACGTGGCAACCACAACCCGTAAGCAATTTCGCCATAAGCGAGAATGGAAAAAAGTCCCGGCAAATCAAACGGCGAGCCGCCCAAATACATTCCATAAGAGCCAAGCGCCTCGCGTATATAATGACTCTTAAAAAAGCGTTTCAACTCGCCATCCAACGAACGCCAAACTCCGGTCTTCACCATTTCGCCGAGCGTTAGAGCACCCAACCAGCGTACATAATTCTCCTCGTTGCGAGTCACTAATTTGTCAAATGACAATTCGTATTTCGTCGCCGCATCACGCAGAAATGCCAGCAGGCGCGGCGTTGAACCGGGTTCCAGACGCTCGAACTCTGCAATCAATACTTGTAGATTGCTCGATAAAGATAGTTGTGTGCCGTCACGCCATTGAAAACTGACGGACGGCTCGACCGACAGCAGTTCAATATAGTCGTTCATCCGGCGGTTGGCGGCGCGAAACAAATCTTCAAAGACCCAAGGGTAATTTAATAATGACGGTCCGGTATCAAAACGAAAGCCGCCCGCTTCAATCAGATTGGCGCGTCCGCCAACGCGCTCATTGGCTTCGTAAATCTCTACCTCGTATCCGGCAAGACGCAGATGAATGGCGGCGCTGAGTCCGCCGAGTCCCGCGCCGACAATGACAATCTTTTTATTCTTCTCAGACGCCGTGCCGTTCATCAGTATCCAGTGTAATAAGGAATCAACGTCAATGCTATAGAGTGGAAAACGATGTCGGGGAGGTAGCATAGGTTTTAGCCTGTGTGCTTCTCAAACCGACACAGACTGAAGTCTATGCTACTTCACGGAATCTTTCTCTTTGCCCTTATAGTTGGCTAAAACGATTCGGTGAGATAAGCGAGCGGCAAGCGCCAGTATTTACTCACCGGCAGCGCCCTGAATTTTTCTCGCGCCGGTACGCTTTCCCGGTGCAGAATGCCGCGAGGACTGCGAGCAATGCGGTTATTCAACTGCCCGTAAACATCAATGCAAGCGCGAATCGCTACCTGACAATCGGGCGCGATGGCATCGAGATTTGCAGACGCGCTATCATAATAGTTCTGCGCGATGGCGGCGAGCCGTTGTAAGACCCGATTGAGCGCCGGGTGTTGGCGCAAATCGTTCACATCAACTTCGCCGATGCCCTCTTCGCGTAGCATATCAAGCGGCAGATAGAGCCGTCCGCGCCGTTGGTCTTCGCTCACATCGCGCAGGAAATTGGTAAGCTGCAAAGCAATGCCAAGGTCACGCGAAGCCGTCATCGCTCGTTCAAAATCGCCTTGCCGATTTTCGCCATAGATATAAGCAAGGAAATAGCCAACCACAATGGCGCTGCCGTAGATATAATTGTCAATTAAATCATCAAGCGTTGCAAAACGGCGCGGGTTTATATCGTGGCGCATCGCCTCAAGGAAAGCGCGGTAATAGTCAGGCGGGATCCCGGTGTCACGCACCACCGCAGCGAACGCCGCAACAAAGTATGGAATTTGTTGTTCAAGCGATTCCCTAAGCGAAGCGGTCTGTAGCGCTGCTTCATAGCCTTGCGCCCACTCGTCGAGCAATTGCGCTTTTCCTTCTCCGGTTAGCGGCAAGGTATCAACAACTTCATCGGGATAGCGGACGGCGGCATAAACGACTTCCACTTGTTCGCGTTTGGCGGCAGGCAGAAAGCGGGTGACAATGAAGAAACTGCTGGTAAACGAACGCATCACAAAGCGGGCTTGCCGCGCAATGACTCGCCACGCCGCAACTTCTGTACCGGCATTCACCGCCGCGAGGCGCATTTTCTGTTCCAGAAGTTCCCATCGCTGCTGGCTCCAATCGGTGTTGCCGCTATTGCCTTTCTGTATCCCTACTGTCATCGTCCAACCCGAAAGAAAGAATGTGACGCTCGCAAAGCATAGCAGATGCGGGAATCATGCAAGCAAGTCCGGCGCGATACTGTCAGGAAGGTTGTAAAATTTGCAATTGCCTCGGTGCAAACCAAGCGACTTTATTTGCAACTCTCTGCGCTGTCTCTGCGTTCTCTGCGCCTCTTGTGATGCACTACTTTTATTAAATCTCTTGAATCTTGTTGATGTAGGCTTGCACGTCAAATTTTCTCGCCATGCCGGCGGCAGACATATAGCGAATCATACCAAAAATCGGACGACGCGGAGCCCACGGTCTATCGTGTTTGCCGGCTATCGCCCACGCCACGCCCGTGTAGCCGTTCGGGTCGCGCCCGTCCAGTTCATATTTATCATTGAGGCGCACCGCTATATCGAAGGCTTCTGCCGCGCTTGCTGTCCATTCCAAAATCTTCTTCGCCCAATACATTCGCAAATAGCCATGCATTCTGCCGGTCTTGACCATCTCCATCTGCGAAGCATTCCATAACTCATCATGCGTGGCTGCCGATTCAAGTTCAGCTTCGGTGTAAAGAAAAGGTCGCGCATCGGCGGCTTGCTCCGCTAAGGTCTTTCGCGCCCATTCGTGAGCGCCCGCCAAGCGGTCATAGTGAGGATTGCGGGCGACATAATTGATAGCAAGCTCGCGGCGGACAATCAACTCTTCCAGATAAGTCTCTTTCGCCGCTTGCGGAGCATCGGCGTCTTTCACTACCAGCGCGATGGTCAACGGCGAAATATGCCCGAAATGCAGATACGCCGACATCGCGCTGGTGCCGTCCTGATGCGGCAAATTGCGGGCGGTGTGATAGCTTGCCAGCCGTTCGCGGATAAACTCGCGCAAACGTCGCAGGGCTTCCGCCGTACCCCCGCGATAGTACAAAATTGGTTCCACGCTTTTGTCCACTGGCAGAGTTTTGAGAATCTTTTTCGTATCAAGCGGCTCACTCTTCGGCTTCTTTTTGAAAGGATAATGAGCAACTGGATTTACAGTAGGTTGCAGGAAATGTTCTAAAACCTTATGAATTTTTGGTCGGATGGTGCGGGCGGCATACTCCTCTTTGGCAAAAAGTTTCGTCGGCACAATGACATCTGCATCTACTGTCCATAACGGCACACGCAGTTTCTCGGTTGCCCCGCGTCGCCATTGCTCCGGCTCACGCATCGGATTTTCGTCACCAATGACCAGCGCCGCTTTCACTTCCTCGCAAAACGGCACAAGGTGATTCTTAGGATAGGGGCGAAAGACGAATGCCGCGCCGCGCTCTTCGATTCGTTTAGCTGTTTCTGCCAAGCCTTCAACCAGAAAAGCATAGTGGCGCAGATTGGCATTCGGATAATCGGGGCGCAAACCGAAAAAGACCGCTACCGGCAAGCGCAATTCATTCGCCGCTTCAATCGCAACATCCAGCGCCGGGTTATCCATGCCGCGTTGCGCCCGTTGCATCCAGTAGACCACGCACTTCCCTTCCGCGTCAGGCGCTTCATCACGCCGCACGGTAACGCGGGCATCCGCTTTTATCTTTTCCAATCCTGTCACAATACCTCGCTCCTTAATTTGGGATGCAGCCGTTTTGCTGATGTTGCACCTTTGCCTTGCGGTTTGGTAATCGCCTCAAGTTCAGGATTTTCGGGCGTTAGCAGTTTGGCGACAACTGCGGCGCGATAGTCAAAGATTTGCTTCAAGATTCGTTTCACCAAGAGCCTATGCGCCAATCGCCCGAAGATGCCGTAAGGAAGGCGATAAAGCACCCGGTCGCGCATCAGCGTCTGGTCAGGAGCAATCTCCTCGAAAGTGTGCGTATGATGCCAGAGGTTGTACGGTCCGGTGAGTTGCGTGTCTACAAAACCGTCATCAGGCGACCATCTTTCAATCAAGGTCTGCCAGCGAAACCCAATGCCAAAGAGTCTGAGTTTATAGTCGAGCAGCGCCCCGGTCTGCATTTCAATATCCGGTTCCGACAAGACCCGAAACCGCAAAATCGGCGGCGTAATCCGTTCCAGATTTATAGCATCGCCGAAAAAAGCGAAGGTCTTGCTTTTCGGCAACGGAATAATCTGCTCACGTTCGAGAATATAGGTCTTCATAAAAATTAGAGAATAGCGACTACACATAGGCGATGCCAAATGAATTGCAGAAATGAGAGAGCCTGATACTGGGAGCGCGGATGTCCACGTCCGCATGGTGTGGGAGGTGAAGACTTGAGTGGAGACGTGAATATTCGCCGCTTCAAGTATGCGGACATGGACATCCGCGCTCCCAGTTGGATGTCCTGAGCAAAACAACCCTTTTCTTAGCAAGGTTCCCTCGTTACAATGCCAGTTTTGATATTTGGAATTGGGGCAGATAGTGGGTTAGTGTAGAGAGGGGTTCAGAGTACAGCCTTTAGGCTACAGTTCATCAAAGGCAAAAACTGCAGCCTGAAGGCTGTACTCTAAACTCTTCCTTCCTCTCCCTACCTTGAACCACTACCTTGGGACATAATTAAAACTATGAAAATACTTGTTTGTGACGGACTGGAAAAGACCGGCGTTGACATTCTCGCGGCGGCGGAAGGCTTTACCGTTGACGAAAAGCCGAATCTCAAACCCGAAGAGATTGCCGAAATCATCGGCGATTATGACGGCTTGATTGTTCGCAGTAAGACCAAAGTAACGGCGGCGCTCATCGAACACGCAGCGAATATGCGCGTCATCGGGCGTGCCGGTACGGGCGTTGACAACATTGATGTTGCCGCAGCAACGCGGCGCGGCATTGTCGTGATGAACGCCGCCGCAGGAAACACCGTGACAACGGCGGAACATACATGGGCGATGTTGATGGCATTGGCGCGACAAATTCCGCAAGCTGCCGCTTCGACGAAAGCGGGCAAATGGGAGAAGAATAAATTTCTCGGTGTTGAGTTGTTAAACAAGACGCTCGGCATTATCGGCGTCGGGCGTATCGGCTCAACCGTAGCGGCTCGCGCCCGCGCTTTTGGTATGCAGGTTCTCGCTTACGACCCGTATTTCACCAAAGAAGTAGCGCGTGAACTCGGCTTTGAGATGACTTCATTTGAAGAGATATACGCTCGCGCCGATTTCATAACGCTGCACACGCCGCTTACCGATGAGACGCGCAATATCATCAATGCCGATTCACTGGCAAAGATGAAAGACGGTGTGCGAATCGTCAATTGCGCTCGCGGCGGTTTGATTGATGAACTCGCCTTAGCCGATGCCGTGCGTTCCAGCAAAGTCGCGGGTGCAGCGCTCGATGTCTTTGAGAAAGAGCCAACGCCAACGGATAATCCGTTGTTAGGGCTTGATAATGTTATCTGTACGCCGCACCTTGGCGCGTCCACTCAGGAAGCGCAACTTGGCGTAGCAACGCTCATTGCCGAACAACTGCTCGACTATTTGCAGGATGGCACGGTGCGCGGCGCGGTCAATGTGCCTTCTGTGAGCGCGGAACTGCTGGCAGTCATCGGTTCGTATATCAAATTAGGCGAAAAACTCGGTTCCTTTCAGGGGCAGGTCTTTGGGCAGGATTTACGCGAAATCAGCATTGAATACTCCGGCGAAGTCGCTTCCCATGATGTCAAGCCGATTACGCAGGCAATTATCGCCGGGTTCCTGTCGCCGGTAATTGAGCGCGTCAATATGGTCAATGCCGCAATTGTCGCCGAAGAGCGCGGCATCAAAATTACCGAATCGTTGTCTCGGAAAGCCAGAGATTTCGCCAGTATGATTCGCGTTCGCGCCGTAACTACAAACAATGAAAGCGAAGTCGCCGGAGCTTTATTTGGCAACAGCGATGCGCGAATCGTGCGAATCAACGGCTTCAATCTGGAAGCGATTCCGAAGGGGCATATTATCTATCTGTTCAATCGGGATGTGCCGGGTGTGCTGGGCAGCATTGCAACCTATATTGGCGATAAAGGCATCAACATCGGGCGGTTGTACTTGGGCAGAAAAGTAGTAGGAGAAACGGCGCTGGCATTGATTCAAATTGATGAACCGATGAATGATAAGACTTTGCAAGGGCTGGCAGCCTTGCCGAATGTGATTTCGGTTCAGCAAGTGAAGTTGTAAATCTCAAGTCAGACAGAATTACAGGCTGAAAATTGGCAATCGGTATAGCTCAATTTCAGCGGCAAAAAAACACTCGTAGATGAGGCAACTCAACATCTTATTGCCGCACGCGACGCCAGCAACAATGCTTCGGTTAGGCTGACGCACGTGGGGTAGGTGTGCGTCTGAGCATTCGCCGATGGTAGCGAAACGCCAGAGCGCAGGCGAACGCGCTGCCGGGCAACACCAGTACACTTGTGACAACGGCAAGCCACGCGACAGCATTCGGCGGCGCGAAGGTTGGATCGGTCGTCGCTCCGGGTATGTACGGCGGCATACGGTTGAGGTTGAAGAGGAACCACGCTGCAGCATAGCCAAGTACGAAGGTCGCCAGGATTGCGTATGTCACTGTGACGTGGTAGCGATTGGCGCTTCGCTGAAGGAACCATGCCGCCACCCAGCCCGCCGCCACCGGGGGAATCCAGAAGCCGACAAGGACGATAAGGCTGGGGAGTCGCTCAGGGAGCAGGAGGGCTAGCGCCCAAAATAATCTCATCATGAAACCTCCGAAGTGTTGCGGCCTAACGCTCCGATTCAGTGGTTGCGTTGACAGCGAAGCACTGAGTCGGAGCAAATCATGTGAAACCCAAGAATCGCGCTCCACTGCAATCGGTGGTTAGGCGTCGGTCACCGGAAAAACTCTATCGGTTTGCTCATTTCTGAACTGGCCTAACAAAACGCTACACCAGCTATTACGACTACACAAAGTATCTTTCTTTGATCGCCATTACCAACCCAAGTAGCAAATAGGGAATGCAACCATAGTCAATTAGGGCGGGTACCCACCAGAGTCCACGCACCTGCTCAAGCGGGGAAATGGCGATTGATATAGATCCAACTAATCCTCCAAATACAGGCAGCACAGAGACGCCGCGATAATCCCTCTTCACTAACTCCCGCCATCCAATCCAAAGATTTAATGAGGCAGCCAATAGGAAGACAAGAAACAGAAAGCTTGCAATTGCCCATTGAGCTATCGTCAATAAAATACTCATACAGAAAGCTGAAACGCTGTTGCATTACTGCAGTTCCCAGACCGCCCAATGAAGACGACTAACGATTGAGATGACGAGGGGCGAAACCAGCCACACGCAACGTGAGGGAAACCAAAGACCGTTTTGAGAAAGTCGCTGTTTCGCCCTCACGTCCATTGATTTGTTAGGCGCAGCATTGGCGCAACTTTGAATAACGATAAAAATAATTGTTCCGCATAGAAATCACTCTATTGTTCGTTTCGATAGACATCCGTACTTAAATATCTCAAGCCGGAATCCACCATCAATGTTACCACCGTTGCATCAGAGCCGAGGCGTTCTGCGACGCGAAGAGCGGCGACGACGTTAAGTCCCGATGAAGTGCCGGCAAAGATGCCTTCTTCGCGCGCTAAACGGCGGCACATCTGAATAGCTTCTTCTGTCGAATTCGTCAAAATTTCATCAACTTCATCCGGCTTCCAATGCGTCGGGATAAAGCCGATGCCGATTCCCTCGATTTTGTGCGAGCCTTTCGGCTTGCCCGACAAAACGGCTGATTCGGACGGCTCGACAGCGGCGACGTAAAGGTCTGGGGTATGCTCACGCAGAGCCTTCGCCACTCCGTTAAGCGAATGAGCCGAGCCAACCGAATGCACAAAGGCATCAACCTTACCGCCCGTTTGCTCCCAGAGTTCTTCGCCCATCGAGTAATAACCTGCGGCGGCGTCCTGATTACCGATTTGGTCAACCCACCAGTGTCCGGGACGTTGACTGATTTGGCGTGCGGCTTCAATCATATCTTTAATCAGCTTCTCGGTAATCTTCCCGTTCTCGCTTTGTATAATGGTTATATGAGTACCGAAGGCTCGCATCGTTCGCATCTTTTCTTCGCTGAAGGCATCGGAAGTAACAATTTCAAGCGGATAGCCTTTCGCCGCGCAAACCAGCGCCAGCGAAATGCCCGTCGAGCCACCCGTGTATTCGACGACCGTGCCGCCGGGCTGAAGTCGCCCGCCCGTTTCCGCCGCTTCGATGACGGCTTTCGCCATCCGGTCTTTCATACTGCCGGTCGGATTTGCCCATTCCAATTTAACCAAAACACGCGCCGAGCCGGGCGGCACGACCTTCCGAAGTTGGACAAGCGGCGTGTTGCCGATGGATTCAAGAACATTAGAAGCAATGGTCATAATTTTTCCGTTTTTGGAGAACAAACGAGGACTATTTTATTATACCTAGTCAGATGTTGTAATCATCTTCGTTGATGATAGGTGTGTCTAACTTTTGAGATGACGTGGGGCGAAACCGCCACCAAGCCCGCTAAAGTTTAACAGACAACGTGATAACAAAGTCGCTGCCCGCGCCCTCACGTTCATTGATTTGTTATGCGCCGCCAGAGCGAAAAGTCTGTTCTTAATGTTTGACGAGATTATCAGGAGACTTATCGGATACGAGATTCAAGTTAATATTGTGTTCAAGAAATGCCTTTAGTCCAGCAAGCACTAGCGTAAATCCACCCGTCGAATCTAACGCATATTTTACAATCTCATCTCCATTTCCGCGAAAGCCTGCTTCCGTCACAACGACGAAGGTTTCATTGACCGTTCGAGCAGTGAAAAGCCACTCGACTGTGGTTATCTTATCGTCATACGACAACCATTCAATCAGTATTCGCTTATTTTCTTCAATCGCTTTCACGTTGCCTTCGGTAGAAACACCATACATTTCCCAATCCCAGCGGAATTGTTTGCCCTCCTCCAACCTTCCGATGCTTTTACTGAACCAGAATTTGGTTGTAATGGCGGGGTTGACAAAAGCCTCGAAGACTTCGGCGACAGGTTTGCGAATCATCATTTCAGCTTTTGCAATCGGCACGTTTTGAATTTCCATAAATTGCTCCGTTTGGTATCTTTTGTTGTCTGTCATTATGCCATAATTCGATTACAAATAAGGCGCCTAACGGCGGAGTTAACGCGGGGCGAAACCGCCTACGCGCAACGTAGAATTTACCACGCAACATCAAAACAAAGCCGCTGTTTCGCCCTCACGTCCATTGATTTGTTCGCTTGTCCGTTATTTTCAAACACGCTTTGTTAAAATAAGGTCAAGATACCCGAAGCCAAGTCCGTCGCCAAGTCTTCAATCTCTGCATTGTGGTCACGCAAGATTTCTTCGATGTCGTTCGTTGAACAGTTTCCGCGTCGAATCCACAGAACCTTTGGCGGAAAACCTCGCAACACGCTCAAATCTGCAAAGTCGGCATCTTTCGTCACGACAACAAAATTGTTTCGTTTAGCGTGTCCCCAAACAACTGTGTCGTCGGCTGTTCCAAGTCCAAGCCAATCCAGATGGTCAGAATCGGGATACAAATCAGCCAAGCGTTTGATGAGTTTCGGCGACAAATTTTGGTCAAACAGCAACTTCGCGCTCACGACGGCTGCACCACCAACAAGTTTTTCTCGCGGTCAGCGGCATAAGCCAAACAAGCCAAGATGTCGTCGTGTGTTAAATACGGAAAATCATCAAGGATTTCCTGAATGCTCATTCCTGAAGCCATATATTCAAGAACGTCATAAACGGTCATTCTCATACCGCGAATGCAGGGTTTGCCGCCGCGCTTTCCCGGTTCAATCGTAATGATGTCGTGGTAATTCATAGAACGATGATATGACTTTGCCCATTAGCAATCAAGCCAGACACTGAAAACAAGATGCAAGCGAACGGCGGAGTTAACGCGGGGCGAAACCGCCAGCACACAACTCCGAGTTCACCAAAGATGTTGATAACAAAGTCGCTGTTTCGCCCTCGCGTTCAACGACTTGTTAGATGTTTTGCGTGATTTCTCAAGCCGTCTCCGCCACTTTAACTTTAGGTGAAGCGCGGAGCGTGCTTCGTTTTTCACGCAAAATATCTAACGGTTGAGATGACGCGGCGGCAACTCACGCACCGTTGATTTTAAGAACGTCGCTGTTGCCGCTCGCGTCCATTGATTTGTTCGACGGCGCGTTAGCAATTAAGGTGCGACTCACGTAAACGAGAGTTTGGAACTATTTAAAATGATTTTTTGTAAATCTTTTGACCATGAGTACGAGCAGCAAAATGCTGTGAGCAAATCCGATTAGCATATAAGCCCCAAAATTTCCCCCTTCGATTAAAAAGTTAAATCCCTGATATGCCCAGAAGGTAGGAAAAATTGCGAAAAGGGCAAAAAATGAAGCGGGAACGAAGAAAGCCAAAACGGGGAGAAAAAGTGGTATATTGAAAAGCTTTTGCCAGGTCATCGCTTCGATTTTATTTTTGGCGACGATGGCGATAAATAAGATCATCAAAGGCGCGACGAGTCCGGCGAGCGTCGAATAAACGAGATTTGAAACTACAGGCAAACCGTAAAAAGGTTCGACTAGCAAGAGCAGAAAGGTCGCCGTCGTCCCCAAAAAAAACGGCGGAATCAAACGAAAAACGACAAACCATGATTTGGAAACGGGTAAAATCCCGTAAACTTTAGCTACGCCAGTATCTTTTTCGTCAACCAAAACCATCGAATAAATAAACCCGAAAGCAATCGAGCCTTGCATCGTCGCAAACATTAAAATTATGTTGATGTAGCTTTGCAAGCCTTCATAAACTCCCGCCACAAAGGGAATGCCGTAGCGGATCACAAGCAAAATCAGCAGGGGCAGGAAGATGAATATTTTCAGAGAATTATCCCGAAAAACGAGCCTGAAATCATTAACGGCAACCTTGATCAGCTTTTTCATATTTTCAGATTCTGACGATCCTCGCCATAAAAATTCGATAAACAAACCAGTAAAGCAAAGGAAGCCAGACGGCAATCGAAAAATAACCGAAAACGAGATCCCAAAAGCTCGGCGTTTCGCGGTAAGAATTGACCATTAAATTCAAACCGCCCTGGACGGGGAAAAGCTTGAGAAAGCTCAAATCCGTTAATTCAAAATAATTGAGCAGCGGCAGGCTCATAAAAATCAAAAGCGGAACGGCGCGCAGGAGAAAGTGCAAAATTTCGGTCGTGTAGCTGACGATAAAAATTCCCAGCAAACAAAATAAAACGCAGGTCGAGAATACTCCGACCGAAAAATGCAGGAAGTTAAACGAAATGCCTTTGGCGGTCAAAACCATCGTCAAAGCCCCGAAAAAACCGATTAACGAGAGCGTAATAATGCGGGAAATTAGGTAAATGTGATGACTGAGAGGCGTGACGAATAAAGCCTGTAGAACTTCCTGATCTTTTTCTAAAATTACTGAAATTCCGATAAAAATAAAACCGACCACCGCCGGATCGTTATAGATCAAAAGAGTGATGAACTTTTCAACGCCCGCGAAATCTTTCAGAAAGTAAATTATCAGAATATAAAACGCGGTTATTCCGACGATCATCGCAACGAGATTGTTTCGCTGAAAAATCAGGAACTGCCATTTTATCTGTTTGAAAAGCTCGCTCATTCCAGTAATTTCGCGCCGGTGACTTTGATAAAAACTTCTTCCAAAGTCGCCTCCTGTGTGTTGATTCTTCGGATTTCATCCCGCGAGATAAACCCCAGAAATTCGGCGTTGTTTCCCAAATCTTTGATCGCAAACTCAGCCGATTGCCCGTTTTCGAGTTCGACCTTGACCGTATGTTTTCCGTGTTTGTTCTTTAAGACCGAAGGCTTTTCCGTCAGGCGAATCTCGCCGTCCGCGATAAATGAAACGCGGTCGCACAGTTCGTCGGCGGTCGTCATATCGTGCGTCGTGACGAAAATCGTTTTGCCCTCTGTTTTTAGTTTAATGATATATCGTTTAATTTTTTGAGCGTTGATCGGATCGAGTCCGGCGGTCGGTTCGTCAAGAAAAAGAATTTCGGGATCGTGCATAATCGCGCGGACAAAGTTCAGGCGCATCTTCATACCCTTTGAAAATTCTTCAACCCTTTTATCAATGCTGCCCGCAAGCCCGAAGATTTCGAAAAGCGCGTCAAAATTTTGCAGATTTTCTTTCGGATAGAACGAGGCGAAGAGAATCAGATTTTCTCTGGCGGTAAGTTTCAGATAATGATTCGGAAGTTCGAAACCGACTCCGATTTTTTCAAAATATTCATTTCCCCAATTTTTCAGAGCTTTATTTTTAACCGAAATCTCGCCGGTAAAATCGTGAAGCGTTTTGTAAAGAATTTTTTGAGTCGTGCTTTTCCCCGCGCCCGAAGGTCCTAAAAAACCGAAGATTTCGCCCTGCTTTATCTCGAAACTCAGATTTTTTAAGACGGTTTCTTTCGCTTTCGGGTAAGCATATGAAAGATTCTCTACTTTAATCATTACCGGATGTTCTCAAAATAGCAATTAAAAGCAAACTGTCGGCGGCGCGAAATATTCAGCTGCCAGGACGCCGAGAGAAAGCGCGATGTTGTCAAAGCGATTGCCGGGGAAAACAAACAACTCTTCGCGCGTTAGGATTTTACAAATGAACCCGAACGCGATCTCATCAATTGTTTAACCTTCAAGCATCCGGTCGCCCGCGCTAAAAAAGCGAAGCCGTCGAACGGCCGAGTTAACGCGGGGCGAAACCGCCATCGCACAACTCAGAGTTCACAAGACCTGTTCGATAACAAAGTCGCTGTTTCGCCCTCGCGTTCATTGACTTGTTGGGCGGCGCGTAAATAACAAGCTAATTTCGCACATAAAGTCCATGTGTGATACCGCCCTCTGAATCGAATCTATTTTTTATGATATTGAAAAATCTGTCATCGCCGCTTTCATAATTGCGGAAAATACCGTAAGCAATCAAATCTGCGAGTTGAATTAATCTTGAGGCTCTTGAGTCTAAGAACAGTGGAACTTCTGAAAAGTTTCTTATAATTCCCCACCGATGACCGATAGTTCTAAAATCAGTCGCAAGAGATTGTATCGTCGTTTCGTAAGTTGACTTGTCAAATATAATGACTCCCCGTTGTGAATCTCCTGCTTTATGAAGTCTTCCTAAATAATGGTCGAATCGGCTGGATAATTGTTCAAAAGCAAATTCAACTGGGTCGGCAGGAGAAACAGCCACCTTTTTTACGACACCTGCGAATAAACGGTTGCTTGGGTGCGAAGCTAAAAAGATTTTAAGAGCGTCTTCGATTGCGGTAATTCGGTCATTTTTTGGAAAGCGTCTAAAAATGCCTTTTCCCGTGTTCATTGGGTTGCCGTGCAACTCAACGCTTGCTGGGTCGGCAGGATTAAATCTCGCAGCAATTTTGTCCAACTCCTGAGCAATCCAATAGCCTTGTCTCTCAAACACGCAAAATCCTGCCAATACAAAATATTGCTGGCTTGGGTCGCCTGAACTACCAGATTCGTCAGCGTAAAGGAGATACATCTCTTACTTTTGAGCAAAAAAAATCAGTCAAGGAAAGACCACGCTTTCACGACCTGAAGAAAGTCAGACCTCTTGACTGCAAAAACAGTATATCAATTATCTGTTACGTCGTCAATCACACGGAAGCCGCCCAACTACTGTATAAGCCGAACGCTTCCAGATAACACCCGAATTGTCGTATTATCTGGAAGCGCCAATTCTGGATAATGCTCGAATAGCCGTATTATCAGGATGTCCAGATAATACCCTTTTATCAAGACGG
>Ga0187894_10003444_pt1 | contig 17748 bp, 14 predicted proteins | sample GBC1701081metaG_FD_136650 | JGI IMG/M metagenome (GOLD analysis project Ga0187894, IMG submission 136650) | White microbial mat communities from a lava cave in the Kipuka Kanohina Cave System on the Island of Hawaii, USA - GBC170108-1 metaG ...
AGCTGCGCGCCCGTTCGCGCGCTGATGGCAAACGGAACGTCCTGCAGCGACTCGGCGCGCTTGCGCGCGGTCACCGTGATCTCGCCGAGCGCGGCTGGCTCTTCCTGGGCGATGGCGTTCTGCGCGAGCACGAGCGCAACGGCTGTAGCAACGATCGATGCCGGTCGCAGCCTGAAATTCCTGTTCATGATCCTGCCCCTTTCCTGGCCCGTGTTCGCGGGCGGTGTTGTGGCAAAGAGTGTCTCCGGATTACATATTTACCGCAAGTCCGGCGCATATGTGGCGGTCCTGCAACAGGTTTGTGCGGTGCAGAAAGAATTCGAAATGGTGGGCCCGCTGGGATTCGAACCCAGGACCAAGGGATTCGCGTGGCCCCGCCGTTTCCGGCGGGCGCGGACTATCTCTTCACCCGCGGCCGGCTGGAAGCCGTCCGGGGTGCGGGACGCTCGTGCCTGTCATCAAGGGCATGCGCAAGCCCTCAGGTAGTCTCTGCACCTTCCGGCGGTGCACCGCCGGCTCGGCTCAGGATTGCCATCAGCCGCCGAGGCGCTGGAAGGTTTCCCTGAATTCGTCCCGTCCACCCGGCGCCTTTCGGCGCCGGGGCACCTTTTCCTTCGAAAGATGAGTCCCCTGCTCTAACCACTGAGCTACAGGCCCTTCGTGAGTCTAGCAAGCGGGCCGCGCGCGGGCATTCATTCGCGCAAGTAGCCCCAGGCGTGCAGGCGGTCGCTGTCCTCCTCGATCCAGCGGTCGCCGATGTCCTCGCGGTAGTACATGTTCGGGATCATCACGTTCTTCACGCGGTTGTAGGCCTGCTTCTGTGCGTGGCGCATCGAGGGGCCGGTTCCGCAGACGATCAGCACGACGCCGGACGTGCCGGTGACGAGCCACTCCCCATTCACGAGTTTCACGTCCTCGAGGTGGATACCCTCGCGCGACTTGGTCTTGAACAGGATCACCGCGTCCTTGCTGCTGGTCTCGAAGCGCTTCGGGTCGGTGTACGGGAACGGCGGCACGACGACGCGCACGCCGATCTGGTAGCCGGTGCGTGCCCGCACGCGGGACAGCGTGCCGGACGCGAGGCCGTGCAGCAGTTCAGCCATCGTCGTCAGCAGGCCCTCCTGCTGGATGCTGATCGTCGGGTAGCCGAAGCGCGCGGTGAACTCGAGCGGGTACACGCCGTTCGCGTTGACGATGCAGTTGACGTCGATGTAGCCGACGTAGCCCTCGCGCGCGAGCGCGGGCTCCATCTTGCGCAGCGTCTGGTTGAAGATCTTGTTCGGCTCGCTCCAGAACATCGCCGTGCCCATCTCGCCGGTGGACGGGCCGATGTCGCCAGGAAAAAGCTTCTTGTGCTCGAAGTTGACGCAGATCGGGTACACGAACTCGCGGCCGTTGAAGAACGCGCCGGTGGCGACCTCGACGCCGAGGACGCGCCGCTGCAGCTGGAAGCTCTGCACCTGGTTCGCCCAGGCGCGCTTGTAGTCCTCCAGCACCTCGATCACGTCGCGCCCGTCCTCCTCCTCGCCGACGAACAGCAGGCCCTTCAGGTTCTGCGCCTCGCCGCTCGGCTTGATCACGTAGCGGTTCGGGTTCGCGCGCACGAACGCCATCGCGTCGTCGAAGGACGTGAAGTCCTGCTGCGGGATGATGTTGACGCCCGCCGCCTTGAGCTCCGCCTGGCCGAAGCCACGGTCGTCCTCGAGCCGGTCGCAGTACGGCGTGCCGCCGACGACCTTCTTGCCGGCACGCCGCAGTTCCGCGGCAAGCGTGCCGTGGCCGAGCACGTCGTCGAACACGATGACGTCGGCCCAGTCGACCTCCGCGCGCCAGTCGGTGGTCTGGGGCACGAAGCCCGCGGTGATCTCGCGCTCCTCCGCGTGCTCGATGTAGTACTTCGCCTCGTGGCCTTCCTTGGTGACTTGCCAGGCGATGTCGCCGATCAGGCCGTCGTAGGACACGAACAGGAACTTGAAGGGCACCGCACACCTCCAACGAATGCGCCCGGGACGCAGCGCCACGTTACACGCCCAACGGCCGATTTAGGAATGGTTCTCATTCGACGCAACCGCGGTCCGGACTTGTCACAATTGGCGCGCGGCCGACCGGACCGCCAGGAGGAATGTTCCGATGAGCGACGAAAAACTTTCCCGCAGGCAGCTCTTGCAGGGCGCCATCGCCGGCCTCGCCGCCGTGCCGGCCGCCGGCCTGTTCGCGCGCAGCGCGCATGCCGAGATGCTGTCCGAGGCGGACGCCACGGCGAAGTCGCTCGGCTACGTCGCCGACGCGATGAAAGTCGACGCCGCCGCGAACCCGAACTTCAAGCCGGGACAGCACTGCGGCAACTGCATGCAGTTCACCGGCAAGCCGGGCGCCACCTCCGGTCCCTGCAACATCTTCCCGGGCCGCGAAGTTGCGGCCGCCGGCTGGTGCAAGGTCTGGGTGCTGAAGCCGGGCGCAAAGCTCTGAGCCACGGAGGGGTCAGTCCCCTTGATATTCGTGAAGGGGTCAGACCCCTTCACGAATATCAAGGGGACTGACCCCTCCACGATCACCCTTCAGCTCGCCGATTTCCTATGATCCATGGCTCGGGGCCAACGCCCCAGGGCCCGCCCATGCACGACCCCCGATTCCGCGGCCACCCGCAGAAGCCGCCCGTGACGGAGGACGGCGAGCGCCTGCAGAAGGTGCTGGCCGACGCCGGCGTCGCCTCGCGCCGGGACGTGGAATTTGCGGTGCGGGCCGGGCGCATCCGCGTCAACGGCCGGCGGGTCCTCGAGCTGCCCTGCCTCATCGACCCGAAACGCGACCTGATCGAGCTCGACGGCGAGGTCCTCGACCTCGGCGCCGGGGGCGCGAGGCGCGAACGCGCGCGGCTCTACCTCATGCTCAACAAGCCGAAAGGCGTGATCTCGACCGCGCGCGACCCGGGAGGACGGGCCAACGTCGTGGACCTCGTGCGATCGGCGGTGCCGCCCGGGGATCGCGTCTATCCCGTCGGCCGCCTGGACGCCGATTCGACCGGACTCGTGCTGCTCACCAACGATGGCGAGCTGGCGCACCGGCTCGCGCACCCGAGCTCGGGAATCCCCAAGGAATACCGCGTAGCCGTGCAGGGCGCGCTCGGCGACGCCGCGCTCGCGCAACTCGCGAAGGGCGTATTCCTGGCCGACACCGGGTCGCCCGAGCGCGGCGCAAAGCGCGCGCGTATCCGGGACGTGCGCGTGCTGAAGCGCCTCAAGGACCGCCGCCGGGGCGATCTTTCGCTGGTCTCCGTCACGCTCACCGAGGGCCAGAATCGCGAAATCCGCCGGCTGTTCGCGCGCGTCGGCATCAAGGTCAGGAGCCTGGAGCGCGTCGCGCTCGGCTCGCTCCGCCTCGGCCGCCTGCCGCCGGGCCGGTACCGGACGCTCGGCAACGAGGAAATCCTCCAGCTCCGGCGCTCCGTGCGGCTGGGGTGAGCCCGTGATCGCGCATGACCGAAAAATCGCGGGTTGGCTGCTCGCGATCATCGGCTTCCTGATCGTCTTCAGCTCGCTCTACCCGTTCAGCTTCTCGCTCACAGGCGCCGAAGCGCTCGCGCGCGTCGGCGCGCTGCCGCGCGCCGGGACGACGCGCAGCGACGTCGCGGCGAACGTGCTGCTCTACCTGCCGCTCGGCAGCTGCCTCGCCTGGCTGCTCGCCCCGCGACTCGGGAGCGCGCTCGCCGTGGCTGCGGCGACGCTGATCGGCGCGGCGCTCTCGTTCGCGGTCGAGACGGCGCAGCTGTACGAGACGCGGCGCGTGGCAAGCCTCGCGGACTTCGCCTGCAACACCGCCGGCAGCTTCGCCGGCGCCTGCCTCGCGCTCGCCATCGCGCGCACGCGCCGTAACCTGCATTCGTCGCGGTTCGCGAGCCTCCTGCATCACCCGGTCGCGGCTGCGTTGCTCTTTTCCTGGCTCGGCTTCCGCCTCGCGCCGTTTGCGCCCGGGCTGGATCCCGCGGAATGGGCGGCGAGCCTTGCGCCGCTCTTCGACCGCTCAGGCCTTTCGATGACAGCGGTCGCCGCGCACACGTTCGTGTGGCTCGCGCTTTCCGTGGTCGCGGGCCGCCTTGCGCCGGGCCGCGCCAGGGCGTTGGCGGGCGGCGCGATGGCGGTCGTGATCGCGGGACGCGTCCTGTTCACCGGCCTCGCGCTCGAGCGCGAGGAGATTGCGGGCATGGCCGCCGCGCTGCTGCTGGCCGGCCCGCTCGCCCACCTGCCGCGGGCGCGCATCGCGAGCCTGGTCGCGGCGACGCTGCTCGTGGTCATCGCCTGGGGCGGACTCTGGCCGTTCGACTTCCAGATCGCGCCGGACCGCTTCGCGCTAGTGCCATTCGGCGAATCGCTCACGCAGTACCGCGCCGCGAACCTCAACGAGATGTTCCTGCGCTGCTTCACGAACGGCGCGCTGGTCTGGTTTCTGGTCCAGGCCGGCCGCTCCGTCCTTGCGGCAACCTGCATCGGCGCGGGCGCGGTTTTCGCCATCGAGCTGCTGCAGACCTGGCTTCCCGGCCAGACCGCGGAGATCACCGATCCGCTCCTTGCCGTTTGCGCGGGCGGGCTCATCGCAGTGTTCGAGCGCGAGGGCAGCACCGGGTGAGCGGGCGACGACCGGGGCGGGAACACGACCCGCGGGGAATGGTCTATCTTCGCAGCATGAATTTTGCGCTCGCAGCCCTGTTCGCGTTGGCAAGCTCCGCCGAGGGGCAGGTCGCCGCTGAGGTCACGCCGGCCCCGGGCCCGGTGGTGATTCCGGAGGCGACTGCGCCGCCGGTTCCGGCCAAGCCGGGCGTCCCGCAGGAACGACTGAAGATCCTCGGCCAGGACATCCGGCTCGAGGCCTACCAGCAATTCCGGGCCGCGTACGAGGCCGGCCGCTACGGAGACGCATTGCCATACGCCAGGCAGGTGGTCGAGCTCTCCGAGCACGGCGAGGACCCGGATTATGAGCTGCCGATCGCCTACAACAACCTCGGCGCCACCCAGTACCAGACCGGCGACTACGCGGGGGCAGCCGACAGCTACGCCAAGTCGCTCAACCTGCTCGAGGCCACGCAGGGCATTGCATCGCGGCGGCTCGTGGTGCCGCTCGCCGGGCTCGGCGCCGTGCACTCGGCCCAGGACCAGCATCAACTTGCCGCGGAGTTCTACGAGCGTGCGCTCGCCGTCAGTCGCCGCGCCGACGGGCTATTCAACCTGCAGCAGGTGCCGCTGCTGCGCCAGGCTGCCGACAGCCGCTTCGCGATCAACGATTTCGTGGGCGCCGAGCGCGATCACATGTATGCGCTCAGGATCGCGGAGCAGAACTACGGCTACGGCGACGCGAGGACGATCCCGCCGCTGCTGGAATTCGGCGCGTTCTACGAGGGCCTGCGCGAGTACATCGCGGCGCGGGTCATGTACCTGCGGGCACGCGACGCCGCGCTCGCGGTGCAGCCCGGCTTCAGCCCGGACGCGGTCACGGCGCTGACCGGCATTTCGCGCTGTCACCGGCTGTTTTTCTCGCTGAACCCCGATCCGTCCGACAGCGCGCCGCCGCAGCGCGATGAATTCACCGGCGACATCATGGGCAAGTACCAGGAACCGCGGGTGCCGGCGCCGTCCGCCGACCGCACCGGCATCAAGGCGGCCCAGCAGGCGCTCGACCTCGTCCGGCAGACGCCAAATCCGCCGTCTGACGTCGTGACCCAGGTGCTCCTCGAGCTCGGCGACTGGTTCCAGACGCTCTCGAAGCCGGCCCAGTCGATGCCCTATTACGTCGAGGCTGCGACGATGCTCGACGGACGCGCGGACACCGACCCGCTCCTGGTCCACCCGCTGCGCGAGCCGCGCATGGTGTTCTACCGGCCCCCGGTCGGGGCGGTCCGCAAGATCAACGCCGAGGCCAACCCGTTCGTGATCCGCAAGACGGTGTTCAGCTTCCTCGTGACGGAGGCGGGCTTGCCGGAGGACATCACCGTCGTGACGAGCGACATGAACGACGCCCAACTGATGCTCTCGCGACGCGCAATCTCCCGGGCGATCTACAGCCCGCGCTTTGCCGAGGGCAAGGCCGTGTCGACCGCGGGCGTGACATTCACCGGTGAATGGTACGACTCGTCACCTGACGCCGCACCCCAGGCGCCGGCACCTTCAGAAGCGGCTGCAAAGCCGGCCGCCGACGTCGAAACAGCCGTGCAACCTGGCGACAAACCCGCGGCCGAGCCCGGCCCGGGCCCTGGCCGCTAGGGATTCGGTTCCCCGGGCGGCGGATCGCCGGACGTCGGTCGCGGCGGAACCTGCGCGGGCGGCTGCGGACTCTCCTGACCAACCGGCCAGCGGTGGCCGGGCGAATTGTCGTCGGTGGTCGCCGGTATCTGCGCCGGCGTGAAGGGCTCCGGCGGCGGCTTCAGCGTGTCCGGCGGCTGCGGCGGCGAGGCCGGCAGCGGGCTGCCGGCGCCGCGCAGCAGGAGACGCACCGACTCCTGGTCGGTCAGCTCGACGGCGATCTTGGCGCCGGCGTCGCGCATCGCGCGCTGCGTCGCGATCGCGAGCGGCTCCTTGTTGCCGAGCGCGTGCGCCTTTTCGCGCCCGTAGCCGGTGAATGCGAACGAGTCGACGCGCGCGCCGCTCGCGTCGTAGAGCGTCATCAGGTAGCGGATCGTGACCACGTAGGCCTCGCCCGCGATGTCCTTCGGCGTCAGGAACGAGTACTCCTCGAAGCGCGGCTCGAGCACGAAGGTCAGCGGCGGCGTGATCGAGGCGATCTTCGCCGGGTCGTCGACCTGGACCACGTCGCGGAACATCGCGCCCAGCAGCCAGTCGAGGTTGATGACGTGCGCCGGCCCGAGGTTCACCACGTAGTCGATGCTGGAGCGCGTTTCCTTGTGGGCGTACTCCCGGAACTCCCTGGAGTAATAGACGCCGACGCGCACCGGCAACTGCTCGAGCAAGGGCGGCGGCAGGGCGGCGCGCGTCGCGAACTCCGTCGACGTGCAGGCCGACAGGACGACGAGGCCGAGGGCGGCGGCGGCCGCCCGCAAATTGCTGTCGCTCACGATTTCCTCCGCCGCAACGCCGTCGCATTGCCTTCTGGCAGGCCGACGAACACTCCGCCGTTGCGCGCGCTCAGGATTCGCATGAGTGTGGCATAGCGCATGCTGGTCTGCTGCGGGTACTGGCCGGGAATCGGGAAGCCGAGCGCGTGGATGCGCACCAGCCGTTCGCCGGACCCGGCCGCGCGGTTGATCCGGTCCACGGTGTCCACGACCTCCTGGATCGACGGCCCGGTGAACTCGTCGCCGAACACGTAGATGCTGATCGGGTGGTCGCGGGTCCAGAACGTGCGGACCGCGGCGATGATGCCCTCGGAAGGGCTCGAGTTCGAGAACGCCTGCCAGTTGCGGAAGCGCTCGAGGATCGCCTTGCGGCGCGCGGGCGAGTCCGGGATCCACTTGCCGCGATACTCGGCGAACATGTACCCGCCCTCGTCATCCATCACCTGGATGCCCTTGAGCTTCGGGTAGATGTTCAGCACCTCCGCCAGCTTCTCCTCGGCGTAGCGCCAGTTCTGCGACTGCATCGAGCCCGACGTGTCGACGATGAAGATGACGTACTCGCTGTCGATCGGCACGCCTGCGACCGGCTGCTCGTAGACCCGGCGCCGGCCGCTCTTCTCGAGCTCGCGGGATTCGTCGATCATCGTGGACCGCGTCACCGTCAGCGTCGCGGCGAGTTTTTCCAGCGCTTCCTCCTCATCGGTGCTCGCCTTGTGGCGGCCCTCGACGGTGGACAGGTCGCCGCGCAGGCGCGAGAGGCGAATCTGCTCCGACTTCAGCTCCTCGATGCGCGCCTTCAGCTCGCGCTCGAGCACCACCGACAGGCCGCGGATGTCGAACAGCTCCTTCTCCATCTTGACGATCTGCTGGTCGAGGTCGCGCTTGCTGGTCTCCAGCTGGATCGGCTCGCCGAACTCGTTCAGCACCAGCAGCAGGATGATCGCCCCGAAGCCGCAGCAGATGCAGTCGAGGAACGACATGCTGAAGGTCTCGGTGTCGCGCCGGGTTCGTCGCTTCACGGCCAGTCCTTCGCCGGGCTCAGGAACCCGCCGCCCGTCGCGCGCGCAAGCCGCCAGAAGAAGATCGGCGCCGACGGATCGCCCTCCATGGGCAGCAGCACGATGTTGACCGGCGGCGGCGAGGGCGGCAGCGATTTCACGGCGTCCTGCATCAGGTCTTCGCGCTGCTCGGCCGTCACGAGGGTGCGCATCAGCGGCGGCTTGTCGCCCTGGGTCGGCAGCCCGTCGGTAATGAGGATCACGTTGTCAGGCGCCGGGTCGAGCTGGCTCAGCACGGCGAAGGCATTCTGCAGGCTGGACCCGCCCGTGGGTGCAGTGCGGCGCAGCGCCTGCACCGCGGATTCGACCTGGCCCGCGTCCTTCGCGTTGAGCCAGCGTCCGGCGGTTCCCTCGACCACGGGCCGCGGCGCGGTGTCGAACGCGTACACCTGGAACTGCGTGGCTTCCGGGAGCCGCGCCGCGATCCACTCCACGGAGTTGACCGCCTGTTTCCACTTCTGCGACTGGATGCGCCGCTCCGGGGGCATGTTGCGCAGGCGGATGACGTTCACGAGGGTCTCGTCGAGCATGCTCGCCGAGGCATCCACCAGCACGAGCACGCGCCTGCCGTCGACCTTCAGCGTCACGAGCTGTTCGCGGTCGAGCGGCGCGGGCACGGCCTCGGGCTGCGCCGTCGCCCGCAGGCGGCGCGTCCCCTCCTCGAGCTGCATGAGGTCCGCCTTGAGGCGCTCGAGGCTCTCGCGTCGCGCCAGCGTGTCGTGTTCGAAGCGCGAGAGCTCCTCCTGGGTGACGCGCAGCTTGTCCTGCATCTCCCGGGACAGCCCTGCCGCGCGGATCTTGCGGTCCTCGGTCGAGTCGAGCGCGTTGCGCACCTCGGCGAGGTGCTTGTAACCGTCCAGCACCTCCTGCTCGAGGCGGCGCGAATCGGCCGTCAGGTCGGTGTTTTCCTTGATGCGGAACAGGCCGGCCTGCGCGCTGATGATCGTGTAGAAGAGGACCACCGCGCCGAAGCCGCAGGAAATCACGTCCAGGAAGGACATGCTGAAGGTCGTGGTCTGCCGCCGTGCCATCGCCGGTTCAGTCCGCGGCGACCAGCTCGAGGACGACGCCGGGGCTGCCGACGCGCAGCCGGTCGCCTGCACCCACCTCGGCCTCGCTGCCGATGCGCGCGCCGTTCAGGAACGTGCCGTAGCGGCTGTGGTCGCGCACCAGGGTACGGCCGTGCTCGCGCAACAGCGTGCAGTGCGAGTGGGAGATCCCCTCGCCGGGGCCGCCGAGCGCGATGCGCCGACCCGTGCCCTCGCCCTGGCCGACCACGAGCGGGCGCTCGTCGATGGCGTGGGCACGGCCTTCGAGGACCAGGTGCGTCGCCGGCGCGCCTGCCGGGCGACGCGCCGCCGGGGCGGCGACATGCGCGCGCGCGAGCGCGGTCACGAGCGTCGGCGGATCGGCGGGCCCGATCTCGTCCGCGCGCGCGGCGGCCGCCTCCGCTGCGGCCGTCTCCGGCAGCAGCATGACCTCGAGCCCGGGCAGCGCGCCGAGCCGCTCGGCGAGCGCGGGCAGGAGTGCGGCGCGCGCGGAGAGCGCGAGCGTCGACTGCCCGCCCCGGTGACCGGCGCGCACGAGCTCCGCGAGCTGCGCATACCAGGCTTCCGCCGCCAGCGTGAACTGCTCGCGACGCACGGTCGCGGCATGGCTGCCGCCCGCGCTCTCGATCGCGACATCGAGCGACTCGCCGCCGGCGAGCGACGCGAGCCAGCCGGGCAGGCGTTCGTACAGTTGCTGCTCCGAGCTCGCGAGGTGCAACGGGTCGAACCGCGTGCGTCGCACCATCGCCTCGCTCACGAGCTGGGCCCAGGAACCGTACATCGTCTTGAGACCGGCGCGCGGCGCAATCTCGACGCGCCGGCGGCGCAGCACCGTTTCCCCCTCGAGGAGCGTGAGCACGGCCTGGTGCAGCTGCACGTCGAGGTGCAGCACGTCCGCGCGGGCCGCAAGGCCGGCCGTCGCGGCGACCGCCGAGTCCACGAGCCCGGCGACCGGGATGCCGACGTGGCGCGCGATCCCGAGCAGGAGTCCCGCCTGGTGCAAGCGCATGGATGCAGGCAGCGCAAAGACTGCTTCGTCGCCAGCCGTGGCGACCGTGCGCCAGACTGCGTCGAGGTGCGCATGCGCGAGGTCGGCGTGCGACGCGGCGTGCCCGGGTGCGCCCGCGAGCGAGTCGGCGGTGAGGTCGGTCCAGAACCGGTCCGCGGCCAGCACCGGCTGCAGCCGCAGTTCCGCGGCCGCGGGCTCGCCGACCTTGATACCCGCCGGCGCGACGATCGCGACGCCCGGGCTCGCGGCGAGGCGCACGCCGTCGCGGACCGCGACCAGCGCGGCATCGACGATTTCGAGGCCGACGACTGGCATCAGCGCACCTGCAGGTTCCGCAACAAACGATTGTCGAGATAGGTCTCGGCATCGAGGACCAGCCGCTCCTGGGCGAGCTGCAGCTGGTGCAGCAGGAACATGAGGACCAGCGACAGCAGCAGCGCGACCAGGGTCGAATTGAAGGCCACGCCGAGGCCCTCGGTCACGCCGGATATGTCGCCCGTGACCGCCTTGTGCGCCTCGGACAACGCGTCGCCGATGCCGCGCACCGTGCCGATGAACCCGATCGCGGGGATGGCCCAGGCGATGTAGCGCAGCATCGAGAGTTCGGAATCCAGCCGCTCCGCCTCCGCCGCGCAGACCGCGTGGCCTGCCTCACTCACGTCCTGGACATTGCGTGTCGCCCCGAAGCGCGCGAGCGCGGCCTTGGACGCGCGGACCACCAGCGACTGCTGCTGCTCGGCCGGCAGCGACTCCAGTTGCCGCACGTATTCGCGCGTGTCCTCGGGAAGGATGCGCATGCCCTCGGGCACGCGCACCGGGTCGGCGTCCAGCAGGTCCTGCTCGCGCCGCGTCGTACGGTTCTTCAACACGATGATCGCGACTGCCCAGATCATGAGGATCACGCAGCTCTCCTGCTCCCAGTCCTTCATGATCACGAACATCGACCGCTGCGGGACGTAGTTCGGGTCCTTGCGCATCGACTCGGCCTGCGCTCCCAGCACGGCCTGCGCGTTGGGCCGCACCCAGGCAGTCCAGATGCCGTGGATCACGATCGTCGCGGCCAGCAGCGACCCCAGGCTGTAGAGGAATTCCTTCGGGTATCGAGTCTTCATTCTGCCCCTCAGATGTCGATCGGAAACGAGACCGGAAAGTCCGCCCGCACTTTCTCCGTCGGATTGAAGCGCTGCGGCGGCGGCGCGGAAGGTTCCGTGCTCGCCGGCAACGGCGGCAGCTTCTCATCCTCGGTCGGCGCCGGCTGCGCGGGCGGCGCGTCCTCGGGCTTCGGCGGCTCGATCGCCACCGCCGCGAGCGCGACGAGGGACGCCAGCGTTGCGAGCAGCCCCAGCCGTCGGGGAGATTTCATTCCGCGTACCTCGCGATGCGGAAACCGAGGTCCGGCCGGGGCGCATTGGCCGAGTCGCGCACCGAGAGGCGCAACTCCGGCACCTTGCCGGTCAGCCAGCCGGCGCCGCGCACCACGTAACTGTCGCCGGCTTTCGGCCCCAGCGGATCCACGGACTCGTAGTCCGGGCCGACGACGTAGATCGAGTAACGGTCCGCCGTCCACTCGAGCACATTGCCGCCCATGTCGTGCAGGCCGAGCGGATTCGCGACGAAGCTGCCGACCGGCGCGGCGACGCGGTAGCCGTCGTCGTAGCCGGTCACGGTGACGGGCGTGAGATGGATCGCCGTCGCGTCGCCCCAGTTCCCGGACTTGGCCGGCACGGGCAGGTCGTTGCCCCAGGGATACTTGCGCGAAGCACGCGTGCCGTCGAAGCGCGCTGCGAATTCCCACTCCGCCTCGGTGGGCAGGCGATAGCCGGTCGCGACCGGGTCGGCGAGCTCGTAGCGCTCGCCGTTCTTCACGTAGGCGGGCGGCAGCTTTTCGCGTTGCGAGAGCCAGTTGCAGAACGCCGCCGCTTCCTGCCAGGAGACCCGCACTACCGGCTGGCGCTCGAGGTCGAGCGACTCGTCCTTGAAGATGCCCGACAGGTGGTCGGCCTTGAACTCGCGGAACTCGCGATTCGTCACCTGGTAACGCGCGATGTAGAACGGCCGGCGCAGCTCGACCTGGCGTTCGGCCTCGTTCGAACGCCGGCCTGGTTCCCGGCGCGGGCTGCCCAGCGTGAAGCGGCCGCCATTGACCAGCACCAGCGGCTGGCCCAGCGAAGTCGTGCGCGTGGCCGGCATGCCGGCGATGCGCGCTTCGCCCGCCGTCTTGAGCGCGTACTCGACGACTTGCGTCTCGCCCTCGCGCGGCGTCACGGTCGCGCGGAATGGCTCGAGGCCCGCCTTGCGCACCTCGACGACGTGCGGCGCGGCGGACAGCGAGAGCACCTGGTTGGCGGCGCCGCGCGAGGCGCCGTCCACGTAGAGGATCGCGTCGCGAGGCTCGCCGGTGACGCGGACTTCGCCGAGCACGGCCCGGAGGTCGACGGCGATGCGGCGCTCGGCGCGGCTCTCGACCGCTATCGACTGCGTCGCCGGCGCGTGACCCGCGAGCGTCAGCAGCACTTCCTGCGGCACGCCCGGCGGCACACCGACCGTGAGCGGCGTGCGGCCGCGGTAGCGCCCGCCGATGCTGACGTCGGCACCGGAAGGCCGGCTCTGGACCACCAGCCGTCCGTCGGGCATGCCGAGCTCGACCGGCCCGATGACGAGCGGCTGGCCGGCGACCACCGTGATCGGGCTCTCGAAGCGTCGGAACTCCGGGTGCACCAGCGCGAGCGTATAGCGGCCCGCATCGAGCTCGGTTTCGAGCGGTGTCTGGCCGAGCTCGCGATCGTTGGCCCACACGGTCGCGCCGGCGGGCACGGAGGACACGGTCACGCGCGCGAACGCGGGCTTGAGCGCCACCTCGAGTTGCTGGCGCTCGCCGCCGCCCGCCACTTCGAAGCGCAGGCGCTCCTGTGCGTAGTGCGGCGCGGCAATCGACATCTCGCGCGTTCCGGCGCGCAGTTCGATCTCACCCGGCAGCTTGCCGGCCGGCAGTCCGTCCACGGTCAGCGTTGCTTCGATACCGCCGGTGTCGAAAGAGACCCGGCCGGGCAGCCGCTCGAGCGCGACCACGAAGCGCTGGCCCGCGCCACTCGCGACCTCGGCGGGCATCCGCGCCGGCGCATACCCGGCGGCATCGACTTCCAGCACGTAACGCCCGGGCGGAACCAGGTAGCGGCCCGCGAGGCCGACATCCAGGGCCGTGCCCACGAAATCGACATCATCGAGCTCCGCCTCGGGTGTCGTCTGCACTGCAACCGGCGTCGCCCAGAAAAAGAAAGCGAGGATCAGGAGCACGCAGGCGCCTGCTGCGTAGACCGCCGGCTTTTGCCAGCCGCGCGCCGCGGCGAGCGGCAGCCGCGGCGTAGCGGCACGCGGCTCGTAGTCCACCACCGCGACGGCGATGCGGTCGCCCTCCGTTCCCTCCCCTTCGGCCTCAGCGCGGTCCTGCCGCGGCGGCCTGGTCTGGTTTGCGATGCCGGCATGGCGCACCACGATGCAGGCGCGGCCATCACGCTCTTCGAGCGCGATGCCGACCCCGTCGAGTGCGTTCGCACCGGTCCCGGTCTCGGGCGCGACGACGAGGCCGCGCGCCGTCACCTCGACGTGCGCGCGGATCTCGCCGGCGCGACAGCCCGGAATGACGATCGACGCGCCCGGGCCGCCTACCGAGAGGGGCAACTCTTCAGGCCGCAGCGGACGTTCGCCGAGCGGTTCCGCGAGCCAGAGATCCTTCAAATCGGCTCCTCGCATCTCACCACCACCGCCGCGGGTTCCGCGCCTGGCGGCAGGACCACCTCGCGCCGCACGTCACGATAACCCGTGCGCGTGCCGACCACCGTGTAGCGGCCCGGGAGCAGCTTCACCTCGCGCGAGGAAAATGCCCCGTACTGTCCGACGCGGTAGATCACGACCTGGGTCTGCCCGTCGGATTCCATGCGCAACTCGATCGGCAGTTGCGCGGCGGTCGCGATCCGCTCGAGCTCGCCCGAGGAGGCTGCGAGCCGCGTTCGCGGGTTGCCGATCGTCGCGGCCGTCGTGAGCAGGCTCCTCGCTTCCGCGCGGCCGGCCGGATCCCAGAGCCGTTCCGGCTTCGCGATCAAGGCGTCGATGCGGCGCTGCAGTTCCGCGCGCGGCGTCGCGCGGGCGAGGCCATCACGCGCGGATTCGAGCGTGGGCTCGAGCCCCGCGGCCTCGCGCCACGCCGCGAGCGCATCGTCCCAGTGCTCTTCGCCCTCCGCGGCGCGCGCGCGCGCGGCCAGCATCTCGAGCGCGGAGGCACGCTCGCCCTGGTCGATCGCCGCGATCGCGTCCTTCGCCTCGCGCGATCCCGGCCGCTGCGCCAGCGCCTGCCCGAAGGCCTCGCGCGCCGCTGCGGCGCGGCCCGCCGCGGATTCCGCGAATCCGCGCGACATCGCCATGGAGTACGCATCGGCACTGCGGCTGGCCGCCAGGCGATCGAGCCCGGCCTGCGCGCCGGGCGCCGTCGCATCGATCGACAAGGCCTTGCGATAGCCGGCCTCGGCCGTCGACGTTCGGCCTGCCTGTTCGTCCCGCTGTGCCGCGTCGACCTGGGCCAGCGCCTCGTCGAGGCGTTTGGCACGCGCCTGGCCGGCCGCCGCCGGCGGATGGTTCGGCTGGATCGCGAGCGCGAGCCCGAACGATTCACGTGCCGCGTCGGTACGGCCTGCCGCGAGCGCCTCCTGGCCGCCCTTCATCGCCGCGGCAAGCGCGGCGGGCGCCGCTTTCTCGAGCTCGGCGAGCGTCGCGAGCGCCGCTTTCCACCGCTCGGCGGCCGCGGAGTAATTCCCGGCCGCCTGGCGCTGCGCAGCCTCGGCGCCCGCGTCGCGCGCCTCGGCAAACGCGGTCGTCGCCCAGCGCGACGCAGCCCGGTCATCGAGCGACTTGAAGGCGGACTCGAATTTCGCGCGCGCCGCGTCGGCCGCTTCCCGCTGTCCGGCCTCCGAGGCCTGGCGCTCGGCCCGGGTCCGCTGGTCGGCGCTCGCGGCCTCGGCCTGGCGCCGGGCGCCGGCGGCGATCGCAGAGCCTTCACCGGCCAGTCGCGGCTGCAGCCAGGCGAAACCGCCGATCGCGGCGAGCACGGCGGCCGCAAAACCGGCGGGCACCAGCCACCCGCAGCGGCGCGGCGCGCGCCCATCGGCGCCGGGCCACGCGTGCACGAGCGGCTGCACGGCGTCGCCTGCCGCGTCGGAGGCGGCCAGCGCGCGGCGGACCTCGCGCGCGCCGGCCGGTCGATTTTCCGGCGACTTGGCGAGCAGCCGCAGCGCCAGTTCACGGACCGCGACCGGGACTTCGCCGCGCGGGACGAGCGGCGGGACCGGCTCCTGCAGGACGCGGTCCCGCGTGATGTCGGGATAGTACGGCGGGTGGCCGGCGATCAGCTCGTACAGCAACGCGCCGAGGGCATAGAGATCGTCCGCCGGCGAGGCCGGCTCGCCGCGCAGCTGTTGCGGGCTCGCGTTGTACGGAGAACCGCCCGCGCCCTCGCCGCCCGCGAGCGTCGCGAGTCCGAAGTCGCCGAGCTTCGGGCGCCCGGCGTCGTCGAGGAACACGTTTGCGCACTTGAGGTCGCGGTGCACCAGCCCGCGGGCGTGCAATGCCTCGAGGGCGGCGGCCACGCCATCCACGGCCGGCGCCCAGGTCTCGAACGAACGGCCCCGCAACTGGCCGAGGTCGCCGCCTGCGAAATACTCCATGACCAGAAACGCATGGCCGTCCTCGCGCTCCAGGCCGTCGATGCGCGCGACGTGCTCCGGCGGGAGTGCGTGCGCAGCCGCGATCTCCGCCTCGAGCCGCGCCAAACGTGCGCCATCCTCGGCCAGCGACGGGTCGAAGAACTTGAGCGCGGCCGGCCCGCCGCGCGAACGGTCATCCGCGAGCCAGACCTCGGCGCTGCCGCCGCGGCCGATTCGCCGCACCAGTACGAACCGGGCGCCGAGTTCGAGCCCGGGTGTCAGCTCCTTCATCGGGGGTCAACCCCCGCCGCTCGATTGCGCGGCGGGCTGCTTGGTGTCGGCGGCGGGCGCAACCGGTGCCGTCGGCACCAGCCCGGTCTCTTCCTTGTACAGTTCGTGCAGCAGGCGGCGCCATTCCGCGTACTGCTCCTCGGCGCTGCCGGTCAGCCGCAGGGTGCGGCCCTCGACGTCCACGACCAGCGGTGCGGCCTCGGTCTGGAACGAACCCGAGATTTCCTTGATCGATTCGGTGTGGATCTTGGCTTCCTCGCGCTTCTTGTAGCCGCTGATGACGCCAGCGACGCCGCCAGCGATGCCGCCGTAGCGGGCGGCGTCCGCGATGCGGGCGCAGTCGCTGTTGTTGCAGCTGTCCGGTATGAACACGGCGGCCGCAATGGCGGCGGCGCCCAGGATCATGCGGTTGCGCGCCTGCGCCTTCAGCTTCTCCTCGGCCGTGATCTCCTCGTAGGTGTACTTCCGCCAGCTCGTGTAGGGTTCCTCGAGGCGCTCGGTGAAGGCCGAGTAGTTCTCGCTGACCGTGTCGATCATGCCGTAGTCGCGCTCGCGGATCTGGTCGACGCGCTCGACCAGCACGTCGTCCTCGGCGGGCAGGCGCAGCACCTTGTACTCGCCGTTCTTCTTGTTCTGGGCGAGGTACTGCGAGAACGCCACCGGCGCGAAGTCGGCGGCGAAGCGCATCTCGCTCACGCGGCGCACGTTCTCGATCTCGGCGCCGGTCTTGAGGTCCCGCGCCGCGAGCAGGTCGTTCGCGATCGCGACGTAGACGTTCTCGAAGGGGTCACGGCCGGCGGTGTAGTTGTCGCGGTACACGCGCGTGTCGGCACGGCCCTCGTATTCTTTCTCCTCGATCCAGACCTTGCCGGTGGCGTCGCGCGCGGTGATCTCGAGCTTGAGGTAGGCGCCGTTCGATTCGAGGATCTTGCCGTCGAGGGTCAGGTCGAAGGAATTGACGGTGGCCGGGACCACGCGCGCGGTGCCCCAATGGCCGGTCCCTTCGAGCGTATCGCGCAGCTGCATCGCGACGTAGCGCGCCTCGGCGCGGCGGATGTCCGGCCAGATGCGCTCCTTGTCCTGCAGCTCCGGGTCGTCCTCGAGCGCTTCGCGAACGCCCGGGTCCAGGATGTGCACTCCGACGTCGAGGAGCTGCGCCTCCGGGACCTCCGCCGTCGCCTGTGTCGCCTGCAGCACCGGCACCGGGCGGGTTTCCTTCACGCAGCCCGCGGCCGCGAGCAGTCCCGCAACCAGCAAGCCACACCCCGCCGTCCGGATCATCGGCATCTCAGTGCGACCTCAACGTCCTTTCTTGTAGCGACGGTATTCCTCCCAGAGCGCCTCGCGCAATTCCGGGTCCGTCTCCTTCATCGCCGCCTCGCGGATCTGGCGCGCGACGATATCGTCGTCGCTGCCATCCGGGATGTCCGCCGGGATCGACCCCGGGCCCTTGCCGGTCGAGGCCCCGCCGCCGACGCCGCTCTGCGAATTGGTGCTTGCGGAGCCGCTGCCTTCGTCGCTGGCGCCCGCCTCACCGACATTGCCGCTCCCCGAGCCGCCGCTGCCCACGGACTCGAGGCTGCCTTCG
>Ga0187894_10003445_pt1 | contig 17736 bp, 16 predicted proteins | sample GBC1701081metaG_FD_136650 | JGI IMG/M metagenome (GOLD analysis project Ga0187894, IMG submission 136650) | White microbial mat communities from a lava cave in the Kipuka Kanohina Cave System on the Island of Hawaii, USA - GBC170108-1 metaG ...
AATGTGCCCGGGTGGCGTAATCTCGCATCTAACGAACTAGGAGGGAGTGCTCGTGAGCAAGGAGACTCGTCGGGCGTTGGTCGGTTTTGCTGTGAGAATCAGGAAAAACTCCATCGGCATTAGGAAAAAGCTCTCCAAGGGTGGCGTGAAACCCGATCCGGCACTGGTGTTTTCCGCCGCGAAGTATCTTCAGGCATTGAACAAGCTTGCCAAGTCATAAACTGGCGGCCTGCATGTTGGGGGCTCGTTACGTGGAGTACATCCACGATGAGCTTGTGGGGAAGCTCTGGCCGGGGACTGACCCAATTGCCGCCGGAGAGTACCGAAGCTCGGAACTTCTTGAATCAGGCTGTTGGCCGTCCCTTTCATTCAGCGTTCGGTAGTGATGCCTACCCAACAGTGGTAGAGAAGGCAGCGGCCCTCTTTCACTCGCTAATCGCAAATCACCCTTTTCATAACGGGAATAAGAGGACCGCCGTTTTGGCATTCGACATATTCCTTGCCGCAAATGGGTACTTCGGCCTTATAGCGAACGAGGAGATGTATAGGCTTGCTGAACGAACAGCTAGCTACAAAGAGCGCGGTCTATCACACGACGAATCTCTTAGGGAAATCCTTGACGCCGTTACCGACGGTGTTGTCCGCCTCTCTGCCGTCAGGGATGCAGGTAAAGGAAACGCGGACATAGCGAAGCTATACGATTCGGTCAAAAGGGCAAGGGGAAGGATTCGGAGAGACAAGAATAACACCCGAATACCTTCAAGCTAAAAGACCCCACCGCCACTCGCCGCTTTCTTGACTGCGTTTTCCACGCATGTTACCGTCACGTTCTTGCCCGATTGAGTGGAAACTCTTTGTGAGCGCACCGGTCACCGAACAGATTCGCAAAACCGCTCTGAATTCTGTCCACCGCCGCATGGGGGCCAAAATGGTCAACTTCGGCGGGTGGGACATGCCCATCGAATACTCCGGGATCATCGCCGAACACAACGCGGTGCGTAAGGCCGCAGGCCTGTTCGACGTGAGCCACATGGGCGAGATTGTGATTCACGGGCCGGGGGCGCTGGCGCTCACGCAGCACGTCACCTGCAACGACGCGGCGCGCCTCAGCAAGGGCCAGGCCCACTACTCCGGCCTGATGACCGCGCAGGGCACCTTCGTGGACGACATCCTGGTTCATCGCATGGGCGAAGAGCATTTCTACCTGTGCGTGAATGCCTCCAATCAGGACAAGGACTTCGACCACATCGCGGCCAACAACCAATTCGGCGCGAAGGTGGAAAACGTCGGCGAGTACTACACGCAGCTTGCCCTTCAAGGCCCGAAGGCCCTGCAAATCCTGCAACGCTTCACCGAAACTCCGCTGGAGAGCATCAAGTATTACCGCTTCCTCCACGGCAAAATCCAGGGCGAAGAAGCGATGATCGCCCGCACCGGCTACACCGGGGAAGATGGATTTGAGATCTACTTCGCGCCGGAACATTCGGAGAAAATCTGGTACGCGCTGCTGGCCAGCGGCGAGCCGGACGGGCTTCTGCCCATTGGCCTGGGCGCGCGCAACACCCTGCGCCTGGAAGCCGGCATGTGCCTCTACGGCCACGAAATTGACGACACCACCACGGTGTGGGAAGCCAACCTCGGCTGGATTTGCAAAATGGATAAGGGTGATTTTCTGGGCCGCGGGGCGCTTGCCGCACAATGGGAGAAGGGCCTGCGCCGCGTGCTGGTGGGATTCGAAGTCCAGGATCGGATGATTGCGCGCGACGGCTGCCCGGTGTTCGCGGAAAGCGGCGAAGTGGGACGGGTCACCAGCGGCTCGCCCGCGCCATTCCTGAAGAAGAACATCGGCATGGCCTATGTGCCGGTGGCGATGAATGTGCCCGGAACGGAGATTCGCATCGGCATTCGCAATCAGCAGGCGGCAGCCAGGGTCGTGCCTGTGCCGTTCTACAAGCGGAAGAAATAGGACGGTCTTTCCCGGCTGCCTGCTTTTCAAGTCGAATTGTGCCCGAAGGGGACCGCCGGGAAGGGCGGTCTTACAGGAGCGACGATGTATCCGAGCAACTTGCGCTACACCAAGGAACACGAGTGGATCAAGGTGGAAGGCAACTTCGGCACCGTCGGCATCACCGACTTTGCCCAGAATGAGCTGGGCGACATCGTCTTCGTCGAGCTGCCCGCGGTGGGCCGCCAGCTCAAATCCGGCGAGTCGTTCGGCACGGTCGAATCGGTGAAGGCCGTCAGCGAAATCTATTCACCCATCAGCGGCGAGGTGGCGGAAAACAACGCGAAATTGAACGACGCGCCGGAAACCATCAACAAGGATCCGCACGGCGCGGGTTGGCTGGTGAAACTGCGCATCACCAATGCCGCCGAAGTGCAGGGCTTGATGGACGCCGCCGCCTATCAGGCGTTTATCAGCGAAAAGAAGGACCACTGAGCCGCGATGCGCTATCTGCCGAAGTCTGACAACGAGCGCCGCGCCATGCTGGAAGCCATTGGCGCGCATTCCATTGAAGAACTCTTCTCCACGATTCCCGCGCAGTTCCGGCTGAAGAATCCGCTGCCCATTCCCGGCCCGCTTTCGGAAATGGAGATTATTGATTACTTCCGGGCGCGCGCCGCGGAAAACTCGTCGGGCTATACGTCGTTCCTCGGCGCCGGCGTGTACAACCACTATCGCAGCGTGGTCACGGATACCATCTTGTTGCGCGGCGAATTCCTGACTTCGTACACGCCCTATCAGGCGGAAATCAGCCAGGGCACGCTGCAGGCCATCTTCGAGTTTCAGACCCTGATGTGCCAGCTCACCGGCCAGGAAGTGGCCAACGCCGGCATGTGGGATGGCTCAACGGCGCTGACCGAAGCGGCGCTGATGGCCGAACGCGTCACCGGGCGCAGCCGCGTGCTGGTGGCGCGGAGCGTGCACCCCGAGTATCGCCAGGTGCTGGCGACCTACGCCAAGAACTCCGGGCTGGCCATCGAAGAATTCGGCTACGCGGAAAACGGCCAGGCCGATCTCGCGGCGATTCGCGGCGCGGTGAATGACGCGACGGCGGCGGTCATCGTGCAGTCGCCGAATTTCTTCGGCGTGCTGGAGGAAGTCTCCGCGGTTGCGGAGATTGCCCGCAGCAAGGGTGCGGTGTGCGTGGTTGGAGTTTCTGAAGCGGTTTCACTCGGCGTGGTTCGCCCCCCGGCGGAGGCGGACATCGTGGCCATGGAAGGCCAGAGCTTCGGCATGGCGCCGAGCTACGGCGGGCCGTTCGCCGGCGTCATCGCCGCGCGCGAAAAATATGTGCGGCAGATGCCCGGGCGGCTGGCCGGCCAGACCACCGATCATGAAGGACGCCGCGGCTTCGTGCTGACCCTGGCCACGCGCGAGCAGCACATCCGCCGCGAGAAGGCCACCTCGAACATCTGCACGAATCAGGCACTGTGCGCGCTGGCGGCTACGGTTCACCTTTGTCTGCTGGGACGTGAAGGCCTGCGCGAAGTCGCCGCGCAGAATCTTTCCAAGGCGCAATTCGCGCTGGGCGAGCTGGAGAAAATCCCGGGTGTGAAGCGCGCCTTCGCCGCGCCCTTCTTCAACGAATTCACCGTGGAGTTTCCGCGCTCGGTGAAAATGATTAACGCGGATTTGCTGCGGGAGAAGATCATCGGCCCGTTGCCGCTTGGTTCGTACTATCCGGAACAGACCAAGCGCGGCATGGTCTGCGTGACAGAAACTACCTCACGCGGGGAGATCGAGCGGTTGGCGCGAGCGGTGAAAGAGATCCTGGGCCGCCCGGTGTAACCAGGGAAACGAATGTCGGATCGAATCAAAAAAGCGCGTGGTCACGTTTCGCAAAGCGAAGGCCTGATCTTCGAAAAATCCTCGCCGGGCAAGCGCGGCGTCGAGCTGCCGCCGCTGGACGTGCCTGCCGCTGATGCCAGGTCCGCTCTGGGCGCGCATGCCCGCGACGGCGTGGAGGGCTTCCCCGAGGTCAGCGAAATTGAAGTGATTCGCCACTTCACGCGGCTTTCCACGTGGAATTTCGCGATTGACCTGGGGATGTATCCGCTGGGCTCGTGCACCATGAAGTACAACCCGCGCGTGAACGAGCATGTGGCGCGGCTGGAGGGCATCGCCACCGAGCATCCGCTGCAGCCCGCCGAACTTTCCCAGGGCTGCCTGCGCATCTTGCGGCAACTGGAGAAAATTCTGCTGGAAGTGACCGGCATGGACGCGGTAACGCTGCAGCCCTCCGCCGGCGCGCAGGGCGAACTGACCGGCCTGCTGCTGATTCGCGCTCATCTCACCGCGCAAGGCGGCCCGCGCAAGAGAGTGCTGATTCCCGATTCCGCCCACGGCACCAATCCGGCCACGGCAGTCATCGCCGGATACCAGGTCCAGAACATCAAGTCCGACGACAAAGGCGAAATTGACCTGGCGCAACTCGCGCAAATCGTCAATGACGACGTGGCCGCCCTGATGGTCACCAACCCGAATACCCTGGGAATCTTCGAGCAGAACATCGCCGAAGCAGCGCGCATCCTGCACGGCAAAGGCGCGCAACTGTACATGGACGGCGCCAACATGAACGCCCTGGCGGGCATCGCCCGGCCCGGTGACTTCGGCGTGGACGTGATGCACATGAACCTGCACAAGACCTTCTCCACGCCGCACGGCGGGGGCGGTCCGGGCGCGGGTCCGGTGGCCATGAAGAAACACCTGGAACCGTACATGCCGCTGCCGGTGCTGGCCGAAAAGGACGCCAGGCTCTACTGGGACGGCAACCGCCCGAAGTCCATCGGCCGCGTTCGCGCCTTCTATGGGAATTTCGGCGTGCTGGTGCGCGCGCTGGCCTACGCTCTGGCGTATGGACACGAAATGAAGCAGGCCACGCAGGACGCGGTGCTCAACGCCAACTATATCCGCAAGAAGCTGGAAGACGTGTACGACCTGCCGTATGACTTGCCCTCGATGCACGAAGTGGTGTTCAGCGATTCGCGGCAGAAGAAGAACGGCGTCAGCACCATGGATATCGCCAAGCGCCTGATTGATTACGGCTTCCATCCGTACACCACGGCGTTTCCGCTGATTGTCCCCGGGGCGCTGATGATTGAACCCACCGAATCGGAATCGCGCGAAGAGTGCGACCTGTTCATTGACGCCATGCGCGCGATTGCCGAAGAGGCGGCGACGAATCCCGAACTGGTGAAGAGCGCGCCACACTCGACGCGCGTGGGGCGGCTGGATGAAGTCACCGCGGCGCGAAAACCCATCCTGCGCTGGAAGCCAACCTCCAAAGAACAAGCCGCGGATTGAACGCGCACCCGGACAGCAGCCACCGCGGTCAGCGCCGGAACTTCACGCTGCCGAGCGCGGCTTTGAGCGCGTGGTCATAGGCCTCGAAATCCGCTTGCGGCGCCACGCTCACGAAATAGAGCAAGCCCTGCGCGTGGCCGACCGCCACCATGCGTCCCAGTTCCCTGCCGACCGAGGGCGACGTGTTTTCGAAATTCACGACCAGTCCGGGCTGGCCGTCAATGGTCACCTTTTGCTTGCGGTTGTCCACTTTCAGTTTGGGGTTGCTCTGCTGGGTGGCGCGGACAAACTGATCGAGGGCCTGCTCGAGCGGCAGGCGGTTGCCGCGCTGATCGGCGGCCTGATAGACGCCCACAATCATGCCGTAGGCCAGCGCGCCCTTTCCGTCTGAGCCCTGCACCACGCCGCCCTCGGGCGCAAACGTTACGCCGCCCAGCTCGGCGTCCTCTCCGCCGTATGCTTTCCAGTTCTGCGGGAACTGCATCTGCATCAACTTGCCGTCGAACGCCTGCATCTGCGTGGCAGGCGCGGCCGGCTTTCCGCCCTTCGATGCCGTCGCCGCGCCTCCCTTGGCGCCGGACGGCTGGGGCAACGCCGCCACCATGGCCTTGATGCGGCGAAATTCGGCGGAGTCTGTTCTGGCGTTAGGAGGCAGCCCGCCAAGCCTGTTGATTTCGTCGGTCACCTTTACCGAGCGATTTTCCGGATTGGGATGCGTGGAGAAAAACTCCGGCGGGCGTCCGCCCTTGGTTTCCGCGCCGAGCTTTTCAAAGAACTGCGCCATGGCCCGCGGGTCGTAGCCGTTGTCGTAGAGAATTTGCGTGCCCACCAGGTCGGCCTGGCGTTCGGCGTCGCGGGAGAACTTGAGCAGGATGGACTGCGGGCCGAAGCTCATGCCGAGCTGGGTCACCAGTTGTGTTGCGGAGTTGCCCATGCCGCCCACCAGCGCGCCGACGATGCCCAGGGCCTGCTGCGTGTAGGCCGCCTTGGTGGCCTGATTGGTGCCGTGCCGCAACGCGGCGTGCCCGATTTCGTGTCCCATCACGCCGGCCAGTTGCGCTTCGTTGTCCGCCGCTTCAATCAGGCCGCGGTTCACAAACAGGTATCCGCCGGGCAGTGCGAAAGCGTTGATGGCTTTGTCGTTCACCAGTTTGAAGGTGTAATTGAATTTCGGCCCGGGCGCTTTCACCGCGAGGCTCTGGCCGAGCCGGTTCAGGTACGCGGTGATTTGCGGGTCGTGAACCACCTCATATTGCTGCTCGACCTGGGCGGCGTTCTGCGCGCCGATTTGCACGTCCTGGTCGGGCGTGAACATGTTGGTGCCCGGCTTCAGCACCGTGCGCTGGGCAAGCGCGGGCGCCGCAGCCAGCGCCGCCGCAAACAGCCCGGCATACAGGCAACGCGTTACCGCCGAGGGATGCCGACGCCTCTCCCCGGCAGACCCTTCTCTGAGATTGCTGACTGGCATGATTCCTTCCTGTTGCGCGCGGCAACGCCCGGGACGGTATGCGCGTCCGGTGCGCAAGTTCGGGCGTGAACACGCTGGGGAAAATGTATCTGATTCGGCTCTCGCCGTAAACCCAGGGCGCTTTCACGCCTGCGGGCGGGAGCGGGAGGAAGGAGCGGGTGCGAGGTTGGCGGAAACGCGGTTCCCTATTGCGGGCGGAAGCGGACGCTCTCCAGCATCATGTGAAAGACATCATCGTAGGTCTCAAACTGCCGTTCCTGGGAGACGCCGACAAAATAGACGAGACCCTGACTGTGGCGCACCGTGGCCACCCAGCCGCGCTCGGTGCCTCGGGCCGGCGATTCGTTTTCAAAGTAGGTGCTGAGCGCGGGACGACCGCCGACGCGAACGCGAATTCGCTGGCTGTCCAGCTCCATGTGCGGATTGTTGCCCTTCATGCGCTCCAGGAACTGCTCGGTAGCGTCCTCTAACGATAGATTGCGATAGGCGCCCTGCCCTGGATATACGCCGACCAGCATGCCGTAGGCCAGTGCCGGCCGCCCACTGGAGTCGGCAACCACTCCGCCCGGAGGGGCAAAGGTGATTCCCCCCAGCTCGTCGTTGGATCCGGCGACCGCCTCCCAGTTCTGGGGATAGCTCATCGAAAGGAACCGCCCGTCATAAGGCTCCATCCGGTTCGAAGGCCGCGAGGGCGGCCGCCCCGTGGCTGCGGGCAGGCGCGAGCCACGGCGGGAAGCCGCCGGAAGCTGTGCGACCAGCCGTTTGAACTCGCGAAAGTCCGCCGAATCGGTGCGGGCATTCGCAGGCAGGCCGCCCAGCTTGCGAATCTCCACGGAGACATTTTCTGCGCGATGGTCCGGGTTGGGATGCGAGGCAAAAAACTCGATGCTGCGGCCGGACTGGTCCTGCGCGGCCAGCTTCTCAAAGAACTGCGGCAACGCGCGCGGGTCGTAGCCCGAGTCATACAGAACCTGCGCACCGACCAGGTCGGCCTGGCGCTCCGCGTCGCGCGAATACTTCAACAGGATGGACTGCGCGGTAAATCCAGCGCCGAGTTGCGCCGCCAGTTGCGCCGCGGTGCTTCCCGTCGCGCCCACAAACACGCCAAGAATCCCCAGCAGGCCCTGGGTGTACTGCGCCTTGGTGGCCTGGTTGGTGCCGTGCCGCAGCGCCACGTGGCCAATCTCATGCCCCATCACGCCGGCCAGTTGCGCTTCGTTGTCGGCCATTTCCACCACGCCGCGGTTTACGTAGACGTAGCCGCCGGGCAGCGCAAAGGCATTGATGGATTTGTCGTTCACCAGCTTGAACGTGTAGCGGAAACGGGGGCCGGGCGCGGCCTCCGCCAGCCGCTGGCCCAGGCGGTTGAGGTAGTTGCTGATTTGCGGGTCACTGACGATGGGAAGTTGCTGCTCGGCCTGCCGCGCATTCTGAGCGCCGATTTGCGCGTCCTGCTCGACGCTGAACAGGTTGGTGCCCGGCTTGAGCACCGTGCGCTGCGCCAGCACCGGCCCGGCGGCCAGCAGCAAGGCCAGCAGCGACGCCAGCAGCCGCGCGGAAGCGAACTTCGCTCCCGGGCGAACGGCGCCGGAACATGGCAAGCGGTCACGCATCCGTCAAGCCTCCCGAACGGCCTGTACCCTGAGTTGGATGAGTGGCTGCCAACAGCGGTTGCGCGGCGGCCGCGGCATCGTTGAAACCCGCTGGCAGCCCCGCTGGAAGAATGCGGCAGGAACAAAAAGCGGCGGGCATCGCCCTGCGGGCGATACGCCGCCGCTGGAGGAATCAGCTTTGTGGCCGCCGTTTGCTGGACGCGGCGGGTGAAGCTTGCGGCAACGCCAGCGGAGCCGTGGCTTCGCGGGCCGCAGCCGGCTGCGGGACTTCCCGGCCCAGCCCGTCACCGGCCGTGGCTTGCGCGGCGAACAGCACGCCGGGTGCGGGCGCCGGCATCACTTCCGCGTTGCCTTCACATTGGAAAACCAGCCGCCCCAGCACCTGGTCCCAGTCCACGCAGATGACGTCGCCCAGGTGAATCTGGTCAGTGGACAGCAGGTTGGCCAGCGGATAGACGATGTGCCGCTCGATGGCCCGCTTCAGGTGGCGCGCCCCATATTGCATATTGGTGCCTTCGCGCAGCAGGAATTCGCGGGCGCCGGTCTTGATTTGCACGATGAACTGGCTGCGCGCCGTATCCAGCACGCGCTTCTGCACCTGGCGCAGCTCGATATCCAGCACCTGTTCGAGCTGCACCGGACGCAGCGGGTGGAAGACCACCGTCTTGTCTATGCGGTTCATGAACTCCGGCGAAAACTTGCGCCTGGCCGCTTCCACCGCGGTGCGCTCGACCTTCTGGTCAATCGAATCGGCCGGCTTGTCCTTGGGCTGGGCAAACCCCATGCCGCCGGTGAACATCTCGCTGATGTCCACGCCGCCCAGGTTGGACGTCATGAAGATGAGGCACTGGGAAAGGTCCACGCGGCGGTTGTCGCCGAGGGTGAGCGTGGCTTTGTCCAGGATGCCCAGCAGGAGCTGCCACAGCGCGTCCGACGCTTTTTCGATTTCGTCGAAGAGCAGCAGGCTGAGCTTCAGTGTTTCCGAGTGGTACTGGCTCAGCGTCTCCTGGGTAATCAGCGGATGTGTTTCGCGATGTCCCAGATAGCCCGGAGGCGAGCCGATCAGCTTGGCGATTTCGTGGGAATGCTGGAACTCGGCGCAGTCCACCTTGATGACCGCGCGGGAGTCATGGAACAGGATTTCCGCCATGGCCTCGACGATGCGCGTCTTGCCGGAGCCGGTGGGCCCCAGGAACAGCAGATTGCCGACCGGCCGCCCGGGCGCGTTCAGGCCGGCGCGAAACACCTGATACATCTCCACCAGCGCGGTGACGGCATCGTCCTGTCCGACGATTTTTGCGCGCAGTGCCGCGTCAAAGTCCCTGGATTCCGGACTGCGCATGCCGGGATCCAAGGCGTGTATGTGTGAGCGTGCATGTGCTGCGCCCATGGCTGGTGCCCTCCTACCCTACCGAAAACTGCGGCCGCCCGGCATCTCGATGCGTTCGGCGCGCTCGAACTGGGACAGCTTGATGTCCAGCGTCGAACGCAACAGCCGCAAGTGGTTCACGATGTCCCGGGCTGTCTGCGGCGAGTCGGAAAGATTGAGCAGCGCCGGCGACAGGTCGGCCAAATCCAGATTCAGCGCGCGAAGGGAATGAATGAGCTTCTGCATGAACTCCGAGCGCGGGTCGAAAAGCTCCACGCGGCTGTTCAGCGCTTCCCGGAGTCCCGGCCAGTTCAGGCTGAGCAGCGGATGGTTGCGATTCACCTGGCGCACCACATCGTCGGTGATGCGCGGGCGTTCGCCCAGCCGGGCCAGGTGAAGCTGCCGGACGCGGCCCCGCCGGCGCACGTTGTGCACCAGGTAGTAGGTGTTTCCTTTGCGGCGAACAAAAGCCATTGGCGTATCCGCCTGCGCTCCTGCGCGTTCCTCGCGCGTAGTGGAACTGCATTCCACTACACTCCTACTTACCATACCGTGGCGCCGTTTGTGCCGGGTTGCTTCCATCTAGTTACTGTCGCTTGCGACATCGCCTATCCTGCGTGCACCCAGCCAACCGGCTCTCACTTACTTGGATGCTTCCCCTGTTTCTTCTGCTGCAAGTTTGGCCGGGCAGAAAGCGCAGGGCCATCCCTCGTCCGATACAACCTTTTGGTACCAAGGCACTACCGGTACCGCTCAAAAGAGGGGAGAGTACGTGCTTGCCGTGGGGCGTTCCCTGCCGCCCCTTTCCGTACGTCGCGTTTTCACCTTAGAATCTGCGGCATGTCTTCCTGGGCGCCGGTGTACCGCTTCGTGAAGAAAATCCCGCGCGGACGTGTGATTACCTACGGGCAACTGGCCCGCGCCCTGCAACTGCCGGGAGGCGCGCGCACCGCGGGCCGGGCCATGGCCGGATGTCCCAGCGGCCAGGGCATACCGTGGCACCGCGTGCTCGGCGCCGGCGGCCGCCTGCTGATCCGCGAACCCATTGCTTCCAAGCAGCGCGTCCTGCTGCAGAGTGAGGGCGTGCAGTTCAGCGAGCGCCGCGTGAACATGAAGCTCCACGCCTGGAACCCGCCACGGCCCGCGAAACGGAAGCCAAGAAAGAAAGGCCGGCGCCGGGCGCGATGACCCTGCGGCATGCGGCGTTTCTCCGGTTCTCCGTTTTCCATTTTCGGTTTTTCCGTTTTCCATCTGTTAAGATTCCCGCGTGCCGGAGCCGGTCATCCACGTGGAAAACCTCATGCGCAGTTACGGAGCTGTGCAGGCCGTGCGCGGCGTGAGTTTCGACGTGCGGGAAGGCGAAGTCTTCGGCCTGCTGGGCCCGAACGGCGCGGGCAAGACCACCACGGTCGAGATTCTGGAGGGGATGCGAACCGCCGATGCCGGCACGGTCCGCGTGTGCGGCCTGGATCCGCAGCGAAGCGGCCCCGCGTTCAAGCAGGAAATCGGCGCGGTGCTGCAGTCCACGGCCCTGCCGGAGCTGATCCGCGTGGACGAGGCCCTCGCGCTCTTCGCCAGTTTTTACCAGCGTCGCCGCAGCCCGGACGAGCTGCTGAAGCGTTTCGGGCTGGAAGAAAAGCGTAAGTCACGCTACTCCCATCTGAGCGGCGGGCAGAAGCAGCGCCTGGCGCTGGCCATGGCCCTGGTCAACGAGCCCCGCGTCGTCTTCCTGGATGAACCCACCGCCGGACTCGACCCCCAGGTGCGGCGCGAGATTTATGACATCATCGAGGAACTGAAACGCGAGAAGAAGACCATCCTGCTGACCACTCACTACATCGAGGAAGCCGAGCGGCTGTGCGACCGCGTGGCCATCATTGACCACGGCCAGGTAATCGCGGCGGGCACGCCGCGCGAGCTGAAGGAGCGCTCGGCGGGAACATCGCGCATCGTGCTGCGCCTGGCCCGGCCCGCGCCGCTCGAAGAATTGCGCGCGCTGGAAGACGTGGCCGAAGCGCGCCATTTCGACTCCAGCTTCGTACTTCACTCCCGCCGCGCGCACGGCACCATCGTCGCATTGGTGAAGTATCTGGAAGCGCGCGACAACGAGCTGCAAAGCCTGGAAATTGCTTCGCCGTCACTGGAAGACGCATTCATCGAACTCACGGGCAGGCGCCTGCGGGATTAGGAGAGCAGCAGGGGCGCTGCTCGCGCCCCGTTTTACCATGGCGCACATCTTCACGCTGACGGCCATTCGCATGCGCCTGGCGCTGCGCAACAAGGCCTTCTTCTTTTTCAGTGTGGTGATGCCGCTGCTGTTCCTGTTTTTCTTTGCCGGCGTATTCGGCCGGGGCAGCTCGGAACGCACCGCCTACACGCTTTCGCAGGTGCTTTCCTTGACCGTCATGGGCAGCTTCTGGGGTCTGAGCGTCCAACTGGTGACCTACCGGGAGCAGGGAATCCTGCGGCGTTTCCGGCTGGCCCCGGTCACCTCGCTGGAGATGCTGCTTTCCAGCGTCATCTCGAATTACATCCTGGTGTTGCCGACCATCGTTGTCGAGTTCCTGCTGGCGCGCTGGGTGTTTCACATGCAGGAGTGGGGAAACCTGGCCGGCGCGTTTGTGCTGGTCTCGCTCGGAGCGATGACCTTCTCCGCGCTGGGCTTGATTGTGGCCAGCGTCACCAACAACATGCAGGAAACGCAGGTGATCTGCAATGTGGTGTGGTTTGCGTTTCTGTTCCTCTCCGGCGTCACCGTGCCTTTGCCGATTCTCCCGCGCTTCATGCAGACGCTGGCATTTTTCCTTCCGCCCACCTATCTGGTGAAGGGTCTGGTGGACGTGCTGGTGATGAAAACCAGCATCACGCAGGAAGCGATGGAGATCGTCGCCTTGCTGATCTGCGCGGTATTTGGGCTGGCGATTTCCCACCAGCTTTTCCGCTGGGAACCGGAAGAACGCCTTCCCGGACGGGCCAAGGCCTGGGCGGCGGCGGCCATGGTTCCTTTCCTCCTCCTCGGGATGTGGGAAATCACTTTCGGAGGCCAGCGGGCCGAATCCATGCGCTCCTTCCCCGGCCAGGGCCAGCCATCCGCGCCCGCGCCGCAGCGGCCGCCCGATTGATTCAGGACTTTCCCCTGATTTCATGCCCGGGCCGGCGGCGCTCCGTCCAAATTGTCTTCAGCTTTCCCGGGACGACGCGCGGAAAGGCTTCACCAAACACTTTGCGGTTGCTATACTGCCGTTCGGATCAGCGTTCCAGTGCGCACGCCGCGACCGCGGGAGGAAAGCAATGCCGGTGAATCCTACGGAGAAAATCTGGCACAACGGGAAGTTCGTGGCGTGGAAGGACGCGCAGATCCACGTCCTTTCCCACGTGGTCAGTTACGGCTCCGGCATATTCGAAGGAATCCGCTGTTACCACACGCCGCAGGGCCCCGCCATTTTTCGCGTGCGCGAACACATGCAGCGACTCATCAACTCCGGCAGGGTGTACCGCATGGAGCTGGGCTATTCGCTCGACGAGTTGTGCCACGTAGCCACTGAGGTGGTCCGCGTCAACAAAATGGACGCCTGCTACGTGAAGCCCATCGCTATCCGCGGCTACGGCGAAGTAGGCGTGAACCCGTTCCCCTGCCCGGTCGAGGTCTTCATGGCCTGCTGGGACTGGGGCAAGTATCTGGGCGCCGATGCTCTCGAGCAGGGCGTGGACGTTTGCGTCAGCTCCTGGAACCGCATGGCGCCCAACACCATTCCGGCCATGGCCAAGGCGGCTGCGAACTACATGAACTCGCAGCTCATCCGCATGGAAGCCATCATGAACGGCTACGTCGAGGGCATTGCGCTGGACGTGAACGGCATGGTCAGCGAAGGCTCCGGCGAGAACATCTTTCTGGTGCAGGACGGCACCGTCTACACTCCACCCGTATCCAGCAGCCTCCTGGTGGGCATCACCCGCAGCACCATCCTGACGTTGTGCGCGGACCTGGGCATTCCCGTGGTCGAGATGCAGATTCCGCGCGAAATGCTGTACATCGTGGACGAAGTTTTCTTCTGCGGCACGGCCAGCGAAGTCACTCCGATCCGCTCGGTGGATAAGTACAAGATCGGCGGCGGCAAGCGCGGGCCGGTGACCAGGCAGTTGCAGGATGAGTTTTTCGCCCTGGCCGAAGGCAAAAAGGCCGACCGCCACGGCTGGCTCACGCCGGTGAACGTGCCCGTCGCCGCCGCGCGCTAGGCTGGTTTCGCTTCGACGGCGCGCCGCTGGACCGCGGTACAGGTATCGTTCACATCACCCTCGTTTTGACGCCTTCACGCTGACCCCCTAGAATCAAAAACGGCTCAGCAACGGCTGCGGCTCGTATCTCACATCCGGTCTGATTCGCCGGGAGGATGGCTTGCACAGCACCGCACAGAAACTGACGGCGGAGTTTGTGGGCACCTTTGCCCTGTGCTTTGCCGGCATTGGCGCCATGTGCGCAGACTCCTTCCTGAAGTCCGGCAGCCCAAACGCAGCAGGCACCGGCCTGCTGGGCATCGCCCTCGCGCACGGGCTGGCCATCGCCGTGATGGTGAACTCCCTGGGACACATCAGCGGCGGCCATTTCAATCCGGCGATCACCATCGGCTTCTGGGTGAGCAAAAAGATTGGAACCGGAATGACGCTGCTGTACTGGGCCGCGCAACTGGCCGGCGCCGGCGCCGCGTCGCTTCTGCTCACCGTGATTCTGCCGCGGGACCTGTGGCGCGCGCCCGGATTGATGCTCGGCGTTCCCGCGCTGGGCACGGGCATTGATAACGTTCACGCGATGGTGCTGGAAGCGGCGCTCACCTTCCTCCTGGTGTGGGTGGTGTTCGCCACGACCGTGGACGAAAAATCGTCTTTCCGGAGCACCGCCGGATTTTCCATCGGCCTGACGATTGCCATCGGAATACTCGTTGGCGGCCCCCTCTCCGGCGCGGCCATGAACCCGGCGCGAGCCTTCGGGCCGGTGCTGATTACCGGGATGTGGAAGGACCACGGCGTTCACTGGGTGGGGCCGCTCTTTGGCGGCGCGCTGGCCGCGGCCACCTATTCCAGCGTCTTCCTTCGGCCCGTCTTCCGCAGCCCGGAATAGCCAGCACGCGTAACCTGGAACTGACAGCCGGCCGCTGGAATCCTTGCCTTGCCGCAAGGCGCGTGCTACTTTCGCGGCCATCGGTTTTCGGGTGTGTCAGGCCCGCGAGGAGAAGCTCGCTATGCCCATCAGCGTTGATGATCTGTTGCGCCGCGCCGTCGAGCAGAAGGCCTCGGACTTGCACCTGAAAGTCGGCAACCACCCGTACATCCGCGTGGACGGCGTGCTCAACCCGGCCACCGATGTGAACCGCGTCACTCCCGAAGAGATGCTGAGCATGGCCTTCAGCATGATGACCAACCGGCAGAAGCAGAAATTCAAGGAAACCGCGGAGCTGGACATGGCCTACGGCGTCGCCGGACTGGGCCGCTTCCGCGTAAACGTCTTCCAGCAACGCGGCAACGTCGGCATGGTGCTGCGCGTCATTCCCACGAAAATCCGCACCATCGAGGAACTCAGCCTGCCCACGGTGATTGACAAAATCTGCGAGGAGCAGCGCGGCATGGTGCTGGTCACCGGCACCACGGGTTCCGGCAAGTCCACCACGCTGGCTTCGATGATTGACCGCATCAACTCGACCCGCGCCGACCATATCATCACCATCGAAGACCCCATCGAATTCCTGCATCGCGACAAGCGCGGCTTCGTCAACCAGCGCGAAGTGGAAGTGGACACCGCGAACTTCTCCACGGCGCTCCGCGCCGCGCTGCGTCAGGACCCGGACGTGATTCTGGTGGGCGAAATGCGCGACCTGGAAACGATTTCCACCGCCCTGCTCGCCGCCGAAACCGGCCACCTGGTCTTCTCCACCCTGCATACCCTGGATGCCACCGAGACGATTCAGCGCATCATCGCCGTGTTTCCGCCGCCGGAGCAGAAGCAGATCCGCCTGCAACTGGCGGCCACGCTGAAAGCGGTCATCAGCCAGCGCCTGGTGCGCCGCTCGGACGGCATCGGGCGCGCCCCGGCCTGCGAAGTGATGATCTGCACCGGCTACATCCGCGATTGCATCATCAATCCCGACAAGACCCGCATGATCCGCGACGCCATCGCCGCCGGCGTCAGCCAGTACGGCATGCAGACCTTTGACCAGTCGCTCTACGACCTGTACTCGAAGAACATCATCACCTATGAAGAAGCCATGATGCGCGCCTCCAACCCCGACGAGTTCAAGTTGCGGGTGCAGGGCATCCGCTCCACCGCCGACGCGGCGCGCGAGGAGATGGAACGCGCCATGTCTGACTTCGATCGCAATAAGCGATAGGTTGCCGGTTGCGTTCACGTCCTCGCAAGCTGGAATCCGAGCAAGCCCTCTACGAATACGCCCTGAAGGCGCTGATGCGCCGCGCTCATTCCGTGTACGAAATGCGGCGCGCGCTGGAAGAGCGCGCAGCGGATGCGGCGCACGTCCCGCCCGTTTTGCAGAAACTCAAGGAGCGGAACTACCTGGACGACTCGCGCTACGCCCGGCAGTTTGCCCGCAACCAGTCCGCATCGCGACGGCGCGGCAGGCATCGCATCACCCGTGAGTTGCGCACCCGCGGCGTCCCCGACCGTCACATCGAAGCGGCCGTCAGCGAGGCCCTGGCCGATGTGGACGAAGCCGCGCAGGTCCGCAAGCGCATTGAACAGAAGATGCGGTCGCGGCGCGGCCCGCCGGATGAACGCAGGCTGGCTTCGCTTTACGCTTCCCTGCTCCGGGCCGGCTTCAGCTCGGATGTCATCCGTCGCGAGCTGCGCGCCCTTTCCAAGCGTGAAGTAGAGCTGCCGGAACCGGAAGAAAATTGACCCCCCGATGAACGCCGGTAAACATTCGAAGAAAGCTATGACTCAACTCCCCCATCACCCATCACTCCATCCCATGCGAATCGGCGTCCGTCTGCCTTTCTCTGCGGCTAAGTTCTGCCTTTTTCTTTGCTGCTATAATGTGCCCTTGCAGCTTCCCCTGGATTGAGGACAGCGTGACCGGCAACGAGATTCGCCGCAAATTCCTGGACTACTTCGTGCAGAACGGACATCGCGAAGTGCGCAGCAGCTCGCTGGTTCCGCACAACGATCCCACGCTGCTCTTCACCAACGCCGGGATGAACCAGTTCAAGGACGTGTTCCTGGGCCTCGAGCAGCGCGACTACAAGCGCGCCACTACGTCGCAGAAGTGCGTCCGCGCCGGCGGCAAGCACAACGACCTGGAAAACGTCGGCTTCACCAAGCGTCATCACACGTTTTTCGAGATGCTCGGAAATTTTTCCTTCGGCGAGTATTTCAAGAAGGACGCGGTGGCCTTTGCCTGGGAACTGGTCACTTCTGCGAGCTGGTTCGGCGTGGAGAAGAACAGACTCTACACCACGATCTTCAAAGGCGAAGAAGGCGTACCGCGCGACGAGGAGGCCGAACAGCACTGGCTGCGCGCGGGCGTCCCGAAAGAGCGCGTGCACGCCCTCGGGATGAAGGACAATTTCTGGACGATGGGGGATACCGGCCCGTGCGGCCCGTGCAGCGAGCTGCACTACGACATGGGCCCGGCGGCCTCCGACCAGGGTCACACCGACTGCGCCTTCCCCTGCGATTGCGGCCGCTACGTGGAGATCTGGAACCTGGTGTTCATGCAGTTCAACCGCGACGCGAGCGGCGCGCTCACGCCCCTGCCCAAGCCGTGCGTGGATACCGGCATGGGCCTGGAACGCATGACCGCCGTACTGCAGGGCAAGCTCTCCAATTACGACACGGATTTCTTCCAGCCGGTGATTCAACACGCCGCCGCGCTGGCGGGCAAGACGTACGGAGCAGACACCGACACCGATGTTTCCCTGCGTGTGCTGGCGGACCACAGCCGCGCAACTGCGTTTCTGATTTCGGATGGTG
>Ga0187894_10003446_pt1 | contig 17727 bp, 12 predicted proteins | sample GBC1701081metaG_FD_136650 | JGI IMG/M metagenome (GOLD analysis project Ga0187894, IMG submission 136650) | White microbial mat communities from a lava cave in the Kipuka Kanohina Cave System on the Island of Hawaii, USA - GBC170108-1 metaG ...
AATTGGGCTCCGCTGAACAGGGAATTGGTTTTCCTGGCGGGATCGCGCGGATCGCCGGAACGGGTCGGCATCGAGGCGCGCGTGACCGTTGGCAAACATGAATTTCAGTTGGTGAACAAGGCCCTCATCTGGCCTTCAATCAATGCGTGGCGCATCTGTGGCAAATATTCTGGCGACTATGAAAAGCTGTTTGATGAACCGTTTCCGCCCGAGCGATTAATGGGCGCGGGGGCTCAGCCTTCGAAAACGTCCGAGCCGGAATCATCGCCCGATCGCTGGCTGATCTACATGCGAAATCAATCGCCGCCTCAGGATGCGACGCGCGAGTTCTACGTTGATCTGCACACGATGTTCCCCGGGGCAAACGAGCGATGCGCCGCGTACGCACTCGCCTGGATCGATTGCGACGCGGACAAGTCCGCCATCCTGGCGCTGGGCAGCGATGACGGGGTTGTGGCATGGATCAATGAGACCGAGGTGCTTCGACGCACGGCGCGCCGCGCCTATCTCTCGCGGCAGGATCGCGTGCCCATTCGTCTGCACAAGGGTAGAAACCGAATCCTGTTGAAGGTGGTGCAATGGACCGGCGGCTGGGGATTCTGCGCGCACCTTGAAACGAAGGCGGGCGATCCTCTTCCCGGCTGTACGGTGGTAGACAATCGCTCCTGAGCTCCCGACATCGGCAGCATCGATGACCGACCGACCGACAGCGCTGAGAGGGATTGGCTCCCCATCATGGGGCGCGGTGGCCGCCCTGCTCCTGCTCTGTTTCGCCATCCGCCTGCCGCTTCTCAGTTCCCCCGGCTTCGCCATCGACGAAAAACAGTTCGTCACCTGGTCCTATCAGTCGATTCAGGGCGGGATCGCGGCCCCCTACGACGTCATGCCCGGCACCCATCCGCCGCGGCGCTGGTGCAACTATCCCCCGGTCTATCTCTATGTTTTGGCCGCCCTCGGGCGGCTCCTTCCCCTTCTGACGGGCGGCGCCCACTCGCTCGATCAGAGCACCTGGCTGTCCTTCGTCTATGGTGCGCCGACCGCCGCGACCAGCACGATTCACGCCCTCTTCAAGCTACCCGCCCTGCTCGCCGACGCAATGACCTGTGCCCTGCTCTTCCGCTGGCTCGCGCGCCGTGCGACCGGCGATGAGGCTGCTGACTCGCAGGCGGCACGCACGGGCGGGCACTCACAATCGGCCGTCACGACGGCGTGGTGCATCGCGGCGCTCTATGCCGTTTCGCCCACCATCCTCTGGGACTCTCTCGTCTGGGGACAGGTCGATTCGATTCACACGCTCTTTCTGCTCCTCTCGCTTCAGGCTGCCTGGGACCGGCGAACCGCAGCCATGTCCGCGTGGGCTGTCGTCGCGATATTGACCAAGCCCCATTCCTTCATGCTCGCGCCGCTCTGGGCAGCCTGCATCGTGCGGGAGCTTCATGCCGGAGCGTGGAACGAATTGCGCCGCGCGGCGTGGATCGCCACGATTCTCGTCGTCGCGCTGGCGGGGCCGTTTGCGGCGGCAGGCGTGGCGGACGGCGTCGCGGAGAGTCTTTTCGGCGCGGTGGGTCGGTACCCCTTCACCCATCTGAACGGCTTCAGCCTCTGGTTCCTGCTCAATCCATTGGAGCGGCCGATGCTGGGGATGGCCGGCGCGCTCTATCAATCGGACACGGCAGCGCTGCTCGGGCTTCCCGCCGTGACGCCGCGCGCGGCGGGACTCCTGCTGCTGGGAAGCGTTGCGCTGCTGGTTTTCTTCCGCGTGCTGCGCGATCCACCGCGCCGGTCACTCGGCATGGCGGCGCGGCTGTTGCCGCTGGCATTCTTCGTTCTGCCGACGCAGATTCACGAGCGCTATCTTTTCCCGGCGGTCGCCCTCTGGGCATGGAGCTGGGGCACTGACGCTCGTACGGGAAACGGATTGCTGCCGTGGTGGATCGGCTGGGCGGCATTACACACCATTCTCTTCATCAACATGGTCTGGGTATTCCCCGGGCCGGCCGGATGGTTTGCCGAAGGATCGTTCGCGACGTTCCTGCATGGATCGATCGGCGGCCGGCCGATCGGATGGTGGTGCGCTGCGGGGCTGCTGATCCTCATGGCCGCGTCGCTGCGAAGAGGTGAAGTGGAGCACACGGAACGGGCGCGGCCTTGACGTTCCGTTTCTGACGCGTTTTTTCGGGCGATGGAATGTCTCTGCGTTGCAGCGCAACATCGAGACCCCCTGGGTCCCCCCTTGAAAAGGGGGGAAATGAAGTGTTACTCCCCTAATAAGGAAAGATAATGACGTGTTCTCCCCCCTGGAAAGGGGGAGAACGGGATTGATGTGCCAGTGGCTGCACAGCCGAGGGCGGCTGTGCCACGTCCATGCGGCGACTACAGCGCCCGCATGAACGCGACGATATCCTGCTTCTCCTGCGCGTTGAGCTTCAGCTCCAGCACGAGGTTGAAGAACTCGACCGTGTCCTCCAGGGTGAGCAGCCGGTCGTCATGCAGGTAGGGCGGCGAATCCTTGATCCCGCGTAGCGGGAAGGTCTTGATCGGGCCGTCGGCGGAGGCCTTGCGGCCGCTGATCATCTTCTCCTTGAAAAACCGCTCGACCTGCAGATTATGCATCGTGTTGTCGGTGTAGTAAGGCGGCGTGTGGCAGCTTGAGCACTGCGCCTTGCCGAAGAAAAGTTCCTGTCCGCGCAGTTCGCTCTCGCTCGCCTTGGAAGGGCTGAGCGTGCCGAGCAGGTTGAGCTTCGGCGCGGGCGGGAAGTCGAGCAGATCCTGGAACTCCGCCATGAAGTGCACCTGGCTGCCGCGCTCAAGGATGTTGACTCCCTTGCGCTGCGCCTGGTCCGGCTCGCCGTCGAAATAGGCGGCGCGCTGCTCAAACTCGGTGAAGTCCTCGATGCTCTTCATGGCCCGCTGCGAGCCGAAGAGGCGCTGTACGTTCACGCCGCGCAGCGAAGGGGTGTCGATGCGGTGGCGATGCTCGTTCGGCCGGATGTCACCGACCGTGTGGGTCGCGGCGTTCGAATGACCGTTTGCGTGGCAGTCAAAACAGGCCACGCCCTGATGCGCCTTGAGGGTGCGGCGGTCTTCGGTAGCGTTGAACTGCGCCTGCGGGAATGGCGTGACGAGCAACCGCAGCCCTTCAAGCTGCTTCGTGTTCAAGAAATCCTTGAACAGCTCGTAGTAGTTGGTCAGGGTCACGAGCTGCCCCTTGGACACGTCGCCGAGGTCCGGCCGCGTCGTCAGGAAGATTGGAGCGGGAAACTCCGGCAGCAGATGCTGCGGCAGGTCATAGTCGAGGTCGAACCGCGTCAGATCGCGGTCGGTCTGCCGCTTGGTTTCGTCGATCAACACCTGCGGGAAGATCATGCCGCCCGCCTCATGATGCGGATGAGGCAGCGGGTAGAAGCCGGCAGGCCAGAGATCCTTTTCCTTGATCTGCTCGGGCGTCATCTCGGCAAGCTGTTCCCACGTCGTGCCGGACGCAAGCTTGACGCGGATCCCCTCCTGGACGGGTTTGCCGCGGGTCATCCTGGCGTCCTTCGCGGGGCGATCGGACAGGTCATACCGCTCGGCCAGAAGTTTCTTCTGCCGATCAGCGAACTGGGGCTTGTCCTTCTGAAGTTTGTTCACCATTTCGCTGAAGCTTTCGTCCACGGCCCACGCCGCGGCCGCGCCGAACAGGATGCAGAGTGGCCACGCCGCCGCAGCTCGTCGGTGATGATTGCGGATCATTTGCGCTCGCTCCTTTCAAACTCATTCTCGATATTCCCCGCTCGTCGTGGATCGGCGATGCCGATGCGCGTTCGAGCATCGAGGGGGAGCATGGCCTGCAGGAGCCGCGGCGTCAATCCTTTCCGATCATGTCGTCTTCTGAATAGTTCAGATGCGGTCGTGGATCAGTTGCACGGCCACCGCGATGCTCCAGGTGCTCAGCGCCAGGACGAATCCGCCGAAGCCGTGGATGTCCATGGGGAGTCTGCCGGCGAAGAGCAGAAAGAGCGGCAGGCCGCCGCAGATAAATCCGAGAATGCCGACGGCGCGCAGGCCGCCGGCCCGCGTGAGCAGGACGGCCGACCAGAGAACCAGCGCCACGCAGATCGCCACGACGCCCATCTGCGCGAGCGCCTGATTCGCAACGTGGCAAAAGTCGAGAATCGGCGAGAGGTGCTCAAGGGAGGCGTCCCGGTCCTCGGCCATGTGTTCGACCAGAGCGGGCACCATGAAGCCGTTGATGGCGGCGGCGCCGAGGTGCGCGAGCCAGCCGGCGGCATAACAGACGAAGGCGGCGAGAACCGGCAACTGCCTCCATCCCAGCCGGTTGGACAACTCCGCAAAGCCCAGCAGAATCAGGAACGTGAGCACCATCAGGGTTCCGTGAATGGTGCGATTGAAGGTCGCGCCGCTCATGATTCCATCCGCCAGCCCGCGCATGTTGTGGGCATGAACGGTCGGATGCATCGCCATGAAGAGAACCATCAGGATCGCGCCCAGTCCGAGCGCCCAGCCATGCGCTCGGCTGGAGGGTGAGGCATCGGGCGGCGTGCGAAACATATCGGCGTGCGGCATGACTGCTCCTTTGCGTTGTTGAATGATGGAGTTCCGGAACGGCGGCGTGCAAGCGATCTTGCGCGTCTCTCGTGCGAAGTCGGACAGTTCGCCTAATATGTCCGCCAAAGGGCAGAACTGTATGGATCGGCGGGAGCGGGACCGGCGAGTGCAGCAGACGCGCAAAGCGATTCTTCAATCGTTCAATGCGATGGTGCTCAAGCGCCCCTACGAACGCATCCACATCGCCGACATCATCGACGGCGCGGGGATCGGCCGATCGACCTTTTATGAGCACTTTCGCAACAAGGACGCGCTCTTCCGCAATTCAGTCTCGGCCGTGTTGACGGCGCTCGCGGATGGGGCGACGCGGGCAGGCGACGCCGGCCAGATCGAATGGGTGCTGCGCCATTTTCTGGAAGAGCGCTCCAGCGCGCGGAGACTGCTCGGCGGTTCTGCGGGAGAACAGGTCGCGCGCCGGCTGGCGGAACTGATTGAGGCGCGGATGACCACCTGCACTGAAACAGTACGCCCGGCGCTGATGGTTCCAGTCTCCTTCGCCGCCGCGCAGGCTGCCGAATCGCAACTGGCCCTGAGCCGCGCCTGGCTCGATCGGCCTGAACGCTGCGAGCCTGCAATTCTCGCCACCGCGATTCTGCTTTCCACGGAAGGCGTGCTGAACTCCCTGCGGGCGAACCGCGCGTGACGCGCCGCGCCGGTCAGAAAGGTCGCCCCCATGTCTGCGACCGGCGACGATTCACCGCCTGCGGCCGGAGGTGGGCGTGACCGGCGTCCGAAACCTGGCGATCGCAACGCTGGCGCTCGCGGGAATCGCGCTGCATCTGGCGCTTCAATTCGGCGCAGCCCCTTCCACTCCGATCCTGGGCATTCCGGCGAACGACCTGCCTTTGCTCGTCGTGCTCGCGCTGGGCGGCGTCCCGCTTCTGCTCGAACTCACTCTGCATCTGCTGCGCGGCGAGTTCGGTTCCGACCTGATCGCGGGGGTCTCGATCGTCGCCTCCGCCTGCCTCGAGGAATATCTGGCCGGGGCACTGGTCGTACTGATGCTCTCCGGCGGCGAGGCGCTGGAAGCCTACGCCGTCCGCAGCGCCTCATCGGTCCTGCATGCGCTCGCGCGGCGCATGCCGGCACACGCCCATCGACGCCGAAACAACGCACTTGAGGACGTTCCGCTCGACCAGGTGGCGGTGGGCGATGAGCTGGCGGTGTATCCCCACGAAGTCTGCCCCGTGGATGGGACGGTCATCGACGGGCACGGCGTGATGGATGAGTCGTTCCTGACCGGCGAGCCCTACCGCATCACCAAGACGCCGGGTTCGCAAGTGATTTCCGGCTCGATCAACGGCGCCGCCGCGATGACGATCCGCGCCGACAAGCTGGCGGTCGACTCGCGTTACGCCAAGATCATGCGAGTGATGCGCGACTCGGAGCAGCGCCGGCCGCGCATGCGCCGGCTCGGCGATCAGCTCGGCGCGATCTATTCGCCGCTGGCGCTGGGCATCGCCATCGCCGCCTGGCTGGCGAGCGGAGACGCGCATCGCTTTTTGGCGGTCCTGGTGATTGCGACGCCATGCCCGCTTCTGATCGCCATTCCCGTCGCCATCATCGGATCGATCTCGCTCTCGGCGCGGCGCGGCATCATCATCCGCGATCCCGCGGTGCTGGAACGGATCGACGCCTGCCGTGTAGCTATCTTCGACAAGACCGGGACGCTCACCTACGGTCAGCCGGTCGTGACCGAGGTCGTGCCGGCGGGCGGATTCTCCGGAAATGAACTGCTTGCGCTGGTCGCCGGACTGGAACGCTATTCGAAACATCCTCTGGCGGGAGCGATTCTGAAGGCCGCAAGGAACGCCGGCCTGTCGTTAACCAACGCCAGCCGCATGAGCGAGCGCCCCGGCGAAGGTTTGCACGGCATCATCAACGGCCGATCCATTGAGGTGACCAGCCGTAAGAAGCTGCTCGCGCGGAATTCATGGGTCGCCGGCGAGCTCCCCCCCGCCGTCGAAGGGATGGAGTGCGTGGCGCTGGTCGACGGCCGCTATGCCGGCGCGATCCGATTCCGCGACGAACCGCGGATGAACGCCGCGACTTTCATCCGCCACCTCGGCCCGCGCCACCGCTTCGACCGGGTAATGCTCGTGTCGGGGGATCGCGAGTCGGAGGTGCGGTATCTCGCCGACCGCGTCGGCATTACGGAAGTGCATGCGAACCAGTCGCCCGAGCAGAAGCTGGAGCTGGTTCGCCGCGAGACGAGCCGGACGAAAACCCTCTTCATGGGCGACGGTATCAATGATGCGCCCGCGCTGACCGCGGCGACGGTGGGCGTCGCCTTCGGACAAAACAGCGACATCACCGCCGAGGCGGCCGGCGTGGTGATTCTCGATAGCGCCCTGGAGCGCGTGGACGAGTTCCTGCACATCAGCCGGCGCATGCGCGCGATCGCGCTGCAGAGCGCCTTGGGCGGCATGGCCCTCAGCGTGGTCGGGATGTTCTTCGGAGCGGCCGGATGGATCACGCCGGTTCATGGCGCGGTTGGACAGGAGATCATTGACGTGCTGGCAGTCGCCAATGCGCTGCGCGTGGCGATCCCTCCCCGGCAGCTCACGGATTTTTGAAGTCCTTCCGGCTGGCGCCGAGAATCAGAATCTCGCCGTTCTCGGAGGTCATCGCCAGACGTCCTCCATCCGATAGGAAGCGAGGGCCGAAGCCAGATGCGCGCGATAGCTCAGCGCTTCCGCGCCGGGCGCGTCCGACGCCTCGGACGGGGGAGCCGCCATCGCGCGGGACGGCCCCACGACGATCACCGCCACAATGCCCAGCAGACCGATCCAAGCACCCTGGGGACTTCTCATCGAACAGACTCCTCGATTCAACCAGCGGACTCGTAGGCCTGCCTGAGCCAGCCGGCCAGTTGCGCATCCACGTCGCGCGGCGATTCAAGCTTCACGCGATGTGAGACCATGGCGTTGAAACTGCCGGAGGCTTCGAGACGACCCTTCGGCGCGACTCCCTTCAACTGAATTCCCACATCCATCCGCGAGGCCGTCGACGGCTGGATGATGGCGAACTGCTTCGCGCGGCGAATGCTGACGTAGGCTTTCTTCGGGGAGAACTCCACGTCCTTGCCGAGACCGCCCAGCGCCTTGACCAGCGCGTCGTAGATCGGCCGCAGGCCGGCTTTGGCGCCGCCGTACTGCGCCGCGACCAGATCGTCCGGCGCGGAGTCCGATGCGCCGGACTTCAGCGTGCGGTGGGCGACGAGATTCGCGTAGCCGTGGGTGAGGCCATGCTTCTCCTTGAGGAGCGACACGATCTCGCCATGTTTCGATTTTCCGCCGGCGGCGGCGATTTTGACCCACTGTTCGAGGCTCTTGCCGGTGTTCTCCTTGAGATTCGCGATCATGGTCGCTTCGGCGTCGGCGGGTGATTTTGTCATGGGTTCTCCTGGGTTGGCGCGCGACGGCGCGGTCATTTGCGGCGGGACGGGGAGCGACGCCGGCCGCCCCACTGCGCCTCCGATTCGATCAACGCCTCGATGTATTCTCGCAGGGAGGCAATCGCGGCGTCATACGCCCTGAAATCGCGATAGGTCCGTGCGAGCATAACGGCCCCCTCCATCGTCGTGAGCACGAAGATGGCGAGCCTCCGGGGATCGACATGCTCCGGCAGCTTCCGCGAGGCCTCGTGAAAACATTGCTCGACCGCCTTCAGCCAGTTGTCAAAATTTTCTGCGATCAGCGGCCGCGTATTGGGATGGCTTTCGCTCAGCTCGATGGCGAGATTGCCGATCGGGCACCCGTGGCTGAATTCGGTGCTTTGCAGCATCCGGCGGTACTGATCCAGAAGCTTGAAGACGCGCTCGATCGGATCGTCGAAACGGTCCCAGATGGCCTGCAGCACGTCGGGCCAGAGCAGCTGTTTGCGGCGTTCGAGCACGGCGGCCAGCAGTTCTTCTTTGGTCGGGAAAAAATGGTAGATCGATCCCTGCTGGACCCGCGCCTTGTTCGCCACCTGCGAAAGTCCGGTCGACCCATAGCCCTGGTAGGCGAACAGCTCCATCGCGGAATCGATAATTTTTTCGCGGGTGCTGCTGTGCGGCGCGGCCATTGACAGCTCCTAGTCGATCACCTAACGTCTCTTAGGTGAACACCTAAGATAGCGGGCCGGCTCCGCGGCCGTCAAGCCAATCGACGGATTTGTGCGAGAAAAGCCATCATGCGCATCGCCGTGCTGGCGGACATTCATGGAAACAGAAGGGCGCTGGAGGCCGTCATGGCCGACCTGCGCGACGCGTCGCCCGATCTCGTGTTTCACGGCGGCGACGTGACGGACGGATGTTCCGCCCCGGCGGAAGTCGTGGACATCATCCGTGCACAGGGCTGGCAGGGCGTGCTGGGCAACACGGATGAAATGCTCGCACGGCCTGCGTCGTTGCGGGAATTCGCCGAGAGTTCACCCGGAATCCGGAGCATGCTCGGCGCCATTGAAACGCTGGCGGCGGCGAATCGGGAGCTGCTCGGTCCCGATCGACTCAACTGGCTGAAGTCGCTGCCGCGGCGGCTCGACCACGGAGCGATGGCGCTGGTGCACGCCGGCGCGAATAGCGCGTGGCATGGCCCGGGAACAAATGCAGAGGATTCGGCGCTAGAGGCAGCCTATCGTTCGCTGGGCAGGCCGGTCGTCGTGTATGGACACATCCACCAACCATTTGTGCGCCGATTGACCGGACTCATCGTCGTCAACGCCGGCAGCGTGGGCATGCCCTATGACGGCGATCCGCGCGCGAGCTACCTGCTGCTTGATGAGAGCGCGCCGACGATCCGGCGGGTCGAATATGACATTGAAAAGGAGATCGCGGCGCGGATGAGCAGCGGGATTCCCTACAACGAATGGATGGTGGCAACGCTCCGAACGGCTCAGCCTCAGCCGATGCAGTAGACGCTATGGGGCCTGCGGCGGGTCCAGGAGATTCATGGCGATTCGAATCTCCTCGGCGAATAGGGAATCCGCACCGTATCTCGACTCGATCACCGGATAGGCCGCCACCAGCAATTCCGCGGCCTCATCAGTCCGCCCCAGGGCGACCAGACATTCGCCCAGCCGGCCGCGGGCCCCGGCAACGGCGAGCGGATCGGCCGGCTTCCGGGACGCGCAATGGGTGAGATAGGATCGGAAGAGCGGTTCTCCGGCGGCGGGATTGCCGGACTTCAGCGCGACCAGCGCCAACCCCGCCTGATCCGCCGCGACCTGCGACGAGTCGCGGCCGAGCCACGCTTCATCCGTGCAAAGCTGCTCCTTCCACACCTGCTCCGCCTCGTCCGAATGCCCGGCCCGCAGACATGCCTGCGCCAGAGCTGACGCGGTGTTGCGCGTACGAACATCGCGCTCGCCGAAGGCCTGCCGCGCCAGCAGAAGCGATTCCCGCGCGTATTGTTCGGCAAGATCAAACTGCCGCAGATATTGACAGGCGATCGTGGACAATCCGCGCAGCGCGACCGAACGGTCGCCCGGCGATCTGGCGGAATCGAGCGCCTCGCGGAAAAGTTGCTCGGCGTTTTGCGGCTGAACGGCGGCGACCCAGATATCTGCTGCGTGGCACAATCCGCCGGCAGGATTCTCTACCTTCCTGAAATAAGGGAGAAACTCCTCGAGCAGCGCCACGCCCTCGGCGGTTTTTCCAAGAGCGATACAGGCGCTTGCAACCACCCGCGCGGCATGGCCGGTTTGCGCGTCCGCATCGCCGAATTCCCGTCGCGCGAGATCGAGCGCTTTCCGGGCCAGTGACTCCGACTCGGCATATTGAAGGCCGCGCTGACGCGCCACATCCGCCAGTCCCAGGAGCGCGGCGACGCGATCGGCCGGGAATCTCGCCGCGTCGAGCGCTTCCTGAAAAAACTGGCGGGCCTTGTTGAGCCGTGCAGATTGGTATTCCATCCGTCCGATTTGAACGAGCAGGCGGGCGGGATCATCCTGCGCGCGGATGAATGGGAGCGCTTCATCCGTCCGTCCCAGCTTAATCAGGCTGTCGACCCAGTCGGTTCGAGCCCGCGAGAGATCTTCCTGTTGCTGTAACGCCTCAACGGAATTAGAGGCGGGAGCCTCCTTCCCTCGTTCGACGAATGCACGGGTGGCTTCCGCAAAATGAAGGCGCCACTTGGTCGCCTGCGTCTGATCGCCGCTCGCGATGAAATGGTTCACAAGGCTTCTGAGGATCCTGCGATGCTGGATCGATTCCCTGCCGTAGTAGGATTCCAGAATCGGAGCGGCCTCCAGCAGCAGGCGCCCGGCCTCCTCATGGCGGCCGCGTTTCTGGAGGTAACCACCCAGCCACGTACGGATAGTGGCCACGCCGAGGTCTTTGGGGCCGAGATTCGTTTGAAAAATTTCGAGTGCCTGCCGTAATAGTGACTCGGCTTCCGGGCCATTCTCGCGCCATGAGATAAAGCCGAGTCCCATCAGCACCCTGCCGGTCAGGATGGAATCGGAGCCGGGCCATTTCGGATCAGCATTCAGCAGACCGTCGAGAAGTCGTTTGCCTTCAGTGTTGTCGCCGCGTTGCACCACCACCCATGTCCACCACCAGGTCGCCTCGCGCGACCGTGCGTCGTGCGGACCGAGCGCCGCGCGATCGCGGATGATGTCACGGAGATCTGAGGCATACTTTTCGGTGCGTTCGTTGAGAGCAACCTCCACCGTATGACAGCCGAGAGTGGCGCTGGCCCGGTCGTCTGGCGAATCCGTGTGTTCCCGGGCGTACTCGAAGAGCGACCGGGCGGTCAGCGACGCCTTGAGATCTCGCAGGTAATATCCGCCGTGAAGCGCTGCCTTGGCGGGAAATTGATCTTCCTCCAGCGCCGCCCGCGCCTCCTGAGGACGATCCTGAATGAGCAGGCAGGCGGCAATGCCGCCTCGCGCCAGCGTCGTACCCTGGTTCCGCAGTCCGGAACGCTCGAGGCCGAGGATCTCTCTGCGAAAATTCTCGAGCGCGGCTTCGACGTTGCCCGTCTTCAACTGAAGTTCAGCCCAAAGCCGATGCGCCCAGCTCGACATGTAAGATTCGGGGCCATACACCTGTTCCATTCGTTGCAGTGATTGACGAATGAGGGGCTCCGCCTCCTGAAACTGTCCCATCATTTTCAGTGCGGATGCAAGCCGCAGATTCCAGCCCTGCAGCAGCGGACTGTTTTCGCCGATGAGGGTTCTCTGCATCGCGCACGCTTCGCGAAAGAGTTCAGCCGCCGCGGCCGGTTTGCCGCTCCCCTCGACAGCCGCGGCCCATGCGTGAATCGCGACTGAGAGTTCAATCCGGAATACCTCGGGAAAGCGGCGCATGATGCGCACGGCCTCGCGCGTCAGCGACTCGGCCTCGGCAAAGTCTTCGCGCGCCACGGCGAGAATCCCCAGGCTCAGCAAACGATTGGCGGTGCCGGGAGAGTCTCCGTGGGCACGCAGATCGGCAAGCACCTCCTCGCGCTTGGCGGAGACCAGTTCGCGCAGCGCCTCAGGCACCGCGCCGGTCACCCGCCAGATGCTGTTCTGCACCAGGAAGCCGAAACTGTCCGCTTGCTCCGGCGTCATGTTGGTTAGTAGATCGAGGAAGAAGTTGGAAAGCTGCTCCGCGCGATCGGCGCGGCGGGCGGCCTGACTTTCCGCGTCGATCGCCCGCGCCAGGTGGCCCTGGGATTGCCCGTAGAGCGCGCTCATTCCGATGCCGAAGCTCAGCACGAGGAAGCTGACCACTCCGACCAGCGCGGAAGAGACCTTGTTTCGGCCCACTAGCTTTTGGAGCTGGTAGATCGCACTCGGCGGACGCGCGATGATGGGCTGGTCGTCGAGGTAGCGGCGAATGTCCTGCGCGAACTCGGACGCGCTCTGGTATCGCTTCTCCGGACGCTTCTCTAGCGCCTTGAGGAGGATCGTCTCCAGGTCGCCCCGCAACGCCCGGCTGACGCTTCCGAGCCGGCGCGGCTGCGTTTCGCAGATCAGCCGCACGGCCTGCGGCAGCGGCGCGGAACGAATGTCGTAGGGCAGCTCGCCCGTCAGCAGCTCGAAGAGCACCACGCCCAGGGAATAGATGTCCGTGCGGACGTCGATCGCACCGCTGCGAGCGTCGGCCTGCTCGGGGCTCATGTAGACCAGTGTCCCCTGAATCCGCCGTGCGTCGTGCGTCAGCGTCGTCACGGCCACGTCGGAATCGGTGATCTTTGCCAGTCCGAAGTCCAGTATCTTCGGCCGCCCCTGCGCGTCCACGAGGATGTTTGAAGGCTTGAGATCGCGGTGAATCACGCCGCGCTGATGCGCGTAGGAAATAGCGTCGCAGATGTCGAGAAAGAGATTCAGCCGCGCGTCGATTCCCAGCGCATGCCGCTCGACGTAGACATTCAGCGGCAGGCCATCGACCAGTTGCATCGCGAAATAGTGGCTGCCATCCTCGGTGTGGCCGGATTCGTGCAGGCTGGCGATATAGGGATGGTTGAGGTGGGCCAGCGCCTGCACTTCGCGCCGGAACAGACGCACCCAGTGCTCATCGACATGCGCCGCACCGCGACAGATCTTGAGCGCAACTTTGCGGCGCGGGGATTCCTGATCGGCTTCGAACACCGCGCCCATGCCGCCACAGCCCAGCACGCGGCGCAAGGTGAATGGACCGATGACGCGCCCGGTGAGCCGTTCGGCGTAAGCGATCGAGGAGTCCGCCGGTCCTGGCGGCTCCAGCCGGGCCTCGGCCACGCGGTGCGCCGCGATCAGTGAGAGCACCTGGGACATCAGGGCGCCGTCCCCGTTGCATTGCGCGGCGAGAAAATCACTTCGATGCGATTCGCTCAGCTCGCGGGCCGCATGGAACAGCCGCTTGACCTGCGCCCAGCGATCCGTGTCGCTCATCGCCAACCTCCTACGGGTTCATTTCCCGCCAGAGCCAGGCCTTGGCAAGAGTCCATTCCTCCTCGGCGGTGCGCCGCGACACGCCCAGCAGTTCAGCCGTCTCGGCGACCGTGAGGCCCGCAAAGAAACGCAGCTCGACCAGTTGCGCCTGCCGCGAATCGAGTTCGCCGAGCCGGATCAACGCCTCGTCCAGCGCGATGAAGTCGATGTCGCCCTCTTCGATGGCGGCCACGTCGTCAGTCAGAGGAATCCGCTGCGCGTCGCCACCCCGCTTGAGGCGTTTTCGATCGCGCGCGTGCTGCAAGAGTATGTGCCGCATGGTGACCGCGGCCGCACGAAAAAAATGAATCCGGCTCTCGTATTGCCCGCCCGCCCGATTCATCAGGTGAACGTAGGCCTCGTGAACCAGCGCGGTGGGCTGGAGCGTGTGATCCTGCCTTTCGCGCGAGAAGAAACTGTCCGCCAGTCGGCGCAGGTCGGCATAGACGGCGGGCAGCAGCGCGGAGATCGCGCCTCGATCCTGCCGGTCCATTCGGTTGATGACCTGCGTCAGGTCGGCAGGCAATGGTTCACCCATCGTCGGCCCACGCATTCTTGAAATTATCACTGCGGTTCTCGCACCCAATGAGGACATATCCACCGGGAGCGAGGCCCGTTGAGGGGCAAACGTGATGTCAGGAGCCCGCATTATACCCTAATGCGACGCTTCTACGCGTGTTCCGGCGGGCCCGCCCTCCATTGCATTCTGATGTTTCGCGCAATGTGGCGGCGTCAATTCTTCAAATAAGCAAGGCCATGAAAAGGAGATATGAAATGCTCCGCCCGACGGGACGAGTATCGGCAGGGGTGTGTCGAATGATCGACGTCTGGAGGGTTCTGGCCACGGCCTGGATCATCGTGTGCGCGCTGCGGGAGGATGTCGCGGGGGCGGCTGCCTTCATTCCGGGCAACCTGGTCGTCGTCCGGATCGGAAACGGGATCACACCACCCGGGGCCAATCTTGCCAATCCGGTGTTCCTGGATGAATACACACCCTCGGGCGCCCTGGTGCAGACCATTCCGCTACCCGGCACCGGCGCCGACAAGTTGACGCTGCCAAATACCGGATCCATTGGTTTCCTCACTCGTTCGCAGGATGGCTTCTACTTCACGCTCGGGGGATACAGCGCCGACCTCGGAACCAATGGCGTGGTGAGTTCGAGCAGCGCGACGACGCCCCGCGTCATCTGCCGCATCAGCGCCACAGGCACGGTGGACCTTTCCACCAAATTGACCGGCGCTTACAGCGGCTCCGGCTCGACCTTCCGATCCGTCGTCACCGATGATGGCAACCGATACTGGACCGGCGGAGGCGCCATCAACATGGCCAACTTTCCCGGCATCCGATTCACGACTCCGCACGGCACGGATTCCTCTCTGCAGATCACTGCCGGAGTCAGCGACCATCGCGCAATCGACATATATAACGGCCAGCTCTATGCCTCTTCCGCCATCACGACTATCCGCGGCGTCGGGACGGTGGGGACGGGTCTCCCGACCACCGGAGGCCAGACCTATACGCCGCTGCCGGGCTTTCCAACCTCTTTAATCAATTCCGCCGACTTCTATTTCGCCGGCCCGGATGTTCTGTATGTATGTGACACGCGCGCTCCGCCGGATGGTGGAATTCAGAAATGGATTCGCATGGACGGCCCCACCTGGTTTCTGGCCTACACGATGAAGGTCGGACTCACCTCCGGCTGTTACGGCCTGACGGCGAATCCCGGGGAGTTTCCGGTACGTCTTTACGCCACGACGGCGAACGGCGCGCAACTGGTGACCGTCGTCGATAATGGCGGTGGCGCGGACCTCTTTACCGTCCTGGCCACGACGACCAACAACGCCGTATTTCGCGGTGTTCGAAAGCATGGGCCATCGCCCTTTTCGTGCAATTCAACCGGCGGGCTCTATTTCGTCAGTGTCAATGTTTCAGGCCCGTCGCTGGTGGAGTGTGCTCCGCCCGGCGGGTCGATGCAGGAATTCAACGCTCAAGTCAGCCGCACAGGATTGACCTGCGAAACGATCGGTTCGCTCGACTGGTACGTGGACGGCAACTACGTCACAACACAGCACCAGTCCTATTGCCCGGGATGCCCCCCCATTTACTGTACGCACTTTCAAGTCGACTACTCGCTGCTGATCAATCTGACTCCCGGCATGCACATTGTGAAGGCTGTCGCCGACGCCGATCCTCCGGTGGTTCCCGGTGCCTGCAGTGCAATGATGGTCAAGATATTTCAATCGGAGGATGGCACAGGTGCCTGCTGCATGCCGGATGAAAGCTGCCTGATCACGACTCAATCCCTCTGCCTGCTGGCGGGCGGAGTATTTCACGGCGTCTGCTCCACCTGCCCCACCACGCCGCTATGCGGCGGCGAGGGTGATGCAAACGACGATGGCGCAATCAACGGCGACGACATCACCTGCTTTATCGGATGCCTGGACAATCCCGCATCGCCGGGACCGGGCTGCGATTGCACATCGGCGGACACCGACAGCGATGGGGACATTGACGCCGAAGACATCCGCAACTTCGCCTGCATCGCCCTGAACCTGTGGCCGGATTGCCCGTAACGGTCTGTTCGATCACCGCTCAAGCGGGGCGAAGCAGTGGCTGTAAAAAGAAGAGATGGAATTCGCGGCAGCCTACCCGCTCATTGAACTGCGGCTGGCTGCCGCGAGGCTCGCTCCGGAGCTGCCTGGCAACGATGCGGTAGTACACTTCTTTTGACGCGGACACCGCTCTCTCTCGCGGAAGGCCAGATGAAGACCGAACACAATCGGCTTGCGTCTATAATAGCGGGATGCCGCTGTCGCACTTCCACCCGACGATCCAAAAATGGTTCGCCGAACGGTTTGGCGAGCCGACCGAGCCGCAGCGCGAGGGCTGGCCGCACATCCGCTCCGGCCGCCACACGCTGATCTCCGCCCCGACCGGCATGGGAAAGACGATCGCAGGCTATCTCTCCGCGCTGGATCGACTGGCGCGGCAGGGATCGCGGCTGGCGGACCGCACCGAGGTGCTCTACCTGTCGCCGCTGCGGGCGCTGAGCAACGACGTGCAGAAAAACCTCGAACGGCCGCTCAGCGAGCTGGCAGCGATGGACCCCGATTTTCCGGAGATCCGGGTCAGCGTCCGCACCGGCGACACCTCCCCCGCCGACCGCGCGGCGATGCTGCGAAAGCCCCCTCATCTGCTCGTTACCACGCCGGAGTCGTTTTACATCCTGCTCACGAGCCGGCGCGGCCGCGCGATGCTGAGCACGATCCGAACCGTCATCGTCGATGAAATTCACGCCCTGGCCCGCGACAAGCGCGGCTCGCACCTGGCGCTCTCGCTGGAGCGGCTTGAAACGCTGACCGGCGGATTCCAGCGCATCGGCCTCTCCGCAACGCAGAAGCCGCTCAGCGAGGTGGCGCGATTCCTCGTCGGCGTCGGGCGCGAATGCGATCTGGTCGATGTCGGCCATCGCCGGGCGATGGATGTGGGCATCGTGGTGCCCCACTCGCCGCTCACGACGGTCTGCTCTCACGAGCAATGGGATGAGATCTACCATCAGATCGCTGAACTGATTCAGGCGCACCGCACCACGCTCATTTTCGTCAACACGCGCAAGCTGGCCGAGCGCGTCACGGCCCGGCTGACCGACGTGCTGGGAGAGGATCAGGTCGCCTGCCATCACAGCAGTCTCTCGCGACAGCGGCGACTGGACGCCGAGCACCGGCTCAAGACGGGCAGCCTGCGGGCGCTGGTGGCGACAGCATCGTTGGAGCTGGGCATCGACGTCGGCGACGTCGATCTGGCGATCCAGGTTGGCGCAACGCGCTCGATCGCAACCTTCCTTCAGCGCGTCGGACGCTCAGGCCACGCCATCGGCAAACTTCCCAAAGGGCGGCTTTTTCCGCTGACGATCGACGAACTGGTCGAGGCCGCGGCCCTGCTGCGCGCCGCGGCGCGCGGCGGACTGGACCGTACGCCACAGCCTGCAGCGCCGCTGGACATTCTGTCGCAGCAACTGGTCGCCGCCTGCGTCGAGGCGGGCGAAGAGGGATGGTACGAAGATGCGCTTTTCGAGACGTTCCGCCGCGCCTGGCCCTATCGCGATCTCAAGCGAGAGGAGTTCGATTCGGTCATTCGCATGCACATCAACGGCCGCCACGGACTGCTTCACCGTGACGGCGTGAGCAGGCGGATCATGGCCCGCAAGCGCGCCCGGATCACCGCGATCACCGGCG
>Ga0187894_10003447_pt1 | contig 17725 bp, 12 predicted proteins | sample GBC1701081metaG_FD_136650 | JGI IMG/M metagenome (GOLD analysis project Ga0187894, IMG submission 136650) | White microbial mat communities from a lava cave in the Kipuka Kanohina Cave System on the Island of Hawaii, USA - GBC170108-1 metaG ...
AAAAAGACGTGGACTTCGTCGCTTCAAAACAGTAGCCCACAGACGAACACAGAAAAACACGGACCAGAATCCTCTTTCAGTTCTGGTCCGTGTTTGCTTGTGTTCGTCTGTGGTTCTAATTAGCCGTTACAGGCTTTCCATCAGCGTCGAACATTTCCACGTTGCCGTACTTCGTCAGCACTTCGCGCGCCTTTGAAGCATCACCAACCGCAACCACTTGCAGGTGGCCCAGGTCGATGTACTTCTGCGCTACGCGCTGAATGTCGTCTGCAGTGATCGCATCGACTTTCTGCGGATAAGTGTCCCAGTAGTCAGCGGGCAGGCTGTAGAGCTTCTGCGTGATGATGTTTTGCAACAGGAACTGCGGCTGCTCGAGCGAGAGCGCAAAGCTGCCGACGATCGCGCGCTTCGCGTTCGCCAGTTCCTCAGCCTGAACCTTTTCGTTGCGCAGACGATTGAGTTCGTACATGAACTCCTTCATCGCGCCTTCAGTGACGTCAGTTCTGACTTCCGAACTCGAAATCCACGTCCCTCTGAATTTCGAACCACCAAAGCCGCTGTACGCGCCGTAGGTGTAGCCCTTGTCTTCGCGCAGGTTCAGGAACAAACGTCCGGATGGACCACCGCCGAGCACGCGATCCGCGAGCAAGACGGCAAAGTAGTCGGGGCTGGTCCGCTCGATACCGAGCGTGCCCAGTTGCAACACGGTCTGCACTGAGCCGGGACGATCGATCAGATAGATCTTCGACTCACCTTGCGCCGGCGCAGGGGGAATCGTCGTTGCCGGAACGTCGCCCTTCTCCCAACTGCCGAAGGCCTTCTCGAGCTTCGGCATGATCTCCTTCATCGTGACGTCGCCGACGATCGCGAGGATGGCGTTGTTGGGCCGGTAGTACTTTGCGTGAAAGCCAGCCAGGTCTTTGGTGCTCAGTTTCTTGAGCGACTCAGCCGGCGGGGCCACAATCGAAGCCGGATGGCTCGTTCCGTAAATCGCGCGGTTAAACTGTTCCTGGGCCAAAAACTGCGGGATCGATCGCTGCAGCTGGAGTTGGGCCAACGTGCGATTCTTGTAACGATCGACTTCAGCCTGCGGGAACGTCGGATTTCGGATGACGTCCGCGAAAAGCTCCAGTGTCTGATCAAGGTTTTCGATCAGGCCGCCCGCGTTGACGTTTGTGGTCATCGAAGAAAAACCGGAGCCCGCGCCAAGCGTCGCGCCGAGTGCATCAACCTGTTCGGCGATCTTTTTGCTATCAAGTGTTTTGGTGCCTTCGCGCAGCAACGAAGCGGTAAAGCTCGCGAGACCGTGATAGTCCGCTGGATCTGAAAGACCACCGCTTAACACAACCATCTGCATGTTGAAGGTCGGCACTTTCGTGTTTCTGAGCAGCACGACCTGCAAACCGTTCGCCAGCCTGGCTTCTTCCGCACGCGGAAGTTTCACTCTCAAAACTTCCTTGTTTACCGGAGCCTTGCCTTTGATTACCGCGCCTTTGGTCGTTTGCTGTTGCTGGGCCGGTGCCGCGCCTCCCTGGCCAAAAGCCAACGGCGAGACGAGCGCAACCAGCATCAGTGCGGCGACAATGTTGTTGCCAAACTTATTGATTCTCATTGTTCATCACTCCTTTACTGCCCTGACGCGCCGGTCGCGGTCTTGGCCTTTGCCTTCGGCATGGTGATCACCACCGTGCGATTGGTGTCGACAAGATACTTGTTGGCCACGCGTTGCACGTCTTCTTTGGTCACGGCGGCAACTTTGTCCAGTCGCATGTTGATCAGGTTGGGTTCGTTGTAATAAACGGTGTACTGGCCCATCGTCACCGCACGGTTAAGCGAGCTTTGCAGACCGTTGATGAAGTTGCGGCGAGTGGTGTTCTTTGCTTTCTGAAGCTCCCACTCAGCGATCGGCTCTTTCTTCAGCCGCTCGATCTCTTCGTAGATAGCCGCTTCGACGTCTTCCATCTTCACGTTCGGTCGCAGAGTCGCATTCGTGTAGAACGCGCCGACGCCGCGCTTCTCGTCCATGAAGCCGCCAACGCCGGTCACCAACTCTTTCTCACGCACGAGCTTTTGATAGAGCCGCGAGCTCTGGCCGCCCTGCAAAGCTGCTCCGAGCACTTGCAACGCGTAAAAGTCAGGCGTGTTTCCGGGCACGGCTTTGAACGCCAGATCGAGGCGCGCCGCGCGAGCCAACACATCGTCGACCGTGGCGCGGCGTTCTGCTTTCTGCTGCGGCTCGTTCATGTCGACCGCGGGCGGATCGGGTTGGCGCGGAATGCCTTCGAAGTTGCTGCGAATCTTCGCCAATGCGTCAGCAGTTTTGAAGTCGCCGACGAGCACGAGCGTAGCGTTGTTTGGGGCGTAGTACATCTTGAAGAACGCTGCGACATCTTCAACAGACGCGGCATTCAGGTCTTCCATTGAACCGATCGTTGAATGCTTGTAGGCAAAGTTGTCGTAGAGCAGTTCCTGTTGCAGCTCATTGCTCTTGCCGTAGGGTTGATTGTCGACGCCGAGGCGGCGTTCTTCCTGCACGGCATTGCGCTGGTTGTCGAGGTTCTCTTTGGTAATCGCGAGGCTCTTCATGCGATCGGCTTCGAGAAACAGCGCCAGATCGAGCTGGTTGGCCGGCAGAGCTTCGAAGTAGTTGGTGCGGTCTTCGTTGGTGGTGCCGTTCATGGTGCCGCCGTTGTTGAAGACAAGCAGGAAGTGTTCGCCGGAGCCGACGTTTTCGGAACCCTTGAACATCATGTGTTCGAAGAGGTGGGCGAAACCGGTGCGGCCCTGGCGCTCGTTTCGGGAACCGACGTTATAGGTCAGCGAAAGCGCAATCACAGGCGCCGAGTGATCTTCAACGGTGATCACGCGGAGACCGTTCTTCAAAGTGGTTTCCTTGAAATTGACCCGCACGCTGCGGGCGGTTTGAGCCTGCCCGTAGAGAACAGCGAGCGCGCAGACAAAGACGGGAAGTAAAAGCTTAGAGACACGTCTCATGAATCGACTCCTTTGTAACGTGGATAGTGCTCTCATTCGAGCAAGGATGCAGCAACGCAGAAAGGAAATGTATTGGCTGAACCAGGCAGTGTCAAGCCGCCAGAAAGGCCATCCACAGATTACGCGGATGTCTAAGGGTATTTAAGCGATCTGCGTAATCTGTGGATGGTTTTAGCCAACCGCTTGAGGGTTCTCGCCATCCAAAAGCCTCGCAGCGGATTCCTCTTAGCAGTTGGAACGGCTGTATAATCGTTCGCAACACCGAAAGTCATGATGAGAATAAAGCCCATCTTCCCCGGCCTCATGGCGGCCTTGGCCGTCGTGACGTTCGCTCTCGGGGGAAAAGCACAGCAACCTGCGCCTCAGCAGGCCGCCAGTCGTTTTGATATCACGCATTACCGTATCGAAGCTCAAATCATTCCCGAACAGCACGTGTTGCGCGCGGGCGCCGATGTCACGTTTACACCGCTGGATGCGACGCGCTCAGTGGTTTTCGAGCTGAACGGTTCACTGAAGATCGAATCCATTGAGAAGGACGGCAAGCCGCTGACCGGTTTCGTGCAGGACGCCGTCGGCGTTGGCGCACTTGGACCAAACGTGCGTATCGACCTGGGCCAGGTCGTTCCGGCGAACCAGCCGGTAACGCTGCGTATTCGCTGGAGCGGCGCACTGGTTTCACCCGAAGGCGGGCCCCTCGCGACCAAGCGTTTGGCTTATGTCGGCACTGAAGGCTCGTATCTGATGTATGCCTCGCGCTGGTTTCCGTTTCACGACTACGCGGCGGACAGAGCAACGTCGGATATCACGTTTGTGGTTCCCTCAGGTTTGCAGGTCGCCGGGACCAGCGACGATCCAATCGTGGGCCAACCCGATCCGAAGTTAGGCGCAGTTCGTTATCGCTTCGTGCACCGCAATCCGGTGTTGATCGGAAACTTCGCCGCCGGACAATACATCAACAAAAACCTGCGCTACCACAATTACGAATTGCAGTTGTACGCCATGCCGGGGAGCGAGAAGCGGATCGAAACTTATGCGGAACTGACCGGCCGCGTGCTCGAGTTCTACACGAAACAATACGGCTTGCCACTGTTCGGCAATCGCCTCGTCGTGGTGCAGATCGACGATGAGAGTTTAGACACGTATTCCGGTCCGGGAATGATCTTTCTGTCGAGCAAGATGTTCGACCCGAGCCGCCCGGTGCCGGAGGAAAAACTTCAGCGCGAGATCGCTTATCAGTGGTGGGGTCAAACGGTCGGTCTCAAATCTTTCGACGACGCGTGGCTTTCGCAGGGACTCGCCGAATGGAGCGCCTTCGCATTTCGTGAAACAACACTTAGCGCCGGCGGTCTCGACGCCGCTCAACGCGAACAGCAGGAACGCGCGCTGACATTCGAGCAAACAGCATCGATCGCCCGTGCCCCGAGCGCGCTTGACGATCAATCAGCCGCGTATCAATCGATCGTCTTTTACAAAGGTTCGATGATCTTTCGCATGCTGCGCGAGACGATCGGACGCGAGAACTTCGATCGCGTGCTGCGCACGTTCCTCGAGACCTATCGCGGCAAAAACGCTTCGATAGACGAGTTTGAAAAACTGGCGACGCAGATTTCCCAGGACAACCTGCGCTACTTCTTCGCGCAGTGGATCGAAGGCACGGGCGTGCCGGAGTTCACCGTCGAATACCAGATCATCCGCACGCGCGCCGGAAAGTTTCGCACGCGTGGCACCGTGAAGCAGAACCTCGAAGCCTTGCGGATGCCGGTCGAGTTGTTGCTGCGCGCTGAAGGCGACAATCAACAGACGACCGTTCGCATTGAAGGCCGCAGTGAAGACTTCGACTTCGAGTCGAATGGACAGCCGATTGAGGTAGTTGTCGATCCCAACAACAAGATCCTCCGCATGTCAGACGATTTGCGTGTGTCAATCATCGCGCGGCGCGGCATCGAGCAGATGAAGGAAGGAATCTACGCCGAAGCACAGCAGCAGTTTGAAGCGGCTTTGAAACTCGATCGCTCGAACTCCTGGGTCTACTACAACCTCGGCTTGCTCTTCCTCGAACAGCGCAACTGGCAACAGGCGCTCGACAATCTCGAAGCATCGTTAATCGGAAACTTGAAGCCGGCCTGGATCGAAGCGTGGGCCCACATCAAACGTGGCAACGCGTACGATGCGAAGGGCGAGCGCCAGCGCGCGGTAGCGGAGTACAACAAAGCAGTGGCTTCGGGAATTGATTACGACAACGCGCAGGCGGTGGCGAAGAAATACCTGGCAACTCCGTACGATCCAAAGGCAGAGTCGACTGCCGAGGTCAGGTGATCCAGAGACTACGCAGATTCTTGTCCCTTTTGTGGAGCCTGTAGCTAAACCGCGACGATTGCGATCTTCTGTTTGTCAGCCGCCGCAATCATCTCCGTCCGATCAAACATCAAGGTCTTACCGGCGGTGATGCATAAACACGTCGCGCCGGCTTCAACCATCGCTTCAATCGTCGGCACACCAACCACCGGCACATCAAACCGCATATCCTGATTCGGTTTCGCCAGCTTCACGACCGTAAGCTTGCCCGAGACCAGCGAACCCGCTCGGCGTATCGTGTCGTCTGTTCCTTCCATCGCTTCAATCGCCACGCACGCCTTGCCGCGCACAACGATCGTCTGGCCCAGGTCGAGCCGCGCGATCTCACGCGCGACTTCCAAACCGTACTCGATGTCTTCGCGCTCGTGTTTATCTGGCTGCCGTCTTGTCAGCGTGCCGCTCTGCGGCAGGCTCTCGTGAAGAAAGCAGGTCGAGTCGATCAGTTCGATTCCTTCACTCTGCAACTCGGACGCAATCGCACCGATCAGCGAATCGGTGTTCCGCCGCGGCAGCTTCAGTAGCACCTTCAACATGCGCGCGTCGGGCACAGCACGACTGAAGATCTGCACGTGCTTCACCTGCCCCGCCATGATCGCTTTCTCGACGCCTTCTTCCTTGAAGAACCGGATCATCCGTCCGAGTTGACCAATGCCCACCCACGTCACGCGATCCGCCAACCGTTCGATCTCCGGATCGGTCTCTTCGCGGATGGCCGCCACAACGATTTCAGCGCCTGACTGCCGCGCGCCTTCAACCACCATGAACGGAAACTTTCCGTTGCCAGCGATCAGTCCGACTTTCATTTGGTGACGCCGCGCTTCGAGTCTTCGATGAAGCGAAGCACGTAGGAAACTTCCGGAGAGCCAGTGATCTCTTCACGGATGCGATCCACTGCCTGGCTGGTATTGAGTTTGGCAGAGAGAAGTAAATGGAAAGCGTGATGCAGCGCGTCGATGGTGGCGCGCGGATAACCGCGGCGCTTCATGCCCGTGATATTCAAACCGTAGCACTTCGCATGATTGCCGACCGTCAAAGCAAACGGCAGCGCATCTTTGACAACCACTGAGTAGCCGCCGATGTAGGCTTCTTTTCCCACGCGGCAGAATTGGTGTATGCCGGAGTAAGCACCGATGTTCGCGCGGTCTTCAATCACGACATGTCCGGCAAGCGTCGCCGCGTTAGCCATGATCACGCCGTCGCCGATGAGGCAGTCGTGCGCGATGTGTGCCTGGGCCATGATCAGGCAGTCGTCGCCGATCCTGGTGAGCATGCCGCCACCCGCAGTGCCGCGATGGATCGTGACAAACTCGCGAATATTGTTTCGCGCGCCGATGCGCGTTTCGGAGGGTTCGCCTTTGTATTTCAGATCCTGAGACGCGAGGCCGATAGAGACAAAAGGAAAGACGTGTGTGTCTGCGCCGATCCACGTGCGGCCATCGACGACGCAATGTGATTCGAGACGAACATTGTCGCCCAGCTCAACTTCGTCGCCAACGATGCAATAGGGTCCAACGAAGCAGTCGTAGCCGATCTTGGCTTTCGCACTTACAACTGCAGTCGGATGAATCGTAGCCGGATGTGCAGCCGTAGACATATCAAATCGCGTTTGTATCGCGCGGCGCAACAATGCTCATAATCTCTGCGTCGGCCGCCAGCTGGCCATCCACCTTTGCTTCGCCGCGCATACGTTGCACGCGCGAGCCGATGCGCAGTGCCGTAACTTCGAGCACCAGCGTATCGCCGGGAACAACCGGCCGGCGAAAGCGCGCTTCTTTGATGCCGGTAAAGAGCACGAGTTTCTGATCGCGATCTTCGATCTCGCGCAACGCGAGCACCGCGCCGACCTGGGCCAATGCTTCCACTACCAGCACGCCAGGCATCACCGGCGCGCCCGGAAAATGGCCCTGAAAAAACGATTCGTTAATACTCACCTGCTTGATGCCGACGATGCGTTCTTTCGGCACAAGCTCGACGATGCGATCGACCAGCAGAAAAGGATAGCGATGCGGCAGCAGTTTCTGGATTGCCTGAGAGTCGAGGACTGTTTCCATTGTCGATTGCCGATTTCCAATTGCCGATTGTTAGACAGAACTCCTCAAACTTAAATCGTGAAACGTCAATTGGCAATCGGCAATTGGCAATCGACAATGGCTCATGGCCCGGGCGTGGCGGATGCGGTAGCAGGATTCTTGCTGTTGAACTCCGTGATGAATGCGCGGGTGATATCGATGCTGTCGGCCGCGTAGAGCAGCGGCACTTGAGCAGCGTCGATGATTACGTTGATGCCGCGCGCTTTGGCAAACGCTTCGAGCGCCCTGCCGATCTCATCCTGCAAAGGACCAAAGAGCTCCTGGCGCCGGCGGTTGTAGGCGGCCTGCGCATCTTCAGCTTTGCGTTGAATATCTTTCTTCAGTTGTTCGAGCTGATCGATCTTGGCTTGCAGCGCTCGCTGATCGATCGGCGTTCCTTCAGGGGCTTCCCGCAGCTTGTTTATTTCAGTCTCCAACGTCTGCGCCCGCGTCTGCATCGCCGTGATGTCGTCTTTGACTTTCTGAAACTCGCTGTTCAGCTTCGTCAGCAAGCTATTGAACTTCGCGATGCCGGTCTTTGGATCAAGAAACAGATCGGTGTAGACCACTGCCATCTTGCTGTTTGGCAAGGCAACAGTCGCCGCAGGCGTCGGGGTCGGCTGAGCGGCCGGCCTGGTTGGTGGCTGTTGCGCGCTGATCGCGGCGGCAAAGGCAACGACGAGCAGCGCGCTGATGGGAAGTAGATTATTTCGCATGGTGGTTGGGCAATCACCCAGGCTACGGCGTTGTTACGGCCGCCGTCGCGGGGTTCTTGCTGTTGAACTCGTTAATGAATGCCCGCGTGATGTCGATGCTTTCGGATGCATAAACAAGCGGCACCTGACTGCCGTCAACAATGACGGTGATGCCACGGGCTTTGGCGAATGTTTCGAGCGCTTTGCCGATGTCCTGTTGCAAAGGCAGGAAGATGTCCTGGCGGCGCTTGTTGTAAGCGGCCTCGGCGTCTTCGCCTTTTCGTTTGAACTCGGTATTGAGCTGCTCGAGCTGATCTCTTTTTGTCCGGATGGCGCTTGGATCGGCAACGCTCTGCGTGTCGTTAATCTCTTTAGTCAACGTATTGATTCTGGTTTGCAAGTTTTGCAGTTCGGTCTGCCGCGGTTGAAACTCGCGGTTCAGCGTGGAGAGCAAACTGTTGAACTTGGCAATGCCGGTTTTCGGATCCATAAACGCGTCTGAATAGATCATCGCGATCTTGCTATCCGGCACCGCCACCGTCGCCTGCTGAGTGGCGGGCGCGGACGCTGCGGGTCTCTGTTGTGCTGACGCGGAAACTGCCACAGTCGCAAGCAGGACCACGGCCGCAAAAGAACAAGCTATCTTCATAACTTTCTTGTATTACTCCTTACAGTTTGAGGTGACGGGACAAACCCTTTAGTGTCGCTTAGTGCTTAGCCAGCCACGATTGGTTGGCTCAAGTAATTAAAAGGTACGCCCGACACTGAAGCGAACGACTCTCTTTTTCTCATTAAAGAAGAACGGAAACCCGTCGATAACCTGATTCTCGCGGGCGTTTGGATTATACGCAAAGATCAAGCGAAACGGTACATTGATGACCGGCACCTGAACCCGCACTTCCATACCCAAACTCGATCGATAATCGCCGAGTTTCGCAAACAAACTATCGGATAAGCGGACCACGCTGTTGGTCTGGGCGTCACCGCGCAGGAACACCGGCTGGAACCCGATCGGCAAGCCGGTGATTGGATCGTTGTCGGACAACCGCCGGGCAAGTTCAAGCTCCGCCTGGCTCACAATGCGATTGTCGCGAGCAACCAGACTAAAGAACCCGGACGACGCGAGCGTCGGGTTATTACAGAGCGCGAGCGAGCTCAAACTGATCGGCACCTGGATTGGTAATCCGCCGATCTGAAAACGATCGCAAGTAAGCACACCGACAGTCGAGAGAAACGGCTGGTCTGGCAGGAACTCACTCGAAAACGTTTGATCGCTCTTGCTCCGCAAATTGAACGCACTGCCGATGTCTGCAAATGCTGCAAGGCTGACGGTGTCGCCGATGATCGGTATTCGATATTCAAGATTGGCGAGCACCTGCGTGTCGCCACCGACTGAAGTAAACGTACGCGGCAAGGCGGCGACGTTGGAACCAGAGGTTCCGGTAAACGTGCCGAGTGCCGCGGCGGCTTGCGGCAACCCGGGAATCACTATCGGATTACCCGAAGGATTCTCCGCCAGTATGACGTTTTGCGAAGTGATGAACGTATCGACCGGGGAGATCGGACTGATCGAGCGAACGTTGTAACCGCGAATCGTGAACTCGTCGCCGAGGAAGAACCGCTCGAAGATCGGCACACCGTCAACAAACGCCAGCGAGTTTGCGTTTCTTACTTTCTCGGTGATGGCAAAACTTCCCACCGTGCCCGCGATGATGCGGAAACCAAACACTTCCGGATGCCGCGACTTCTTACGCCGCATCGGGAAGAACTGTGTATAAGACAGCGTCGGCTGATAGGTTCTGACGTCACCGCCTAAACCGGCAAGCGCGATCGCCACCGAGAATTCACGTCCACTCGTCGGGTCGATGCTCGCGTTGCGCGTGTCGTAAGAGAAGGTCAACGTGCCGCGGCTCGTAAGAATGTTTGGCTGGCGGTAAACGACCGGAATAAACAGTGCCGGGTTGTTCGGGTCGGTGTTCGATTCCGGATCCTTCACGCTCGATAGCGACAGTTGATATGACGCGCCGACACGCGAAAACTGCGTGAAGCGTCGCTTCCGATAAAACTCAGAGAGCGGGGCGCTAACAAAGATCGAGCCGCCGTACGAGTCGCGCGTAAACAGATTTCGTTCATTGATCTCGTTGAAGTTGAAGCCACCGGTTAGCAGGTCTTGCTGCGCGCCGATGTTCTGCGAAAGGAACGTTCCTTCGCCGAAGAACTTCTGCGAAAACGCAAACACGGAGAAGCCGGCGCTGATGGGCCGGTCTTTGATGTACGGCTCGGTGAATGAAAACTGGAACGAGCGCTGGCGATTGCCCGCCGCAAGGTTGAACGAGAGCACCTCGCCACGGCCCAGCAGGTTGTTGGTCGAATATTCGAGACCGAAGAACGAACCGCCGATGCCGGAGATACCGCCGTTGAAAGAGATCTGCTGACGGCCGCGTTCGCTGACCTTCAACGAGAGATCGACCGTCGCTTCTTCATCGTTCGTGCGGCGATCGACGTCTTTGTCTTTGTCGATCGGGTTGAAGTAGCCAAGCTGGTTTAGTTTGACGACTGAGTATTCCCAGTAGGCATCGTTGTAGATGTCGCCTTCATTGATCAGCACTTCGCGGCGCAGCACGTTGTCGCGCGTGAACGTGTTGCCGACAAACTCCAGTCGCCGCAGCGTAAACTGTTTTCCTTCTTCAATCGTGACGGTGAAGTCGACAATGCCTTCGTTCGGGTTCTGCGGATTGTCTTTGAAGGTCGGAACGGGTTCGGCGGTGTATTCGATGAAACCCTGTTGGCCGTAAAACTTCTTCAGGTTCTCGAAAAGACCTTTACTGACTTTTTCGCCGTCAGCAATGTCGCCCTGGTTCAACCCGATGACGGAACGGATCTGCTGTTCGGAAAAGATCGAGTTACCTTCAACTTTGAACTCGCCGAGCCGATAAACCTTTCCTTCGACAATCGGCACCGTAATGCGCAATCCCTCGTCGACCGAAGAGATAAACGGCAGCGGCAGGATCGGAAAGCCAGTACGGCGGGGACCGATGCTTTCGACGCGTGGTTCACCGTGACGCGCCTGCAAGTAGCCCTTCGAACGCATGTAGTTGTCGACGAGCCGAAGGTCGTATTCAAGTTTCTCGCGATCGAGAATGTCGGTTCCTTTGAACCGCGTGATCAGTCCCGCTTCCTTGACGTACTTCATTGCGCCGCGCAACGAGCCGTCGCTGAAAACCTGGTTGCCTTCAAACTGAATCTCGACGACGCGGACGCGATCTCCTTCATTGATCACAAACTCAATCGCCAGCGAGGTGGCGGAAACTTCTTCAGTCCGCTCTTCGACAGTGGCATTCGGATGACCGCTGGCCGAGAGGAGCTCCTTAATCACTCGCATCGCGGTGCGGACTTTAACCGGATCGTAAGTACTTTCTTTCGACACACCGACGCGCCGCTCGCGAAATGCTTTGAGCACGTCTGATTCCGGTACGCTCTTAAGCCCCGAAAACGTCAGGTCGCGGATGATCGGAAGTTCCTTGACTTCGAAAATGATGTTCACGCCGCCGCGTGGACCATTTTCAGTCAGCACGCGCGTAGCGGTCTTGTCGAAGAAGGTTAACGAAAGAAGTGTTTGATAATCGCGTTGGACCTGGTCGACGTTGTAGACGTCGCCCGGCCGGGTTTGAATGTAATAAAGGATGTCGTCTTTACGGAGACGCCGATTTCCGATGATCTCGACGTTTTCAACTAAACGTTGTTGGGTCTGGGCGGTGACGCCTGGTGGAGTCGCGAAGCTAACGAAAATTCCGAGCAGCAAGCCAAAACAAAAGAGCCAGGACGCGCGATATGAGTGCATAGGCACCAATTCCCTCAGTAGTTCTTTCGGGGCCTCAGAAACTTCGGGGAGCTAAATTGAGTGAATAATAGTACAGAGACTAATAAAATTACCGGCAAAGCTGCTCGCCGCTGCACTGGATCGAAGACGCAGGTTTGATTCCACGTCCCTCAAGCCAGTTGCCAGCTTTTGAGTAGCAAAGTGGCGCATTATAAGGCAAAAAAGTGGAAAGTCCAAAGGGCACAAAGGCTTTCCTTCAAAGTAGAACGCCACAAAAAGGCACAAAAGGCACAAAGGATTTTGCTAACCCTTTCTTGTGACTTTTGTGCTTCTTTGTGGCCCAGCTAACTCAGTGAATCAAGAGCGCGTCGTCGTCAGCGGTTTCCACCCCGGCCGGACGGAAATCCAGTTCATTGCCGTTGAGATATACCTCAACCAGCGACGAACCGTCCAACTGCCCCTGAATCAACGCCTCGGATAAAGGATCTTCAACGTACTTTTGCAGCGCTCGCCGGATCGGCCGCGCGCCGTAAAGCCGGTCGGCGCAAGTTTTTTCCACGATCCAGCGCTTTGCCTCGTCCGTCAGCCGGACCTCGAATCCGTGCCGGCTCATCGTCTTGTTGATCTGCTCAATCTGAAGCTGAACGACTTCCAGCAGCTCGTCGTCGAGCAATTGGTCGAAGATGATGATCTCATCGAGACGGTTGATGAACTCGGGGTTGAACGTCTGGCGCACGGACGACATCACCATCTCTTCGACTTTTTCGCGGCTGGCGTCGGAATTCGCCTGGAACCCGAGCGTGCCCTTCTTCTGAATGAAGCGAGCGCCGATGTTTGAAGTCATGATGATGATCGCGTTCTTGAAATCCACCGTGTTGCCCAGCGCGTCGGTCAGGATGCCGTCTTCAAACACCTGAAGCAGGATGTTGAAGATGTCCGGGTGCGCTTTCTCGATCTCGTCGAACAAAAGAACTGAATACGGCGAGCGTTTGATTCGTTCGGTTAACTGACCGCCTTCTTCATGGCCGACGTAGCCGGGAGGAGATCCGATCAGTTTCGAAACCGAGTGTTTCTCCATGAACTCCGACATGTCGAAGCGAATCAACGCCCGTTCACTGCTGAACAGAAACTGAGCAAGCGATCGCGCCACTTCTGTTTTGCCGACGCCCGTTGGACCTAAGAACAGGAACGAACCGACCGGCCGCAGCGGGTTCTTCAGTCCCGCACGCGAACGCCGAATCGCACGCGCCAGGGCGGAAATTGCGGGTCGTTGCGAGATGACGCGTTTGTGCAGCTCGACCTCGATGCGCAACAGTTTCTGCGTCTCTTCCTCTTTCAGCGAGTTGACCGGGATGCCGGTCCAACGCGCAATCACGTCTTCGACGTCGTCGCGCGTGACTTCGGCTGAGACGAGCGCGTCTTCTTGCGTCATCCGCAGGCTCGACGAGTCGCCGTAGGATCTCGACCATTCGTTCAACTCGTTCCAGTCGGCGAGATTTCCCTGTTCGCGCCGCACGCGCAGCTTCACACGCGCGCCCGCTTCGTCGATCACGTCGATCGCTTTGTCTGGCAGAAAACGATCCGGAATGTAGCGATGCGACTGGTAAACCGCGGCCTGCAATGCGTCGTCGGTGTAACGAACCTGATGAAAGCTCTCGTAACGTTCGCGCACGCCATCGAGAATGCTGACCGCTTCCGCTTCCGACGGAGGCGGAACTTTCACCGCCTGAAAACGCCTTTCGAGTGAGCGATCCTTCTCGATTGATTTGCGAAACTCCGCGGGCGTGGTCGCGCCGATGCACTGAATCTCGCCGCGTGACAGTGCCGGTTTCAAGATATTGGCCGCATCGAGTGAACCTTCCGCGGAACCGGCGCCGACAAGCGTATGCAACTCGTCGATGAAAACGATGTACTGCGGGTTCTCGACCAGCTCCCGCATGATCTGTTTCAAACGTTCTTCAAACTGCCCGCGATACTTTGTTCCGGCAACGATCAAAGAGAGATCGAGCGAAAGAATGCGTTTGTTTTCCAGGAACGAAGGAACATCTCCGCGCACGATTCGCTGCGCGAGACCTTCGACAATCGCGGTCTTGCCAACACCCGGCTCGCCGATCAGAACGGGATTGTTCTTCGTGCGGCGGCAGAGAATCTGAACGACGCGTTCGATTTCTGCTTCGCGTCCGATCAGCGGGTCCAGCTTGTCGTTGGCCGCGTCTTCGGTCAGATCGCGAGAGAATTCCACGAGATGCGGCGTGTCTTTTTTCTGCGTGCTGCGAGCATCGGCGCCTGATTGACGCGCGATCTCATCGCGCACGGCATTCAAACGCAAGCCGCGTTCGTAAAGAATCTCGGCGGCCATCGAACGCTCTTCACGTAGCAGTCCGAGCAGCAGGTGCTCGGTGCCGATGTGGCGATGTTGCAGCCGGTCACTTTCTTCGTGGGCGTAGGCGAGAACGTGTTTGGTTTCGGGCGCGAGCGGGAGTTCGACGGAGGTCGAGATCTTTTCGCGCAATAACGTACGCCCTTCGATCTCCTTCCGAATCGACTCGATAGAAACTTGGGCTCGCGGAAAAAAGCGCCCGGTGAGGGTCTTATCTTCGCGCATCAGCCCCAGCAGCAGATGCTCCGGTTCAATTGCCGGCGCGCCAAACTGGGAAGCCTCGTAACGCGCGAAGAAGATAACTCGGCGCGCCTTTTCGGTGTAACGTTCGAACATCCTGGTTTTATTAAGTCCTTATGATTACCAAGCCGGGCGAAACTGCGGCCCGGCAACTTGGCCGCATTATAACCTATGGAAAGACGCAACGCAGCCGCTATTTCATCAAACTGTCTGTATCTTGAGCCACAAAAAAGGCGCCAGAGGCACAAATGTGCTCACTCCAATCCTTTGTGCTTCTTGTGCTTCTTTGTAGTGTGCACTTCAGCGGTGCAAACGCCCCTCTTCCAAACGCAGTGAATAATCACAAAGTTGTGCCAAACTCGGGCTGTGCGTTGCGACGACCACCATTGCTGGCCGATTTTTGGCATAACTAACGAGAGTGCGGGAGATCTCCTCGCCAATATCAGCATCGAGATTGCCGGTTGGTTCGTCCGCCAAAACTAGCTGCGGCTCTGTCACGAGCGCTCGTGCGACTGCGACACGCTGCTGTTCGCCGCCTGAAAGATGCGATATCGGGTGGTCCAGCCTTTCCTGCAAACCGGCTTCTATCAGGAACTCAGTCGCTCGCTGAAACGCACTGGCGCGCGCGCTTCGTTTTATTAGTATGGGCAGGGCGACGTTTTCGAGCGCGGTGAGGTCCGGCAAGAGATGGTGGAATTGAAAAACAAAGCCGATCTGCTCACGGCGAAACGCCGTGAGAGAGCCGTGATCCGGTTCTTCCAAACCACCGACGAGATGAAGCAGCGTCGACTTGCCCGATCCGGAAGCGCCGGCGATCGCGATACACTCGCCCGGGTTCACCGTAAACGTGACGCCACGTAAAACCTCAACCCGTTCTCCATTCGGCGCGGCAAAGCTTTTTCGCAGATCGACGACTTCTAAGCGCATGCTGTAGGACAGGCATTCTTGCCTGTCTTCCAATTTAATGAGTGACAGGCAGGAATGCCTGTCCTACTACGCATCGCGCAGGACCTCGACTGGTCTCATGCGCGCTGCGTTTCGAGCGGGATAGATCGTCGCGAGCACGCTCAGCCCAAAAGCGATCAATGCCGCGAGCAATGTTTCGCTGAGGTTCGCGTGAAGCGGTACGTTGCTGATCGAATAAACATCCGCCGGCAAGCTGACAAGCTTGTAATAGTTGCCGACGAAGCACGCGGCGAGTCCGAGCAACACTCCTGTAACAGCACCGATCGCACCGACTACCGCGCCTTCGATGATGAACACCAACATCACGCCCAGGCGCGTCGCGCCAAGCGTGCTCAGGATCGCGATGTCGCGACGACGTTCGACAACCACGAGAATCAACATCGTGGTAATATTCAACGCCGCTATCGCAACAATTAGCCCGATGATGAACAGCGCCATGCGACGCTCAAGCGCGAGCGCCGCGAAGAGTGGCTGATTCGCTTGTTGCCAATCGACAACTGTGTAACCATCGCCGAGTGCGCTAAGCACGCGAGCAGCGATCTGCTTCACGTTGTCGGCGTCATTGACTTGAACGCTTATGACCGAAGCAGCGTGCTCGTTGCCTGCAAAAGCAGTTGCCGTCTCAAACGACACATAGATCCACGTCGAGTCGTACTCAAACAAACCGGAGCGAAAAATCCCGGCGACGTGCAACCGGCGCGTTGACTTATTCTGCAAGCCATCGAACGGCACCACCTGCAAAGTATCCCCGACAGCCACGCCTACTTTGGCAGCGAGCTCAGCACCGACCACGGCTTGCGGCACAGACTGTTTCCCCGCGTTTGCTGAGTCTGCGCTTGCTGAGTTTGCGTTTGCTGAGTCAAACAGCGGTCCAATCGTGCCTTCAATCAACCAGCGTCGCGCTTGTGTCTCATTCCCGACTCCCACTCCTCTCAACACCGCATACGCAGGGCTCTTCGTTCCGCTAACAAGCGCGCCATCGTAAGTTGTGGCTGACGCACTGACCACGCCTTCAATTGCCCGCAACCTCTCCGCCAGCTTCTGGTGCTCTTCAATCGGGCGTCCATCACTGCGCAACACACTCAGATGTTCCGTGCCTTGCAGGATCTTGTCGCGCATCTCGTCGCGAAAACCATTCCCCAACGCAAAGGCCACAATAAGCGCCGCGACACCCATCGCGATGCCGAGTATCGCCATGAGCGCCGTGACGCGCGCCAAACGTTTCTTCGGCCGCGATCTTAAATACCTGAACGCCAGAAAAATTTCGTATGGCAATCCCTAAAATCCCTGTTTCAAGACCGGGCGGGTGGACACTTCTTCGTGTCTTCAGGCCTGTTTTCCGGCAACAGTCGCTTTAAATCAGGCTCGTCGCGGGCGGCGACATCCCCTTTCGGCCGCAGTTCGTAAATAGTTTCCGTCACTTTTCGAAAACTAAAATGCTCCTCCAGCCTCACGATCGTCGGTATCTCTTCGCGTTGCCAACCACACGGTAACCACCAGCGCGGATCGGTATCGATAAACACGCGCCGCCCTTCCTTCATATAGTCGTCCACGAGCGAAAACAATCGATCTCCGGGCCAACCGCCCCCCGTACCAATCGCCTTCCAGTCGCCATTGCCAATCGCCGCCCAGTAATGCACGGCAATCGTTTGCGACCCGGAGATCATCACTGCATCGGGCGGAACGTGCTCGAGCCGATGCTTGTACTCCTTGCTCATCGCGCGCCGTTCGATAAATTCAAAACTGATCGGCCGCATGTAAATGAACAGGATCACCGCCATCAACACGATCACGCCCGTGCACGCCACAAACGCGCGTCGAATATTTCCGAAACGACGTTCCGCAAGCCATAACATCCAGAACGCCCCCAACGGCACAATCGCGGGCAAGCCGGTCAAAAAGTAACGCCAGTTAACTGTCGTGCTGTAGTTGAAAAATAGAAGGACGTTGGCAAAGAAGCCGGTCAACCAAAGCAGCAGCATCGGCGACATGCGACGCTGGCGCCACTCGAGCACCGGTGCAAACAGGATCGTCAAAAACACGAGCGGCGCACTGATGAAGTAGTAAAAAAGATAAGGAAGAAGATTCGCGAGCGCGACCGGATGCCGCGACGACTCGTCACGCATCGATTCACGCCAACCGTACCAGACCCAGCGATAGTGAGCGTCGCTAATGAACCAATATCCAAACCAACCGAACGCCAGCA
>Ga0187894_10003449_pt1 | contig 17717 bp, 9 predicted proteins | sample GBC1701081metaG_FD_136650 | JGI IMG/M metagenome (GOLD analysis project Ga0187894, IMG submission 136650) | White microbial mat communities from a lava cave in the Kipuka Kanohina Cave System on the Island of Hawaii, USA - GBC170108-1 metaG ...
GAACACACTACGATAAAAGCAGCGATTGAGTAAGCCAGCACGCGAGGCCGCGTGCGCTCCCAGGGGCAACGCCTTTTCGATATAGACTTTGATTTTGAAGGACTTTTATTTGCACACGCTTCAAATAGATAATTTGGCGCCGACAGCCTCAGTTTTGTTCAAAGTGGCGCCAGCCTTGCGATGATTATGCATACAACAATTTGGGTTGAGAACTGACGTTAATGTCGGGAAAAAGGTCTGTCTGTCCTTGTTCTGTGCGGCGTTGTGTTCGAGGAGGCTGCGGCGGCGGTGAGTCCTCGCTAAGGTAGGAGAGGAACGTGAAGGTACGACAGCGCAGGTTCCCGGGTCCTTCTCAGGCAGGCCTCAACACAAGCTAATCACTAAGCTAAGGAGGAGCGACAAATGAATCGAAGCGACATTCGAATCAACACATCGATGTTGGCGCTGAGCATATTGACGCTCGGCCTCATGGCGCCAATTGTCGCGCAGGAGCCTGCTAAAAAAGAGGCCGCGCCTGTCACGCGGAAGAACGAGCAGGAGCCTCAAATCAATCGACCACCACAAGTCTCAATGATCACGCTCGCGGCCAAACTGGTTGACCCCGAAAATAAAGCGAAACAGAAGGCCGCGACAGTGGAAGTGTCCGTATCGGGGCTTGAGTTGATTGACCCGGCTCAGACGGGCGAGTCGGCGAAAACAGGACAAGGCCACATTCACTATCAAGTGGACAATGGGCCGGTGATCGCGACGCCGACCACCAAGTTGAGCTTCCACGGTCTCGCTTCAGGGCCCCATAAGATTGTGGTGACGCTCGCGGGCAACGACCACAAGCCGCTAGGGCCGTCGCGGACGCTCAACGTCACGATTCCTTGACATCGCACGACCTGAAGAACCGGGCGCGCGGAGTAATCGCTGAAACAGGTTCCTATTTCCAGGGCGCCGTACAAGGAAGTCCCTGACGTTCAGGAGCGGTTCGTGATCAGGCCAGCCGGCCAGGACAGCGCACAACCGTTCGTGCAGTATACCGAGGGCATCAGCGGCGGAGATCATTACACGGCCATCGCGATGCCCGCGCCTGACGGCAAAGCCACATTGCGCGTCGTCGCCGACAAACTGACGCCGCCGCCTTCGGGCAAAGCGAGCGTGCGCATCGTTAACGCCTCGCCCGACGCGGGAGAGATAGACATCTTCGTGAAAGGAGAAGAACTCTTCGACGGAGTGAACCCGGAAACAGTTACCAACTACAGCGAGATAGCCCCGATGACGGGTACGCTGGAAGTGCGGCCGGAGGGGAAAAAGAATGTTCTGCTGACCGTGCCGGCCGTGACGTTCGAGCCGGGCCACCTTTATACGATCATATTGGCGGGCAAGGCCGCCGGCGTTCCAAAGCTCGAAGCGGTCAAGATTGACGATCAACTCGTCGGCTCAACGAGCGCGGCGCCAGCTTCGCCGCCCCCTGCCGCGCCAATGAGGTAGTCAACAAAACAGACATGAAAGATGTCCGCTTCCAGCCGGCAAATTAAGGCAATTCACGCCGTCGTCTCCCGTGGCTATACGCAACAACAATCGTGGCGTATAGCCACGCTGGCTGCGGTGACGCCCTGAAACAATGAAAATCGTTTGGAGTTCCGCCTTCAGGCGGTTGGCCCTGATGATCAGGGCCAACCGCCCGAAGGCGGAACTCCAAACGATTTTCGAAGGAGGAGATGGACATGGATATTCAAGTTTTAAGCACCGCCTTTCGTGAGGGAGAAGCCATTCCGGTTCAGTACACATGTGATGGCGACAATGTTTCCCCGCCGCTGCGGTGGGGCAGGCTCCCGAAAGAATCACAAAGCCTCGCGCTTATCTGCGAGGACCCGGACGCGCCTTCCGGCGTCTTCGTCCATTGGCTTATTTTCAACCTGCCGCCAATCGTTTCGGACCTGCCCGAAGCGCTGCCGATCACTGAAACACTCGTGGAGACCGGCGCCATACAAGGCCGGAATGATTTTAACGATATTGGTTATGGCGGCCCGTGCCCGCCTCCGGGCAATTCACATCGGTATTTCTTCCGCCTCTATGCGCTCGACACGAAACTCGACCTTCGGGCAGGCGCCACAAAGCAGGAGTTCGCGCGCGCGGTGGAGGGACACCTCCTGGCGGCGGGGCATTTGATGGGAACTTACAAACGCGGGGCGAGCATGGTCGCGGGACGCTGAGGTTTGGACTTATGAAGAGCGGCATAGCGGGTTCTCGATCTCGCTCGTGGAACCCTCGGACAACAACTCACGCAGTTTCAGCATTCCCGTCCGCATTCTGGTTTTGACCGTTCCGAGCGGCAGGCCGAGCTTGTCCGAGATCTCCTGCTGGGTCAGCCCGCCGAAGTAAGCGATTTCGATCAACTCGCGCTGTTCGGGTTTGAGCTGCGCCAGGGCGGCGCGCACCTGTCGCCGCGTTTGGGCGCCGGCGGCGGCCTCCTCCGGCGATTCGACGCTGAGCGCAATGGGAGCGGCCTCTTCCGGCAACGCCTGTTCGTGGCGCTTCCACGCCGCCGAGCGCAGGCGGTCGATAGCTTTGTTGCGCGCAATGGTCATCAGCCACGTCAGCGGCCTGCCCCGCTGAGCGTCGAAGACATGCGCTTGCCGCCAGACCTGCAAGTAAGCGTCCAGCGTCACCTCTTCGGCCGCCCCACGGTCGTTGAGCACGCGCAGCGCCAGGCCGAAGACCGTCCGGTTCGTTTGATCGTAAAGCTCGGCCAGCGCCTCCTGGTTTCCCGCGGCGATTTCTCGGATCAGTAGTGTTCGATGCTTTTTCTGAAGCCGGCGGTCGTGCGCCGGTTCCAGTGATAGCGGCCTTTCAGGTAATGCTGATAGGCGTCGGAGCTCGTAGTCGGGTTTTTCGCCATCCGCTGCTCCGCCTCGCTGGTCAGGCGCGGCCGCAGCTTCTCGGTGATTTCGCGAGAGATTTCTTCCTGCACGGTGTGGATGTCCGCCAGGCGCCGGTTGTATTGCGCGCCCCAAAGCTGCGCACCATCGCTGACATTGACCAGGTCGGCCTGAATGATCAGGTCTTCGCCGCGCCGCCGCACTTTTCCGGTCAGGACCGCATCCACCTTCAGGTCGCGCCCGACGGCCTGCGGGTCGGAGGCTCGCCCCTTGTAGCGAAACGCCGTCGTCCGCGCCGTCACTCGCAGCGAGGGTAGATGCGACAGGTTGTTGATGACGCTTTCGGTGATGCCCTCGCTGAGATATTCAATGCCTGCGTCGCCGCTCTCGTTGGCGAACGGCAGCACAACCAGGGAGTCAATCGCCCTGTTGTAAGCCGCGCGCCAGTAAATCGCCGCGCCAATCGCCGCAAGCAGCGCGGCCCCCGAGGCGATCAGGCCGAGGTTCCGAAAACGGCGCCTCGGCCGGGAATTTTCCCGCGGTTCCGGAACAGCCGAATGGGAAGCAGGCGGCGCATCGTTTGCGGCGGCGGTTTGCGCCATCGCTTGAATACGCCCGGCTGCGATCCGGTCGTGGAGTTCAACCGTCACCGGCTCCGGTTCCGCGTCAAGCTCGCGCCGCAGCGATTCGCGGCATTGCTGATACTGTTGGATCGCCCGGCGCCGGTCGCCGGCCGTGGCGTAAAGGCGCATCAAATGGCGGTGAGCTCCTTCGTCGGACGGATTGGCCTCGACCAGCCGCTGGTAACTCTCGACAGCCTGCTGGGGATGGCCGCTCGTCTCGTGAATCTGCGCGAGATGGCGAAGCAGTTTTTGCCGGAGCAGACGCAACTGCTCGCGGCGCGAGACGGCCCAGTCTTCATAAAGGTCTTCGCTCAGCAGGTCGCCCTCGTACAGCTCCAGCGCCAGCTCGCAATCCGCCGCCGTATGGCATTGCAAGGCCGCGGCCGCGCGCGACTCGAAGACCTGGAAATCAATCCACATCTCGCCCGGCGAGCGCAGGATCACCTGTTGGTCGTGCGTGACGATGAAGCTGACGATGCGGCTGAAGCGCGAGTAGTTTGACCAGAGTTTTCGATTTGCGGCGAGTCCACAGATGCTCTCCGACCGGAGCGCCGTTCACGGCGATGCGGAACGGGCCCAGTAAATGAATCGCAAGCGCGGGGTGTTTGGAGTAAATGACCGCTGGCTTTTCCATACGTTGGTATGATCTGACTCGCGGTCTTATTTTGGCACGGAACGCGGACTCGCGCTATCTTGGAAAGTGAGCGAAGAGGGCTTTTTCGTCACGAAAGGGGAGTGGGGAAGGAACTTCCTTGTCCCCACTCCCTACTCCCTACCCCCCTCTACTTCTTCGTCCCGCAGCGCGCCGGCGGCTATTCAGAACGTAACGCCACCATCGGATCCACCCTGGCCGCGCGGCGCGCGGGGAAATAACCGGCCAGCAGCCCCGTGGCGATCAAGAGGAGACTGACGGCCAGGAAGGTCAGCGGATCTGTAGCCGTGACGTTGTAAAGGAAACCGGTCATCAGATGAGTCAGCGCCAGCGAAGCAGCCACTCCAAGCGCCAGGCCGATCAACACCAACCGCAGACTTTGGCGGAGCACCAGACCGAAAATGTTCCCGCGGGTCGCGCCGAGCGCCATCCGCACTCCCATTTCGTAGGTTCTTTGGGTCGTCGAGTAGGAGACGACGGCATAAGCGCCGATGGCCGCAAGGATCAGCGCCGCGCCTCCAAAACCGATGAAGAGCCACATCAGGGAACGCGAAGACGAAGTCGAAGCCGCGACCGCCGCGTCCATCGTGCGGACTTCGCTGACCGGCGCATTGGGGTTCACGCTCGCTACCAGTCCGCGTAAATCACTAGCGAGTTGTGGCGAGTTCGACGTCGTGCGCAGGATTAAGGTCATGGCCGTGGGCAATTTCCGATCCAGGCCGGTTGACTGCGGGTAAGGCATATAGAAGGCGCCATTGATATAACTCGGCGTCTTGCCGGCCAGATCGAATTGGCGGACATCTCCCACAACGCCCACCACTATTCTCCGCTTTTGCTCCCAAAGAACTCTGACGTATTTGCCGATGGGGTTTTCGCCGGGCCAAAACTGCCTGGCCGTGGAGGCGCTCACCAGCACGACCTCGGCGGACTTTTCTCCATCGGCTTCGGTAAATCGCCTTCCGGCGAGCAGCGGAATGCGCATGATCCGGAAGTACTCAGGCATGACCGCGCCAGCCCATAACAGCGTCGCGCGCTGCCCGGGCGTGAAGGGACGTCCTTCCGATTCCACCGGAAGGATCGGAATCTCGCCGCTTAATGGCGCCGCATTGGCGGCTGTTGCGTCAGCGACTCCGGCCAGTCCGCGCGCACGTCGCAGTAACTCGTCATAAAGCGCAATGGTTGCCGCCTGCTCCCGGCCATCGGCCTGTTGCGGTTGCTGTGGATAGACTGACGCCGTCACGATCTGCTCCGGGCGAAAGCCGGGGTCCACCTGAGTCAATCGCCAGAGACTATTGATCAATAGCCCCGCGCCGGCGACCAGCACAACCGCCAGCGCGATCTCGCCAACGATCAAGGAACTGCGCATGCGCATGCCGGCGAGGCCAGCCGCATGCTGGCCTCGCGTCTTGAACGCCTCGGCTAGATTCAATCGCGAAGCGCCGAGCGCCGGCGCCAGGCCAAAGGCCACCCCGGTCAGGATGGCGAGCGCGGCCAGGAAGGCGAGGACCTGCCAATCAATGCTGACAGTGGCCAGCAGCGGATTGTCCGCCGGCAGCGCGGTCTTCAACGTCGAGAGGCTCACCCTCGCGAGAACGAATCCGGCGGCGCCCCCCAGGAGCGCGAGCATGACGCTTTCAGTCAACAGTTGGCGCACGATGCGTCCGCGCCCGGCGCCGAGCGCCGCCCGCACCGCCATCTCTCGACCGCGCGCAGCGGTCCTGGCCAACAACAGGCTCGCCACATTGGCGCAGGCGATAAGCAAGACACAGCCGACCGCGGCGAGCAGCAAAAGCAGTTTGTCGCGCATGCCGTTCGTCAGATCGGCCTGCAAGGAGATGATCGTGGAGTTCGCGTTCCAATTGGCGGCCATCCGAAAGGGCGCCAGGGTTTTGATCCGTGAAATCAGCGCGGGCAGTTCGCTCCGCGCTTGTGGCAAGGTCGCTCCCGGACGCAAGCGCGCAATCAGAAGCATCCATCCGTCCTCCCAATACTCGCCCCTGTTGGTCGGATCGAAGCGGGCAGGAAGCCAAAGTCGCTCCCTGGTCGAAGGAAAACCGAATTCGGGGGGCATCACTCCGACCACCTGCCGCGGCTCCCCATCAATCGTGATCGAGCGGCCGATGACGTCCGGATCGCCGGCGAATTTGCTCAGCCACAGCGCATGACTGAGGACGACGACACGGTCGCGTCCCGGCAAATCTTCTCCGGGTTCAAACGTGCGCCCCACTTTGGCCGGCGCGCCGAGCAAAGAAAATAGATTGGCGGAAACAATGCCACCCACCAAGTGAACCGCCTCTCCCTCTCCGGTAAGGTTGAACCCCAGATCGGAATCGTAAGCCGCCACTTCCATCGTCCGGCTCTGCTCATACATGGAGGCGATGCCTCCCCTGGGATACGCCTCCGTCACTCGGACGAGCCGGTCGGGCTCGGTGTAGGGCAGAGGCCGGATGAGCGCGCCGTTGATCAGACTGAACATGGCTGCGTTGCCGCCGATCCCCAGAGCGAGTGAAAGCACGGCCACGGCGGTGAAGCCGGGATGCTTGCGCAGCATGCGCAGGCTATAGCGCAAATCCTGCCATAGATCTGCAATCATATTCATTCTCCTTATTCCGAAAATTATGGGTTCATGATTGACTCGGCGCTCGACGCGCCGCAGCTCTTGCGCCAACAATTCGCTGCTACGCAACTCCGCAAGCGCCGCGCGAGAGGCTTGTTCATCGGTCGCGCCGCCAGCGCGCAACTCGGCGTAATGATCGTCCAGATGCTGCGAAAGCTCCTTGATGATGGCCGCCTCACGCGCCGGCTCCAGTTTCAGGCTCGCCAGCAATTTGCTGATCTCTTCATCCCATTCACGCATGTTCGACCTTCTCCTGTTTCGATTGTCATTTCGATTGTCATGTTGAGGTGATGGAAGTTAGTGACGGGAATCGCCGAATGGTCGCAGGAAAATTTCGCGCGCGGACTCATTCACATCGGAGCGTAACCATCGGGTCCACCTTCGTCGCCCGCCGCGCCGGAATCCAACAAGCAAGCAGCGCTATGCCCGCGAGCAGCGCCGGGACAGCGGCGAAGGTCGCCGAGTCAGTCACGCTCACGCCAAACAGTACCGCGAGCGGTAGCGAGCGTGACTTTGTATTGAGTCACGCTCGCTACCGCTCGCGGTACTGATCCGCAATCAAATTATTCGCGGCGCAACGCGACCATCGGATCGACAGTGGCCGCGCGGCGAGCTGGCAAATAAATGGCCAGGAGCGCCACCGCCGCGAGAAATAGCGAGACGCCGACATAGGCGATGGGGTCGAACGGGCTCAGACCGAACAGCAGCGCCGAAAACACACGAGAGACCGCTGCGCCGCCCGCCATACCGAGAGCGACGCCGATCCCGACCAGCCGCAGGCCCTGTCCCGTCACCATCCGCAGCACCTTCTGGCGGCTCGCGCCCAAGGCCATGCGAACGCCGATTTCGCGCGTGCGTTGGCTGACGGCATAGGCCATCACGCCGTAAAGTCCCACGGCGGCCAAGAGCAGGGCGAGCAGGCCGAGACCGGCGGACAACGCGGACGCTACGCGAGTGGGCCACTTCTGCTGAACAACCTCCTCCTCCAACGAGCGCATGTCGAGCAAGACGCCCGGGTCCAACACTCGGGCCTCTGATCGCAGCATAGGCTTCATTTCCCCGAGGGCGCGAGATGTCCGCGCTAACAGTTGGCCCACGCCGTGACGCTCCGATAACGGCGCGTAGAAGAAAATAGGATCGGTTTTGCCGAGTTCAACGTTCTGGGCGTCCCGCGCCACGCCGATGACCTGGGCGAAAGCGGCGTTCGGCTCCGTCTGCAGAAGCTTGCCGAGCGGGTCCTGATTCGGCCACAGATTCCGCGCCGTAGATTCGGTCACCACGACGACCGCCGCCCCGGCGCGCCTTTCCTCTTCGGTAAACCCGCGTCCGCGAATGATCGGAGCGCCAACGGTCTCAAAATAGTTAGGCGCGACCGCATTGTAATAGGCGCGCATGGACCGGCTGTTCGCCGCAGCCTCTCCCGGTAAGGCGATCATCGTCCGCGGCATGCTTGCTAGGGGAACCCCGAGAGCGCTGCTCACTTGCCGGACGCCGGGCAAAGCTTCCAGGCGCGCCGCCAGTTCCTCGCGGAATTGCCGCGCGCGCGGCTGGTCATATCCGGCTTGCCCCGTGCGCGGGGACAGGTGAAGCAGGTTCTTTGTCTCGAAACCCGGGTCAACGTTTGATCCCCGGATAACTCCTCGCAGGAGCAATCCGGATACGACCAGCAGGACCATCGAGAGCGCCACCTGCGCCACTACCAGCCCGTTGCGCAGCCGCGAACGAGCCATACGGCCGCCAAAGGCGCCTCCTTCGTCCTTGAGCGTTGAGACCAGATCGGCGCGCGTCGTCCGCAAAGCTGGAAGAAGACCGAACGCCAGCCCGGCGAGCAGCGAAAGGAGGAACGTATAACTCAAGACCCGCGCATCCGGATCGAGGAAGAACGTCATCACCCCGACATGAGGAAGCGTCGGCGCTTGGGAGAGTAAGGCCGATGTCAGGAAGGCCTTGAGACTCCACCAGGCCAGGAGCAAGCCCGCGCCGCCGCCCAGGACGGCAAGTAATAAGCTCTCGGTCAACAACTGCCGAACCAGACGGCCGCGGCTCGCCCCCAAACACAACCGCACGCCGATCTCCCGCTGACGCCTGGCCGCCCGCGCGAGCATCAGGTTGGCTATGTTGGAGCAGGCGATCAGGAGCACTATCGCAGTCGCCGACATAATGATGGTGATAATCGTCCACGCTTCAGGAGCAGGCGGTATCAGATATAGAGGCTGCGCCATGACTCTTGCTTTGGGATCGATCTCCGGGTTGGCCAGAGCAAGCTGGGAAGAGAGAAGAGTCATCTCCGCGCTCGCCTCTTCCGCGGTTCGGCCCGGTTTGAGGCGGCCGGTTATGGATAGCCACCCGTTGCGCGAGCCTAACCAATCCCGACTTTGAGGCGTCACTTCAGACCTCATCATCAATGGCATCCAGACATCCTGTACGCGCAATTTCCGGAGACCTAGACCGACAAAATCGGGCGCCGTCACACCAATGATCGTGAAAGTTTTGGTGTTGATCCGCACCGTCTGGCCAACGACGTTAGGATCGCCGCCGAAACCTCTTTGCCAGAATTGGTGGCTCAAGACCACGACTGGGCCCTGTCCCGGCGCGCGATGCTCTTCCGGCGAGAAGGCGCGGCCGAGAACAGTCCGGGCGCCGAGGACGGAAAAGAAGTTGTCGGAAACGAACTCTCCCCTGATAAGTTGTGGGTCTTCCGAGACGCCGTTTCCTCCGAACACCAGATTGCCATGATCACCGCTGGCGATCAGACCTGAGAACACTTGGGCATGATCGCGGAAGTACACATAATCGAGGAAGGAATAGCCCTCCATCCGCCCGCCCAAGCTCGCGCGCGATTGCGCCTGCTCTCCGGCCCCCGCGCCCTGGTACTTGAGATCGACAACCGCGCCGGGGCCTTTGACCGGCAATGGACGAAACGCAAGGCTGAACAGGCTAAAGAAGGTCGTGTTGACCCCGATGCCCAGGGCGATGGCGCCCACGACCACTGTGGTAAAGCCGGGATGCTTCCACATCATCCGCACGGCATAGCGCAAGTCCTGCCAAAAATCCGCGATCATATTCCTCCTTTTGTTGTTTCCGAGCACGATAGGTTCAGGCGCGACCCGCCGCTCAACGCGCCGTAGTTCGCGCGCCAACAATTCGCTCTCGCTCAATTCCGCCAGCGCCGCGCGATAGGCTTCCGCTTCCGTCGCGCCGCTGCTGAGCGATTCCGCGTAGCAGTCATCCAGGTGCTGCGCGAGTTCCTCGACGATGGCGGCTTCGCGCGTCGGCTTCAGCTTCAGCTTCGCCAGCCGATTTCTGATTTCTGGTTTCCAATCCGGCATCTTGTTTTCTTTCTGTGTCTGGCGGATTGATTCAGCGCTGCTTCATTCGCTGCGCAATGCGACCAGCGGGTCTACTTTCGTCGCTCGCCGCGCCGGTATCCAACAAGCGAGTCCGGCCACCAACAGCAAGAGCATTGCCATCGCGGCAAAGGTCAGCGGATCGGTTGCGGTGACACTGAACAACAAATTTTTGAGCCAGCGAGTCAGCCCTAAGGCTGCGCTCAAACCGAGGCTGAGGCCGAGCAACGTCAGCATCATTCCCTGCGTGAGGATCAGTCGCACTATGCTCAGACCTTGTGCGCCAAGCGCCATCCGAATGCCGATCTCTCTGGCTCGTTCGGCGACGGCGTAGGACATCACGCCGTAGATTCCCAACGCCGCCAGCGTTAGGCCCAACGCGGCAAACAGGCCAATCAACACGAGCGTGAAGCGTGGCGAAATCGTCGCTTCGGCAACTTTCTGTTCGAGCGGATAAATCTTGTCGAGCGGAATGTTCGGGTCGAGTGCCCGGATGCGCTCGCGAATCGTGCGAACAAGGCCGAGCGGATTGCCCGCTGTACGGGCCAGCAGCGACATGCCCGGAACCGGGAACTGGCTGTAAGGCAAATAGAGCGCCGGTCGGGCTGCCGCGCCCGCCTCGGGCAGCACATCCGCCACGACGCCGATAATCTGGATGCTTTGCCCCTCCAGCAGCTCTGTTCGCAAGCGCCGACCGAGCGCTTCGCTGTGCGGGAAGTACATTTTGACGAAAGTCTGGTTGACGATGGCGACGACCTGCGCCCCCGCGCGATCCTGTTCATTGAACGTTCGCCCCGACAAGAGTGGGATGGAAACGGTTTGGAAATACTCTGCGCTAATGGGACGCAAGCCAACGCGCGGCGGCTCCTGTCCCGGTGGCATCGGTTGTCCTTCGATTTGAACAGGTCGCGGGAACAATCCCCGCACGTCCATCGGCGTGGCCACCGCTAACGAGACAGACTCAACCGTGGGCAAACCGCGCACCTGCTCCGACGCACGCTCGAAGAAATTGACCAACTGCGGATTGCTCTGCCCCCGCAGCGAGAGCGGCACGACCACCGTATGCGGCTCGCCATTAATAGTGACGGTTTGCCCGACAATCGCGGGACTGGACGCATACCGCTGTTGCCATAACCGATGACTGAGCATGACCGTGTGCGCGCTCTGCCCATATTCTTCCGCCAGAAAATCGCGCCCCAGTTGCGGGGCAGTACTGAATACCGGAAAGAACCCTTCCGAGACTCTGGCAACCGTAATGTTGATCGGCTCGTGCCGGTCGTCGCGCAGAATGAAATTCGCTTCGGACATGGCTGCCATCGCCGCGAAAGCGGATGTTTGCTGTTTGAATTGCTCAAAGTCCTGATAGGAAGTCTCCAGAAACCGCAGCCCAGCCTTTTGATCCGCGCTCCAAATCCTGACCAATTGATCGGCCTGCGGGTAACGCAAGGGGCGCAGCAGGACGCCATCCACTAACGAAAAAATCGCGGTATTCGCGCCAATCCCCAAACCGAGCGTCAGCACCGCAATTAAGGTAAAACTGTGCCGCTTCATCAACATGCGGGCGCCAAAGCGCAGGTCTTGCCATAAATCTGCGATCATATTGGTCCTCCGATTGGTTCCGAGAATGATGGGGTCGGGCGCGACCTGCCGCTCGACGCGCCGTAGTTCTCGTGCCAGCAAATCATTCTCGTTCATGTCTGTCAGCAGTTGGCGCTGCGCTTCAGTTTCACTCATCCCACACGCCAACAACTCCGCATAGGATTCATCGAGGTGCTGCGCGAGTTCCTCGATGATCGTCGCCTCGCGCGTCGGCTCCAGCTTCAAATTCGCCAGCCGTCGTCTGATCTCCGGTTTCCAGTTAGGCATGTCCGAATCCATCGGGTTAAAAGTTCAAAGTCGAAAGTCCAAAGTGGCGGCTGACACTGGCAACAACTCCTTTACTTTTACCTTTCCACTTTTGACTTTTGACTTCATTCACAGCGCAATGCGACGAGCGGATCAACTTTCGTCGCACGCCGCGCCGGAACATAACAAGCGATGGCAGCAACGACCGTCAGCAGCACCGCCGTTACACCATAAGTCAGCGGGTCATTCGGCTTGATGCCGTACAGCATCTGCGACAGGTTCATCCAGCTTTCCAGATAACGCGTCAGCATGTATGCGCCCCCCAAGCCCAGCGCGACGCCCATCACCGCCAGGGTCATGCCTTGCCGCACGATCATCTTCAGCACATCGAACGGCGCAGCGCCGAGCGCCATGCGAATGCCGATTTCCTGCCTGCGTTGCGCGACGGCGTAGGCCAATACGCCAAACAATCCGATGGCGGCGAGGAGTTGTGCGAGCAGGCCGAACAGGGTGATGAGCTTGGCAAACAACCGCTCCATCCGCAGCGTTTCATCGGCTTGCTCGGCTTGCGTTTTGACATTGGTGAGCGGCAGGTTCGCGTCTACTTCACGTATGGCCTGTCGCACGGCAGCGATGGCGGCAGTCGGATCGCCGCTGAAGCGAATCTGAAAACTCCCGAACGAGACGGAGTTGACGCGCTGACGCCACGGCAAGTAGCACGTGGGCGGATTTTCTTCACGTTGGGTGGCATATTTGGCGTCTTTGACCAGGCCGACGATTTCGATTTCATCCGGCTTTTTCGGATCGAAGGTGAAGCGTTTGCCAAGCGGGCTTTCGTTGGGGAAGTATTTATTGGCGAAGGTTTGATTGACCACTACGACTTTGGGTGCGTGCGCGTCATCCTGCCGATTAAACGCGCGTCCCGCTAAGAGCGGAATCTCCATCGCCTCCAAAAAGTTTTCGCGCCCGGGCATAACATTGCTATAGCCAGTTTCCTTGATGCGACCATTCGCATCGGGCGGGGCGGCGAGCGCGCTGCGCAAATAGACATTGCTTGAAGCAGTGTTTTGCGACAGCAGCATCGTGCCGGAGAACGTGACTTTAGTTGCGCCGGGCACAGCTTCCAACCGCTCGGTCATGCGCTCATAAAGCTGCATTAGCCGCTCGTCTTTGTAGCCGATTAAGTTCGGCGACACGTTGAATACCAGCAGGTTTTTCGTATTGAAGCCCAAATCAACCCGCTGTAAATTCACGAGCGTGCGCACAAATAATCCGGCGCCGATCAGCAACAACAATGACAAAGCGACTTGCGCTACGACTAATCCACGACTGAGTAGCGAACGCGACGCGACGCTCGAACTGCGCCCGCTGTCTTTCAAGGTTGGCGTCAAATCCACCCGCGTAGCCCGCCACGCCGGAGCCAGGCCAAACACGACGCCGGTCAATAATGACAGCGCAATGGTGAAGCCCAACACGCGCCAATCCAGCTTTGGCTCCAACGTGCGTGGCCCCCAATCGCTGACTGCCAGCAAGCCATCCTTGATCCACAGCGCAAACGTCAGTCCCAACGCGCCGCCGACTGCTGCGAGCAACACGCTTTCGGTCATCAACTGCCGCATCAAACGCCAACGGCTCGCACCCAGGGCCAACCGCACGCCGATTTCTTTTTGCCGCCCGGTCGCGCGCGCCAACAGCAAATTCGCAACGTTGGCGCAGGCAATCAATAACACCATTCCGACGACACCCAGCAGCAAATACAACGACGGCGCGTAATCATTGCGCGAATTCATCTCGCCCTGACTGCCGGAAGCAAGCGCCAAACGGGGATAATCTTTCATGTCTAATGGGCTGACCGCATTGCGGCCTGCGGCAAGCGCTTGCGTATTGCGCGCAGTGCGATGTTCGACCACCGATTGCTGGAACGAGGCTTCCAACTGCGCCTTTGCTTGTTCGCGCGTCGCGTCAGGCTTCAAGCGCCCCATCACTCGCAACCACCAGCGCCCCGCCCCGTACATTGACGAGCGTTGCGGGTCATCATTGAGTTGCGGCTCCATCGTCAGCGGAATCGTCACGTCCTGCGTCGAGCCGACTTGTCCTGCGCCGTCAAAGCCGGATGGTGTTACGCCAATTATCGTAAACGCGCGATTGTTGAGATTGATTTGTTTGCCTACGACTGTGGTGTCGCCGCCAAAACGGTTTTGCCAGTACCGATAACTCAACACAGCGGCAGGAGGAGCGGAAGGCTTGTCGTCTTCATCCGTCAGCAGGCGTCCGAGCAATGGTTGCACGCCCAGTCCCACGTGATAATTGCCTGTGACGACCTGGCCGCTGGCGGCTTCCGCCTGTCCATTCGCCAGGACATTCAGCGGGACATAGCCAAATGCGAAGATGTCGGATAGCGCGCCTTGTTCATTTTGCCGTTCACGCATGCGCTGATAACTCTGATACGGAAACGAAGTCCCAAACTGCAAACCCGTCACCGGATCAAGCTGGGTGTCGCCACTGTAGCCGCCATAGCTGAAGTTCTTCGCCACCAGCGATTGGAACAGCACGAGCCGCTGCGGCTCTTTGACCGGCAGCATTTTGAGCAACATTGCATCCACGATGCTGAACAGCGCCGTATTCGCGCCGATCCCCAGCGCCAGCGAAAGTACGGCAATCGCCGTAATGCCTTTCTGCTTCATCAGCATGCGCGCGCCGAAGCGCAGGTCTTGCCAAAGGTCTGCGATCATATTTGTCCTCCGATTCGTTCCGAGAATGATGGGTTCCAACGCGACCTGCCGCTCCACGCGCCGCAGTTCCTGCTGAAGTAATTCACTCCCGCTCAATTCCGCCAGCGCCGCGCGGGTAGCCTCTGCTTCCGTCGCGCCGCCGCTGCGCGACTCCGCGTAGCGGTCTTCCAGGTGCTGCGCGAGTTCCTCGACGATGGCGGCTTCGCGCGTGGGCGAAAGATGCAAGCCCGCCAGCCGCCGTCTTATTTCTGGTTTCCAGTCAGGCATATTTGAATAACTCTCGCTACCTCACTCGACGCGCAACGCTGTCAGTGGATCAACCTTTGTCGCCCGCCGCGCCGGAATCCAACAGGCCACGAGCGACACCGCGACGAGCAACAGCGCGATCAGCGCGAAGGTGGCCGGGTCGGTCGCGCTGACATTGAAGAGCAAGTTCTTGAGCAGGCGCGTCAAAACCAGCGCGCCAACCAGCCCAGTGCCGATGCCCAGCAGCGCCAATTTCAGCCCTTGTCTGATGACCAGTTTCAGCACGTCACGCCCCTGCGCGCCGAGCGCCATGCGAATGCCGAACTCCTGCGTGCGCTGGGCGACGGAATAGGCGAGGACGCTGTAAATGCCCACCGCCGCCAACAACAGCGCAATGCCCGCGAAAAGGCTCAACAGCAAGGCATACAAACGCGGCTCGGCCACCTGTTCGGCGAGCGTTTTTGACATGGCTCTGGCCCTTGATTCAGGCAAGGCCGGATTGACCGACCAGATGGCTTGTTGCACTGCGCTTTTTGCCGTGAGCGGATCAGGGTGGATTGAGCGCACGAGTAGTGAACCGCCGCCCCAGGGGAGTTGAGCAAAGGGGACGAGGATTTCCGGCTTGGTCGGTTTGTTCGGCTCTTCCTGTTTGACATCACCGACGACACCGACGATCTCGCGCGTGAGGCGCTGATTCGATAAGTAAGCGATGACCAGTTTCTGCCCGATGGGATTTTCGCCCGCGAAATATTGACGCGCTATTGTCTCGTTGATCAGCGCCACCGGGGGCGCGTTCGGCAGGTCGCGGTCATCGAAGTCGCGCCCGGCGCGCAGCGGTGTTTTGAGCGTGCTCAAATAGTTTGGGCTGATGGCGCTATAAGCCACCGTAACGTCCCCGTTGGGCAGCGGCTGGTTTACACGGTTGAAGGGGAAGCCCAGCCCGCCCAGCGTCGGGAAACTCATCAATGCTACTGACGCGACGCCGGGCGCGGCGGCGATGCGTTCCATCACCTGCTGGGCAACGGGATATTTGTTTTGCGCCGGAAGCGAGAGCGACACCACCATCAGCCCCTGCGGATCGTAACCCGGATCAACCCGGAGCATGCGCGCGAAGCTGTTGAGGAGCAATCCGGCGCCGACCAACAACAACAGCGCCAGCGCGACCTCGGCCACTACCAGCGCGTGGCGCGTGCGTTGCTGGCCTGCGCGGCTGCCCCGACTGCTCTGTTTCAGCGCTTCGTTGACATCGGTCTTGGCGGCTTGCCAACCGGGCGCGAGGCCAAAGATCACGCCCGTCAGGCACGAAACAATAAGCGTGAAGAGCAGCACGCTGCGGTCAAGGCGGATTTCGTTGCGCATTTCCGCCAGCGCGCTAAAGCTGAAGTTGAGTTCAGGCAGCAAGCGCGTCAACACATCCACGCCCCAAATGGCGAGCAAGAAACCTAAAGCGCCACCCAAGACCGCGAGCAGCAAGCTTTCCGCCAACAGTTGCCGGATCAGCGCGGAGCGCGCTGCGCCGAGCGCCAGCCGGATGGCCATCTCCTTGCGCCGGGCCGCCGCCATAGTGAGCAGCAGATTGGCGACATTGGCGCACGCGATCAACAGGACGAATGCGACCGCGCCCAGCAACACCAACAGTGCCTTCCGGCTCTCTTGCACCAACGATTCGCGCCAATCGGTGAGCAACACCGTGCGGCCCTGATTCTCTTTCGGAAAGGCTTCAGCCAGCCGCGCCGCGACAGCCTTCAGTTCGGCCTGCGCCGATTCAATCGTCTGTTCCGGTTTGATCCGCCCGGCGACCTCAAAATAGCGGGCGGTGCGTGATTTCATCTCGCCGCTGTCGCGTTTGAGCGGCGTCCAGACTTCGGCATAGCTCGGGAATTTGAAATCGGGCGGCAGCACGCCGACGACCAGCGCTGCGCCATTGTCGGTCTCGAGCGTGCGGCCCACGATCTGTGGATCGCCGCCGTAGCGTTGCTGCCAGAGGCGGTAACTGAGGACGATGGCCGGCGGGCCGCTCAGCAACCCTTCCTCGCTCGTGAACGTGCGCCCCAACAGCGGCTGCACGCCAAAGGTCGCGAAGAAATTGGTCGTCACGCGTGCGGCGAGAATCATCTCCACGCGCTCTGATACTTTGAGCGCCACACCGCTGACTGAATAAGCGGCCAGATTTTCGAACGTCTGGCTCTGCTCTCGCCAGTCCCAATAGTCTGCCGCTGAAGCGCGGCTGGGGCGCGGGTCTTTCAGCGGGTCGAATGAGTTGACGGCCACCAGCCGCGTCGCGTCGTAAGGCAGGCGCCGCCACAGCACCGTGTTGACGACACTGAAAATCGCCGTGTTCGCGCCAATGCCGAGCGCGAGTATCAGCACGGCCAGCACAGTAAAACCAGGTTTCTTCGCTAACACCCGCGCGCCGAAGCGCAGGTCTTGCCATAAGTCTGCAATCATATTTGCCCTCCGATTGGTTCCGAGAATGATAGGTTCAGGCGTGACCCGCCGCTCCACGCGCCGCAATCCGTGCGTCAATAAGTCGCCGTCGTGCAATTCCGCATGCGCCTGACAATAGGCGTCAGCTTCACTCACACCGCTGGCGAGCAACTCCGCATAGGATTCATCAAGGTGCTGCGCGAGTTCCTCGACGATGGCGGCCTCGCGCGTTGGCGCAAGTTGCAAATTCGCCAGCCGCCGTCTGATTTCCGGTTTCCAGTCAGGCATCGTTGCGCTACTTTGGGCTTTCGAACTGCGTGAAAGTTTCATTTGGAGACGCGCAGATTGGAGAAATGCGCGA
>Ga0187894_10003450_pt1 | contig 17709 bp, 14 predicted proteins | sample GBC1701081metaG_FD_136650 | JGI IMG/M metagenome (GOLD analysis project Ga0187894, IMG submission 136650) | White microbial mat communities from a lava cave in the Kipuka Kanohina Cave System on the Island of Hawaii, USA - GBC170108-1 metaG ...
GGAGCGAGGGGCGAGCCGCGGCCGAAGGCGAGGCGAGCGGATACGGAAATGATTCCGAGCGGAGCGAGGCGCGCGGATACGGGCATGAACGATCAGCGCGGGCTGTCGATGGTCGAGCTGGTCGTGGGCGCGCTGCTGGCCAGCGTCGTCGCGGCCGGGCTGCTCACGGCCTATCTCGCCACGGCCCGCTCGTTCGGCGAGTCGAGCGCGCAGGCCGCGCTCCAGCGCCAGGGCGCGCTCGCGCTCGAGGACATCGGCCGGCAGGTGCGCAGCGCCGTGGGCACCGGCGCCTTCAGCGTCGTGACCTGCAACGGCCAGTCGGGATCGCTCCAGGTGCTCACACCCAGCGGCCCGGTCTGCTACTACGGCGTTGCCGACGGCCCGCTCTGCGAGTACCGGAACGGCAACTGCCGCAACCTGCTGACGGGGGGGCTCAAGACCGTCGTGCTCGCGCGGCAGCCCGTGCCGCCGGATCCCCGGTGCCCCGCCACCGTCGCCCCGGGTGGGCCTTGCTTCGCCATGGGCCCGAGCCCGGCCCATCCAAACCAGATCGACCTCGCATTCGCGATCCGCGACAACGACGGCGACCTCGACGGCGTCAACACGATGTCCTTCGCCATCAGCCTCACGTGCAGCGGACGGAACTGCTGACGATGCACGCGGACACGCTCGCCCGATCATCCGCCGCGCCGCACCCGGGTCTCCCTCGCGTGCCGGCAGACGGCGCCCGCAGAGCGGCGCGGGGTCGTCTCGGACATCTCGCTGGCGAGCGCGGCACGGCGTTCCTGATGGGGCTCACGATCGTGATGGTCATGACGCTGCTCGGCGTGGCGCTGTTCGAGATGAGCGCGATCGAGGCGGGACTCGCGAAGAGCGACGTCTCCGACATGCAGGCGTTCTACTGCGCCGAGGCCGAGGTCGCGCGCGTGTGGGCGCAGTACCTGCCCGGCAGTGATCCATCCGGCACGAAGGGCTCGCAGCCGCTTTCCACGACGACTCTCTCGCTCGCGAACGGAGTCTACGTCGCGAGCACGTCGGCCACCGTGAATGACGGCACGCAGGCGGTGGTCGTCACCGCCACGTGCGTATTGCCGAACGGGCGCACGCGCACGGTCCAGCGAAATGGCAATCGCCAGTTCGTGCCGACGGAGTACGCCGCGGTCTCTGGCGGCTTCAACCCCGTGACGGGCGCCCAGGAGTATCTCGGCGACTTCGACCTCGGAGGCAACTGCCCGTATGGCGCGCCCCCGCTTCCGTGTGCCGCCGAGCCCGCGGGCGGCGCGCTGGCGGGCGGAGCGGACATCATCTACGGCGACATCTACGTCTCGGGCAACGTCTACCTGCGCGGGGAGTCCACCGTCGTCGGCTACGGCTCGGGCACTCCGCCTGCGATCACCGTCCCGCCGGGGAAAACCGTCACGAGCACCAGCTCGAGGTTCGACCCGACGGCGCCCGGGGCCACCGGGCAGGGCGTGCTCGACGCGTCGATGGTGCTGAGCAACGCCCAGGGCACGGGCGCCCTCGATCAGATCGAGGCCGCCGCGAAGGGCCGGATGACCGCGGCGTTCAAGGGCACGACGGTCTACAACCTGACGGCGATCTTCGAGCAGCTCGGGGCCACCAGCGAGGGCAACGTCGAGCGCAATCTCGCCCGCCCGCTCGGCTGTACGTTCGGGATCGCCAGCGCCGACGCCAAGTGCCGGATCTGGCAAGACCTCGTGATCCTCGGCCCGAAGCAGGTCGTGAACTCGGGCCCCAAGCCGAGCTACTACTTCATGGGCCTGCCGCGCAGCCCGTCCGTTGCGCCGCAGGGCACGCCGTTCCCCGCGATCTACGCCGCGGCCGTCGATGCGAGCGGTGAGCTCCGGCAGCTCGGGTTCACGCGGAACTACGCGTCGCTCGGCTCGAGGCTCGACACGTTGCTCGGACCCGACCCGAACGGCGAGGGGCAGGTGTCCCGCCTCGTCGACTTCACGGTGGGGACCGATCCGCTGACGGGCCGGAGCATCCTGCGGGGAGAGCCGCCGATCTTCTACGTCGACGGCTACTGGCGGGGCGAGGGCGCGAGCGATCTCGCCTACAACGGGCGCGCGACGATCGTCGCGAGCGAGTCCGTCGTCATCTCGGACAACATGATGTATCTCGGGGACCTCAAGAACGTCAACCTCGCGCTGCCGCACGAGAGCGTGTGCCCGAGCGGCACGAACGACACGGCGAGCTGCGGCCTCGCCGACATGATCGGGCTCGTCGCGAAGAACGACATCTGGATCGGGGACGCGAACGGCACCGTCCATTCGGTCTCGGCGCTCCTGCTGGCCGGGCGAGACATCCATCTCTCCGACTTCACCTTCACCGGCCCCTGTTGCAAGGGACCGATCAATCCGGTCACGTTCAACGGCGCCGTGATGGCGGGACGCCAAGCGGCGCTCGTGCGCGACTGGGCCGATCCCTCGTCCGGCGGCGAGACCACGGTGTGCAGGGCCCAGTCGCCGTGCCGGCCGGTCGTGTTCCTTCCTTCTGACACGAGCTGCGGAGTGACTGGCTGCTGGCGGTTCCTCACGATGGATGGGTCCACCCATACGCTCGTGATCGATACGACCAAGGAAGGCTTTCGAGATGGGTGCGTGACGACGAAGGTCTCGCCGCTCACGCCGCCGACCTGCCCCCCGAGCACGCGACGGGTGACGCACTTCCAGCTGGTCGTCAACTACGATGCTCGCCTGAAGACCAGACCCGAGCTGACGCCCCCCGGGCTCCCGACGGGCGGCACGACGTACACGGGCCTGGCGGGAGTCTGGAAAGATTGCGGCATCTCTTCCGCCTGCCCGTAGGCACCGCGCCCGTAGGGGCCCACGTTGTGTCTTGCCCCAACTCGTTGTGATAGACGATACTTCCGACGTGTGGACGAGCCCACGCTCGGCGTCCTCGCCGAGGACCGCTCCCTTGCCGTCGACGGACCGATGCCGCTGAGCGTCTTCCGCCGGCGCCGGGCCATCGGTCTGGATGTCGGGAGCGGATCGGTCAAGGCGCTCGGGCTCGAGCGACGCCGCCCGGGCGTCGTGATCACGGGCCGGGCGATCCGGCCCGTCGAGCCGGAGGCCGATCCCCGCCGCATCGCCCAGGCCATTCACGAGGCGCTCGCCACCACGGGCGCCGATGGCGAGCCGGTCGTCGCGGCCGTTGGCGGTCCCGACGTCGTCATCCGCCAGGTCGCGCTGCCGCCGGTGCCAGCCGCCAAGATCCTGCCCGCCCTCGAGATCCAGCACCGCGAGCTGGGACTCCTGCCGCCCGGCGACGCCGTCATCGACGCGCAGGTGCTCCGGCGCTCTCGCGACGGCGTGTCCAACGACGTGCTGTCGGTGAGTGTGCCCCGCGCGCGCATCGACGAGCGGCTGCGGCTCCTCGAGCTCGCCGCCGTCGACGTCCGCATCCTCGACGTCGAGCCTCTTGCGCTCCTGAACGGTGCCATCGAGCTCACCGGGCTCGGCGCGGGCGACCTCCTCGTCCTGCTCACGATCGGCCGAGTGCGCTCGGTCCTCTGTCTCTACAGCGAGCAGGGGCCGGTGGTCGCCCGCTACCTCGAGACCGGCGCCGAGACCCTGCTCGAGCACATCAGATCGTCCTTCGATCTGGACGCCGGTGCGACGCGCGACCTGGCGCGCACGATGTCGGCCGTCCAGGCATCGCGGGTGGAGATGGTGTGCCGCGACATCCTCGAGCGCATGGCCGAGGACGTGCGCCTGTCCCTCACGTTCTATCGCACCGAGTACGATCGCGAGAGCGTTCCGCGCTACGCGATCGGCGGGTCGCTCGGCGTGCCGCACCTCAACCGGTGGCTCGCTGATCGGCTCGAGCTCGACGCGCCGCTCGAGGTGCTGGACCCGTTCAAGGGGCTCGAGGTCGGCACCGGCCGCGACGGGGAGAGCCTCGCCGCGGCGGGCCCGCAGTTCCTGCAGGCTTTCGGTCTCGCACTCAGAGGACTGTGAGCGCTCGCTTTCGCGTCGACCTCCTGCATCCGGGCTGGGTCTCCCAGACGTGGGAGGACTGGCTGGCCGGGCCCCAGGGGGCTCGCCGGCTCGCCACCGCGGTGCTCGGGGCCGTTGCGATCCTGCTGCTCGGCCTCGTGGCGGGTCTCCTGCCGACGTACTGGCGCTTGTCGGGCGATCGCGACGCCGTGCCTCAGCTCCGGCGCGAGCTCGAAGTGCGCGAGGCCGACCTGAGCCTCCTCAGATCGAACCTCCAGGCGCTGTCGCAGGAGGCGCGGCGGCAGGTGAGCTGGGCCGATCTCCTCGCGACGCTCTCTCGGCAGACACCGTCGATGCTCAAGCTGCGACTGGTCGAGGCGGGGCGCGTTCCGCCGCCGGCGGTGCCGGGACAGGCGCCGGGTCCCGCGAAGGCCGAGGAGGTCTTGCGCATCGAAGCGTTCACGGCGCTGCGTCCGGGCGGGCCCCCCTTGCTCGACGTGGCGCAGTTCATCACCGCGCTGACCCGCGATCCCGCCGTGAGCCGCCGCTACGTGCTGCGGAGCTGGGAGATCAAGCCGTCGGGCATCGCATCGCCCTCCGGCGAGCAGCTCCTCACCATCACGATCGCGCTGACCGAGCGGTCCGAGTGACGTCGCGCGGTCTCATCGTCGCCTGGGTCGCCGCGGGGGTCATCGTTCTGTTGTTGCTCGGAGTGGGGCTGATCCAGTGGATCGCGCTGTCCGCCGAGGCGACCCGCGCCGCAGGCGAGCGGCGGCGGCTGACCGACGAGCTGCGCCTGCGCGACGAGCAGCTGGCGGCGACGATGCGCGCGCACGCGCGCGACCTCTCGCGGATGCAGTGGTCGGCGGCGGGTGGCGACCCGGCCGGCTTCCTCACGCGCCTCGCCGAGCTGGCGGGCGAGCGGCGCCTCAAGGTCGTCGCCGTCGGCCCGCTCGAGCGCCAGTCCACGGCGCAGTGGAGCAAGTCGTGGCACGCGATCCAGGTCGTGGGCCCGTACCGCGAGATCCGCGAGCTGGCCGCGCGCGTCGAGGCCGAGCGGGGGATCCTCCAGGACGTGCGCATCGAGCCGGCGCCGGCGCCGCCGTCAGGGCGGCCGGACGGCCCGGCGGCGTCCGAGGAGATCCAGGCGCGCTTTCGCATGACCGCCCTCGAGCTGTCTCAACAGGCCAAGCGCGTCCTCGAGCGCGTTCTCGCCGCCGGACCCGCCTCCGGGCAGCCTTCCGCGAGCACGGCTCCGGCGCTGCCTCCCGTGGCGCCTGGCTCCGCCGGGCCGCCGCTCATTCGCGATCCGTTCGCCTTCGGGGCGGGGACGCCGGCGGCGTCGAGTCGTCCACCGTCGCCGCCGGTCGCGGAAAAGCCGGCGGTTCCGCTCGCGCTCACCGCCATCATGGGCGTTCCAGGCGGCAACGTCGCCGTGATCAACAACCAGATCGTGAAGGTGGGCGACGTCGTCAGTGGTCATCGGGTGGAGCGCATCACCGATCAGTCGGTCACGTTGCAGGAGCCGGGGGCGCCCCCGCGGACGATCCAGCTTCCCGAGCTGGGCGCGGCGCCGCCGAGGAGGTGAGGGGATCATGCGACATCGCGCGACGACGCGCCACGCGCTGCCGGGTCCGGGTCTCGTGCTGCTGGTCGGGGTTGTGCTGCTGTCGGTGTTCGCGCTGGTCCCGGGCGGACCACGCGCCCACGCGCAGGCGCCGGGCGGCGATTGCACGAGCCGCCTCCCGGTCGAGCGCGTGACGCTCAACCTGCGCGAGGCGAGCGCCCAGACGACGCTGCGCCTGCTCGCGCAGCAGTACAAGGTGAACATGCTGGTGACCGAGGACGTGCGCGGGCTGGTGACGCTCGACCTCTTCCGCGTGCCCGCGCGCGACGTGTTCCAGGCGATCATCGACGCGGCCGGTCTGCGCTGCGTGCTGACCGGCGACGTGCTGCGGGTCAGCTCGGTGGCGCGGCTGCGCGCCGACGAGGAGGAGCGCGTCAAGACGCGCGAGGCCGAGCTGCGCCTCGAAGCCGACACGCGCAAGAAGATCGCCGAGGCGAAGCGTGCCGAGGAGGAGATGGCGGAGCTGGCCGCGCGCGGGCCGATCCGCGAGGAGACGATTCGTCTGCAGTACGCCGACGCCGAGGACGTCGCCAAGACGATCCAGGGCATTCTCGGCATTCCGCCGCAGGGCGCGACGCAGGCTCCCGTGCCGCTGCCGCAGCTCTCCCAGCTCTATGTTCCGAGTCCGCCCGTCGACATTCCGTCGGCGCCGGCGCCGCCCATCACTGCGCCGACTCCGGCCCCCCCGTCGGAGATCGTGGCGAAGGGCCTCACCGTCCAGGCCTACAAGCCGACCAACTCGGTCTTCATCCGGTACTACGAGAAGGACATCGAGCGCATCGTCAAGCTCATCCGCGAGCGGCTCGACATCCCGGTGCCGCAGGTGCAGATCGCGGCGCAGATGGTGATCACGAGCCTGAACGCGCTCCAGCAGATCGGTGTGCAGTGGGGCGGCGCGGGTGCGGGCAACGTCGGCCGCTCGACGCTCGTCGGCCAGGGGTTCGCGGATCCTCCGCGCCCGCCTGGTACGGGCGCCATCAACGTCAATCCGGTGAACCCGAACCTGAACCTGGGCGGGCTGCTGCCCGTCGATCCGGCCACGGCCCAGCCGCTGGGCGGCAACCTCGTGAACCTGCTGCCGGCCTTGGCCAACCCCGCCGGCGGTCTCCTGCTCGGCATCATCGGCAGCAACTTCAACATCAACCTGGCCATCCAGGCGCTCGAGGTGCAGGGCAAGGCGCGCACGCTCGCCGAGCCCAAGGTCGTCACCGTCGAGAACGCCAAGGCCACGATCGCGCGCGGGTTCGAGGTGCCGTACACGAGCACGCCGTCGCAGGGCGTGCAGCAGGTGCAGTTCAAGGACGCGCTCCTGAAGCTCGACGTGACACCGCGGGTCATCAGGACCAGTGGCGACACGCAGATCCGGATGAAGGTGGTGTTCGAGAACAACGAACCCGACTTCACGCTCGTGAGGCAGGTGGGCGGCAATCCGCCGATCTTCAAACGGCGCCAGGAGACCGAGGTCATGGTCAGCCAAGGTCAGCGCCTGGTCGTGGGGGGAGTGACGAACGACGTCAGCACACAGGTGATCCGCAAGGTGCCGTGGCTAGGCGAGATGCCCGTGCTCGGCTGGCTGTTCAAGAGCCGCGAGAACAGCAGCACGGGCGAAGAGCTGATCGTGATCCTGACGCCGACGGTGCTGGACGCAACGGCCGCCGCCCGCCGCTAGCGGCCAGGCCGAAGGGTCTGGGAGGGGGACGTGCCCCCTCCCACGTATTGGCGTCGCCCCAAGCTTTTGGCTATGCTGGCGTGCATGGCGGCAAGCCCGGCGGGCGAGCGGTGGGGATGGGTTTCGCTCGGTCAAATGCTCGTCAACGACGGCGTTCTGACCGAGAGCCAGCTCGCGGAGGCCCTGGCCCGCCAGGGCAAGACCCGGGACCGGCTGGGGGCGGTCCTCATCGAGATGAAGGTGCTCGACGAGGAGGTCCTCCTCAAGTACCTGGGCGCCCAGTTCCGCAAGGAGGCCATCACACAGCAGGATCTGGCCATGCTCGACCCCGAGGTCGTGCGCCTGGTCCCCGAGGAAGTGGCCCGCCAGTACCGCATCATTGCCGCAGAGCGGCACGGGCGGAAGCTGATCGTCGCCACCGCTGATCCCCTGAACGTCGTGGCGCTCGACGACCTCCGGCGCGCCACGGGCCTCGACGTCGACTTCAAGATCGGTCCGGGCTGGGCGATCCAGGAGGCCATCGACAAGACGTACCGCCGGATGGTCTCGACCGAGGGCATCGACGAGGCGCTGCGCCAGGACCTGGGGCTGTCGGTGGGGGGGGCGCCGGTCGTCGTCGAGGAGCTGGTCGACGTCCAGCAGCTCCGCACGCAGGCGGCCGACCCGCCCGTCGTGAAGGTCGTGAACTACGTGCTGAACCGCGCGGCGGCCGACGGGGCATCGGACGTCCACGTGGAGGCCTACGAGGACCGCACGCGGGTGCGGTATCGCATCGACGGCCTGCTGTTCGATCTGCTCGAGATTCCGCGCTCGCTCCACCTGGCCGTCGTCTCGCGGCTCAAGATCATCTCCCGTCTCGACATCGCCGAGCGCCGGCTGCCGCAGGATGGCAGCTTCGCGTCGCACATCCACGACCGCGAGATCGACTTCCGCGTCGCGACGCTGCCCACGATCTACGGGGAGAAGGTGGTGCTGCGGCTCCTCGAGAAGGAGGCGGTGCTCCAGCACTACACGCTCGAGAACCTCGGGTTCGAGCCCGAGCAGCTCGACGTGTTCATGCGCGGGATCCGGCGCCCGTGGGGCATGGTGCTGCTCACCGGTCCGACGGGCAGCGGCAAGTCGACGACGCTCCACACCGCGATCAAGGCCATCAAGTCGCCCCGCAAGAACATCATCACGGTCGAGGACCCGGTGGAGTACCGCCAGCCGGGCATCCAGCAGGTGCAGGTGAAGAGCGAGATCGGCTTCGATTTCTCCCGCTCGCTCCGGTCGATCCTGCGCCAGGATCCCGACGTCATCATGGTCGGCGAGATCCGCGACCCGGAGACGGCGCAGATCGCCGTGCGCGCCGCCTTGACGGGCCACCTCGTGCTCTCGACCCTGCACACCAACGACGCCATCTCCACGCTGGTGCGCCTCATCAACATCGGCGTCGAGCCGTTCCTCGTGGCGACGGCGGTGAACGTGGCGGCGGCGCAGCGCCTGGTCAAGCGCATCTGCCGGCACTGCAAGGAGGCCTATCGCCCGTCGCCGGAGGAGATCGCCGCCTTCGCGCCCGGCCCCGCGCCCGACGTGCTCTACCGCGGGCGCGGCTGCCGCGAGTGCCGCAACGTCGGCTACGCGGGCCGCATCGCGCTCTACGAGGTGTTCGGCATCAACGCGCAGGTGCGCCGCATGGTGATCGACGGCGTCGACGCCGACACGATCCGGAAATCGGCGTCGGACGGCGGCATGATGACGCTCCGGCAAGCCGGCTTTCGCCGTGTGGCCCAGGGGGCCACGACGCTGGACGAGGTCATGGCCGTCGTCGCCGACCAGGAGTGAGCCGCGTGCCGACCTTCGAGTACGAGGTCGCCGACGCCGCCGGGACGCTGAGCCGCGGTCGGGCCGAGGCGGAAAGCCAGGGCGCGCTGGTGCTGCGTTTCCGCGAGCAGGGACAGCTCGTGGTGGGCCTGCGGCCGGTGCATCGATCGGTCCAGCGGGAGCGCCTGCTCCTCGGGGTGGCCGAGGGCGTGAAGTCGGCCGCGCGCCGCGTCTCGCAGGGCGTGGCCTTGACGACGCTCGTGATGTTCACGGGGCAGCTCGCCGCGATGCTCGGCGGGCGCCTGCACCTCGCGCGCATCCTCACGTCGCTCGCCGCCGAGACGACGAACAAGCACTTCCGGCGCGTCCTCGAGAGCGTGCGCGAGGCGATCTCCGCGGGGTCGAGCTTCGCGGACGCGCTCGGCCTGCATCCCCAGGTGTTCGATCGGCTGTACGTCGCCGTGGTCCGGGCGGGGGAGATGTCGGGCTCGCTGCCCGTCGTGCTGGACGCGCTCACCACCTACCTCGAGAAGACGGCGCAGCTCCGGCGCAAGGTGCTGGGCGCGATCACGTACCCCGCGGTGATCCTCGGCGTGACCACGCTCATCGTCTTCATCATGATCGTGTACCTCGTGCCGGTCTTCGAGGGGGTCTACGCGCGCGCGAACACGACGCTGCCGGCGCCGACGCGGCTGCTGATCGCGGTCTCCGGGCTCGTCCGCGGCTACATGATCTCGGTGCTCGCGCTGCTGGTCGCAGCCGGCGCCCTCGTGTACGTGGCGCTGCGCACGGAGGGCGGGCGCTGGCTCCTCGACGCCGTCAAGCTCCGGGTGCCGCTGTTCGGGCCGCTCGTGAGAAAGGCGGTCATGGCGCGCACGTGCCGCACGCTCTCCGTGCTCCTGTCGAGCGGCATCCCGCTCATCGAGGCGCTCGAGACGGTGGCGCGCGTCGCCGGCAACCGGGTCGTCGAGGACGCCCTCCAGCGAGTCGTCGCCCGCGTGCAGGACGGCGGTACCATCGCCGATGCCCTCCGGCACACCGGCGAGTTCCCGACCATGGTCATCCAGTTCGTCGGCACCGGCGAGGAGAGCGGCACGCTGCCCGCCATGCTCGCGCGCGCGGCCGGGTACTACGAGCAGCAGGTCGACGCCACCGTGGCGACCCTGTCCACGCTCGTCGAGCCGGTCATGATCGTCGTCATGGGCGCGGTCGCGGGCGGCGTGATCTTCGCCCTCTACCTGCCGATCTTTTCGCTCGGGCAGGCGTTCCGAGGAAACAGATAGCTTCCTTCGAAGGGGACCTCGACGGCCCCCTCCGAGCCTCCCCCAGGAGGGGACCTTCGAGGTCTATGACCGCTTCGGCTCCGGCGTATCGGTTCTCGCTTCGGCTCTACGTCGTCTTTTCCGTGCTCATGGCCGTCTCGGCCGCGGCGAGCGGACTGCTGCTGCTGTATCTCGCGCGGCCGTTCATCACGGCGCTCGGCCAGCAGGGCGCGCAGGCGACGGTGCTCCTGTTCGCGGGCGCGGGTGCGGCCGGCGCGCTGGCTGCCGTGGCGGGCCTCGCCGTGGGCCTCGCGTTCGCGGGGCGCATCCGGGGCATCGTGAAGAAGGCGGAGGCGCTCTCCCCGCCCGTCCGGGACGGGTCCCCCCAGCGCGTGACGGACGAGCTGGGCGCGCTCGACGCCGCGGTGGGCCGGCTCACGCTGTCGATGGACCAGTTCGTGCGCGACAGCGACATCCTCGGCCGGCTGCCGGAAGGCATGGTGCTCGTGCGCGGCCAGGGCGAGCTGCTCTCGTTCAACGCGACGGCGGAGAACGTGCTCGGTCTTCCGCTGCTGCCCTTTCAGGGCGTGCCGGTGTTCGCGCCGGCGGGCCTGTTCCCGATCGACCGCGGCAACGTGGCGCTCGAGCGCCTGCTCTCGGAGGCATCGAGCAAGCGGAGCGCGGAATCGAGCGAGGTGTCGGTGACGACCGCGGCCGGCCACCAGCTCTCGCTGGAGGTGACCGTGCAGCCGCGCGAGTGGGGGGCGGACTCCGCGGCCCTCGTCGTGCTGTTCCGCGACGCGTCCGAGAAGCAGCGCATCCGGGAGGAGATCCGCCGGGCCGACCAGCTCGCCTTCCTGGGCGGCATGGCGGCGCGCGTGGCCCACGAGATTCGCACGCCGCTGTCGACGATTCGCGGGCTGCTCGAACTGCTGGAGGTGGATCTCCCCGCGAGCCAGGGACGGACCGAGTACATGGCGCGCATCCTCCAGGCCGTGGACCGGCAGGACAAGCTCGTGGAGAACCTGCTCACGCTGTCGAACCCGGAGCCCGAGTCGTGGCAGGCGGTGGCGATGCCCGCGCTGATCGACGACGTGGTCGCGATGCTCCCGAAGGACGCGCGGCTCACGGTCGTCCACGAGCCGGCGGCGCCGCAAAAACCGGTGTGGGGCGACAGCTTCAGGCTGAGCGAGGTGTTCGCGAACCTGATCCAGAACGCGCTCCAGGCGACGCCGCCCGACGGGACGGTGACCGTCACGGTCGGCGTGGCTGGCGAGGAGACCGTCCGCGTGGCCGTCCGGAATACCGGCAGCGGGATCCCGGCGGAGCTGCGCGACCGGATCTTCCAGCCGTTCTTCACCACGAAGTCCAAGGGCACGGGTCTCGGTCTCGCGATCGCCCGCGAGGTCGTCGACGCGCATCGCGGGCGCATCCAGGTGACGAGCGACGGCGCCTCCGAGACGACGTTCACCGTCGAGCTGCCGACCCGCGCGCCGGCGGCGCCGGCCGCCAAGGCGTCGCTCGAGACCGCGCCGAGCGCCCGGGCCGGCGCCGCGAGGATTGCCGATGGCTGAGCGCATCGTCATCTGCGAGGACGACGAGGATCTGGCCTTCGTCCTCCGCGAGGCCCTGATTCGCAACCAGTACGAGGTGGAGATCGCGCCCACCGCGGGCGGCCTGCTCGAGCGTCTCGCGGCTGGCGCCTACGACCTCATCCTGCTCGACGTCAAGCTGCCCGACATGGACGGGCTCGACGCGTTGCCGAAGTGCCGCGAGCTCGCGCCCGACACCCCGATCATCGTGATGACCGCGCACGGGACCCGGCAGACCGCCATGGAGGCGGTCACGCGGGGCGCCTACGATTTCTTCACCAAGCCCCTCAAGATGGCCGAGTTCCAGGTCGTGGTGGCGCGGGCGCTGGACCGGCGCCGGCTGCAGCTGCAGGTCAAGGCGCTTCGCGCGGCCCAGTCGGCGGGCTTCGAGGAGATCATCGGGCAATGTGAGCCGCTCCGCCGCGTGCTCGACATGGCCCAGCGCGCCGCGCCCACCGACCTCACCATCTTGATCCAGGGCGAGAGCGGCACGGGCAAGGAGGTGCTCGCGCGCGCCATCCACCGGTTGAGTCTCCGGAAGGACGGGCCGCTCATCCCGGTCAACGCGGCGGCCATCCCCGAGGGCTTGCTCGAGTCCGAGCTGTTCGGGCACGAGAAGGGCGCCTTCACCGGCGCCATTCGCGCCCGTCCCGGCCGCTTCGAGCTGGCGCACGAGGGCACGCTGTTCCTCGACGAGATCGGCGACATGCCCCTCAGCATGCAGGTGAAGATCCTGCGCGCGCTGCAGGAGCGGCAGATCGAGCGCGTGGGCGGCGTCAAGTCGATTGCGGTCGACGTCCGCATCATCGCGGCGACGCACCAGAACCTCGAGACGATGGTGGCGGAGAGCAGGTTCCGCCAGGATCTGTTCTATCGGCTGCAGGGCGTGACGCTGCGCCTGCCGCCGCTCCGCGAGCGCGTCGACGATCTGCCGACGCTGGTGAGCCATCTGCTCGAGCGGGCGGCCCAGCGGCTCTGGCGCACGCCAGCCACGGTGTCGCCGGAGGCGATGCGCTGCCTCTGGACCTATCAGTGGCCGGGCAACGTGCGCGAGCTGCAGCACGTGATGGAGGCGGCGATGGTGCTCTCCGACGGGGTGATCATGCCCGAGCACCTGCCGCCCGCGATCCAGTCGAGCGGCACGCCGTCACCGCGGGTGCTCGGGCCGCTCGACAAGCTGACGGGCGGCTCGCTCGACGACGTGCTCGAGGAGAGCGAGCGCCGCATGATTCTCGAGGCGCTCGACAAGGCCGGGGGCGTGCAGGCTCGGGCCGCCAAGATCCTCGGCATCTCCGAGCGCAGCCTCTGGTACCGCGTCAAGAAGCTCAAGATCCAGACGCGTCCTGGCGACGAGGAGCCCCCGTCCTGAGCTCGGCGGCGGAAGCGGTCAGCGCGCTGCTCGGCCGTTTGACCAACCTCGAGGGGGCGGGCGTGGCGCTCCTGGCGCGCGCCCTCGTCATCCTGGCCGCGATCGTCCTCGCCGTGCTCGCGTACCGCGCGGCCGTGCATCTCGTCGATCGGATCCTGCGCCCGGTCGACGGCGGGCTCGACGACTCCCAGCGGGTGCAGCGGGCGCGCACGCTCGGCCCGCTGATGAAGAACGCGATCCGCTACACGCTCGCGTTCGTCGCGGTCGTCGTCGTGCTGCGCGAGGTCGGCGTGGACGTGCAGGCGCTGCTCGTCTCGGCCGGCGTGCTCGGCCTCGCCATCGGCCTCGGGGCCCAGACGCTCATCAAGGACGTGATCACCGGCTTCTTCATCCTCTTCGAAGGCTTGATCGGCGTGGGCGACGTGATCGAGGTGGGCGGACACGCCGGCACGGTCGAGTCCATCGGGCTTCGCGTGACCAAGATCCGCCTGCTGAACGGCGCGCTGCGCGTCGTCCCGAACGGGGAGATCACCCAGTTCGTCAACTACAACAAGGGCTGGGGGCGCGCGGTCGTAGACGTGAGCGTCGGCTACGACGCCGAGCTGCCGCGCGCGCTCGCCGTGCTCGAGCGCATCGGAACGGAGTGGGCGGCGGCGACCAGCCGCGCCCTCGAGCCGCCGGAGGTGCAGGGGCCCACTCGCTTCGGCGAGGCGGACCTGGGGCTCCGGCTGATGGTCAAGGTCGACGCGAGCCAGCGCTTCGCCGCGGAGGTCGAGCTGCGCCGGCGGATCGTGGAGGCCTTCGAGCGCGAGGGCATATCGTTTCCCCGGCGGGTCATGTACGTACAGGAGCGGACATCGTCATGAGCAGGGTGAAGAAGGCCGTCTTCCCCGCCGCCGGGCTCGGCACGCGGTTCCTTCCCGCCACCAAGGCGCAGCCGAAGGAGATGCTGCCGCTGGTCGACAAGCCCACGATCCAGTACGTGGTCGAGGAGGCGGTGGCCTCCGGCCTGCCGGAGATCATCCTGGTGACCGGCCGCAACAAGCGCGCGATCGAGGATCACTTCGACGCGGCCTTCGAGCTCGAGTACTACCTGGCCGACCGCGGCAAGATGGAGGAGCTGGCGCAGATCAAGACGATCTCCGAGCTGGCGTCGGTGTCCTACGTGCGCCAGAAGGAGCCGCTCGGGCTCGGCCACGCGATCCTCTGCGCGCGGACGCTGGTGGGCGACGAGCCCTTCGGCGTCTTCCTGGGCGACGACATCATCGTGTCGCGCGTGCCGTGCATGCGGCAGCTCCTCGACGTCTTCGAGCGCCACGGCGGCCCCGTCCTCGCCGTCATGCGGATGCCGCGCGAGGAGCTCGGCCGCTACGGCGTCATCGCGCCCCGCGGCCTGGGCGGCAACGTGTACGAGGTCCAGGATCTGATCGAGAAACCCAATCCCAAGGACGCGCCGTCGGACCTCGCGATCATCGGGCGCTACGTCCTGACGCCGGATCTCTTCCCGATCCTCACCGACGTGCCCCCGGACTCCCGCGGCGAGATCCAGCTCACCAATGGTCTCCGGGTGCTGCGCTCCCAGCGGCCGATCTACGCCGTCGAGTTCGAGGGCAAGCGCCACGACACCGGCGAGAAGCTCGGATTCCTCAAGGCCACCGTGGAGTTCGCGCTGTCGCGTCCCGATCTGGCCGACGCGTTCCGCGCGTATCTGCGCGGCCTGTCGCTTTGACTTCGCTGGGGGATTCTGGGACAATCCGGGCACTTTGACGGGCCCCGAGGGGTCCGCGACCCGTATGGCGAGCCATTCCAAGCGCGCGTTGCACGTCGCATCCGAGGCGGACGTCAAGGCAGGCGAGGTCTCGGACGTCTACTTCCAGCGCACGGTCCAGATCCTGGACGCGCGCGACATTCGGACGCGCGTCAAGGCCGAAGTCAGGCTCAAGAGCTTTCCGCAGTCCGACTGGACCTTCGGCGTGCTGGCCGGGATCGAGGAGGCGGCCGGCTTGCTCGAGGGCCTGCCTGTCGATGTCTGGGCGATGGACGAGGGCACGGTCTTCGGGCCGCACGAGCCCGTGCTCGTCGTCGAAGGCACGTACGTCGAGTGGGCGAAGTACGAGACCGCGCTGCTCGGGCTCCTGTGCCAGGCGTCGGGCATCGCAACGAAGGCGGCGCGCTGCAAGCGCGCGGCGGGCGAGCGGCAGGTCGTCTCGTTCGGGGCCCGGCGCATGCACCCGGCGCTCGCGCCGATGATCGAGCGCAACGCGTTCATCGGCGGCTGCGACGGCGTGGCCGTCACGAAGGCGGCCGAGTTGATCGACGCCGATCCCGTGGGCACGATCCCGCATGCGCTCGTGTTGCTCTTCGGCGACACGGTGAAGGCGCTCCAGGCGTTCAACGACGTGATCGATCCGAAGGTCCGCCGGGTCGCGCTGATCGACACGCTGCAGGACGAGAAGTTCGAGGCGATCCGCGTGGCCGAGGCCCTCGGCAAGGATCTCTACGGCGTCCGTCTCGACACGCCGTCGTCGCGGCGCGGCGATTTCTATCAGATTCTTTCCGAGGTGCGCTGGGAGCTGGACATCCGGGGCTTCGAGCACGTGAAGATCCTCGCGTCCGGCGGCATCGACGAGTACGAGATCCTCAAGCTCAATCCGCTCGTGGACGGCTACGGCGTCGGCACGTCGATCGCCAACGCTCCGGTGCTCTCGTTCGCCCTCGACATCATGGAGATCGAGGGGCGGCCGATGGCCAAGCGCGGCAAGCGCTCGGGCGCCAAGCAGGTGTGGCGCGTGCCGGGCACCGTCGACAACGTCGTGCTCCCCGCGGGCAAGTCCGCGCCGGTCGGCGCCGGCGGCCGGCGGGCCGAGGCGCTGCTCAAGCCGCTCATCGCGAGCGGCAAGGTCGTGCGCGACCTGCCGCCGCCTCGGACGCTCCGCGAGTACGTGCTCGAGCAGATGGCGCAGATCGACATCGGCGCGGCCCGCGAGCGAGGCCTCCGCGGCGACTACTGATGCCGGCCGGGAGGCCGTGAGGCCGCCCCTCGCCGAGCCATCCGCGACGAACCCATGGGCGTTCTCGACGAGATCATTTCCCACAAGCGATCGGAGCTGGAGCGCGTCCGCCGCGACGTTCCGGTCGCCGAGCTCGAGGCGAAGTGCCGGCGCCTTCCGCCTGCACTCGATTTCGAGGCGGCGCTCCGGCCTGGGCGCGCCGAGCGCGTGCGGCTCATCGCCGAGGTGAAGCGCGCATCGCCCTCGGCGGGCGTGCTCGCCGCGGGTCTCGATCCCGTCGCGCAGGCCCGGACGTATGCGAGCGCCGGCGCCGCCGCCATCTCGGTCCTGACCGACGAGAAGTATTTCCGCGGCGCGCTCCAGGATCTGATCGCCGTCCGGGCCGCCGTCGGCGTGCCGCTCCTCCGGAAGGAGTTCATCGTCGACGAGTATCAGCTCTGGGAAGCGCGAGCGGCCGGGGCCGACGCCGTGCTGCTGATCGTCGCCGCGCTCGACCGAGCGCGGCTGACCGACCTGATGAAGGCGGCCACGAGCATCGGGCTCGCGACGCTCGTCGAGGTGCATGCCGGCGACGAGCTGGAGGAGGCGCTCGCCGCGGGCGCGCCGGTGATCGGCGTCAACAACCGCAACCTGCAGACGCTCACCACCAGCCTCGAGGCGTCGCTCGCGCTGCTCCCGCGGATCCCGGCGGGGCGGATCGCGGTGAGCGAGAGCGGCATCGGCTCGCGCGCGGACGTCGAGCGCGTGCGGGCGGCCGGCGCGCATGCCATCCTGGTCGGCGAGGCGCTCGTGCGCGCGCCCGACGTGGCCGGCAAGGTCGAGGAGCTGTTGCTCGGATGATCCGCGTCAAGATCTGCGGGATCACGTGCGCGGAGGACGCGCGCGTGGCGGTCGAGGCCGGCGCCGACGCGCTCGGCTTCATCTTCGTCGAGGGCACGCCGCGCTACGTGGCGCCGGCCACCGCGGCGGCGATCGTCGCCGAGCTGCCGCCGTTCGTCACAGCGGTCGGCGTCTTCTGGGACCATCCGACCGGCCACGTCAAGGCGATCGCCGAGCAGTGCCGGCTGGGGGCGCTCCAGTTTCACGGCGACGAGCCGCCCGAGGCGCTCGCCGCGCATCGGCTGCCGACGATCAAGACGATCAAGCTGGCCGGACCCGACGACCTCCTCCGGGCGGAGGCGTATCCGCAGTCGACGTGCATGTTCGACTCGGCCGCGCGCTGGAGCGAGGGCGAGCCGCGCGCCCCGATCTCGTGGGAGCTCGCCCGTGGCGTGGCGGCGCGGCGGCGCATCATTCTCTCGGCCGGGCTCACGCCCGACAACGTCGCCGCCGCGGTGCGGCTCGTCCGGCCCTATGCCGTCGATGTGGACTCGGGCGTCGAGGCTCGCCCGGGCCGGAAGGACCCGGACAA
>Ga0187894_10003451_pt1 | contig 17704 bp, 17 predicted proteins | sample GBC1701081metaG_FD_136650 | JGI IMG/M metagenome (GOLD analysis project Ga0187894, IMG submission 136650) | White microbial mat communities from a lava cave in the Kipuka Kanohina Cave System on the Island of Hawaii, USA - GBC170108-1 metaG ...
GCATCGCCGGAAGGCGACGGCCTTCTCCCGCGGGTCAGCACAATCAGCGGCCGATCTCCGAGCCCACCTGCGGCGCGCGCCTGAGCATAGCTTTCAGGCACGGTCGCATCTATAAGATTTGCGGCGGCCTTAGGCTGTCGCCGCAACGCCTCAACGATCTGTTCGCGCGTGCGCGCTGCAGGGTCCTCCGGTAGCGCGGCGGCGCGAGTAGTTAGCCGTACGAGTCCGATCCGCAATGCCGCCCGCGAGGTGATATGGAGTGGCCGCCACAAGTATCGCGGCAGCGTGGGCCCAAGCATGAACTTCGGAGCCCGGTTTGGCTCGTCTTCATGCGCGGAGTCTACCAATACCATGCCAGCCACTTCGCCAGTGTATAATCCGTTGTAGACACGGGCATTCAGGCCACCCAATGAATGGCCGACCAGCACGTAGGGGGGTGGAACGCCTGCTCGTTCGAGAAGCTCGTGCAGGTCTTTCGCCATCGCCGCACTCGTGCGCGGAAACGGTCCTGGATCACTCCAGCCTTCCCCAGCGCGATCAAACCAGCACGCGCGCGTGAACTTGGCGATCTCGGGCTGAATATGCGCCCAAGCATAACCCGGTTCCCCATTACCAGAATCGAGAATAACCGCCGGGCTTCCTTCGCCTGAGCAATAGATGTTAAGCGACCGGCCGCCGATATCGACTGAGCGGCCAATCTGTGGCAGGCGTTTGCGATCCTGCTTTCTGTCCAGCTCCTCGTAAACGAAACCCGCGACTAGGACGGCCAACAGCGCCACACCGATGGTCTTCAGTATGAGCGCAACCCGCCGCCTGGTCTTAGACCACATAGGCATGGATTGCAATCTCCCGACCGTCTCCTGATGTCCGAAGAAGACGGCAAAAAAGTTAAGGGTCTGGAGTTTATGCCCGGAGCTGTGATGTGACAACGATGAATACGCGAACGGCGCGTCTGCTGATGTTAACGGTCGTCCACACCCTTTCATGCAAGTTGCCTATGCGATATTTTGGCTAGATGCGAATCCTCTCGACGGCTTCAACCGCCAAAAGCCGCTACAACACCGCATGTAAGTCGGAAGGCTCTACTATAATCAGTCCGCTAATTTCCTATATTTTCCTATTCTGATCGAATAGCGATCATAGAATCCACTGCGCTTGCGCGGCGTGCCGGCGCATAGCAGGCGCCAAGCGCTACTCCAAGTAGGACCAGACCGACAGCGAATAACACGGGCAGGCTCAGCGCGTCTGTTCCGTAGAGCATGCTTTGCATAGCGCGACCGAGCGCATACGCGCCGGCGAGCCCCAACGCCAACCCGACTGCGGCGAGCGTCAGTCCTTCCCGGAGGATATGGAGGCGCACCTGAGCCGGCCGAGCGCCGAGCGCCATGCGGAGCCCTATCTCCGGTGTCCGTTGCGCGACTGTATAGGCCATAACCCCATAGATGCCCATCGCCGCCAGCGCCAGCGCCAGCGCCGCCAGTCCGCCGTAAAGCGCGACGTTCAGGCGATCCGGCGCCAGTCGCTCGCCAACGATCTGATCCATCGTTCGCACATCCATCAGCGGCAGGTCAGGAGCGACGGACTGAACCGCCGCCGCGAGGCTCGGTCGCAACGCCTCAGGGCTGTTCGCCGCGCGAACCGCGACCATCGCCTGCGGCCACGGGCTCTGCGCGAATGGCAGGTAGATCTGCGGCTGCCCGGGATCGTCGAACCGCTCCATGTTGCTGACGTCGCGAAACACCCCTACGATGCGCCACTCGGCAGGAGAGCCAGGGACAGCGCCACCAGGCCCCAATCTTGTGGCGCCCGGGACGAACTGGCCCATCACCACACCCTGTCCCAGAGGATCCTTGCCTTCCAGAAAGCGATTGACGAATCTCTCGTCGACCACGGCCACGCGCTGCGCGCTCGGGCCGTCGTCCGCGGTCAATGCGCGGCCGCGCACGAGACGCATCCCGAAGGTTTCGAAGTACTCCGGCGTGACCATATGGACGCCTGCGCGAGGCCGTAACGAGGGCGCGACATCGGTCTGTCCGACAACGCTGAACTGCCTGGAAAACCCGGTACTTAGCAGCGGAACTGCGGGCGCGCTGACGCTTGCGTGGACCACGCCGGGAACCTCCTGGAATCTCTCAAGCAGGGTCCGGTAGAAGCCATCAATCTGAGCCGTCGAGGAGAAGCGCCCCTCATTCACCGGTAACCCGAAGGTGAGAATGTTATCCGTGCGAACGCCAAGCTCGATCTGCGTGCGGTTCCAGAAGCTGAGTATCGTCAGTCCCGCGCCTGCGAGCAAAGTGACCGCCATCGCAAATTCGACAACGACAAGCGCGTGACGGAGGCTCCGGCGTCCGCTTCCCGACGAGCTGCGCCCTGCTTTCTTAAGCGCGTCGTTCCAGTCCGTTCGGCTCGCGCGCCAGGCCTGGGCCGTCCCGCACAGCACTCCGGACAGCGCCGTCGCGGCGAGTGTGAACAGCAATACCGGCAAGTTCAGTCGCGGATCCGCTTCCGCCGGCAGTGTGAAGCGGGGCAGGATCGCTAAAATGCCCTGCAGAATCCAGACGCTCGACAGCGCTCCCAAAGCGCCACCGGCGGCGGCCAGCGCCAGACTCTCAATCAAGGCCAGCCGGGCCAGACGCCAGCGCGGCGCTCCGAGCGCGGCGCGGATGGCCGTCTCGCGTTCGCGCGCCGCGCCGCGTGATAGGAGCAGATTCGCTACGTTGACGCAGGCGATCAACACGACGAAGCTGACCGCCGCCAGCAGCAGCCACAAGTTCCTCACGCGATCCGAAGGGAGGAAGTTATTTTGATACGCCTCCACGCTCAAGCTCCGGCCGGCGTTGGAGTCTGGAAATCGTTCCGCCTGGCGGCGCGCAATGGCATTCATCTCCTGTTGAGCCTGTTCTATGGTCACGCCCGGTTTGAGCCGCCCCGACACCAGCAACGGGCGGAACTGGCGATTCGCGATCTCGTCGGGTTTCATCGGGAGCGGGATCCATAAATCGGCCGGCAGGCGATCGTTGACTCCGGGCCGGAGCACGCCGATGACCTTGTATGGCGTTCCATCCAGACGAATGTCACGCCCGATGACGCCGGGATCGGAGCCGAATCGCTCGCTCCAGAGCCGATGCCTGAGGAGCGCCACGTGGTTTTTGCCTTGCTGGTCCTCATCGGGCGCGAAATCTCGCCCGATGAGGACGCCTTCTCCATACATGCGATGCCCGTTGGTTGACGTCTGACGCGCGCGTACGCGTTCCGGCGCCTCTTGTGTAGCGAGATTGAACCCGCGAGGCCAGAAAGGCTCCAGATACTGGAACGACGTGGCCTGCTCCTTCCACTCCAGGTAATCGGCGAATGACGTGCCCTCTCGGTTTCCGCGCGCCTGCGACCAGACGATCACAAGCTGGTCGGGGTTCGGATACGGCGCCGGCGCGAGCAACGTGGCGTAGACGATGCTGAAGATGGCCGTGTTCGGCCCAATGCCGAGCGCTAGCGTGAGCGTTGCGATCAACGTGAAGCCCGGGGTCTTCATCAATAATCGCACACTGTAGCGCAGGTCTTGCCACGTCGCTTCCAGCCAGCGGCCTCCCCTCACTTCGTATCCCTGCTCCTTGATGCGGCTGAAGCGCCCGAATTTCCGCTCAGCCTCGCGCCGCGCTTCTTCAGCCGTCATCCCGCGCCGAACGTTCTCTTCAGCGCGCAGTTCAATATGGAAGCGCATCTCTTCCGCAATTTCGTCGTGAATATCATCCGACCGCCAGAGCGCCCGCAGTCGCCTAATGAGATACCGTATCACTGTCATAGTCTTACTTCTCTAGCTGGCCTCGAGGATCTTGCGCACCGCTACCGACAAATGTTCCCAGTTGGACTCCTCCACCTGGAGTTGTTTACGGCCGGCGCGGGTCAGTTTGTAGAAGCGAGCCCGGCGGTTGTTCTCAGACGCGCCCCACTCACTTTCTATCCAGCCGCGTTCCTCGATGCGGTAGAGGGCCGGATAGAGCGTGCCCTCCTCGACCGTCAACATGTTCTCGGCAAGTTGCTGGATTCGCTGTCCGATGCCGTAGCCGTGCATTGAGCCTAACGAAAGCGCCTTCAGCACCAGCATATCGAGTGTGCCTTGCGGCAGGTCAGGTTTACGCTTGGTCATAGTCTCTCCCTTTTGCTTCTGAGGAAGCAATGCTGCCACAATCTTCCCTAGAAGATCAAGGAGAAAATAGCGGAGGGCGTACATTGTATTGTGGATATCTAAACGTTCGAGATTGTCGGTAGCCGATAAGGTAGGCAAGGCAGGTGTACATTAGGTGTGTAGAGATAACGACGGTCCAACCGATGTAGTATGGTCGCTTATAGGCGCCGGAGAATCCCCCGACCCGCTGATGGCATAGCGTCGAGCCGCAATGACCAACGACAGCGCAAGCCATGCGTTGAGACTGCCCTACCATTTGCGTAGCTCACTCTATGCGCAACCGAGCTATCGTGGGATCAACCTCTTCTCGTGAAATCCGTAACCGGCTGCCAGATCTTAATTATGGCGCTATTCGCGCTTGAGAGCCATTAGCGGGTCGATCTTCATCGCCCGCCGCGCTGGTATCCAGCAGGCCAGCAATGCTACGAAGGCCAGAAGCAGCGCGATCTGCAGGAAGATTATCGGATCGGTTGCGCTCACGCCGAACAGTAGCGTCTTCAGCAGCCGAGTCAACGCTAAAGCGCCTGCCAGGCCAATGAGTAATCCGGCCAGCGCCAGCTTCATCCCCTGCGCCAATAGCATATTTAACACATCATTCGTTTGAGCGCCCAACGCCATTCGAATGCCAATCTCGCGCGTGCGTTGCGTGACTGTGTAGCTAAGCGCGCCGTAGAGTCCCAGGCAGGCAAGCGTCAGCCCCGCCAATGCGAACACGCTGAGCAACAGCATATTGAACCGGCGCGACGCAATCGAATTGGCCAGCAGTTGTTCCATCGTTCGAATGTTTGAGACGGGTTGATCTTTGTCTTCGGCCCGGACCTGAGCGCGGATGGCGGACGCCATTGGCGCGGGGTCGCCGTTGGCGCGCACGACCAGGGTCATGAACACAGGCGGAACTTGGGCCATCGGCATATAAAATTCAGGACCGGCTTCCTCCTCCAGCCCGGAGTATTTAACATCCCTCACGACACCCACTATTTCGCGCCAGGTGGAATCGAAGGCCAGACGTTTGCCGAGGGGGGATTCGTTGGCGAAGTACCGGCGCGCTAGCGCCTCGTTGATGACCACCACCAGTGGCGTCTCAGCGCCGTCGCTTTCCGCGAGCAGCCGGCCTGTCCGCAGCGGGATGCGCAACGTTTTGAAATAGTCCGGGCTCGCCCAGCGCCTCCCGGCCCGGAAAGATTGTCCGGGGGACGGCGGCCGGCCATCAATACTGAAGGCTGTGCTCGAGTGCGCGCCGCTGAGCGGCAATGGAGTCACCGCGCCGGCGGCTTCCACATTTGGTAACGTCCGCACGCGGTCCAGCACCCGTTGAAAGAAGGCGGCTCTCTCTACGAGCGAGTATTTCGCCCGCGGCAGTAGTATATCCATCGTCAAGACGCGATTCGGATCAATCCCTGGATCAACCTCTACCAGCCGGACAAAACTCTTGAGCAGTAGCCCGGCTCCGATCAACAACACAAATGCCAGCGCGACTTCACCCGCGACCAGGAAGCTGCGCAGCCGGCGACGCGGTTCAACGGCGGCGCTGCGGCCTCCATCTTTTAGTGTTTCGTTGATGTCCAGCCGTGACGCCTGCAGCGCCGGCAGCAGTCCGAAAATGATTCCGGTCAAAAGCGAGACGATGAAGGTGAAGCCCGCGACGCTTGCGTCGAGCCTGATGTCTTCTATGCGCGGCAGATAGCCAGGGCTGATCGCCGGAGTCAACTTAACACCCAACCACGCCAGCAACAGACCGAGCGCGCCGCCCGCTAAAGCTACCATCAGGCTTTCGGTCAGCATCTGCCGAACAATACGCATGCGGCTCGCTCCGAGAGCGGCCCGAACCGCAATCTCCGAGGCGCGACCAACTGCGCGAGAAACCATCAGGTTGGCGACATTCGCGCACGCCAGCAACAACACGCATCCAACAGCGCCCAGCAATACCAGCAACGCTCTATGCGCCTTGCCGACCACCTGCCAGTGCAGCGGCGCCAGCCGCACGCCTTTGTCAGTGTTGGTCCGGGGATATTGCTCGGTCAGACGGCGGGCGATGCCGTCCATCTCGGCCTGCGCCCTTTCGATGCCGACGCCCGGGCGGAGCCGCCCGAGCGCCGCCAGATACCCCCGCTCGCGATTATTCAACTCCTCCGGAGTGAAGGCGATGGGCATGTACAGCTCGAGCTTCCCGAATGACTCGAAGTAGGCTGGAAACTCGCCTTTGCGCGGGTAATTAAAATCGGACGGCAGCGCGCCGATGACGGTGTATGCTTCATTTTCCAGCCTGATCGTCTGCCCGATGATCTGCGGGGAGCCAGCCCAGCGCCGCTGCCACAAGCCATAACTTAGCAACACAACACGACGGGCGCCCGCCTTGTCTTCTTCGGGCAGAAAGGCGCGCCCGGCTACGGCGCTTACGCCCAGCAAGGAGAAGAGGCTGGCTGAAACACGTACGCCCGCCAGAAGCTCCGGTTCGCCGCTTCCCGTCAGATTCATCGATTGTGGTCGCATGGCCGCCATCTGCTCAAAGACCTGATTCTGTTCGCGCCAGTCCACAAAATCCGCCGCAGTCACCGGAAAATCCTCCAAACCCAACTGCGCTTGAAGCTGCGGACGATTAGCCCACAGCATTACCAACCCTTCGGGGTCATTGTAGGGTAACGCGCGCAGCAAGACGCCGTTGACGATGCTGAAGATCGCCGTGTTAGCCCCGATGCCCAGCGCCAGCGTGATAACGACAATCAATGTGTAGGTGGGTGATTTCAACAACATTCGAACGCCGTAGCGAAGGTCTTGCCACAAATCATCAAGCCACCTTAAACCGCGAACGTCGCGACTCCTTTCCTTCGCCTGTTCTACTCCGCCGAAAGCCTTGCGAGCGGCAGAGCGCGCCTCCTCAAGATCCATTCCCAGGCGGATGCTCTGCTCGGTCTGTCGCTCGATGTGGTAACGCAGTTCTTCATCCAGTTCACGCTCGACTTGCTTCCTGCAAAGCAATGATCGCAGCGCCCCCTTCAGCCTACTCAACATTCCGTTCTCCTTTCCTTCGCGCCTTTGTGATCAATCGTGGCGCAGGATCAGCTCGACCTCGCCCGAAAACCGCTTCCGATGAATCACCTCTCGTTTTTCGATAGGGCTTGAGGGTAGGGGCTTACCAATCGGATGTCAATAGGTAGTGGAACTCGAGCAACGAATCAGCGAGCAGAATGGGGTATTCATCCAAAGTTGCGAAATATGAGATTAGGGAATGGTATCACGGCGATTTCTGTTTCCACTGTTGTTGGCGACGTTTGTGCGCCTGCCTCTGTTATGTTTTTGCCGCTTAACGTCCCGTTTAAGCTCATTGGTGCGCATAGAAGATCAATTGGATTGTAGCTATTCATCTCTTTATTATCGATCCGTAGCGCAGACGGTCATTATCAGTGGCGCCGTTTCCGATCACCGCCCGCCCGTGTCTTTCTTTTCCGCTCAATAAAGCGGTAGCTGGCATGGGTGTCGTAGTCGATGCCGTGCTTCTCCTTCAGTTCTTGAATGTAGTTAAGAGTTCTTTTGTAATGATGCAGCACTCTATGCTGTGGAATGTTACGCGACAACCTTGAATACCTGAGCGGCGCGTTTGCTGACGTGAACGGTCATCCACCTTACCACGATGTTCCAAAGGAGCCGCCTGTCACGGTGACATGATCGCACAGGGCCGTTGGGCGCGCCGGCTCCTTTTGAAAGGTAGACGCCGATGTTCAGAACTCGGTGAGGGTCTTGCGCATGAATACGCATGGCATTGAGCGGCCCGGCGTCAAAAGCGCTTCGCCACGGCCGAGTTCTTGAAATCCATTCGCCTTGTAGAACTCAACTCCCGCAAGCGAAGCTTGGATCTGGATACTCTTCGCGCCGTGCGCCCGCGCATGCTCCTCCGCCTGTCGCAAAAGCGCCGTGCCGATCCCTTGCCTGACCACGCCGCCTCTGACATACACAGACACGCCGTCCTGATCGTCATCTACCCTATGTGTCGAGAAGCCCAAGACCACGGTCTCACCGTCGAGATCCCCCATCGCGATAAAGAATGCCTCCCCGGCCCGCATCGCCTTGATGTACAAGTCTGGCGTGAGGCCTGAGCCCCAAGCCTCGACTAATTCCAGATCATAGAAAGCCGGACCAATCGAGCGAATCGAATCAGCGTGAGCCATGGCAATTGCCTCGGCATCGGTCGGATTGGCGCGACGTGTCTGAATCTTACTGAGCGCCATCATCGGTCTTCAGTACTTGTCCCTTCATCGAGCGCGTCTAACGCCCATGCCAATCTGCCGGACCGCCGCCGCGATGGCCGCGCTACGGCGCCTTGAGATCGGGATTCGCACACCAGAGCCAAGACAGACGACCAACAGCCCTGCATCGTCTCGCGTCAACTCTCTCACCCTGTCGAGCCGAATCAGCGCATGCCGATGAGCGCGAAGGAAGCCGTATTTGCTTAGGCGTTCTTCCAATAAATGCAGAGGCTCGCGCAGGAAGTAGCTGCGCGAGCCGACCCACAACTGCGTGTAATTGCCTGCGGCTTCGATCCAGTCAATCTCGCTTATGTTCAGCGCTGTTGCGCAACGCGTCGTTGTGACAACAATGGTTTCGTCGCGCGTTGGCTGCTCAGTCGCGCGCAACCGATTCAATAATCGCTTCATCGTGGTGGCGAAGCGCGCTTCGCTAACGGGCTTGACCAAATAGTCGAGCGCCCCCGCCTCAAAGGCGCTGAGAGCGAACTGATCGTAAGCGGTCAGAAAGATCACCTCTGGCAAGCGCTCTGCCGTGCGGCGGCGGATCACTTCAAAGCCATCAATTATCGGCATCTGAATGTCGAGGAAGACCACGTCGGGCGCGGACGACTCCAGGGCGGCGATGACCTCTGCTCCGTTGCTACATTCTCCGGCAACGGAGAACTCCGGATACGCGGCCAGCAGTTGTCGCACGCCACGGCGAGCGGCTGGTTCGTCATCAGCGATCAAGGCTTTCCACTCAGCTTGCCTCATGGTTCGACTCCGGGACCATCTCCCGATATGGCGCATTCGAAGCGGCGATTGTACGGCCCTCCGCGCATTTGATTACCTTGATACATCGGTTCGGCTATTTCAGCGCGCGCCTCTGCCTCATTTTGCGCCAGAGATGTTCCGCCTCAGGCTTCAACATACCGCCTAGCGACCGGCAACGGGTGAAATCGGTTTCGGCCTCAGCCAACTTGCTTTGCATAAGAAACGCAACGCCGCGGCTACAGTAAGCATCGGCCAGTCGCGGCTTAAGTCTCAATGCCTCATCGAAATCCGCAATTGCACGCGCCAAATCCTGTTTTGCGAACCAGACCACGCCGCGGTGACTCCAGGCTTCGGCCACTTTCGGGTCAAGTTCGATCGCATGATTCAAATCGCTTAGGGCGCGTTCAGTCTCGCCTTTCAGCAGCCAGGTTCCGCCGCGGTGAGCGTAGAAGGCCGCTTCCTTCGGGGCGAGCGCGATGGCGCGATCGAAATCGACGAGCGCGCCTTCCAAATCGCCTTTCCCCTGCCGCGCAAGCCCGCGATTGTTCCAGGCCGAGGCATAGCTCGGGTTTAAGTTGAGCGCCTCGTTACAATCGGTAATCGCCGCATCTGTCGCGCCTTGAAAATAATGCGCGTAGCAGCGAAGGCTCCGAGCGTCGACATTGCTCGAGTCAAGCTTGATGGCCTGATCCAAGTCGGTGAGGGCTGTGGGGAGATTGCCTTGCTCAGTTAGCGCCGAGCCACGATTATTCCAGGCCCTGCTGTCGCGCGGGTTGATCTCAATTGCGCGGTTGAAGTCACTAATCGCTGCGTCGTCTTGGCCCCTTTTGTGGCGGACTACTCCACGGTTGAGGTAGGCTTTAGCGTAACGCGGATTCAATTCGATGGCGCGGTCGTAATCGCTGAGCGCCCCAGCCAGATCGCCCTTGCGCTGGCGGGCGAGGCCACGATTGTAGTATGCGATTGCGCTCGCTTTAAAAGCGATGGCCAGCTCGAAATCGGCTGCGGCGCGCTCCCACTCTCCTTTCGCCATCCACTGGTTGCCGCGGTCAATGTAACCAGATGCAGCGGCCTCGCGAGAGGTTTGGGCCCAAGAAGTTGAACCGCAGTGAGTGAGCAGAAGGATCGCTGACAGGCGTATAAATAAGTATGTTATCGTTTCAGATATCATATCTGTCCTTAATAGCCGCGCTCCTCGATGCGGTAGAGGGCCGGATAGAAGTCGTCCCCTCGATAGTCAGCATGTTCTCGGCAAGTTGCCGGATGCGCCGCCCGATGCCGTAGCCGCGCGTTGGACCTAGCGAGCGCGCCTTGAGCGCGAGCATGTCGAGCGTGTCCTGCGGCCGGTCCGGTTTGCGCCTGGTCATAGTCTCTCCTTTTTGCTTCTAGGGAAGAGATGATGCCACACTCTTCCCTAGAAGATCAAGGAGAAAGAAGCAAAAGGCGCTATTTCCACATTGTTTGCTGAAGTTTTGCGGATCCTCTGGCTGGCTTCATCATAAATCCGGATCGGCGCCATGGACGCAGATGGCGTCAAAAGTATGCTTCACAGTTCCACAATAAAGTTACTCGTCATCCTCTCGAAGAGATTTCTATCGCGCGGAGAATCCTTTTAGTTGTACGGGTGAGCGTTAGAATGATCGCGAACGTCGCCCAGGCGATCAGGAAGGTCAACGCGGTCACCGACGCGCCGAGCAGACGTTCGAGATTGTCGGAAGCCTGATGAAGGTAGGCAAGGCGCGTGTACATTGCGAGAGTAGCGATGACAACGACCCAACCTAGGAAGTAAGTGCGCCTGCGGAGGCTGTCGATCGCATCCAATGAATTCTGCAGAGCCGTTTCATTTTCGTTAGACATCATATTCTCCTCATGGTTTTAGGTATCGGCGCAGAGCGTTTAGCCCATATGCGAGCCGTGATTTCACAGTGCCTAGGGGGATTTCAAGAATTGCGGCAACCTCGGTCAGCGGAAGTTCTTCCTGGAAATGTAAGACAAGTACGGCTCGGCTTGCAGGTGAAATGCCCTCAATATAGTCCAATTCTCGCAAAAGTTCGTAAGCCGGCTGACATTTCATAGGGATTGGTCGTAAAGTCATCTCGTCTAGGGGTTCCGTGCGCCATCGTCTTTTCGCCTTTAGCCACCGGAAAGCGGTCCGGCTGGCTATGCGAAACGCCCACGGTCGAAACACCCATTGTGCTTCCTCTGTTGACGCGATCATCCGTCTTCCCTATGCGCATGGAAAGAGGCTCGTTCTTCGAAAACGGTTCGAATGTATTCAAAATTAATTGGCCAGCGCATAGAGGATGTAGAGCGTTAGATGCGGATCGAGCGATTCCGTACTTAGTTTGAGCCGTCTCCCGATCGCTTCCTGCCCGGTCCAATACTGGCGCGCCATAGCTTCGTTTCGGAAGCCGGCGTTTGATTTACAATTTCCTGTACGGTTAGGAGACGGTTTCGGGTTGGGCTTCGGGTGGCGCCTGAGCGGGGTTACTGGTAGGATGGCTGCCGCGTCAGGGACGCATCCGGTCCGCGGAAAGGGTAGAAGTTTTATCGCCGGGCTGGCATGGAATGGCTGAGTTGGGTATTCAGCTATCTCCTGTCGCCACTGCAGCAAGTCTGAATTACCGAACATCTGACGAATGCTATGACGACTGAGATATAGGTCAAGCCGGTCGGGTCCATCGCTTTGTCAGTCTGCCGTCGAACGGCCGCCAAAGCAGATGATGTAGCCGTCGGGATCTTCCACATAAAAGTCCTTCGTGCCCCACGCGGTAGGCGTGAGCGGCTTGAGAATCGTTGCGCCGTTAGCGACGCACTGCCTGAAGAAGGCTTCGATGCCGTCAACGCCGGCTGCAGCGTCGAGGTGCTCGTTGTCGCGCCTGTGTCGACGCTCCTCCTGGTTCTTCGGCGCTTCCTTCAGGTGTAATTCCAGTCCGTCTAGATGGCCGATGGCGTAGAAGCCATCCCACGTCTCGCCGAATGTGAATCCGAGCTTCTCATAGTAACCGATCGAGCGCTCAAGGTCGTCGACGAGAAACTGTGGAGCGAAGGATGTGACCCGCGGCTTCATCACGGTCGTAGTCATCGATGCCTCCTTTCAGCAATCAAGAGCCAATACCACCGCGTCGCGTACCTTCTGTAGTCCCATGACACCAACTCTAGCGTCAGAATCATCCCAGCCACAGAGGTTGACCCCTGCGGCGACCTCAGCCATGAGTTCAGATCATGTCATATAGGGTTCGTGCAAGAAATCAGCCGGGATAATACCTCAGTAGGCTTGCGCCGCCTCATTGATAATAGCATCGATAGAGGCAATACAAGCGTCGGTACAGCGACGGATCCTTGTTATTCCTCCTCCCGTGGCAAATGATCACTTGGAGACGTAATCAGCGCGTCGATCCAGGGCAGCGGCCCTGGGCGAGGCGAGCGATCCATTTTGAGATCATTTATAAGAGTCATCGCGCATCTACATCAGTTCTTTCAATAGCTGTTCGCGATATCGGATAAATTACAATATTGGCGCATTTCTTGACGCGAACGGTAATTCGATTTAAGGCATCATATTTTGAAACTGTCTGTCCGGTGCTCTCCACATACTAGACCGGCCTGCTTACGATAATATCTGCGCCTGATGTAAGAACTCGCCGCGGTAGACGCGCTCGAAGGCCGGTTGCCCGGTCCGAATCGTCTCATCAAGTCTACCAAATGGTTCCCAGATAAAAGGCGCGCCAAGCATCGTGGCCCAGTGTCTGATTGATTCCGAGTGATCGTCACATAGAGTATCGCTCAACTCGGTCTGCCAGAATCGACCAGCGGCGTCTTCAGCAAAGATTCCGAGACTTGTGAGCGCCCGCAGGAAGCGACCTAGCGACAATCGGTGAGTTTGCGTGGTTTCGGCAAGTTCCTCGATCGTCTTCGGTCCCGCTGCGACGAGATCGGCAAGCTTGAGCTTGGCGGCGACATGGATCGCCTGCGCGGCCATCACTCCCGGCCATAGGAACTGCATTACCTGATGCGAAGGGGAAAGATTTGCCGACTGGGGTTCTTGAGAGTTCATAACGTTATCTTCTGCACCCGACTCTTGATGAGCTGCGCGCGCTCACAGGTAATGCGCCAGCCGCTCCGATTCCACATACGGCAACGGTCGCAGCAACAACGCATTCATGACACTGAAGATCTCGGCATAACAATCATCGGGAGTGACAACCGACACATTGCATCGATTTAGGAACCGTGCCTGAAGTCAAATAGGCCTCAGCCTGATGTTCGTGTCCGGAGTCTTTGGCGTCTTGAAGCAGCCGCTCAAAGTAATGACGCGCTTTTTCCGCATTGCCAAGCCGGGCATACCCCCCGGCCAACCCGAACAACAACTCGGCGCGGGCATGGGTCGACAGCTGAGCGAAATAGTCCTTCTGCAAGTCCAGCGTCTTTTCGTAATCACTCACGCCGCGTTCGAGCAAACGCTTTTTTTCGTTGGCGTCGGGAACGAAATCAGAAACCGGAATCAGCGTCGCGCCACGCGGAACGCGTGTTCCCACGTCGTCCGGTTTCAACGCGACGGCTTCATCCATTTCACGCAAGCCCTGAGTCCATTTGGCGACGCCTTGCGCGGATTCCCTTCGGTTGAAATGTTCGCCCGCCTGAAAGAGCAAGCCGGAACCGTGCCACACCAGGGCTTCTGGATGTTTGGGATCACGCGCCAACTTGTCTTCGCAGATTTTCATGGCTCGCGCCAATGCGGCTTTGTCGCCACGAAAACCCGCGAACATTTCATCGCGTATTTTTAGATCAAAGCGTTCCGCATCAGTTTCCCCAGCCACAGGCTGCCCACGAACGGCGCGCGACTGGCTTTGTCCGTTGATGGCCCATGGCAACATGGCGTACACCGCGAGCCAAGCGCCCAGGCACAGTAATACAACTTTGCTCCAATAACGCAGCTTCATTTTATGCATTTGGTTCTCTCCTTCTTTATGACAAAAGTCTACTAACATTGCTTTGGTCCTGGCTTGGCCGATGGGCCAGGTCCGCGGCCGTACAGATACGATATGGCCGGAGCCATGCGCTATCTGTTTCTGCTGAGCGGCGCCATTTTTCTGCTGGACGGCCATTATCATCGCCCGAACGCAGGAATTACTAAGCAAAGATCCGACAAGCTAAATTGAACCATATAATAATGTGGCGCAGTTTTAGCGCCTCTTGATGCGCGCTTTTGTCAGCAAAATGAGCCAGAGACGAAGCTCGGGCTGCCTTTGAAGGCGACACATTATGCATCTTATGTTGCGCGCAGTTACTGGACAACGATCAATACGTGAACGGCGCATCTGCTGACGCGAACGGTAATATGTTACAAGCGCGTTTTCATTTCTCTTGTCTGCCGACTGTCCTTGTAATAAGGTGTCCAGGCGTGAAAGCGTGTGGGCAAGAAACCTACTCGCGACGCTGGTTGCGATGATTGCGCGAGCGCAGCCCGCTCAGATTCCCCGAGCGCAAGTTGGTCGCTTCGGGAAAATTGAGCCCCCCGTTCATTTCGGGGTGAGCTGAGTAAAGTAAGCGGTTCGAATACCCTCTCGACAACACCAATACAATAAGCAGACGAGGAAGATGATCCTATGCTTGACAATCAGGTGATGTACGTCATTCAGCAACTGGAACAGGAGCGCGCCCTATGGCGGAGGAAAGGAGTAGGCGCATTTGCTGCCGAATGGCCTACTGGTAACCATCGAAGAAGGCGGGCACTTTCCATGGGTGGAAGAACCCGCAACCGTTTTCGGAGCCATTGATACGTTCCTGACCGGCCGATGGCCGATCACAGCTCGTGAAGTAGTCTCCATGGACGCCAAATGACAAATGTGACTTGAACCATAAAGTTGCCGCTTTGAAGCATAACCTTGCCGATCGGAAATCCCAAATATTCGGGTTACGGCGACGCTCTTGAAAAAATGCCGGGGGATTGAAGCATATCTTTGCCGCGAGTGCGGATCTGAAAGATATAGTTGCCGCGGGGAATAAATCTCGACCAACTCATATTGGCCTCCCTTTACGGAGTTGGCCCTAACTTGGCTTTTTATGTTTCTGGCCACTATCATTGCGAAGAGCCCCGCATCTCTTCCAGAAAGCTCTGGGCAAATCACATAGCCGAACGAGATTGAGATCATGAAATTGACGACTGTCGAATCCAGCATGATTCATGCTGTCGGATATGACTCCAAGAAACGGGTCCTTGAAGTTGTTTTCAACAGCGGCCGAACCTATTGTTATGAAGGCGTTCCGCCAAAGGTCTACAAAGAGCTGATGGCGGCTGAATCTAAGGGACAGTATATGCGCAACGAAATTATCGACGTCTATCCCTACGCTCAGCTCTCCCGCAGCTGGCGTCGATAATCAGGCTGGCAATTTGTCCGGCAGAAAACGCGACCGAACCGCGACCGCCTACCGCAAATCCTGGTGGTGGACGGTGGGCATGAATTCGAGTCGGTCTATTTTGAAACTTTACTGGCTCGTTATGAATGCGCCAGGAAGACCCGGCCTGGCGCGCAACCTCGTTTTGGTTCGGTCTGTGAGCGACTGTTCGGTACTAATGTTGTCGACAACATTAACTCCGTTATGAAGCCTTCTTCGTTATGTGGCGTCCAGCCAGAGAGCACAGTTGTGATAGTGACGGAATTTGTCCGGACGCCACATAACCAATCGCGCTTAGAGCGACCGCAAGAACCTCATCAGTTCTTTATCCTCGCTCCATTGTTTTGCTGGGTTACTCGATGTTACCTCGCAATGCGCAAGGGCTCTGGCTTTCATTTCCAAATCGATTTCGGCATAGATGTTCGTCGTGCTGAGGTTGACATGGCCTAGTGGACCGTTTGAAAAGTAATTGTAATTACTCACGGGGTATAAGCTACTGATCGCCCAATCTCGGCGCGATCAGCAAACAGCCGCAAAACCTTGACAGATGGGTATTGCGAATTGTCGTTCGATCAGGTAATAGTCGCATCGCGATGACGATCCCTTCCGTTGAACAACTCGACCAGCTTTCGCGAGAAGACCTGTTGACTCTGGTCAAGGATCTGATACGCATTGTCGATCAACAGCAGAAGCGGATCGCGGAGCTGGAAGCGGAAATCGCACAGTTGCGCCAACCGCCCACGACTTCAAGCAACTCTTCACAGCCGCCGTCGCGCGATCAGAAAGCCAACAGGCCGAACAAGAAGCGCCGTAAAAAACACGGCCCACCGAAAGGCCATCCCAAATATTCGCGACCGCTGGTGGAGCAGCCCGATCAAATCGTCGTCGCCGCTGTCGAGGAGTGCCAACATTGTCACGCGAATTTGAAAGGCGCCGAACCGGATCAGATCATCAAGCGGCAGATTACCGAAATCCCGCCGGTCAAGCCCGTGGTGATTGAGACACGCCAGGACAAGAAGACTTGTCCGCATTGTCAGCAGATCAATTACGGGGCGCTTCCCAAAGGATTGGAGGAAGAACGCTACTTCGGCCCCAATCCGGAAGCGACCGTCATATATTACAAACAGCCGCAACACCTGAGCTACGAGCGGATCGTCGAAACGATGCGCGATCTCCACGGTGTGACTTTGAGCGAAGGCGCCGTGGCCGCGATCCTCAAACGCGGCGGTCAGAAGGCGCAACCAGCCGCTGAGAAAATCAAACAGCAGGTCATCACGAGCCCAGTCATCAAGAGCGATGAAACCAGCGCCCGGGTCAAGGGACGCAACTGGTGGCAATGGGTTTTCATCAGCGACGCTGGGGTCTATCACACTATCGTGCGCACTCGGGGGGCCGCCGAGATCAACACCGTGATGGGCAGCCTGTGCGTTGAAATCTGGGTTTGCGACTGCTTTAGCTCACAACTGAAAGCGCCGGCCAAAGTTTTCCAACTGTGTCTGGCGCATCAACTGCGCGACTTGCAGCGTGTGATTGACGCCGCTCCAGGAGAACGATGGGCGCGCCAGATGCAGAAGCTATTCCGCGATGCGATCCATCTGCGCAACCGATTCCGCGATGGAGAGATGACACTCGATGGGTTTTCACGTCGCGTGTCGGAGATCGAAAACGACCTTGATCGTTTGCTGGAGAGATCGCTCACGAACGAGGGGGCCTGCAAACTGCAAGCACGCTACATTACGCATCGAGATAAGCTGCTGACCTTTTTGCACTATCCGGAAGCGCCTCCGACCAACAACGAATCGGAGCGGGCGCTGCGGCCCAGTGTCGTTCATCGGAAGGTCACTAATGGTTTTCGTTCTGAATGGGGCGCAAAAGCTTACGCAGCCATCCAAACCGTTATCGCAACGGCCAAGCTAAAAGGTGAAGAAGTCTTCCAAACATTGGTCAATCTGATGGGGACGCCAGTTTTGCCATTCCTCGAAGGCTCAAGCCCGTGAGTAATTACCTTTTATGTCAGCTTGTCGGTCAGCAAGCGATTTCCCATACAAGTTGAGATAGCTTGCCGTAAAGAACACCAGTAGCTTTTCAAAACGAGCTTGATCAAAACCAGTAGCTGCGCGCCATTGAC
>Ga0187894_10003453_pt1 | contig 17699 bp, 12 predicted proteins | sample GBC1701081metaG_FD_136650 | JGI IMG/M metagenome (GOLD analysis project Ga0187894, IMG submission 136650) | White microbial mat communities from a lava cave in the Kipuka Kanohina Cave System on the Island of Hawaii, USA - GBC170108-1 metaG ...
CTGAGAGCGCGCAGCCGGCTGCACCGGAAGCGCTCGGTACAGATGACATCGTCGCGGTCGTCATCCTGCTCGTCGCGGCGACGGATCCGCTGGTATGGCTGGATTCGAGCGCCGGCCTGCTCATGTTTCGCGCCTCGTGGTGGGTCCTCTATTTCACGGCGGCAATCAAGTTGGTGCGGCGCCAGGGCGTCGACGGGCTGAAGTGGACCATCGAGCATCAGCCGGCTCTGTGCGTTCTGGTGACGCTGACGTTTGCGTCATGCCTCTGGTCCCTGGAGCCTCGCCTCACCCTGCGCCACGCTGCATCCCTGCTGGGCACGACTCTCCTGGCCATCTTCATCGGCTTCTCCCGGGGGCCCGACGCAATCATGCGCGTGTTGCAATGGGCGTTCGCCGTATTGATCGTTGCCAGCTTCGCCGTCGCCCTCGCTGGGTACGCACCGCCGGACGACCCGCGAGGATGGGGCGGGATCATGGGACAAAAGAACAGCCTCGGTCCCGCAGCCGAGTTGGCGACCATGTTCTTTTTGCTCGTCACGGTCGGCGGACGAATCCATCCGTTCTGGGGAGCTGGGCTTACGATCGTATCCCTGATCACGACCGTGTACGCCTATTCCCGCACCGCCCTGATCGCGCTCGGCGTCACTCTCGCCGGCGCGGCATGGTTTCTCCTCACGCGGAACCGGCAACCATTCACCCGTGCCACGGTGCAGCGAACGGCGTGGATCCTGGCGCTCGGGCCACCGGTGCTGGCGATCCTCGTCGTCCCGGCGGCGATGTTGCTGAGAGAACCACACGCGCTGAGCGATCGCGGGCCGCTCTGGGCCGGTGTGCTCACGATGATGAGCGAGCGGCCATTCACGGGCTACGGATACGGCGCCGTATGGGGGCAGGCTAAAGCCACACTGCTCGCGCACATTGCCGTCACTGCCAGGCCCTCGGCGAAGAACGCGCACAACAGCATTCTCAACGTCGCGAGTGAGCTCGGGATCCCAGCCGCTCTCGTCGCGTGCGCATACCTCTTCGGCGCGCTTTCCAACGCAGCCCGCCTGTTCGAGCGCAAGCCGTCGACCTTCTCGTCGTTCGCGCTCGTGTTCATGATCAGCTTTGCGATCTTGGGCTTCGGAGAAGCGCATCTGCTCCAGATTCACTCGCTGTTCTGGATTCTGTTCGTCGCGCTGAGCATAGCGGTCGAGCGCGCGCACGAATGCGGCGTCAAAGACGCGAAGACACAGGAATCGACAGGCGGGCCACGACCGATCGAGCCCGCCCCGCTGTCGAACGCGCTCCGCTACGTGCTGGTGACGCCGGCACGGAACGAAGAGCAATTGATCGAAGGCACGCTGCGTTCGGTTGTCGCGCAGACGCAATTGCCGCTGCGCTGGGTCATCGTCAGCGACGGCTCGACCGATGCAACCGATCGCATCGTGCAGAGTTATGCGCGGCAACACGGATGGATCGAGCTCCTTCGTGTGGACGACGGAGAAGGCCGCAACTTCGCCCGCAAAGCGCGCGCGTTCAACTGCGGTGGCGAGCGCTTGCGCCAGCTGGATTTCGATGTGATCGGCAATCTCGATGCGGATCTCAGCTTCGGCCCGGAGTGCTTCCGCTCGCTCCTGCAGGGCTTCGCGAAGCTACCCGATCTGGGTGTCGCCGGGGCGGCGATCGTCGACGAAGGCAGGCGCTACGACTACCGGTTCACCGACATCCATCATGTCTCCGGTGGCTGCCAGCTCTTCCGGCGGGCGTGCTGGGAAGAGGTCGGGGGATACGTTCCGGTCGCGCGCGGCGACATCGACAGGATCGCGGTCACGACCGCGCGGATGAAGGGATGGCAGACGCGCACGTTTCCCGACACGCTGTGCGTCCATCATCGCAAGATGGGCACCGCCAACCAGAGCACGTGGCAGGCTTGGTTCCGCCGCGGCGAAGAGGACTACAGCCTCGGCAGTCATCCGCTGTGGCATCTGGGCCGCTGTCTCTACCAGTTCACCGCCCGTCCCTACGTGCTCGGTGGGCTCCTGCTGCTGGCCGGCTATGCCGCTTGTCTTCTGCGTCGCCGTCCGCGATCGGTGTCGCCCGAGCTCGTGGCTTTCTACCGCGGGGAACAGCGGCGCAGGTTGACCGAAATCGGCGCCCGGCTCATGCCGCGGCATGCGGCACAGGCGAATGAGGCCGCACCAGCAGTACCGCTCCGCGAAAGTCGCGACCGGCTCGAGGGCTGGATCGAAGCGCATGACTACGAGGGCTACGAGCCCTTCGACGGACTCTCATCGCCACTGCGCGCGCTCACTTTCGACAGCCACTTCCTGAAACAGATGCTGCTACAGCTCGGCCGCCAGAGTCCCATCAACCTGCGCCCTCTGCTCGGCATCAAGCCGCTCGAGTCGACCAAAGGCCGCGGCTACATGGCGTGGGGGTACCTCGCGCTGCTGCGCCGGACTGGTCAAATCGCATATGCCGAGAAGGCTCGCGTCTGTTTGGAGTGGCTCATGCGCAACAAGTCCCCGCTCAGCTCCGAATACTGTTGGGGCAACCACTTCGATTATGCCAGCCGCGCCGGCGACATTGCGAAGCACGAGCCGATCATCGTTTGGACCGCGCTCATTGGGCAGGCATTTCTGGACGGATATGAGATCCTGGGTGATGATCGCTATCTGGACGTCGCGCGGAGCATCTGCTCCTGGATCCTGCGGCTGCCGCGCGAGGAGCTCGGGACCGGCATCTGCTTGAGCTATCTCTCCACGCGCCAGCTCTCCGTGCACAACGCCAATCTGCTCGGCGCCGCGATGCTGGCGCGCACCGCGCAACATACCGGAGCCGCGGAGCTCACCGCCGTCGCCAGGGCCGCGGTCGAGTACAGCTGCAGCCGCCAGCGTCACGATGGGAGCTGGTTCTACGCTGACGGTCCCCGCTACCAGTGGATCGACAACTTTCACACCGCGTACAACCTCGACAGCATCAAGTGCTACATCGAGAGCAGCGGCGACGAAACGTTTCGACCCCACCTCGAACGCGGCTTTCACTACTACAAGGCGACCTTCTTCGCGCCCGACGGACTGCCGAAGTACTACCACGACCGGACGTACCCGATAGACATTCAATGCGCGGCGCAGGCCATCGAGACGCTGGCCAAGCATGCCGATGTCGATGGCGACGCGCTATCGATGGCGACCGCGGTGGCGCGTTGGACCACCGCGAACATGCAGGATCCGAGCGGCTACTTCTACTACCGGCGCTATCCGTACCTGGTGGCGCGCACGCCGATGCTCCACTGGGGCCAAGCGACGATGTATCGAGCCCTGGCGTACCTGTCGTTGCAACGCCAAGTTGTCGATGGCTAAAGCGCATCGCGTTCTCGGAGTTCTCGTGCCGCCGCGCTATCGGGCGGTAGCGGCCGAGATGTTCGAGCTGTTCAAGACCTCGTGGGAACCGGTACGGGACGACGTCGAATACGAGGTGATCCTCGGGCATTCCGAAAGCGTTCGCCGCGCGGGAAGACGCCTGACGATCGTGACCGGCGGACCGGGAGAGATCGACACGTCCTGGGGTGTTTCGCGCGCACCGCTGCGCCCGCCCGCGAGGATCGATGCACTCGGAATCGACGTCGATCTGCAGTATCCATGGCTGCCCGTCGGTCTACAGGGCGAGGCGTTTGTCTGGAGGGACCGTGGCCGATTGCGCCTGGGCTACGATCTGTTCGCCGAAATCGAAGCGCTGCTCACCACCGGACAGTCGCGTGCGACGGCGCTCAACGCCAACACCGGCCGACATCTGGAGATCGTGCGCCAGGCCATGCTTGCTGCCGGTATTCCGATCGTGGAAGTCGACGCCGCACCAGCGGGAACAGTCATCACGGTCGCTCTCACGCACGATGTCGACTTCGCGCGCCTGCGCAATCACGTCTGCGATCGGACTGCGGCCGGCTTCGTGTATCGTGCGACCGTGGCGACGCTCATCGAGTTCCTCCGTGGCGGCACTTCGCTGCGAAGGGCGGGGCGCAACCTCGCCGCCGCCCTCAAGCTGCCGTTCGTCTATCTCGGCTGGGCACGCGATCCGTGGAGCTGCTTCGCGAGATACGCCGCGCTCGAGCAACGCTGGCGCTCGACGTTCTTCGTCATCCCCCGGCGCGACGATCCCGGCCGCCGCGCACCGGACGGCGGCGTCGACGGGCAGCGCGCGTGTCGCTATCAAGCATCCGAAGTGGCTGAGGATCTGCACCAACTCACGAATGCCGGGTTTGAAATCGGGCTGCATGGCATCGACGCCTGGAACGACGCCACCGCTGCGACGGCCGAACGCGCCGCAATCCAGGCAGCGAGCAACGCGAACGCGTCCGGGGTGCGGATGCACTGGCTCTACCTTACTCCGCAGACCTACGCGGTGCTGGAGTCCGCGGGATTCGATTACGATTCGACCGTCGGGTTCAACGACGCGGTAGGCTTTCGCGCCGGCACCGGTCAAGCGTTTCGCCCGCTCGGTGTCGAGCAGCTCATCGAGCTACCCCTGATCGTTCAGGACACGGCGCTGTTCCTCGCTCGACGCATGCACCTCGACGAGGAGGAGGCCTTCCAACTGTGCAAGCGCATCATTGCCGAGGCGCGTAGTTTCGGTTGCGGGCTGGCCGTGCTCTGGCATTTGCGCAGCCTCGCGCCGGAGCGGTGCTGGGACGGTTTCTATGCCCGCTTGCTCGCGCATCTCGACAGCGAAGGGGCGTGGATGGCGCCCGCCGCCGAAGTGGTGAGCTTCTATCGGCAGCGGCGCTCCATTCGTCTCGATGCCAGCGTGGCCGATGGCGTCCTGACCGTTCGCCCGGAACCCGCCGGCGACATCGATGCGCGCCTCACGCTGCGCGCCCGCCTCGCTGACGGCACTCGGACGGTCCTGCGCCTGCCACTCGCCCAGGCGAGCTTCGCCTTGGCGGCGCCGGAATGAGCCGGGCCGTGTCTCGATGAACCCACTGGCAAAGCCCCGCGTCGCCATGTTGGCCTACACGCACTACCGCTCGGATCCGCGAGTTCGCCGCGAGGCCGAGGCGCTGGTGAAGGCGGGTCATGCGGTGACGGTCTTCTGTCTCGATGACGGCGTCGCATCGACGATGATCGACGGTGTCGCAGTGAATGGAATCTTTCCCGCACGGTACCGCGGTGGCAATGTGTTTGCCTATGTCCTCAACTATGGCCGCTTTGTCTGGGCCGCCCTGCGCTCCCTCCGCCAACATCACCGTCAACGGTCGTTCGATCTCGTGCAGGTCCATACGATGCCCGACTTCCTCGTCTTCGCCGCCGCGCCCCTGAAGCGGCTCGGAGTACCGGTGCTGCTCGACATTCACGACCTGATGCCGGAGCTGTTCGAGTCCAAGTTCGGCTTCGGCGAGCGCCATCCGGTGGTACGGCTACTGCGCTGGCAGGAGCGCCGATCGGCTCGCTTCGCGCACCGGTGCCTCGCGGTGCATCGCCGTCACGGCCGGCTGCTGGCGCAGCGCGTCGGCGAGGACGTCACCATCGACGTGGTCCACAACCTGCCCGACCCGCGCTGGTTTCCTCTCGCGCCACTCGCAAGCCCGTGCGACCCCATCCGCGTCGTCTACCACGGCACCATCGCGCATCGACACGGGATCGAGGTTGCCGTCAAAGCCATGCACCAGATCCACGGACAGTTCCCGGCGGCGCGGTTGGAGGTGTTCGGAGATGGTGACGCCGCACCGGCGGTGACCGCGCTCATTCGACAGCTCGACGCGTCCTCCTACAGCCGGTTTCAACCGGGGATGTTGCCGATCGAGCGGTTGGTGCCGGCGCTTCAAGGAGCAGGCATCGGCGTGATACCGCTCTTGCAGGATCGGTTCACCCACTACATGTTGCCGACAAAGCTGCTCGAATACGTTGCGATGGGAGTACCCGTCATCTGCTCGGATCTCCATTCCGTACGCGACTACTTCACCGAGCAGCAGATCAGATATGTGAAGCCGGGAGACGCCGGCGATCTCGCGTCGGCTCTGCAAGAGCTGCTGTCCGACTCGCGCTTGCGCCGCCAACTCGCCACTGCTGCGCGCGCCTTTTACGAACGCGAAAGCTGGAGCGCGGAGGAGCGCGCTTACGTTGGGATCGTCGAGAAGATGATCGCCGAAGCGACAGTGCGGGTGTAGCCCGCGGTAGACCGGAGTGTCGAATGAAGGATCACGGCAGCGTCGCCGTCGCCGGACTGGGAGCAGTGGGCAAACCGCTCGCCGCGCTGCTGGCCGATACCTATGCCGTCACCGCGTTCGACGTGGATCATCCTCCTCTGGACACGCTGCGGCCGGTCGAGATCCTCCACATCTGCTATCCGTTCGAGATCGGGGACTTCCTCGCCACGAGCGCGGTGTACATCAGCGAACTGCAACCGGCGGTGACGGTCGTCAACAGCACCGTGCCGGTAGGGACGACACGCAAGCTGGCGGAGCTGTCCGGCACGCCGGTCGTGCATAGCCCGGTGCGTGGCAAGCACGACCGCATGCGCGAGGAGCTGTCGAAATATGCGAAGTTCATCGGCGCCCTCGATCGAGCGTCGGGCGCCAAGGTGGCCGAACATTTCGCCGGTGCCGGGCTCGGGACGCGCGTGCACATTCCGCCCGAGATCACTGAGCTCGCCAAGCTGACGGAGACCACCTACTTCGCATTGATGATCGCCTGGGCCCAGGAAGTGGAGCGCTTCGCCGATCAGGCGCAGGTGGATTACGACGCGGTTGCGTCGTTCTACGAGGAAATCCATTTCTTTCCACCGGTCAAGTACTTTCCCGGCGTCATCGGCGGGCACTGCGTAATGCCGAACATCGAGCTGCTGAGCCGGCTCGACGACACCACTCTGCTGCGCGCGATACGCGATTCCAACGAGCGGAAGAAAGCCCGCGAGCACAAGAGGCGGCCCTGACTCAGCCGCACGTCAGCGTCTGCGTCTGCACGTACCAGCGACCGCAACTGTTGCGCCAATTGCTGACCGCGTTGGGCGCGCAGGAATCCGCCGGGCGCTTCACGTATTCCATCGTGGTTGCCGACAACGACGACCGGGAATCAGCGCGCGCCATCGTCAACGAGTTGGCCGAATCGAGGGCGATCCCGACGCGGTACTGCGTCGAGCCGCGCAAAAACATCGCGCTGGCTCGCAATCGTGCGGTCGAGAACGCCGAAGGCGACTTCATCGCCTTCATCGACGACGACGAGGAGCCGTGCGCGCATTGGTTGAGCGAGCTCGTGCAGGCCATCGAGACCTACGAAGCCGACGGGGTTCTCGGTCCAGTCGTCCCACGCTTCCTCACACCACCGCCCGAGTGGATCCTGCGGGGGAAGTTCTTCGAGCGCCCCTCGCCCGCGACGGGCACGTGGCTGTTGCGCTGGAACCAGACCCGGACGGGAAATGTTCTGTTGCGCAGACGGATCTTCGCGGATCGGCAGGCGTGGTTTCGCGCAGAGTACGGCAGCGGCGGAGAGGACGCCGACTTCTTCTGCCGCATGATTGCAGGGGGTCATCGTTTCGTGTGGTGCGCCGAGGCCCCTGTGTACGAGCGCGTGCCTCCCGAGCGCTGCCGCCGCACCTATCTGTTGCAGCGCGCCCTGCGGCGGGGAGGAGCACCGACCGTTCCCGGCAAGCCGCTCCTGATCTCGCTGATTGCCGCTCTCCTGTATGCCGTCGCGTTGCCGGTGCTGCCGTTGTTCGGCCAGCATGTGTTCATGCGCTACCTCGTCAAGGAGTGCGACCATCTCGGTCGGATTCTCGCCACCGCGGGTCTCTACCGGCGCGGCGAGTGGAGGTAGTTGCTCCTCACACTCCCGACAGCGCCGGGGTGCCAACTTCTGCGGCGTGAGGCAGGGTCGCCCGCACGCGAGGGTGCGTTGACGTGTTGCGGGCTCAGTGCCGGCGCCATTCCGGAGACCGAGAACCGTCGTTTCTTGCGCTGACGATCCTCGGCGCGGTACAAATCCCGCGGAAAGGGAGTTCTCCGATCCGCGCGGCAAGGACACAAATCAGTGGTCGAGGCCTCGTCGGCGTATCAGTGACCCTGGCCCTCTGGACCGCCGGGAGTTGCGCGGCATTGGCCGGATCGGCGCCCGGTGAAGACTGCTGTGCGAGCCGAGAGCTACCGGCGTGCAGTGAGCCCAGGTGCGCTGCCTGCGTGTGTTTCGGCGACGAGACCTGCTGCACCGATCAGTGGCGGCCCGACTGCAGCGCCGCGGTTCATGAAACCTGCGGGCAATCGTGCGCGTGTGTGAGCGGGCCGCCGACGCCGGGCTCCGAGGGCACCGTGACCCACAACCGACGCGGAGACGCGAACTGCTCGGACAGGCTCAGCGCGGCGGATCTCGTCGCCGCGGTTCGCGGTGCCGGCGGTCACAGCGTCTGCGGCAACGACGACTGCGACCGCGATCATGCCACGAGTCATGCGGACGTCTCCTGCACCGCCGAATGCCTGTTTGGACAGTGCCCGATCCCGCCCTACGCGCCCGCAGTGACCCAGGTCAGTCCCGGGTTCGCGCCCCAGATCGTTCCGCTCTCGGTGATTCGCATCTTAGGGAACAACTTCGGATCGGAAGACTCGTTCCGGCGCGTGATCATCGGTGGAATCGATGCGCCGACCGTCGAGACCGATGTGCCGGGCGAGCTCTGGGCCGTGGTTCCAAATCTTCCCCCGGGCCCGACGACACTGCGCGTCTCGCTGGATGGGCTCGACAGTACCACGGTCCCGCTCACGATCGTGCCGCCCGCGCCGATCGGCGCGCCGGATTCGTCCCTCTCGGCGTTGTTGCTTCTGCAACAGCTGATCGCCGGCTTTCTCACATTCGATCTCGAAGGCGTCTACGGCATCGAGCTTGCCACGGCGGTGCGCGAGTCGGTGCAGGAGCTTCAGGAGGGATTGATCGCAGAGCTCGAGGCGATCCTTCAGGATCCAGAGTTCAGAGACGAAGATCTCGCGCTGATCGACGCGAGCATCGAAAGCTCGGGAATTCCCGAGCGGCTGCGCGCGATCCTGGCGGATCTCGACGACGCGGGCGCGCGCGGTGCAGGCTTCACGGCAAAGGGCGGGGGCACCGTCGTCGCCGGCGCCGTCGCGCTCAACATCGGGCAGACGATCGCCGCTGCGGCCGGGTTACTCGATGTCCTCGGCAGCCTCGCCCTTCCTCACCTCGCCGCGCTCGCGCACCTGCTCGGAATCTCGGTGGGTGTTCTCATCACGCTGGCGTCGGATGTCCCTACTGCCAAGTTGACGCCGGTGCTCAGCACCATCCGCTTCGTCGACGCCTCGGCCAGCTCGCGCGCGTATCCAACCGGCGCGGGATACGCCGAGGTGCGCATCCGCAACTTGCTGCCGAACCAGCAGGTGCACCTGATCGCGACCACTTCGTTCGACGGCCTGGATCTCCTGCCGCAAGCGACGGGCATCGACACGATCCAATACCAGCTGCCACCGAATGTGTGCGGGCGCATCAGCTTTGCGGTGGAGAACTCGAGGGCGGGACGCCGCTCGCGCCGCGTGAACACGTACATCCAGCCGGAGATACTCGGCCTATCGCCGACGACGGCAAAGCCGAAAGGCGTCCTTCGCGTCGACGACCGGGGGGTGCGCCCGTGCGAGGGCGTTTTGCGATTCTTCGGGCGGAGCCCCGGCGCCTCGGCGCTCGAGTGTCAGGACTGTTTCCAATTGACGGGGGTCGTGCCGAACCTCCTGCCGGCCGATTACAAGACCGATGTGATCGTCGCGCCCATCCCCAGCCGAGAGCGGCGCAACGTAACGATCGAGCTCGCCGTGACGGGAGCGAAGGTGGCCTGCGCGCTCACCGAGCTGACCGTCCCGCCGCTGTTCTTGATGCGGCCGTCGGGGCCGTTGACGACGCAATGCACGGCGACACCCGAGCCCGCGGGCACCTCGTTGCCGCCCGGCGCGTACTACGTATGGACCTCATCGGATACAGGCACGGCCACGGTGAGGACTTCAGAATCGAGCACGACCGCCAGCGTCACGGCTGAGCTCCCCGGCACGACCAAGATCTCGGCGGTCTTGAACATCCCCGACAACGTGCAGTTCACCAGCAATGAGGTCGAGATCGAAGCTCATGATCGAGACCCGCCGCGGGTCGAAGTCAGCACCACGGCGACGAGCCCCGTTCCCGCGGGCAGTGCGATCCCGGTGCACGTGCGCGCCCGCGACAATGTCGTCGTCACCCGCATCATCCTGCAGGTCAGCGGCGACGCCGCCACCGAGGCGACTCAGGAAATTCCCTGCCTCGAGCTCGAAGAATCCTGCGAGGCGGAGTTCACCGTGAACCTGAAGGCGGCGGGTTTCCACGATGCGACGGTGACGATCATGGCGCAAGCGGTGGACGGATCCGGCAACACCGATTCCTCGCCATCGTTGGTGGTTCAGGTCATGGGCTCGCCCCAGGGCGACACGCACTGTCCGGACCTGACGATCCAGAGCCCGACCGACGGTTCGGTCGTCGCTCCAGGGACCACGGTGACGGTCGTCGCACCAGCGCGCGACGATCAGCCCGGCGACACTGGCGTGGCGAAGTTCAACTACAGCGCCAGCGGCGACGCGTTGGTGGCCAATGTCGGGCCGCAAGACCTCGCGTTCCCCGCGCCTTTGCCCCAACCCACGTTGCGCTTCAATTTCGAAGTGAAGTCGGAGGCCGCTCTCGCGTCGGTAGCAAACCGGACGATCAACATCCGCGTCCAGGCTTTCGATGCGGCGATGCCGCCGCACGACTGCGGGGCGCGGACCATCACCGTCACGGCCTCTCCGCCGCCCATGTGCTCTGGCCGCTCGGCGGATGAATTCGGCTCCGGTGGCGGGCAATCCAACTGCAGCGACGGATCCAGCCGCATGGAGCTCAGCCCACAGCCGACACAGGGATACTACTCGCAGAAGCTCACCATGACGGCGACGATCAGCGGCCCCGCCGCGGCAAAGGTGGTTCGGGTGAAGGACGCCGACGTCGACGCGTATGCCCTGCCGCGCCAACCGGACGGCTCCTTCAGAGGCCTATTGCCGTTCGCGAAGAGGGGGCCCTCCGGCGGACCGTATCAACTGACGTTCGAGGCCCTCGACGCTCAGGGTAACCCCTTGTGCTGCGCCAGCACCACCGTGACCGGCATCGGCCCATGCATGCGCGACGCCGACTGTGGCAGCGGCGTTCGCTGTCTGAGCGCCCTCGGCATTTGCTTCTACAGCGATTGCCTCGACGACTTCGACTGCCCCGACGGCGAGTCCTGCATCGGCAACGGCACCTGCGTCGCCTTCTAGGGATCTCAGGTAGGCGGTGAGAACCGTTGCCCCGAGAAGTACGAATTTCCTGCTCAACGGCGACCTGGCGCACGTCATCGACGGTGTCATTCGGTTTGAGCCGAACGCCCCGTTGCGCATTCCGATCGCACCCTGCAGTGCCGACGGCTGTCCTCTCGTGATCCCGCCCGAGCTCGAGACGTCGGTGTACGTCTTGCTGCCGTTTGCGGCCGCCACCCGGATCGTCGACGATGCCGGAAGGATCGTGCGCAAGTCGAGGGCGGGTGAGGCGACGAGCCTGCGATTCCATCCGTCGCCGGATTTTTCGTATCGCAGCCCCGGCGCCGCGTTGCAGCGTGGGAGCGCGCCCGTCTATCGCGGCCGACAGTACTTTCTCGAGATCGTGCCGCATCGACTACGATCGGCAGTACGCGATCAGTCTCTCCATCCAGAGTACAATGGGGAAGCGTTGCGCCGGCGACTGCGACGAGAGTGATGACACGACGGTCGACGAGCTGCGTGTCCTCGTCGACATCGCTCTCGGCGAGCTGCGCATCACCGGTTGCGTCGCCGGCGACGTCGACGGCAACGCCGCGATCACCGTCGACGAAATCATCGCGGCCGTGAACCGCGCTTTGACGCACTGTCCGTCGTGAGGCCGCCGATACCAGCGCGACTGGGACCGGCTTGATTGACGAGCCTGAAAACAGCATGGGGTGGACGGCGCTTCACGGCGCGGGTTGCGCTTGCCCGGCGGCACCGACTGCAGCATAGTCTGCCGCGACCATGAGCGTGGAACCTGCGGGCCACTTCTCTCCCGCTTATCAGATCGCGCGCGATCGCTTCCTGCGCGCAGCCGAGCGGCGCGGCGCCGTGCTCTCGGCCTATAGCCTCGAGCAACGCGGGGGACAGGGCGAGGAGCTGTGCGTGGATGTGGCTTACGTGGGGCCGCGTGATCCCGCTCTCTTACTGGTGGTCAGCTCGGGTCTGCACGGGGTCGAAGGCTTTGCCGGCAGTGCCATTCAGCATCAACTGTCGACGGCGCAGCTGGACGGTCTGGCCTTGCCGCGCGCTGCGGGCCTGCTGCTGGTGCACGCGCTGAACCCCTTCGGTTTCGCCGCGCTGCGCCGCGTCAACGAAAGCAACGTCGATCTCAACCGCAACTTTCTCCGTCACCCCGACGAGCACGTGCCCAGCCCTGACTACGACCGCCTGTACGCGGCGATCAATCCCGAGAGCATCGACGAAGCATCGGAGCAGCAGTCCTTCGAAGCGCTGCGCGCCTTCGTCGGCGAGCACGGCGCGCGGCGTTTGCAAGAGGTGGTGAGCGCCGGCCAGTACGAGCATCCGCGCGGCATGCAATTCGGCGGGCAGCGCGACGAGGCCTCCAACCGCATCGCGCGGCGCATCGTCCGCGAGCACGTGCGCGCCCCCCGCGTGGCGTGGGTCGATGTGCACACCGGCCTCGGTGCCTACGGCGACTTCGTGATGCTGAGCGCGTTGGGCGCCGAGGATCCGGCTGTGCGGCGCGGTCGCGGCTGGTACGGCGCCGCCGCGCAGAGCCTCAGCGCCGATGAGGCGGTCTCGCCCATGTGCCATGGCTCGTGCGATCTCGGCTTGGCGAAGGACTTTCCGCCGGACTGCACCGTGACCTTTTTCGTGCAGGAGTTCGGAACTTACGACACGACGCGCGTGTTTCGCGCGATGCGCGCCGACAACTGGTTGCAGTACCACGGCGATCCGGACTCCGAACGCGGGCAGGAGATCAAGGCCGAGCTCCGCGAGGTCTTCAACCCCGTCGATCCAGTCTGGCAACGGCGCGTGCTCGAGGGCGGCGCGCGCGTCATTCAACAGGCGCGCGACGGTTTGCTCGGCGGCGGCGACCCGTGACGTGAGAACGCTGCGAAATAGCTTCGCACTGAATTCCGACGAGCAACAGGGGTCGGACCGAGGCGGTCGAACAGGTTGATCGTCGGGCCTTTCGATCACCACCTCGAGATGGCGCGCCAGGCTATCGCGCCAGCGGCGCGCATAACTCCAGGTCGTGACCATCCGGATCGGTGAAGTACAGCGACTTGGCCGGTATCCAGTCGTGCACCACCGGTCCGGAGATGCCGATTCCCAATGACGTGAGCTCGGCTGCGGCGCGATCGATGGCGTTCTCGTCCGACGTGAAGGCGAAATGCTGGAGCGGCCACTCGCCTTTGTCCTCCTGCAACACGATCATCCCGTTCTGGCCGCCGGCGCGCAGGAAGATCCAACGCCGGCGCTCCTCGCGCAGGCCGATCTCAAGCCCAAGCACGCCGCAATAGAATTTCTCGGCGCGATCGAGGTCACGCACCTTGATGGCGACTTCGTAGATTCCTTTGATGGCGTCCATTGTCGAACCTCCCGGGCTCCACCGTCCGGTCAACGACTCTATCGCACGTCACGCCTGCGGAAGTGCCACGCGGTGATGCCGAGCAGCAAGCCGCAGAAGAGGTACGCCGCCGCAGCTGCGAGAAGGGCGCGGCGCCGGCGGCGCGGATCTTCAATCATGATGAACGACGACCTTTGGCAGTACGCGGCTAGGCATCGTCGTGAATTGGGCTTTGACCGTCATGACGTGGGAATTCCCGGCTCCGTGGATCGCTTCTCCAATCCAGTAAAACGGGGCGGTTCGCAAGCTCGTCCGCTTGCTCGAGCGCGGCCGCGCGGTTTGAATGGGGCGATGAGCGAGGGGATCGAAGACCTGAGCTACCGCGAGCTGGTGCAGAGCGCCAACACCATCGTGCTGCGCTGGGATCTCGAAGGCCGGGTCACCTTCCTCAACGACTACGGTCTCGAGTTCTTCGGTTTCGCTGCCGACGAATTGATCGGCCGCAGTGTCGTCGGCACGATCGTTCCCGAGACCGAGACTTCGGGTCGCGACCTGGTGGCGATGATCGACGAGTTGCTGCGCCATCCCGACCGCTTCGTGAACAACGAGAACGAGAACATGCGGCGCAACGGCGAGCGGGTGTGGGTCACGTGGCGCAATCGCGTCCTGCCCGCCGAGAACGGCCGCCGCGAGATGCTCTCGATCGGTATCGATACGACCGAGCGCAAACGAGCCGAGGAAGCGTTGCGTGACAGCGAGCGCCGCTACCGGGCCCTGTTCCGGTCCATGCCGATCGCGATGGTCGAGCGCGATGCCACCTTGCTGAAGACATTTCTCGATCGGCTGCGCACCGCCGGTGTCGATGACATCGAAGGCTACCTGCGCGAACGGCCCGATGCGCTCGACGAGTGCCTGCGTATGGTGCGGGTGACCGACATGAACGCCGCGGCGATGGAGCTGTTGGAAACGTCGGACATGACCCAGCTCGACAGCTTCCCCACCGTCGCCGACACCGGCGCCTTCATCCGCCTCGCCCGTTCCGTCGTCGCCGACGTCGCTTCCGGCGCGCTGTCGTCGCAGGAACGCGAAGGGACGCTGCGCACCTTGCGGGGGCACGAGCGCCGCGTCCTCTCGCGCACGATCGTGATGCCGTCGTCGTCGCGTGAGTCGTCGCCGGCACGCCCAGGCGCCCAGCCGACGGAGGGCGGCGTGCGCATTCTGACCGCCGTCGTCGACATTACCGAGCGCATGCGGACCGAGGAAGCGTTGCGGGCCAGCGAAGAGCGGTTCCGCTTTCTCGCCGAGCACGACAACCTCACCGGTCTCTACAACACGCGTTATCTCTATCAGGCTCTGGAGGACCTGATGCTCCAGGGCGCGGGACCGTGCTCGGTGCTGTTCATGGACCTCGATCGCTTCAAGCTCGTCGTCGACAGCCACGGTCATCTGAACGGCAGTCGCGCCGTGCAGGAAGTGGCGGCGGTGATTCAGCAGCACCTCGCCGAGCCGGAATTCGCGGTGGCCTACGCCGGCGACGAGTTCGTCATCGTCCTGCCCGGATGTGGCAAGACGCGGGCACTGGCGAAAGCGCGCGAGATCCAGTCGTCGGTCGCGGAGCACGACTTCCTCGCGCACTTGGGGCGACCGGTTCGCCTTACCGCCAGCATCGGTGCGGCGACGTGTCCGGAGGACGGGGCCGACATGGCGGAACTGCTCGGCGCCGCAGATCAGGCGCTCTTCGCCGCCAAGCTCGCCGGTCGCAATCGCGTGGCCGGGAGCGGGCGCGCCTAGCTGCATTGCCCCGAACCGGCAGCGACCGGACTGCCGCGTCTCGGCTCACGTTTCGCGAGGAGTTCGATTTCGTCGTCTCATTCAATGCGTAGTCCTTGAGGATCTTTCGCGCCGTAACCTTGCGCGACGCCCGAAGAACCGCGGAACCTTCCTCGAGTACTCCTCGTAGGCTGCGCCCAGATGCTCTCGACACCACGGCTCCTCTGCGAACGGCACAAGCACGAACCAGCCGCTGACCAGCAACCCTGTGATCAGCGCTCGGATGGAGTTGCAGACGAGGGCGTATCCCAGCACCGCTGGGATCGCGCCGACATATTGAGGATTGCGCGAGTACCGGTACGGCCCAGTCGTGACGAGGTCGCTTCCGAGCCCCTGAGACGCGTGCACCCCTAGCGTCAGATACCCCCAGAGCGCGAAGAAGCCGCAGGCCGTCAGCAAGCCACCGACGAGAAAACGCGCCCAGTGGTGAAGGGCGAAGCTGTTCCAGTCGATGATGCCAAGGACAACCACGCCGAGCAGGCCGGCCAAGCTCATGACTCCGTTGTAGAAGAACTGCCATGAATCTCTTCGGGGAGGCGGCCAGACCCGCATATCCGGCCTGACGATCGATAGGACAACCGTCGCGCTGTTCAGCAGGACGGTTGCCAATACGATCCAGAACAGCACCGTGACCACCACTGTTGCCAGTCCCCAGCTAGCAGCTCTGAGAAGAGGAGCCGTCGCGTTCGAGAAGGTGCTTCATTCGGTCGACCTCTTCACGGACATCACGTGCGATCCACGCGCGCAGCAATCGCTCGACCAACCTGCCGAGCGGCGGATGGAAGATGAACGTCTCGCGGTGCACCACGCGAGTGCCGTCCGGCGTTTCTTCGCAAGTGAAAAGACCCTCAAAGCGATCGAGCACGGAGTCGCGTTTGAGGCTGCGGATCTGCAAGCGCGAGTACGGGACGAGACGCCACGCATGCTCGACCATCGGAGTGGGCAGCCCACGTATCCACCCCGAGTAGCGGAGCAGGCCCTCATTGCCATCGCGCTCGACGCCGTGCACCTTGCGGATCTTCGTATCCGCCTGGCGATAGCGCTCGAAATCCAGGACGAACTCGAGAATGTCCCGTGCCGGGCGGCGGATGAGAGCGGTGCCTTCCCCGTAGATCATCGTGAACGGTAGGCCATCACCACGCGCAGGGGCGGCAGCTCGTGGAGCTCGGTGCCCGGGAAGCCGGCATGGCGGAACATCTGGTCGAGTTCGGCGAACGTGTAGGTGTCGCCCCCGGGAGTCGTCGCGAGCAAGGCCAGGCTCAAATCCGCCGCGGCCGGGGGCGAGACGCGGTCGTCATCTGGGACGAACTGCAGCGCAACGGCCCGGCCCCCTGGCACAAGGGCCGCATGGACTCTCGCGAGCACCTGCTCGCAGCTCCCAGGGTCGAGGTCAGGGAGGAAGTTGGTGAGTAGGACGAGATCGTATCCATCGCCAAGCTCCTCGGTGAACACGCTGCCGGGAATCGTCCGGTAGCGGCGGGCCACGCCCGCGGCGTCGGCGTGCTCGCGTGCGACGGCGAGGACGTTGGGCCAATCGAGCGCGACGACCTCCGCCTGCAGATTCTGAGTGGCGACGGCGATGCCGAAGAGCCCGTGGCCGGCAGCGATGTCGAGTACCTTCATGCGGCCGCCCGCAGAAACGTTGAGGAGCGTCGCCAGCAGCGGACCCATGAAGGTTCCAGCCGGAGTCGTTGCGCGCGCGAAGTCGACCCAGGCCGGATGCTCTGGTGCGAGCATGCCTCCCGCGGGTAGCGCCGTCGCACCCTGGCGAACCGCCGCCGTGAGCCGCGCGAAGCCCTGGAGGTTGGCTTCGCCGGCAACCGAGGTCGCCATCGAGCCGAAGTAGATAGGTGAGCGCCGATCGAGGAACGTGGCCGCGTCGGCGCCGAGGGCGTAGCGCTCGCCCGCCTTCGTGAGCAGGCCGACGGAGGTCAGGTAGTCACACAGGATGCGGATGCCGCGCTCCGCGGCCTGGCAGCGGACCGCCAGGGCGCCGGCAGTCTCGACACCTTCGGCAACCGCCGTGAAGACATCGAGATCCACACCCGTCTTGATGGCGGCCGTGCGGTGAAACGCCGCGAAGAAATCGAGAATGGTCTGTAGGGACATACTTGCCCTCCGCCGATCTCAGTTCTAGCAGGCTGCTGAAAAATGGGCTTCGAGCACGAAACCTATCTTCCCGGTGACGACTGGCGCTGTTGGAGCGGAGTTTATTGCAGCTGCGATCAGAGCGTTGGTTCGGTCTGCACGGCTCGA
>Ga0187894_10003454_pt1 | contig 17693 bp, 8 predicted proteins | sample GBC1701081metaG_FD_136650 | JGI IMG/M metagenome (GOLD analysis project Ga0187894, IMG submission 136650) | White microbial mat communities from a lava cave in the Kipuka Kanohina Cave System on the Island of Hawaii, USA - GBC170108-1 metaG ...
CCGAACGAACGAGAACCGATTGCTCCGAGATATCGTCCGTCCAGCCAGAGATCCCAGCCCTCGCAACGGCGGCGGCCGGAACGAACCGGCGCGTGATTATGTCGCACGACGAGAAGGCCCGCGGGATAATCTATTGCCCAGGCGAAAAAAGCAGGGTTGCCCCAGGACCAGTTGATCCGGCGCTTCTTCATGCTATCGGCATTGCTGTCTTATTGTTTCGGAGAGATGTCTTTGGGAGTTAACCGGCCCATCCTGCATCAGTCGATTGCGATAGTCAAGAATCAAAATTGGCGTTGATTTCGATATTCCTCAATCAAATCTCGTTGGGCTTCAAGTTGATTTCAGTAATCAAAAATCAAATTGTTATGCGAGGGGAAAACAGGCGGATTTTCCGTATCTGTGAACCCATTTACGGCTCTCAAAACGCGGAATTGAGCGATGCCTTTTTTGTTGACCAGGTCGAGATTGAAGTATTCAGGATCGAAGTATCCCCCGATCCACACAAGCGAGTCCACATGCTCATAATGATCTGGATCTTGAATCGCATAGAGAAATTCGGCGTAGCCGTCGACGCCGTGGCAGTCCTCCGGAGGGCAGGCGCGCTCCCCGGCGATGCACTGGGGATAGAATTCGTCCGGGTTGAGTCGGGCGATCTTCTCGACGACGATGTCATGAAACCAGCGGTCCCCGAAATCATATTCATAGAAGGTAAGAACGCGCGCGTATCGTATTGTTTCATAGCAACCACGCGGTTGAGCTTGTCGGTGATGTGCGTTTCCATAAGTTCAGGTTCGTCGAGCCTGTCAGGCAGAACTCCGTGCTGAAAAAGTCTCATTGTGATGCCAAGGGTGTAAGGCTGAGCTTCCCGCTCGTGTGTTTGCGGGACAGTTACATTGAAGGCTTTTGCATAGATCTCATAAGCTGCGTACATCTCATCTTCTGAATATCGGGGCAAAGAAATGACGCTCCATTGATGATCACGCGGGCTAATATCAGGACAGTTCTCAAGCCAACGCGTCTTGGGTCGCCTGCGACTCTGCTGATCCGCGTCAGGGCTTATTCCGAGCAACTGTATAGCGCTCGGGTCGAGGGCTGCCGCTTGGGCGATGAAAGAGGGATTGCCTGCTTCGCCGATCAGTAGGCGTTTCAACGACGTACTTGTCACGCTAATAACGATCTGTATTTCGTCGTGACAGACCAATTCGCTTTCTTGATCGATTGCCTCCGCTAGGCCGACACTCACTTCGTTCCATCCATCAATGAAGATCGCCAATCTTTGGCTTGTGCGTCGTAAAACGTTTCGCAGCCTAGTAATGATCTGACGGTGCGATGATTGGCCCACTCCCAACACCCACTCGAAATCATTGGCAATCTCCGCTAACAGTCCTTCACGCATTCCTACCGCAGGGTAGAAAAGACAAGCTTCGCCTCTCGCCAACCGCTCTTCCGCCGCGTGACACATAAAATTTGTCTTTCCAACTTGCGGCGGCCCGATCAACAGCACCACGGGGCGACGCTGTTCATCAAGCAATTCGTTCAGCTTGTGCTTAGCTTGCAGGCGTTCGACGTAAAGAGACGGTATGTATTTTTTCCCTGAATGCAAATCCGTACTACGCAGCAAACCCATCCGCCGCTCCACCTGTGCCTGGCAGAAACAGTTCAGATTATCGGGGGACAGGGAAATGAGGACTGTCAACGCTTCGGCACGTAATGCGATATCATCACCACTAATGCGAAATCCAGCTCGCACGTGCGGGTGGTTGGTAGGAATGACAGTCCCATCGAGCCGTTCTTTAGTTAGGCTGTCGTAAATCCTAGTCTCGCGTCCGTTGGTCACAACGACAAAAGGGGCGATGTTCCCACGAATGAGGGACCGCGCATACGAAATGCCTTGATCTCTCGCCTCATCATCAAGCGGCTCACGAGGAGCCTTAGCCTCGATGATCAAAAGGTTTCTGCCTTCGATATCGCGAACTAGGACATCCGCACGTGGATGGTAAGCGCCTGATCTATGCTGGGTGAGTCGTTCTTCAAAACCAATCTTACCGATCCGCCCGTCACGCACCTCAAATCGTGATCTGCCAAGCTGAATGGTGAAGGAGAATTCAAATAAGAGCTCACTCCAACTAAAGCCATGACCAGTTAGCCACTGTGAGATAACTTTCGTTCTGAGGTCCTCTTCACTCCATGAATTAAGTTCTTCGCTCATAATCACGGTTTAACAGACGATTATTGGCCGGTAACGGGTTTACTACGGATAAGTCAGTGTCCGCGAAGTTCAACTTGTTGGTCACTCAGCCTCCTGCTCCATCCTTCCCTTGTCCCAATAGAGCTTGCATCATCAAGCAACCTTCATTTTTCCTCCCGCTGAATCAATCTGGCGTTCCCGGCAGGGGAGCGCGCTTGTCTGAGTCTGAGCCCGGCCCGAAGGGCAATCGCTTGAGCCGCCGGATCGAAGCATTCTTGTGCTGGAGAAGCGAGGCCATCGAGAGCACAAGGCGCAACAATCGCTCGACCAACTGCGCATCGCGCGGCGCGCGGTTGGGCTGCTTGAGCCGCTTGATGAGCGCCTCGATCTCGGAAGGATCAGTTTTGGGAATGTCATCCTGAGTGGCCATGGTCGGTTGTCTCGGCCGCAGTCTAGGCCAAGCGCCAATATGGGCCAAGTCGGAATCAGATTGGATTTACTTTGTCACGTCGCGCTCCCGCAGGGACACAACTATCTCACCATATAGCCTTGATTGCCCGCACTAACTCCGCGACTGCGTCGTCCGATAAGAACGGCACTTGCGTGTAAATAATAGTAGGCTCGCCTGGCAGGTTTGCGGCAAGGTGGCCTTTACCAAGCAATAGTTCAGCGCCTTTTTGTTTCAATGCGATTTCCGAAGTGCCTACACTCGCCACCTTCAGGATGAGACGATTGTCGAGGTTGTCGCGCAACTGCATCGGAAATACATTCACGTCGGGCCGCTGGGCGGCGAAGATCAAATGAATGCCGGCTGCGCGGGCTTTGGCGCCGAGTCGCTGTACGAGAGACGACACGTTCGTTTGATATTCGTCATCCAGCATCCACTCGGCGAACTCATCATGCACAACCCAGAGAAACGGCAGCCGTTCTGATTCAGGGGCTTTGAGGTTGTGTTGCGTTAGATTATTCACTCGCGCCCGCGCGAATCGTATGTAGCGCCGCTCCATCTCAGAAAATAAGTTTTCCAATACTTCGATCGCACGCTGTTTCTCTGTGATGATGCCTTCCGCCAAATGCGGCAGGCCTTCCAAAGCGAAGTAGTCCACGCCGGCTTTCGGGTCGATCAAGTAGATTTTCGCCAGCCTGGAAGGATTGAATGCGCAGATATCGAGTATGAGGTTCAGTACTAAGACGGACTTGCCGCTGCCGGTCGTGCCGGCAATCAGTGTGTGCGGCGCGTGCTGTTGCAATCCCGCGAATTCACCGCCGAAATTCAGATAGAGCAGTTCTCCGTCTACTTCCTTAACGCCGACGACGAGGCTGAGATTGATGTCGGCGATGCGGTTCAATTCGCGCCGCGCCCAGACCTCCGCCAACGAAATGACCTGCCGGTTGGGGCGCGCGATGAGGATTAGCACTTCTCCAGGCATAGCGGCGATGTTGATAACTTGCAAGCCATGCGTCGTGAGCAGTTGAGTGCGTTTGGCCTCGAGGCCGGCCACGGTGAGGCGATCGGAGCCGCGCAGGCGGATCAAGGCGGCGTTAGGCGTCAGTCGTTGACCAAGAACTTGGGCTTGGAATTCATAACTGATGAGGGCGGTCCTGAGCCGTTGAACCGTTTCGCCGAGCCATCGTTCTGCCGCTTCATCAGTTTGTGTTCTCACGACCCTTGCTTGAATCCATCCTTCAATGCCGGACAGGCTTTTCCCGATTCCCGTAATCGCTGGTTGTAGCTCAAGTTGCGGCTTAGATATTTCGCCGGGAAGCGGCGTCTCTTGCAACTCGCCGGTCGCCGGTTGTTTGCTGCCCGCTACTTTTATTTCAGTGGCGATCGTCGCCGCTTCGCCTGTGACCGTATTTTTGTACATTTCCATTCCGTGCGTGACCGCCGGCGTATGAAATTCGACTGATCCGACGGGAATTACCCAAGAGGTCTTTTCCGCAGGTTGCTGCGGATCAGCTTGCTCCCACGGTCTTTCGGCGCCAAGCCGTTCGCGTACCTTCAAGACGGACTCTTTGCGCAGCAACGCTAACACCAGCTCCCGCACTTGTTCGCGGCTGAAGACCTCTTGCAGACAGCGTTTGACCTTGGGAACCTCGATCTGCTCGCCGCCTTTCGTCGAGCCGTTCGGGCCGGAGATAAAGACGTGCGAATAGCCGGAGAGGTCAATCAATAAGCGCCCTTCGCGCAGGTCGGCGCGCCACTCTTCGATTTGGATGGGGGAGTTGCTGGCTTGCTCGATTCCCTCCAGCATGATGTCGCTGATGCGCGAAAGCCAAAGGTCGCGATCCAATCTGCCGGGGCGGCCAAAGACTGCGTCCTCGATGCGGCGCACGGTGTCCCAGAGCTGTTTGCTCGAATTCTTCTTGGCTTCCGACAACCCTTCTTCGCTGATGTATTTCGCTTCCGAGACGACGATCTTCAAATAGCGTTGGCCTTCCACGATCTTGGGACAGAGCGCCATGATGTCGGCAATCTGCTCCTCGCGCTGTCCCAGCCAGGAGGCGTAATCATCGAGGAAATACCAACCGATGACGGCATCCTTCCCCATCTCGGCGGCGATCAGGTTCTTGCTCAGCACCACTCCTAACAGTTCACTGGCGAACCTGCCGCGCTTGGCAGCTCGCAGCACGATGTCTCCCGAGACGCCGTTCGCGTCTTTGATGAAGCGCGCCGTCAGCTCGCCGATCTCCTGTTCCGAGACGTCGAGGTCGAGGTTCTTCAAGCGGCGGCGAACAAGCACCTCGAGCAGGTTCAGCGAAGATTTTGACGAGACTAGCAGGTTCCGCTCGTCGGTCTCGTTTTGCTGATAGCGAATGACCTTGATGCCTTTGTTCATCAACTGCCGGCGTTCGAGCAGGCTGTCATAATTGACGACCCATTCGCCGAGCCGATGCGTCTCGTCAAAGATCTGGCTGGTCTTTTCGTTGGTGAACAGAATTTGTCTAACGGGCAGGCTGAGCGTTGCGGGATTCGCATCCTGGCTGTTGACTACGCAGGCGACGGCTTGCAGGTAATTCTCTCCGACTTCCGGCTGTTTGGGGCAAGCCAAATAGGCGGTGGATTTCAGATCGCCTTTATGCAGCACGCGTTTTCGGCTCCAACGCGGCGGGACGTGTTCGAGCAGCGACGGATGTGCCTTGGCGCGCGGCGAGGCCTCCCATTTCTCTTCGGCCAAGCGGGAGATGACATCCTGCAAAAACACGATGTCGGCGACGCGGCCTTCTTTTTCATCCCGTGCGGCGGGCGCCTCGTCCGCCATTACGCCGATGCGCAGCTTGGCGAGATAGTCACGCGACATCTCGCTCGCTACATAGGCGTCCGGGTCGGCGTCAAAACTCTCGATCATCTCGCGGTAAAGGCGATTGAGTTTTTCCGTGTTTTGGTGGCGCAGCGTGACCTGGCAGCGCACCTCTTCTTCGTTCTCCTCCATTTCCGCGAGTTTCGTGACGACCGTTTGCGGCAGCCGCGTGGAATCGCAGTTGTAGAGAACCACCGTCAGGTTGGTCTTTTCGTGCGGCAACAGTCCCAGGTAACGCTTGGTCAGCGCGAGCAGTTTGTCGGCGGCGTCCGTAGGGTCTTCATTGGTAGGCTGATCTCCCTGATCGCGGATCGGGCGTTCCATCAGCGAGTAATCGTTGACCGTGTCTACCGCGCCGAGCAGCTTCGGCTCTTCCCCGGCGTAGGCGACGCAGATTTCGGGGTAATACGGATGTTTCAGTTCTTCACGCAGATCGGAGAAGAACAATTTTTGATCGCCGAAATCAACCTGTTCCACTTTGATAATGTGTTTGAGCAATCCCGCGATTTGGCGGGTTTTGGCCGCGATCGCCGCCAAGCGCAGCGGGTGCCACGGCGCGATGATGGCGGCCGGTTTACCGCCTGTCACGCGAACGCAGCCAATGCGCAGCGCCGGCGCGAGCAAATTGCTGCGATTCCGGTCACCGTGCGCGTTCTTGAGTAGCGCGCTCAACAAGTGGCTGTAAGCGTCCGCCTGTTGGATGAATGATTCGGCGGCCGCGCCGACGTCGGCGAAATCTTGAATCGCTTGCGCATACCGCTCGACAAAGGGTTGCCATGCGGCCTCAATTTCACGAGCCTCATGATCCGTCAAGAGTTGTTCTTGCTGCGCTTCGCGGAGCGCTTTGGGAAAGGTCTTGGTAAGATCAATGCCGTGCTTCTGGCTACTAACGAGCGAGCCACAATCTTTGCCGTAAACGGCAGTGAGCGTAGTTACGTCATTCAGCGAGATGCCTTGCAATCTTCCTTTCTTGTTGACCAGCTCGCGGCGGGCTTCGGTCAACAGCAAGGGGGCCTTGGCCAACCGCGTGAGATCAGCATGCAGTTCCGCGCCGATCGCCTCCGGGTTGCCGCGCCAGATCAATTGAACAGATTGCTTGTCTTCACCCAAACCAACTTGATAATGGAGATCAAGGAAAAACTTGATCTCGGTGGCGCTTTTGGCGGAAGAGTCGCTGATCTTTTTTCCTTTTTCTCGCGCCCAATCCAAGACTTCATCAAATTGAAAGAGTTTTTCCGTCTCCCACTGCGCTTCCGGCGCGGTCAATTCCGGCAGGCCACGGTAGCGCGTGCAAAAGTAACGGCCGATGTCCGCGTTCATCTCCAGCCATTTATTATTCGATTTGCCTTTGCTGGTACTGATGATGAGTTGTTTTTTGCCGACCGGACGGCCCGCCCGCTCAAAAAGCCTTTCGACGGCGGCGAGCAGGCCGGAGAGAAAATCAATGCATTCGATGGGCTGGCCGTAAACGAATTTGTCCCACTTCGCTTTGAGCGAGCGGTCGGCTTCGAGTTCCTTGCGATGCCTTTCGTAAAAATCCCGGTCTAGATCCACAGGTCCTCGCGTCTTGCTCTTCTTCAGGTTTTCCAGGTACGCAGTGTCGTCCTGGGTCAGTTCATTTGGATATTCGTCTTCGAAGAAGTCCACCGTGAGTGAACCCAAATCAATAGATTTGGTCTTCATCCCATCAAACAAGGTACTGACGCGATCCGACTCCCACTCGAATTCCGCGAGCTCGGCCGCCTGCTCATGCCAGCCGGGGGCGCTGTCAATGAAACGCTCAATCACAGCATGCGCCGTGGCTGGGATTTCATCTCGCACTGTCGTGTAGGCTTTTTGTAATTCCTCCGTTTCGATTTCCCTGCCGTTCGGGCGCTGTTTCAGTAACAAGTTTTTCCGCTGCCGGAGTCCGTCCTTAAAGCGTTTATCCCAAGCCGCGGCTTGCCCGAGCTTCTTCTCCGGGATGGTTTGGAAGAAACCCGAATCTCTGGGCAATCCTAACGCGGGCAAGCCCCAGCCCAACGCGTCTCTGACCGGCGCGCCGGCTTCCTGCATCCGTTGGCGCGTCGCAAAAACATACGCCGCGAATTGATCGAGGCTGAATTCCCCCGCCGTGAGTAAGCCCTTGAGCGCCTGCCTCCACCACTTCTGGTGGTTTTCAGGAGCGATGAGACCTTGCGCGGCGATCTCCACCCAGGCCTGTAGTTCGGCTTTCAAATCGCGCGCGCCGATGGGGGTCAGGACGCCGAAGGATTTCTCTTCGCTGTCGTCCACGCCGGCGATGAGCAAGGCCGGTTTGGGACAGTCGGCGTGCCTCCAATGCACCAGCCCCTGCGTGGTGAGTACGTGATCCGGCAGCGCATACGCCTTGCCGAGCGATTCACGGACTTTGATCTCCACTTGCTCCGCCAAGTCGGATTGCAGGATGGAGCGGCAGACTTCGGCAATCTGGTCTCCGGTCAGCCGGTCGAGGACGAAACGAGCCGTTCCGCCGTCCGCCTGTTGTGAAGCGAGCGTTCTTCTGAGGTAGACGACGGCGATGGCTCCGATCATGGAAAGGCCGTTCATTGATTCAACCCTCCGCGCAATGGATTGATGACGTAGGCGCAAGCGTCCGAAAGGCGTTTGAGCAAGCCCATGCTCGCCAGTCTCTCTTCCAACCGCATGGCGTTGTCGGCAAAGTCCTTCTCGTCAACTTTGGCGGTAAAGGGCTTGGCTTGTACGTGGCCGATGATGAAGCCGTATTTGTCATAAAGCTTTTGCAGAAATTCTTGAAACTCTTCCCGCCTGTCAATGGTGGCAAAGACCAGCGTTTTGAGCAGCGCGTCGGTCGGCGCGTAGCGGATGCGGCGGCTGCCACGGCTGGAAGAAAAGCCGATCTCACGCGTCCAAGCGCGGTGGCATTTGGCGAGATGGCCGTCGTGCCGCGTCTCGGTTTTCTCCAGCAATTTTTCCAGGAGCTGTTCCGGGCGGCTGAGGCCTTGTAACTCATCTTTGTCTTTCTTGACTTGAATGTCAGGCCAGCGAAAACGTTCGAAGAAAAGCTCTATGGCTTCTTGTACCGGGTCGGACGAATCAGACGCTTTGACGATCTCTCCCCATTGAGGATGCTCTTCAATTCGCGCGATATAGGCTTTGACGGCGCGTTTAGGCAGTTGATTGTTTTCGAGGTACGAGTCCGCCGAAAGTTCGCGCACTCCGGTGCGGCTGGGAGACACGATCTCAAGCACGAACGTGGGACGCCCAGTTTGACCGAGTTCCTCTTGCGCCCGACTGAGCAAGTAGATGATCAGCCGCAAGGCCGTGACGTTGACCAGGTGCGGCAACACGTCATAACCGGGCATCTGACAGTGAAAGAGTGTGAGCCAATCCTCGGCCAGGAGGCGGTAATCCGCCAGCGCCTCGTACGGCAGATACGGAGGCGATCCGCCCTGACGCCGTTCGTTCAGCTCGCTTTCCGGCTGGAGCGCGGCGACGATGCGATCCCACTTGGCGTTTCGGTTGAGCGCCGTGCCTTTCGCGGCGACCAGGTTCAATTCCTGAAGTTGTTGCGACAACTCTTCGCCCAACCCGCTACGGCAGAGCATCAGATAGAGCAGCTCGCCGGTGCGGCCGAAAAAGCGGCGGTCATTCGTCTTCCCGCCGGCGTCGAGGTCTTCATACAAACAGTGCGGCCCGTAAGGAAAGACGAACTTGGACGTCCAGCGTTTGTTGCTGTCGCCTTCGATGGCGCTCGCTTGCAGGAATTGCACGAGCGCCGCAAAGCCTTTGAAGGAGGAAAAGCGTCGCCGCAAATGGCCGTAATCAGGTTCCTCCGGCCCGCCTTTGGTGTCGCGCATTTGCTGAAGCCAGGTTTGCCATTGCGCGTCGTCGTCGTAGGGGAATTGTTCGAGGACGGCTTCGAGGTGCGGGTTGTTAAAGAGAATGCTGCGCAAATGCAGCCGCCTGCTCGGGCGGTATTTGAGCGTATTCCGGGTTTCTTCGCGCAAGGCGCGCCCGTCTTCCATTTCGGATTGGAGGATGCCGAGGAATTCGAGGAAGGTCATCCACGGCGTTTGCTGGTCATAGAGACGGTGCCCCCAAATCGCTTCGTCCACCCAGATGTCCGGTTCAATCACTGTGGGAAATGGCAGTCTGTTCATCACATTCTGATCTCAATGTGGTCGGGGTTGCTGATCAACCCATCCGAATTCAGCCGGGTAATTAGGCCCAGCGTCAGCCGATCCGTTTCGTCATCTTCGGCTTGCTCTTCCCGCCGGCGCGCGGCGAGCTGGCGTAGCAACTCCGTCTTACAAGCCATAATGTCTTCATAGCATTCGCGCGAAAAACTATTGGGCAGCGCGCCTTCGGCGATACGCACTAAATATTCATAACGTCTGAGATTGAGCGGCAGGCTGGCCCAATGCCTGTCCGAAAGATGAACGCTGAGCGCGGGCATCTCGGCCTCGGGCGCAAGTTCGAGTTGCACTCTTTGGCCGAGGTTGCGGCGCACTGAGATGAACTCCTCAAAGACCCTGCTCACGCGGGCTTGAGATAAGCTGCCGGAGGTGGCGAGTACGATGTGATTATCATCGCGCGCGAGCATGCCGGTGAAAATGCGATTCAGACCGCGCACGAGGCGCGCCACAATTTCAGCCCGCACTTTTTCCTTGCGCAACAGCACACGATGCACCTCATTCAAATACTCGTCGGCGAAGTGAAAAGTCGTTAGTTGCCAGAGGCGCATTTCCGCCGCTTTGGCGTCGGGAATCGTGAAGAAGAGCCGTTGGCGTTGCCCGGCGAGCTGCGCAAGAAAAGCGGAATGGTCGGCTTCTTCGCCCCCTTCAAGGTAGGCGCGCTGGCCGTTCAGGTAAGCCGAATCGCTGCCGTAGTGCGGATCGGACAAGACCAGTTCCTGGTAATGCGGATGTAGCGCCGGGTCGTCCGCGCCGAAGATCAGAGCGCTGTCAATGAAGTTGCTGGTTTCGATGCCGACGCCAAACCGGCGCAACACGCGAAACACTTCGATGGTCTCCCGCCGCCGTTCCGTCAGATTTTCCCCGAATATGTTGCGATAGGGGCTCGCCTGGGCGATCGTCACGCCGGCCAAGAGTTGCGGAACTTCCTTGCACATCATCAATCTGTCTTTAGCGGCGCTGTGTCCGAGAATCGTATTGGAGATGAGAATCAGCAGTTGGCGAATCGGCAGGTGAAATCCGTTGAGTTCCGAAAGTTCGAGCAGATCACTGATGCGCCGTCGCATCAACGCGCCGTCCAGCCGCGTTTTGTTTTCCCAAATGGGGCAGGGCTTTTGCTGTTCTGTGCCCCGTTGGAATCGGCAACTGTCGCATTGCGCCCAGCCGGGGTGATCGAGAATGGCCTTGAGCGCCTTGATAAAGGTTTTTTCGGCGCCCGTGCGGCTCAGGTTGTAAAGGTCAAAGTTATGCTCTTGCGATTTGCGATGCGCGCGCCAACCGCCCACTAACAAGTTCTCGATGTCATTTCTGACGGCATGGACGCGCCCGTTTTCGGCAAGCCGCGACCAGCCTTCCATCAGTTGCCCGTCATTGGCCGCGATCAACAAGACGCGATCTTTCACCTTACCAGTCAAGACATCGGCGATGCGCAAGAGGGTTTCTTTCTTCTCCTCGCCGACAATGGCGCTCAGGTCTTTGATGACTTCAAGCGTCAGTCCGCCGCCGAGCGGCAGTTCCTGCGATTCCGCTTCTGTGTTCCAACTCGGGCCGTCTTCCTGCAACCGCTGCCAGATTTCCCGGCAATAAAAGGTTTTGCCGTCACCGGCGGTGCCCGTCAGAATAATGGAACGCGGTGCGGCTGACCTGAAGTTGGTGACCAATTCGTCCAGATACTGCAACTCCACGCGAATCGCCGCGACCCGCCCTCGCTTGAGCGAGGACGCGATGCGTTCATCGAAAGAGTTCTCGTTTTGCGGAATCGGTCCGTACTGGCGCAGAAAGCTGATCCAGGGAGAAATCTGATGGCTCAGATCCTCAGGCATAGGGGAACCTCCTAAAAACAGACGTGGAAACCCTGACCTTCTTCACCTGCTTCCCTACTTTGATGAAAGGCGGGCGTAATACGAGGCCAACAAACGGGGCAAACGAATGATGACCTGGCGTCGGGCCGATCAATAATGGCAGACGACACAGGGGGCTGTATCGTCTTCACTATCCAGCACGTCCGACAAAACATTGACTAATGCGCAATTGGTGGCGGCTTTTTTCTGCCGCTCCATATTCTTTTGGTGCTCGGCGATGATTTGCTCTCGGCGGGCAATGAGTTCGAGCAGCGTCTCGCCTTGGCTCCAGGTATACCGGCGACCGTCCTCTAACTCTTTCTCGTATTCAACGGCTTCTTGAAACTTGTCAGGGTGGTGTTCCGCGAGCATCACCCATTCATACTTCCGCTGGAAGAAACAGAAAGTGCAACCGGAGCGGGTGCGCCAACTGTAATAAGCAGGCATGCCGATGCCGCTTTCTTCGATGATACGCACGACGCCTTCCCGATCGATTCCCCGCTCTCGAAACGGAAAAGCCACTTTGATATTGGGCTTGTGGCTCTTGTACCCGTCGCGATTTGGCTCGTCCGCGCGAATGGCCACATAGCTGATCGCTTCGTCATTGCCGATATATTGCTCGATCGGAATCAGCTTCAGCATGCGCGTACACCAGCGCACTTGCGGTGAGGGGAGCATGCCGCCATACATATCCAGCCAATGGTCAAAGCCACGCTCCGCGCTCAGTCTGTGGATTGTGATGCCGAGCCGGGCTTGCAACCGTTCGAGGAATTTGTAGGTCTCCGGCAACTCCTTTTGTGTGTCGGCAAAGACGTACTCCATCTGGGGAATCTCTTTGTGCAGCAAGACCGCGAGCGCCGCGCTGTCTCTACCGCCGGAAACGCCGAGGATGTGTCTCATTGTGCTTCCCCTCCCCTGAATCTTTTTCTTCACCATCGCGCGCCTTTTGCCACTTCGTATTGGCGCTGACAACGGGATTTAATATCTTTTCGGCCAAAACCGCCAGCAGAACGCGGCGCTCCGCCGAATCTAGCGAGTTCATCCGCAAAATACCTTCAGCCAGCGTGTCAAAGCGCGCGCGCTGCTTTTCGTCAATCCACGCGACTTCGCATGTCTCTTTCCCGTCAGTCCCGATCAGGGAAATTCTGCGCGCTTCGGCCTGACCTTCCCACAGCGCATTGTTGCTCGCCGCAATCGCTTCCAGATGTTTGAACCGGCGCGCCACGTCGGCGAGTTTCAATTCAAAGGCTTCCACGTCGGCGTCCGTCCACGACTCTGACGGATTGTCCGAGATGACCATTATGACGGCTTTTAGCCACTGCGTGTCGTCCGTCTGGCCGTCCGTGGCGGCGAAGACAAAGCGCGTCAAGATTGGTTCGATACTCCGCCCTTGCAGGAAGCTCGCGCGTACGCGCAGGTTTTCGCGCAGCCGTTCGGTTTGCTGTGCGACGCCGAAGGCTTCGTGCAGATAATCGCGCGATTGTAGTAAGAGGTTGTCGTAAGCCTCGCGCAATTCCCGTAAGGCGACGCTCAGGCGCGCGCGAAACTCTCTGGGAAGATTCGCGTCTTGTACGCCTTCCTCCGTGATGGCATTGAGGCCACAAGCTTCCGGCAGCAACTCAAACAATAGCTTGTCCGGCTCGTGCGCTTCGAGCAGTACCTGTCTGATGGCTTGCGCGCGCGGCGAAAGCTTCTCGGTTTTCTGCGTGTACGACGGCAACCATCGCGCAAACTGTAGTAGCGGGCCGATGACGCCGAGCAAGGTGCGGTTGCGCATATTGTTGGGCAGCGAGACACGGTTGGATAAGATGGCCTCGATTTCCTTAAAGACTTCGGCGCGCAGGCCGAGAACTTCGTAATGCTTCACCGCGAAACGCGCCGGGTTTTTGACGAACAATTCGAAGTGTTCGGGGCCGAGCACCGGAATGAACATGCCGTCTTTATAGAGGCTGACGTCGTCCGCATGTTTGAGAATCACAGCGGCGAAAAGTAGCGGAATGACGCCTGACTTCACTCCGTATGGCGGCAGTTTCAGCTTGTGGTAAAGCTGGTCGAGGCTGACCGGCCGGTCTTTGGCCGACAGGCAAAAGCTCTCGATGGCGTCCCACACTTTGCGAACCCGGCCGTCTCGGGGCGTGTGAAAGCCGTAAACTCCGTCTTCTGCGCGGTGAATCCCGGTCCGCTCCAGCGCCGAGTAGTAGACGCTCACCTCCGGCCCGTCGCCCGACAAGCCGAGCCGCGCTACGTTTGCGCGTTCAATCATCGCCTCGATGACCTGGCGGCTGGCCTTCGCGCCTTGTGAGGTCAGCTCCCGCCGATTGATGTGCTCGCTCAGCAAAGTCAAGCCCTGATGGTAAACTGCGTCACACAAGCTGGAGAGGCGCGAATTGAGCGCTTTGCGCAACGGCAGGAGTTCCGTCCGCCCCGCGATCCAGCAACGAACGGGGTCTCCCCCCTCAACGGTTTGGGCGAAGACTTCATCCAGCATTTGCCGCGCTTGTGTGACGCGATAGCGCACTTCGCGGCGGGCGATCCCGTCGGCCTGCAGTTCCGCCGCTTCGGTTTGAACGCGCCTGAGCGCCGCCAACTCCAGCGCTCGCCGGCGCAAGGTCTCGACCCGTCCGACCTCGACGAGCACCAACGGTTTGCTGTCTGCGGTTTGCGCCGGTACGAGAGCCGGCGCGGCGTCGTCAACCCAATACCCGATCAAGCCGTCGCACTCGCCGTCTTCACAGCGGAGCGCGGTCAGGTCACTCTGATCATCAAGATATTGCCGCTCAAAAAAACGGAGCGCGCCGGTTTGATAGCTGTGCCGCTGCGCGACGACCGGGCGCAACGGGCAGGCGTCAGCGAGTAGCGCCGGGAGCGGCTCGCGCCGCCGTTCGATCTGTTCGCGCACCGCCACTTCGATATCAAAATCAGAGCCTTCCCAAATCCGCAGTTCATCTATTTGGCTCCGATACGACACCAGACCACGCTCCAGTAAACGATCGAGGGTCTTATTCCAATGTCGCTCCTCCTCCCGGCCGTCGGGCGCGTCACACAGTGAAAGCGCGACGAGTTCGCGCGACGCTTTCAAGAAACCGCCAACGCTGGCGAGGTTGAGAATGCCGATGGTTTTTAACATGCGCAGATCGTCGGCCACGTCATTGCGGTGGTCGTCAATCAAGCTCTTCACTTCGGCCCAGCGCTGCAGATTGGGCCGCCCGGCCATTCCGATTCCGACCGAATCGATAAAGTAGTCATAAAGCCGGTCGATTTTCAGCAGCGGAATCTGTTCATCGCGGCGGCCGGTTTCATTCAACCATGTCTGCAGCGAATGTGGTTCGGCGCTTGTCAGAAAGGTGAACAGCGAACGGTCGTTTTGCGCGTAGCGGATGCAGAGTTGAGGCAGCGCGAGAGACGCCGTCGGATGCAGAGGAAAAGCGGCGTCAAACACCTGGGCGGTGAGTTCCTTGATCTCTATGATTTTTCCGAGCCTGCCGCGCCAATCTTCGGCCCGCCGCGCGAGCGCGCGATCTAGCCGGGCGTCCTTCTCGCGTAGGATGACCTGCCCGATCATTTGCGCCATCTGCGCCGCCGAGGCGGTGAAAGAGATCTCTTCAAAGCGGCCCTGGATTTTGGCCCATTCGTTGCGCTCCACCGAGCCCAGCCCATAACCGTATTCGGAAAAGGCCTGGTGCAACATGCCGATCAAATAAACCGGCGCGCCTTTGTCGTTAGGCAATTCCGCGATCTGCTGTAAGAGATACAGGTCGCCGACGCCGCTTTGTTGCGCCGCATGCTCGAGACATTTGCCGAGTTCGTCGATCACGAGCAACATGCCCGTCTGACTGGTGGCGGCGATCTCTCGTATGAGCTGAAGAATCTCGCGATTCTCGACCGCCTTGCCTTTCGCCTGTCGCTCCTGGATGTCGCAGAGCTTGAGGTTGAATTCGTAAAGGGCGTTCGAGGTCGCGGGCCAAAAATGGGTGACGCCGCCGAGCAGCGCGCGCACAACGGCATGGCTAACCGGTTCGCGTTGTGCGGTCACGACAGCGCGAACGAGGCCTTTTTCCGGCAACGTCTGCTCGATCCGCCTGACCAACCTTTTTTCAACTCTCGCGGCGTGGAGAAGCTCTTGGGCGCGCTTCCGCATCTCCTTCTTGGCCGACGAGCACAACGACGCCAGGAAATGTCCGAAAGCCGACTTGCCCGCGCCGTAAACACCCGTCAGCATCCAGGTGTGTGGCGTCTGCGGCTCAGCCAGGCCGTTGACGACGCGTTTGAGCGCCTCTTCCGCCGTCGCCGTAATCACATAGCCTTTCAGGCTCTCGGCGTCCGACAGGTCGCGTTCCAGATTGATCGAACGCGTGTAGCGGCGCTGTAACGAGAATTGGGTCGAGAGGCGTCGGGTGTTCAAGTGAGGCTCCGGTTATCGCTTGTAATAATGTTTCAAGATGCGTTGCGCGAGCCGAAGAGGCTCTTCATGAAAAGACATTTGCAACAGGCCAGCTGTGTCGGTGAGCGTCACGCCGCCGGGCTTCAGGCTGATGTCTTCGATCGCCTGGCAAATGGCGCTCTCCGTCAGTTTGAAGGCCAGGCCGGGGCCGCCCTGTCCATAGGCGAGGCTGGCCAGCGAAACGGTGCGCTGTCTCGCGTCGTTGCTCGCCACGAATTCGAGCGCCGCGGCGGCGATCACCGCGGCCGGCAGGTTAGCTTTCGCGCCGCTCCGAAAAGTGTAATGCTGGGCGTCGCCCGCCAGTTGTACCAATCCGAGTTCGACGAACGGACAGTCTAAAGTCTCTTCGGTAATCGCTTTCTTTTGCGGCTGCTCGACGTACATGCGTAATAGGCAGGTGACGTCTTTCTCCAGCGAGGAATCCAGTATGCGCAAACCCAGCTTGTCTCGGTATGCGGCGAGTTTCTGCAACAGATCATCACGCGTGAAATCGGCCTTACGAAATTCATCGAAGATGAATCGCCATGCCGTCGCTCGGCATGGCGATCTTAGTAGATTCCAGTGCAACAGCCATAGTGAGGCCGGATCTTCCAGATATTGATCCCAGCCGCCCTCGCCGAGCAGCCTGCGGCCGAGCTCGGAAGGCAGACTGCGGACGCGTTGCCCATCACCCTCGCCGGTCTCAATCAGCTTGAAGGCCGTGCACCAATAGCGGATTGAGAGGCCCATGTTTTTTCCGACGCCGAGTCGAATGTGCGCATCCTTCCGGCTGAAAATTTCCGGGTCTTGCACGACGGCGTCGAAGCCCTTTTTGAGCCAGCCGAAGCGTGGATGAAATGTCTCGTGACGCGCGAAAACAGGCCGAAAGCCTCTCGCTTCTGTCTGAACAGCCTGGTTGATATGATGCGTGGTCATCGGAAACGCTTGCTGGCAGAAATGCTTACTGGTCGTATGTGTCGCGCCAGATACTACCAGATTTTGTATAGGTGATTAACTTTTTCTTTAAGGAGGAGAATGATCAGGGACGACCAACTCCCCCGGATCGATCGCCACAAGGCGGCGATCGTGCGTAACTGCCTGTCACGCCCCGTTCGGCTGGCTTTGCAGGCAGGGCTGTTTACGCCCGGAATGAGCTTCTTCGATTACGGTTGCGGGCACGGAGAAGACGTTAAACTGATCGCCGAAAACGGGCACGCGAGCGGCGGCTGGGATCCGTACTATTTCCCTCAAACCGGACGCGCATCCGCCGACATCGTCAATCTCGGCTACGTGATCAATGTCATTGAAAACGAGCGGGAACGCCGGGAAGCTCTTTCGAACGCCTGGGTGTTGACCCACAGAGTGTTAATCGTTGCGGCGCAGATTCTCCTCGGAGAGCCGGGGAAAGGGAGCCTCGCCTGGAATGACGGAGTCATCACCACGCGCAACACATTCCAGAAATATTATGAGCCGCAGGAACTCAAAAACTACATTGATTCAGTCCTCGGCGTGGATGCGGCGCCTGCCGGGTTGGGAGTCTACTTTGTTTTCCGCGATGAGGCCCAGGCGCAGACTTTTCGCGCGGCGCGGTTTCACAGCCGCGCGGCCACGCCCCGCGTTCGTGTGCGCGTCAAGGGCTTCGAGGATTATCGCGAACTGCTTCAGCCGCTAATGCGGTTCTTCAGTGAACGCGGGCGGCTGCCGGTAAAAGGTGAGTTGGAGCAGGAAGGCGAGATCGTCGCTGAGTTTCGTTCGCTGAACAGGGCC